>Ga0308167_1000831_pt1 | contig 44687 bp, 38 predicted proteins | sample PhyCR1_2_FD_202138 | JGI IMG/M metagenome (GOLD analysis project Ga0308167, IMG submission 202138) | Phyllosphere microbial communities from UC Gill Tract Community Farm, Albany, California, United States - DLSLRC.R1 | ecosystem: Host-associated > Plants > Phyllosphere > Unclassified | place... | reverse complement strand
GGCGCATGTTCGATGGGTTTGCTAGCATAGCGTCGCATTCAGGCAGCAGAACAGGTAACACCATGACGTCCAGGCGCGACTGGCTTTTACAGCAAATGGGAATTACGCAGTATCAGCTGCGCCGCCCGCGCGTGCTTCAGGGCGAAATTGCCGTCACGCTGGCACCGGAGACGCAGCTGATTATCGTGGCTGAGACACCCCCCGGCCTGCACGAACCGCTGATGCGCGACGTGCTACATACGCTTAATCTGCAACCGGCTCAGGTGATGACCGTGACGCCGGACCAGCTGCAAATGCTGCCGGAGACGCTGCATTGCGCAGGATGGCTGCTCGGCGTTGAGAGTGAACAAACCTTTAACGGCGTGGCATTAACCAGCGCTTCCTTCAATGAACTGATCAGCAGCGGCGCCGCCAAACGCGCGCTCTGGCAACAGATGTGTAACCATGACAGCCATCTCTTTTCTCACCCCTGACGATCGGGCGCAGGCCTTCGCCATCGAGTGTCGTAGTCACGCCTTTCCATGGAGTGAACAGACCTTTGCCAGAAATCAGGGCGAACGCTTTCTTAATTTGCGGCTCGACGTCGACGGTCAAATGGCCGCCTTCGCCATCACTCAGGTGGTGCTGGATGAAGCCTCGCTGTTCAACATTGCGGTCGATCCCGCCTGGCAGCGCCGGGGATTTGGCCGCCAGCTGTTACAGCATCTGATTGATGAACTGATTAAACGCGACGTGCTGACGCTGTGGCTGGAAGTGCGGGCTTCAAATCTGCCCGCCATTGCGCTCTACCAGCAGCTGGAATTTAACCAGGTCAGTCGTCGCCCAAACTATTATCCCACTGCCAGCGGTCGTGAAGATGCCATCATCATGGCGCTGACGCTGTAGCGGTGTTAAGGAGCTTTGATGTCAGATAACTGGGATTGCATCCTGTTTGATGCAGACGATACCCTTTTTCACTTCGACGCCTATGCCGGTTTGCAGCGTCTGTTCGCCGGCTACGACGTGCAGTTTACCGATCAGGATTACGCCGACTACCAGGCGGTTAACAAGCCGCTGTGGGTCGATTATCAGAACGGTACCATTTCAGCGCTACAGCTGCAGACTCAGCGTTTTAATCACTGGAGCGAAAAGCTCAGCGTAGCGCCGGAGGTTCTGAACAGCGGTTTTCTCAGCGCGATGGGCGAGATCTGCACCCCGCTGCCGGGCGCGGTCAGCCTGATGAACCGGCTGCATGGCCGGGTGAAGATGGGCATCATCACCAACGGTTTTACCGCGTTGCAGCAGATACGGCTGGAACGTACCGGTTTTCGTGACTATTTTTCCGCGCTGGTGATCTCAGAGCAGGTGGGCGTGCCGAAACCGGCCGCAGAAATTTTTGATTATGCGCTGAAGCAGATGGGCAATCCGGATCGTCAGCGGGTGCTGATGGTGGGGGATACCCCGGAGTCAGATATTCTCGGCGGGATCAATGCCGGTCTGAAAACCTGCTGGCTCGATCACGGCACCCGACCGCTGCCGCAACATATCCATCCGACCTGGCAGGTCAAATCGCTGAACGAGCTGGAAGCGCTGCTGATCGGCTGACGGAAGCCGCCTCGCAAATCTAAATTGGCAGCATAAAAAAGGTCCGCATAGCGGGCCTTTTCGTTTTATCTTTACCGCAGCCGGAGCGTTACTCTTTCTTCTCGTCGTCCTCATCGCGATCCTCTTTCACCGGTGTGCTGGCGGTGAGCAGGAACGGCGATTGCTGCCAGCGGGTACGGCGATGGCGCAGCAGGGTGCGGGAGAGAATAATGCCGATCGCCAGCGCCAGCAGCATCATCAGGCGCAAAATATTGGTGGTGTTATCCACCTGACGCGATTCGGTGACCAGCACGTGGGTATCGAGCGTAACGCGCAAAAAGCCAAGCGGGCCGTCGTTACCCGCCAGCGGCTGCACAATCTGATGATTGAAGTAGCTGCCAGCGCGTTTGCCGTCCAGCGCCAGCCGGTCGCGCACGTTGATGTTTTCACCGCTGTGCGCCACTAAGCTGCCGTCGCCGTCATACACCGAGGCGTCGAGAATGCGGCTGTTAGCGGTCATCTGATTGAGAATGGCTTCAATCTGGTTGCGGTTATTTTCGCTGTTGTCCATCAGGGGCTTCAGGCTGAACGCCACCTGATTGGTCAGGGTATGCGCCAGCTCCTCAACCTGTTCAGACCGTGCCATTTGATGGCCGAGACTGAACCAGGAGGCACCCTGCATCAGGGCCACCAGCAGTGCCATTGAGATCAGAACGATCACCGTGCGATGTAAGCGAAATTTTAGTGCGGTTTTAGCCATCAATAATCCGTGTCACGTCACAACAGAAAGCCTGGAGATTATGTTGCCAGAAGCGGCGCAGACAAGGTAGCCTCTTGCGTGGTTTTGTTGTCCCTACAGGAGCTGTGATGCCAAATCGTTTAACCTGGTGCGATCTGCCCGCCGATGTTTCCCTCTGGCCGGGTTTGCCCCTTTCCCTTAGCGGTGATGAAGTGATGCCGCTGGATTATCGCGCTGGCCGGACTGGCTGGCTACTGTATGGCCGCGGGCTGGATAAGCAACGGCTGACCGATTACCAGCACCGGCTGGGTGCGGCGATGGTGATCGTCAGTGCCTGGAACGTAGATGAATATCAGGTGATTCGCCTGGCTGGCTCGCTGACGCCGTTCGCCAGCAGACTGGCGCACGACGCCGGACTGGACGTGGCGCCACTCGGCAAAATCCCGCACCTGAAAACGCCGGGCCTGCTGGTGATGGATATGGACTCGACCGCCATTCAGATCGAGTGTATCGATGAGATTGCAAAACTGGCTGGCAGTGGCGAGCTGGTGGCAGAAGTGACCGAACGCGCGATGCGCGGCGAACTCGACTTTACTGCCAGCCTGCGTCAGCGGGTGGCGACCCTGCAGGGGGCCGATGCTAATATTCTGAAGCAGGTGCGCGATGCGCTGCCGCTGATGCCGGGCCTGACTACCCTGACGCAAAAATTACAGGCGCTGGGCTGGCAGGTGGCGATTGCCTCGGGCGGCTTTACTTATTACGCCGAATACCTGCGCGATAAGCTGCATCTGTCGGCGGTAGTGGCCAATGAACTGGAAATTCGCGACGGCAAACTGACCGGCAACCTGCTGGGTCCGATTGTCGACGCACAATACAAAGCCGATACGCTGAAAAAGCTGGCGCAGCGTTTTGACATCGCGCCGGAACAGACCGTCGCGGTCGGCGATGGGGCCAATGACCTGCTGATGATTAAAGCCTCAGCGCTGGGCATTGCCTACCATGCTAAACCTAAGGTGAATGAGCAGACTGCGGTCACCATTCGCCATGCCGATTTGATGGGGGTGTTCTGCATCCTCTCCGGCAGCCTGATCCATGAAGAGCGTTAACTGAGGTATTGATTTGGCCAAAGCGGCAAAACGCGCATTTGTGTGTAACGAATGCGGCGCAGACTATCCACGCTGGCAGGGGCAGTGCAGCGCCTGTCACGCCTGGAACACCATCACCGAGGTGCGGATTGCCGCCTCGCCTGCTGCGGCGCGTAACGAGCGTCTGAGCGGCTATGCGGGCAGCGCCGGTACCAGTCGGGTACAGAAGCTGTCCGAAATCAGTCTGGAGGCGCTACCGCGCTTCTCGACCAGCTTTAAAGAGTTTGACCGGGTGCTCGGCGGCGGCGTAGTGCCGGGCAGCGCCATTTTAATCGGCGGTAGTCCGGGTGCCGGTAAATCGACCCTGTTGTTGCAGGTGATGTGCCGCCTGTCAGAAGGGATGAAAACCCTCTACGTCACCGGGGAAGAGTCGCTGCAACAGGTAGCGATGCGCGCCCATCGTCTGGGATTACCCACCGAAAACGTCAATATGCTGTCGGAAACCAGCATCGAGCAGATCTGCCTGATCGCCGAGCAGGAGCAGCCGCAGCTGATGGTAATCGACTCGATCCAGGTGATGCACATGGCGGAGATTCAGTCTTCGCCGGGCAGCGTGGCGCAGGTGCGAGAAACTGCCGCCTACCTGACGCGCTTCGCCAAAACGCGCGGCGTGGCGATCATTATGGTCGGTCACGTCACCAAAGATGGCTCGCTGGCCGGTCCTAAAGTGCTGGAGCACTGCATCGACTGTTCGGTACTGCTGGATGGCGATGCCGATTCCCGCTTCCGCACCCTGCGCAGCCATAAAAATCGATTCGGCGCGGTCAACGAGTTAGGCGTTTTCGCCATGACCGAGCAGGGAATGCGTGAAGTCAGCAACCCGTCGGCTATCTTCCTGTCGCGCGGCGAAGAGGTCACTTCCGGCAGCTCAGTGATGGTGCTGTGGGAAGGGACGCGTCCGCTGCTGGTGGAGATTCAGGCGCTGGTGGACCATTCGATGATGGGCAATCCACGTCGCGTTGCGGTCGGGCTGGAACAGAACCGTCTGGCGATTCTGCTGGCGGTGCTGCATCGTCATGGCGGCCTGCAGATGGCGGACCAGGATGTGTTCGTTAACGTGGTTGGCGGGGTCAAGGTGACCGAAACCAGTGCCGATCTGGCGCTGATGCTGTCGATGGTATCGAGTCTGCGCGATCGCCCGTTGCCGCAGGATCTGGTGATCTTCGGCGAAGTGGGGCTGGCGGGCGAAATCCGTCCGGTCCCCAGCGGTCAGGAACGAATTTCGGAAGCGGCGAAACATGGCTTTAAACGCGCCATTGTGCCGGCTGGCAATGCGCCGAAAAAACCGATCGATGGCATGCAGGTTTTCAGCGCGAAGAAGCTGGCCGACGCGCTGGCGATTCTCGACGATCTGTAATGCGGCTGGCGTCCGCTGATGGCTTGCCGTCAGCGGGCGAGGGCGGCGCGTTCAACCTTATACGCATTCACGCAGGAGGCACGACATGTCGTCGTTTGATTATCTGAAAACGGCCATTCGCCAGCAGGGCCACACGCTGCAACAGGTCGCTGATGCCAGCGGCATGACCAAAGGCTATCTGAGCCAGTTGCTCAACGCCAAAATCAAAAGCCCCAGCGCGCAGAAACTGGAAGCACTGCACCGCTTTCTCGGACTGGAGTTTCCGCGCCGTGATAAAACGGTCGGCGTGGTATTCGGCAAGTTTTACCCGCTGCACACCGGCCATATCTATCTGATTCAGCGCGCCTGTAGTCAGGTGGATGAGCTGCACATCATCATGGGCTATGACGAGCCGCGCGATCGCCAGCTGTTTGATAACAGCGCCATGTCGCAGCAGCCGACGGTCAGCGACCGACTGCGCTGGTTGCTACAGACCTTTAAATATCAGAAAAACATCCGTATCCACGCCTTTAACGAGGAGGGGATTGAGCCGTATCCGCACGGCTGGGACGTCTGGAGTGAAGGGGTCAGCGCGTTTCTCGGCGAGCACGGCATCGCGCCGGATTGCATCTACACCAGCGAAGCGCCTGATGCGGAGATGTATCAGCAGCACCTGGGGATTCGGACGGTGCTGGTCGATCCCGACCGATCTTTCATGAGCATCAGCGGCGCGCAGATCCGTCAGGATCCGTTCCGCTTCTGGGAATATATCCCGACCGAAGTGAAGCCGTTCTTTGTCCGCACCGTGGCGATACTGGGCGGGGAATCAAGCGGCAAATCGACGCTGGTGAATAAGCTCGCTAATATTTTCAACACCACCAGTGCCTGGGAATATGGCCGCGACTATGTCTTTTCGCACCTCGGTGGCGATGAAATGGCGCTGCAATATTCGGACTACGACAAAATCGCGCTCGGTCAGGCGCAGTACATCGATTTCGCGGTGAAATATGCCAACAAGGTGGCGTTTATCGACACCGATTTCGTGACGACCCAGGCGTTCTGCCTGAAGTACGAAGGGCGCGAACATCCCTTTGTTCAGGCGCTGATCGACGAATATCGCTTCGATTTAGTCATTTTGCTTGAGAACAATGTGCCGTGGGTGGCGGATGGATTGCGCAGTCTGGGCAGTTCAGTCGATCGTCGCGAATTCCAGTCGATGCTGGTGACGATGCTGCGTGAAAACAATATCGATTTTGTGCATGTGCGTGAGGATGATTACGACACCCGTTTCCTGCGCTGCATTGAACTGGTGAGAGCGATGCTGGGCGAGAAGAACGCCCAGCCGTGATCGAACCAGGGGGACCGGCGCGGCCCCCCTGGCGGACAGATTAATAGACCATCACGACCTTGCCACGCATATGGCCTTCCAGCACCCGCTGATGGGCCGCTTTCAGCGTTTCAACGCTTAAGCCCTGCAGCGTCTCACTCAGCGTGGTTTGCAGCTTACCTTCATCCAGCAAGGCTGCCACGGCATCCAGAATTTCACCCTGGCGCGCCATGTCCGGCGTGTTAAACATGCTGCGGGTGTACATCAGCTCAAAGTGCAGCGCAGCGCTTTTCAGCTTCAGCTGATCCATCGACAGCGGATGCTCGTTCTCAACGATGGTGCAGATGTGGCCCTGCGGCGCAATCAGCTTCGCCATGGTTTCCCAGTGACCGTCGGTATCGTTGAGGCAGAAGATATAATCGACCTGCTTAATCCCCTGTTTCTCCAGTTCACCCGGCATATCTTTGTAGTTAATCACCAAATCGGCACCGCGATCGCGGCACCACTGCGCCGAATCTTCGCGGGAGGCTGTTGCAATGACTTTCACCTTGCTGTGCAGCTTCGCCAGGGGGATCGCCAGCGATCCGACACCGCCAGCGCCGCCCACGATCAGCAGCGTTTGATCCGCGGTCGCCGCGTTGAGATTCAGTCGCTCAAACAATCCTTCCCACGCCGTCAGTGCCGTCAGTGGGATCGCCGCCGATTGCGCCCAGTTGAGGCTCTTCGGCTTGTGGCCGGTGATACGTGCATCGACCAGCTGCTCGGTGCTGTTACTGCCGGCACGGGTCAGATCGCCGGCATAATAAACTTCATCGCCCGGCTTGAAGTTGCTGACTTTGCTGCCAACTTCCAGCACTACGCCGCTGGCGTCCCAGCCGAGAATACGCGGTGCCTGCAGCCCGTTTTTGATTGCGCCTTTGTGAACTTTGGTATCGACCGGGTTGACCGAGGCGGCTTTGACCTCAACCCGCAGGTCGTACTCGCCTGGCGTCGGGGTTTCGGGGAAGATTTCAATGAAGTTCTCAGGACTCTCTGGATTAACAGCAATAGCGCGAATAGACATAGTGGATCTCCTGTGTTGTTACGCTAAGTGTAGAACCTGGATTTAGCGGTGATAAGATGGACAATCTTTCATAGAGTGTTCGTCTGAGGTGAACAATGGCGTTTCGTCAGTGGCAGGACATGGCTCTTTTCGCGCTGGTGGCGGAGTGCGGCAGTTTTACCGGCGCGGCGGAACGCGCCGGTTTGCCAAAATCGAGCGTCAGCCAGCGCATCAGCCAGCTGGAGCAACGACTCGGCATCCGGCTGCTGAATCGCACCACCCGCCAGCTCAACCTGACCTTTGCCGGTGAGCGCTATCTGCTGCACTGCCAGGAGATGATGCAGGCCAGCGAACGTGCCGATCAGGCGATCGCCAGCCTGCGTGAAAACCCCAGCGGCCGGCTGCGCATCACCAGCCCGGCGGGCATCGGCGCAACCCTGCTGGCGCGCTGCAATGCGGAGTTTTTACGGCTCTATCCCGATGTGACGCTGGATATTTCGATCTCAGATGATATTCGCGATCTGGTGCAGGAGGGCTTTGATGTGGCGCTGCGCACCGGTCAGCCGCAGGAGTCATCGCTGATTGGTCGTCGGGTCGGTTACTGCCAGCGGCTGCTGGTGGCCTCGCAGCACTATCTTGATCAGCATCCACCCATTATTCATCCGCAACAGCTTTCTGCCCATCGCTGCATCGCCCATCGTGCCTGGAATGAATGGGTATTACAGCGGGATGAGGAATTTTATCGCTGGCTGCTGCCGCCCGCGCATCTGACCGATAATCTGATCTATGCCCGTGAGTCGGCGCTCGGCGATGCCGGTATCACGCTGCTGCCGCGTTTTCTCACCGATGGAATGATGGCGGACCCGCGTCTGGTGCCGGTGCTGCCGGAGTGGCAGATGGAAGGAAATGAGCTGTGGCTGGTCTATCCGGGACGTAAACTCAATTCCCCGGCGCTGGCACGCTTCGTGGAGTTCGCGCTGCACTCGCCGGTGTTCAGGGAGTTTTATCGTTAATCGAGCAATAAAAAAGGCGGCATTGCTGCCGCCCTTAACACTGTTCTGTTACTTAATTATACGCTTGTACTTGATACGTTTCGGCTCCAGCGCTTCAGCGCCGAGGGTGCGCTTCTTGTACTCTTCGTATTCAGTGAAGTTACCTTCGAAGAATTCGATGTTGCCTTCATCCTGGTAGTCCAGAATGTGGGTCGCGATACGGTCGAGGAACCAGCGGTCATGCGAGATCACCATCGCGCAGCCTGGGAACTCCAGCAGGGCGTTTTCCAGCGCGCGCAGGGTTTCGATATCCAGGTCGTTGGTAGGTTCATCCAGCAGCAACATGTTGCCGCCAACCTGCAGCAGCTTGGCGAGATGCAGACGACCACGCTCACCGCCCGACAGCTCACCGACGCGTTTACCCTGATCGATGCCTTTGAAGTTAAAGCGGCCGACGTAGGCGCGGCTTGGCATTTCGGTGTTGCCGATACGCATGATGTCCTGACCGCCGGAGACTTCTTCCCACACGGTTTTGGAATTATCCATGCTGTCACGGAACTGATCCACTGACGCCAGTTTGACGGTATCGCCCAGCACAATGCTGCCGGAATCAGGCTGTTCCTGACCGGACATCATGCGGAACAGCGTCGATTTACCGGCGCCGTTCGGACCGATGATGCCGACAATCGCCCCTTTCGGTACGGAGAACGAGAGATCGTCGATCAGCACGCGGTCACCGTACGATTTACGCAGGTTGCTGACTTCCAGCACTTTGTCACCCAGACGTGGGCCAGGCGGAATAAACAGTTCGTTGGTTTCGTTACGCTTCTGGTATTCGGTGTTGTTCAGCTCTTCGAAGCGCGCCAGACGGGCTTTGCCCTTAGACTGACGGCCTTTAGTGCCCTGACGAACCCACTCCAGCTCTTTCTCAATCGACTTGCGGCGGGCCGCTTCAGAAGAGGCTTCCTGCGCCAGACGCGCATCTTTCTGCTCCAGCCAGGAAGAGTAGTTACCTTCCCACGGGATGCCTTCGCCACGGTCCAGCTCCAGAATCCAGCCGGCAACGTTATCAAGGAAGTAACGGTCGTGGGTAATCGCCACCACGGTGCCTTCGAAGTCGTGCAGGAAGCGTTCCAGCCAGGCGACAGATTCGGCGTCCAGGTGGTTGGTTGGTTCGTCGAGCAGCAACATGTCTGGCTTTTCCAGCAGCAGACGGCACAGTGCGACGCGGCGACGTTCACCCCCGGAGAGAGTAGCGATTTTCGCCTCCCAGTCTGGCAGACGCAGCGCATCTGCCGCACGTTCCAGTTGGGTATTCAGGTTGTGGCCATCATGTGCCTGGATAATCTCTTCCAGACGGCCCTGCTCAGCGGCCAGTTTGTCAAAGTCCGCGCCCTCTTCGGCATACAGCGCATAGACTTCGTCGAGGCGTTTTAACGCGCCAACCACTTCAGACAGCGCCTCTTCAACGGACTCGCGCACGGTATGTTCGAGGTTAAGCTGCGGCTCCTGCGGCAGGTAGCCAATCTTGATGCCAGGCTGCGGACGCGCTTCCCCTTCGATATCTTTATCGATGCCGGCCATGATACGCAGCAGGGTGGATTTACCCGCGCCGTTCAGGCCGAGTACGCCGATTTTGGCGCCCGGGAAGAAGCTAAGGGAGATGTTCTTCAGGATGTGTCGCTTCGGCGGAACGACTTTGCCGACGCGGTGCATGCTATAGACGAATTGAGCCACGTTGTATTGAGCCTCTGGGTCTGTTGGTCATTTGGATGATGTCGAAGTTTAGCCTTTTTCACCGTCTAATCACAGCCGGGCCGCGGCGAATATTCCGATGCGTGCCGCAGTTCGGGATAACTGTTTGATTTCCGCACAACCCCGACACTATGCTGCTTTTTTGCCTTAAAAACCGGGAGAGTGACGATGAGAGTATTGATCGCAGCAGATGAACACGCCTGGGGCGGATTGATTCCGTCTATTCGTCAGCGGCTACCGGACGTGGAGTTTGTCGCCTCGGCAGGCCACGCCGCCGAAAGTCTCGCCGGCTTCGATGCGTTGATCCCCGGCATGTGCAAAGTGGACGCGGCGCTGCTGGCGACCGCCGATCGCTTAGCGCTGATCCAGCAGGCGGGCACCGGGCTGGAGGGGATCGACATCGCGGCGGCGAAACAGCGCGGCATCATGGTCGCCAATGTGCCGTCCGACAGCTCAGGCAATGCCGATTCGGTGGCAGAACTCGGTATCTGGATGATGATTGGCCTGGCGCGTCGCTATCACGAAATCGCTGATTGCCTGGCGCAGCAGCAGCTGGGCCAGCCGGTCGGCCTGGGATTGAAGGGCAAAACGGTCGGGCTGGTCGGTTTAGGCGGCATCGGCAAAGCACTGGCGGCGCGGCTCAGGCCGTTTGGCATGCGGATGATCGGCGTCAGGCGTGAAGCCGATGCGGCTTTCGCTCACCAGCACGGCCTGGCGTGGCTGGGTGACATGACACAACTGCCGCAGCTGTTGCAGCAGGCCGATTTTGTGGTGCTCAGCCTGCCGGATAACCCGCAGACTCACCAGATTATTGACGCCACGGCGCTGGCGCAGATGAAACCGCAGAGCTTTCTGATCAACCTTGGCCGCGGTGGATTAATCGACAAAGCGGCCTTTCTCAGCGCGCTGAAAAACCGGTCGCTGGCCGGGGCCGGGCTGGATGTATTCTGGCAGGAGCCGCCCGATCCGCAGGATGAGGTGTTTCGCTATAACGTTATCGCCACGCCGCACATTGGCGGCGTCACAGATATCTCTCTGGCGGGCAACCTGAGCGGAGTGTGTGACAACCTGCGCCGCCTGCGTGACGGCGAAGCGGTGGCAAACCGCTGGGCGTGAACTTACGGCAGGCGCAGCGGAATCGCCTGTTGTGCCAGCCAGTCCTGCAGCGCCTGATCGGGCGCGCTGTCACTGACCAGCAGATCAAAGCGGCGCAGTTCGGCGATGCGGGCCGGCAGCACCTTGCCATATTTGCTGCTGTCAGCCACTAAAATGCACTGACGCGCCCGCAGCATCGCGTGGTGCTTCATCGCCAGCTCATTGGTGTTGTAGCAGGTTGCACCCTGATCTTTGTCGATCCCGGCCGCCGAGATAAACGCCAGCGTCGGACAGAGATCGTCGAGGATCGAATGGCCGCCGATCGGTGTGAACAGCGCATTATCCGCGTGGAACTCGCCGCCGCTCAGGATCACATTGCAGGCCGGTTTCTCCTTTAACGCCAGGAAGGTATTCATAGCGCAGCAGATCGCGGTAAACGGCAGGGTGTCCGGGATCGCATCGACGATATAAGGCAGGGTGGTGCCGCAGTCGAAAAATACCGTGTCATTTTCGCCGATCAGGCTAGCCGCAGCCTGGGCCAGCCGCTGTTTTCGGGCGGCATTCTGACCGTGCTGATCGGTAACAAAGTAGTGGCTGGCGTGGCTCTTCGGGTCGCTGACGATATAGCCGCCCAGCAGCACCACGCTGGAGGCGGGCTCGCTAAGATCGCGGCGAATGGTCATTTCTGACACGCCAAGCAGTTGAGCTGCGTCTTTCAGATGCAGTTTATCGGTGCGTTTAAGCGCCTGAGTCAGCTTGTGGATACGTTCGTCGCGCCGGGTTTCCATGGTCATCTCTGTCTGTTCAGTATCCTGCTGGGCTGATTGAGGGAGCCGGAAACCGGCGTAATCATCGCGACAAACCTAACAGATTTTAAGGAGTTGCGTCCTCTCCGCCAGGCTGATTTTCAATCTTACCTGCAACGGCTAAACCCCGCAAACCTCATCCTCAACCGTCCGGCGGTGATATCAAACCGGCCAGGCGGCGTCCGGCGCGGTGGTGTCCGGTAATGTCTGATTGTTACAATCGTAACACGATGGGCGGCCGTGATTCGGCATATATTGGCAGAACTGCGCCTTCAGGATGTGGTTTTTATCACATATTTAACCTTTTAGAATTGTTATTGTTAATTTTATAACATTTGATGGTTAAAAAACATCCGGGAGAAAACAGTCATGGATATCGCGGTCATCGGCTCAAACATGGTCGACCTGATTACCTATACCAACAGCCTGCCGAAAGCGGGTGAAACCCTTGAAGCACCCGATTTTGCCCTTGGCTGTGGCGGAAAGGGGGCTAACCAGGCGGTTGCTGCCGCCCGAATGGGCGCGAAAGTGATGATGGTCAGCAAAGTGGGCGACGATCTGTTTGCGCCTAATACCGTGGCGAATCTGCAACAGCAGGGCGTGGATACCCGCTTCGTCACTACGGCGGCGGGCACTTCAAGCGGTGTGGCGCCGATCTTTGTCGACGATCGGTCACAGAACCGCATCCTGATTATTAAAGGTGCCAACCAGCAGCTGAAGCCGGCCGATATCGACGCCGCCGCTGAGGCGCTGAAAGCCTGCCAGCTGATCATTCTGCAGCTGGAGATCCCGCTGGAAACGGTCTATTACGCCATCGATTTTGCCCGTCAGCATCAGATCAAAGTGATCCTGAACCCTGCGCCAGCGGTGGCCGATCTCGACATCCACTACGCCTGCAAGTGTGACTTCTTTATGCCTAATGAAACCGAACTGGAGATCCTCACCGGTCTGCCGGTAGCCAGCGATGAGGAGGTGATCGCTGCCGGGCGGTCGCTGCTGAAGCGCGGTCTGAAAAACCTGATTATCACACTGGGCAGTCGCGGTTCGGTATGGATGAACGGCGATACGGTGCATCGGGTGGCGGCAACGCCAGTCCGGGCGGTCGACACCAGCGGTGCCGGCGATGCCTTTATCGGCTGTTTTGCTCACCTGCTGGTTAAAACCGGCGATATCGCGGCCGCCATGACCCAGGCTTCGGCCTATGCCGCCTGCAGCGTGACCGGACGCGGCACCCAGCGCGCCTATCCCGACGCAGAGGGTTTTCAGCGCTTTCTTAATCTTCACTGAGGTGATGCTATGCAACAGAAAATTGTTCAGCAATCGGATGGCTACCTGAATAAAACGCCGCGCTTTCAGTTCATTCTGCTGTCGTGCCTGTTTCCGCTGTGGGGCTGCGCTGCCAGCCTTAACGATATCCTGATTACCCAGTTCAAAAGCGTCTTCGCCTTAAGCGATTTTGCCAGCGCGCTGGTACAGAGTGCCTTTTACGGCGGCTATTTTCTGATTGCGATCCCGGCGTCACTGGTGATCCGCAAAACCAGCTACAAGCTGGCGATCCTGACCGGGCTGGCGCTCTACATCCTGGGCTGCGTGGCGTTTTATCCCGCCTCGCACATGGCGACCTACACCATGTTTCTCGCGGCGATCTTTGCCATCGCCATCGGCCTGAGCTTTCTGGAAACCGCGGCCAATACCTACAGCTCAATGATTGGGCATCGGGATCACGCAACTCTGCGGCTCAACATCAGCCAGACGTTCTATCCGATTGGCGCACTGATGGGCATCGTGCTGGGTAAATATCTGGTGTTCCAGGAGGGGGACAGCCTGCAGAGCCAGATGGCGACCATGACCGCTGAACAGGCGCATGCGTTTCGCCTGACGATGCTGGAGCATACGCTGGAACCCTACAAATATCTGGTGATGGTGTTAGTGGTGGTGATGCTGCTGTTTATGTTCACCCGCTATCCGCGCTGCAAACCGCAAAGTAACGAAACATCGCTGCCTTCACTGGCGGAGACCTTTCGCTATCTGGCGACCAACCGTCACTTTAAACGCGGCATCGTGACGCAGTTTCTCTATGTCGGGATGCAGGTAGCGGTCTGGTCGTTCACCATTCGTCTGGCGCTGACGCTGGGCGCAGCCAATGAACGTCACGCCTCTAACTTCATGATCTACAGCTTTATCTGCTTCTTTATCGGCAAGTTCGTGGCGAACTTCCTGATGACCCGTTTCCGCGCTGAAAAAGTGCTGATCGCCTATTCGGTGCTGGGGGTGCTGACGCTGGCTTATGTGATGCTGGTGCCTGACTTTACCGCCGTTTACGCCGCGGTGTTCGTCAGCGTGCTGTTTGGTCCCTGCTGGGCGACCATTTACGCCGGTACCCTGGCGGCGGTCGATAATAAGTATACTGAAGTGGCAGGGGCGTTTATCGTGATGGCGATTGTCGGTGCAGCATTTGTGCCCGCGCTGCAGGGGCTGGTCTCTGACTCGGTTGGCTCAATGCAGCTGGCGTTTGGCGTCTCGCTGCTCTGCTTCGCCTGGGTCGGTTTTTACTTCTATGGCGAACTGCGCCACAAGAAACAGACCGTGTCCGGCGGTCGTCTGGTGGAGGATGCATCATGAAAACCCGTTTACCGTTGCGCCGTGAGCAATTTCATTTGACCCCTGAGGTTCTGCTGCAGAGCGATGACTTCCGGGTGGAACTGTTCCGTTATCCGGCGGGGATTGAAGCGGTGCGGATCCATAACCGGCGCGGGTCAGTGACGGTGCTGCCGTTCTTTGGTCAGATGATCTGGGATGTGCAGTTTGAAGGGCATACGCTGACCATGGGCAACAGCTTTAAGCAGCCGCTGCCCGGCAATTCGATCATCGACACCTATGGTTGTTTCGCTTTCCACTCCGGACTGCTGGCTAACGGCTGTCCGTCGCCCGAGGACGATCATCCGCTGCATGGCGAAATGCCCTGCGCCCGGATGGACAGTGCGTGGCTGGTGCTGGACGCAGATATGCTGTCGCTGGAGGGCGAGTGTGAATATGTCAAAGGCTTCGGCCATCACTATCTGGCCGCACCGGCGGTACGCCTGCACGCCGATCGGCCGCGGCTGCAGATTGAGATGACGGTCACCAATCTGGCCGGTGCGCCGATGCCGTTGCAGTATATGTGTCATCTCAACAGCAGCTGGATTGCGCAGGGACGTTTCCGGCAGTCGATCCCGGATCGGGCATTCCGGCTGCGCACCTCAATACCGGCACATTTACGGCCGACGCCCGCCTGGCGCGACTACACCGCACGGCTGGCGCAGGATCCGCAGGCGTTGCAGCAGCTCGATCAGCCACAGTTATGCGATCCGGAGATCGTCTTTTTCGCCGACGATCTGCCGCAGTATGGCGATGAGGTGCAGTTTGAGCTGCACGCGCCGGCGGGATACGCCATGATGACGCGCTTCTCTACCGCTCAGTTTCCTCACGCCACCCGCTGGCTGCTGCACAATGCCGACCAACAGGTCGCGGCCTATATCCTGCCGGCCACCTGTCGGCCGGAAGGGTTTCTGGCGGCGCAGCAGGCGGGCAGCTTAATCACCCTCGCCAGCGGCGAACAACGCCACTTTTCCGTCGAGACCGGATTGCTGTAAACCCGATGCGCGGCCTAAATCGCCACCAGGCCGCGCACGCCATCGGCTTCCATGCTGTCGCCGCGGCCACGCTGCACGATTTCACCGCGCGACATCACCAGATAGCTGTCCGCCAGTTCAGCCGCAAAGTCATAAAACTGCTCGACCAGCAGGATCGCCATATCCCCGCGCTGCGCCAGCTGACGGATCACCGCGCCGATCTCTTTGATCACCGACGGCTGGATCCCTTCGGTTGGCTCATCCAGGATCAACAGCTGCGGCCGACAGGCCAGCGCCCGGCCGATCGCCAGCTGCTGTTGCTGGCCGCCGGACAGATCGCCGCCGCGCCGCGACTTCATGGCAAACAACACCGGAAACAGCTGGTAGATCTCATCCGGCACCTGGCGGGCCTGTGATGCCGGAAAGCGGGACAAACCGAGCAGCAGATTCTCTTCCACCGTCAGCCGCGGAAAAATCTCCCGACCCTGTGGCACGTAAGCAATGCCGGACTGCACCCGCTGGTGCGGTTTACGGCCGTTAAGCTTCTGCTGCTGCCAGCGGATCTCACCCGATTTAGCCGGGATTAACCCCATCAGACATTTCAGCAGCGTGGTTTTGCCCACGCCGTTGCGGCCCAGCAGGCAGGTGATCTCGCCCACTTTTACCTCAAACGACAGGCCACGCAAAATATGACTGCCGCCATAATATTGATTCAGTTCAGTAACCTGTAACATCTTATCGCCCCAGATAAACGTCGATAACCTGCTCATTGGCCTGCACATCACGCAATGATCCTTCGGCCAGTACCTGACCCTGATGCAGCACCGTCACGTGGTCGGCAATGGTTTCGACAAAGCCCATATCGTGCTCCACCACCATCAGCGAATGCTTACCCGCCAGGTTGCGGAACAGCTCGGCGGTGTAGTCCGTTTCAGCGTCGGTCATTCCCGCCGCTGGCTCATCCAGCAGCAGCAGGTGCGGCTCCTGCACCAGCAGCATGCCAATCTCCAGAAACTGCTTCTGGCCGTGCGACAGCAGGCCCGCGCTACGCTGTCGTTCTGCGCCGAGCCGCAGCAGCTTCAGCACCTCATCGATCCGATCCTGCTGCTCGCCATTGAGGCGCGCGCGCAGACTGGCCCACACCGTTTTTTCGGCTTTCAGGGCGATCTCAAGATTCTCGAACACGGTTAACGCTTCAAACACCGTTGGTTTCTGGAACTTACGGCCGATCCCGGCACGGGCGATCTCAACCGGCGACAGGCGGGTAAGATCGCTGTCCTGATCGTAGATCACCCGCCCGGAATCGGGCCGCGTCTTACCGGTGATCACATCCATCAGCGTGGTTTTGCCCGCGCCGTTGGGGCCGATCACGCAGCGCAGTTCGCCGACGCCGATCTGCAACGAGAGATCGCTCAGGGCGCGGAAGCCGTCGAACGAGACGCTGATCTTCTCCAGTTGCAGCACCGGATCGCGCTGCGCCCGATGACGATCCGCCGGATGAGGTTGAGTAAACAGTGCGTCAGTCATGTTTCCTCCGGCGCAGCAGGCCAATCACGCCGTGCGGCAGAAACAGCGTCACCAGGATGAACATCAGGCCGAGGAAAAACAGCCAGTATTCCGGGAAAGCGACGGTGAAAAAGCTGCGCGCGCCGTTAACAATCGCGGCACCCAGCAGTGGGCCGATCAGCGTACCGCGCCCCCCCAGCGCCACCCAGATGGCGGCTTCAATCGAGTTGGCTGGCGACATCTCGCCGGGATTAATAATCCCGACCTGCGGTACGTAAAGCGCCCCGGCCAGTCCGCACAGCATCGCCGACAGGGTCCAGACAAACAGCTTAAAGCCGCGCGGATCGTAGCCGCAGAACATCAGGCGGTTTTCGGCGTCGCGCACCGCAGTCAGCACCCGGCCAAACTTGCTGCGTGCCAGTGCGAAACCAATCGCCAGGCTCAGCAACAGCAATCCTACCGTGGCGATAAACAGGCCGATGCGGGTGCCGGTCGCGCTCACTGAAAAGCCGAGCAGGGTGGTAAAGCCGGTGAAACCGTTGTTGCCACCAAAGCCGGTTTCATTACGGAAAAACAGCAGCATACCGGCGTAGGTCAGCGCCTGGGTGATGATCGAAAAGTAAACGCCTTTGATGCGGGAACGGAAGGCAAAAAAGCCAAATACCAGCGCCAGCAATCCCGGTGCCAGTACGCTGAGGCACAGCGCCCAGGCGAAGTGCTCGGTTCCGCTCCAGAACCACGGCAGCTCACGCCACGACAGAAAGGACATAAACGCCGGTAAGCCTTCACCTGCCGCCTGGCGCATCAGATACATGCCCATCGCATAACCACCGAGAGCAAAAAACAGGCCGTGACCCAGCGACAGTAATCCGGCGTAACCCCACACCAGGTCGAGGGCCACTGCCACCACCGCATAGCAGAGGATTTTGCCGAGCAGCGTCAGGGTATAGGTGGAGATCGCCAGCGGATGGCCGGCGGGCAGCAGCGCCAGAAACGGCATCACCAGCAGCGCCAGAGTGACTACCATGCCGATGCTGAGGGTCAGGCGCGGCGCTTTGCGCGCGGCGCGGAGCGTTATGGGTTGCGTCATCAGTCAGTCACCCTTCCTTTCACCGCAAACAGTCCCTGAGGACGTTTCTGGATAAACAGCACGATAATTACCAGAATCAGGATCTTGCCGAGCACCGCGCCGATCTGCGGTTCCAGCACTTTATTAACAATGCCGAGGCTGAAGGCAGCGACCACGGTGCCCGCCAGTTGGCCAACGCCGCCCAGCACCACCACCAGAAACGAGTCGATAATGTAGCCCTGTCCCAGTTCTGGCCCGACGTTGCCGAGTTGCGACAGCGCCACGCCGCCCAGTCCGGCAATACCAGACCCCAGACCAAACGCCAGCATATCGACCCGGCCGGTCGGCACGCCGCAGCAGTCGGCCATGGTGCGGTTCTGCGTTACGGCGCGCACGTTCATGCCAAGACGGGTGCGATTCAGCAACAGCCAGGTGAGTGCCAGCACAAAGATCACAAACAGAATCACGGCGATGCGGTTCCACGGCAGCACCAGGTTAGGCAGCACCTGCAGTCCGCCTGACAGCCACTGCGGATTTGCCACTTCGAGGTTTTGCGCCCCGAACAGCATGCGCACCGCCTGAATCAGCATCAGGCTGATACCCCAGGTTGCCAGCAGCGTTTCCAGCGGGCGACCGTAAAGATGGCGGATCACCGTGCGTTCCAGCGCCATTCCGATGGCGGCCGTCACCATAAACGCCACCGGCAGTGCCAGCAGCGGATACCAGGCCAGGTAGTGCGGCGCAAACTGCTGAAACAGGCTCTGTACCCACCAGGTGGCATAAGCACCGAGCATCAGCATTTCACCGTGCGCCATATTGATTACGCCAAGCAGACCGTAAGTGATCGCCAGTCCCAGCGCCGCCAGCAGCAAAACCGAGCCCAGCGACAGGCCGCTGAACGCCTGACCCAGCAGATCGCCCCACATCAGGCGTTTCTGAATCTGTTGCAGGCTGTCGGCGGCGGCGGCACGCACCGTGGCGTCCGGTTCGTTCGCCGGCTGGGTTAAGCGTTGCAGGCTGGCCTGAGTATTGGGATCGCTGGATTCGCCCAGCAGCTTAACTGCCTTCAGCCGCACCATCGGCTGGGCATCTGCCAGCTGCAGGTTGGCCAGCGCCAGCGCCAGTGCGGCATGCACCCGGCTATCTTTTTCGGCGGCCAGCCGCTGCTCAATCAGCGACAGCTGATCGGCCGCGCCGTCATTTTGCAACTGTCGCGCCGCGCGCAACCGCAGTCCGGCATCGTCGCTCACCAGCTGATGCGCCGCCAGCGCGCCGTTGACCAGCACCCGCAGCCGGTTGTTCATAAACAGTTTTTTCAGGCTGCCGTTCGGCTGTGGCTGGGCATCCAGCGGCAGCAACCTGCTGCCCTGCTGGCTGAACGGCTGTTTATTCTGGTCGATGACCACGTTTTCGGCGTGCAGCGCTTCCAGCAGCGGTAACCGGCTGCTGTCTGGCGCGGCAGCCCACTGTTGCAGCAGCGTCGCCTGCTGGCTACGGCTGGCAGCGGCGAAGTCTGCCGCCGGTCCGGCACTGGCAAACAGCGGCATCAGCAGCAGCAGACTGAAAAGGCAGCGGCAAAGGTTCATAGAGAGGACCTCGTTAAATGGATGGCGGCGGACGACCTGATTTGCCGTACGCCATCAGCGCAACGGGCAGGCGCCGGTCGGCAGAGCCGCAGACCGGCGCGTCACGCGCTTACTGCGCGGCTTTCACCGGGTGGTCGGGCTTCTTATCATTACCGGCTATGTACGGGCTCCATGGCTGAGCGCGTACCGGTTGATCGGTCTGCCACACCACGTTGAACTGACCGTTCTCTTCCACTTCACCGATCATCACCGGCTTATGCAGATGGTGGTTGGTCTGATCCATGGTCAGGGTAAAGCCGTCTGGCGCTTTGAAGGTCTGACCGGCCATCGCCGCCCGTACTTTATCCACGTCGGTGGTGCCAGCTTTTTCTACCGCCTGCGCCCACATATGAATACCGACATAGGTCGCTTCCATCGGATCGTTGGTGACCACGCTGGCGGCATTCGGCAGGTTGTGGGCTTTGGCATAAGCACGGTAGTCAGCGACAAATTTAGCGTTGGTCGGGTTATCGATTGACTCAAAATAGTTCCACGCCGCTAACTGACCGACCAGCGGTTTGGTATCGATACCGCGCAGCTCTTCTTCGCCCACCGAGAAGGCGACCACCGGAATATCGGTGGCTTTAATGCCCTGATTAGCCAGCTCTTTATAGAACGGAACGTTAGAGTCGCCGTTGATGGTGGAAACCACCGCCGTTTTGCCGCCGGCAGCAAACTTTTTGATGTTTGAGACGATGGTCTGGTAATCGCTGTAACCAAACGGGGTGTAGACCTCTTCGATATCTTTATCCTGGACGCCCTTACTGTGCAGGAAAGCACGCAGGATCTTGTTGGTCGTGCGGGGATAGACATAATCGGTGCCGAGCAGGAAAAAGCGTTTAGCGCTGCCGCCATCCTCGCTCATCAGGTATTCAACCGCCGGGATCGCCTGCTGGTTGGGCGCTGCGCCGGTATAGAACACGTTAGGTGACATCTCTTCGCCCTCATACTGCACCGGATAGAACAGCAGGCCATTCAGCTCCTCAAACACCGGCAGCACCGATTTGCGCGATACCGAGGTCCAGCAGCCAAACACCACCGCCGCCTTGTCCTGGGTCAGTAGCTGTCGTGCCTTCTCGGCAAACAGCGGCCAGTTAGAGGCGGGATCGACCACCACCGGCTCCAGCTTTTTCCCCAGCACGCCGCCTTTGGCGTTGATCTCATCGATGGTCATCAGCGCCACATCTTTGAGTGGCGTTTCCGAAATCGCCATGGTCCCTGACAGGGAGTGCATGATGCCGACCTTAATGGTGTCAGCCGCCTGCGCGCCCCAGGCGAGGCCGATGCTGGCAACGGTAGCGGAGAGAGCAAAAGCCTTGAGCAATGAACGTCTTTTCATCGTGTTAAAACCCCTCAATTTTGTGTTTGTTATTCAATGGGTTGAAGCCGGGCCTGCTGGAGTCGGTGCAAAGTAATTTTCCTGACTTCCGCCTTGCTGACGGCGATGTGGTCAGTCAGGATGCGTTGTGCCTCCTCGGTCTGTTGCTGAAAAATTGCCTGTAAAATCTGTTCATGCTCCTGATAGGTGGCGGTTATCCGATCGTCAGAGGTGAAGTCGAGACGGCGGATAATGCGGATTTTCTCCGTCAGTTCGGCGTGAATACGCGCCATTTCCGGATTACCCGCAGCGGCCACCAGCGTCATGTGAAACGCCTCATCGTGCTGCGATACCGTCAGGCCGGCGGTCAGTCGCTCCGCCTGGCACCAGAAGCGCGTCAGCCCGGTTAACAGGGCGCTGCACTGGGCGGCGGGCAGGGCGCACAGCCGTTTTACCGCTTCACACTCCAGCACGGTTCGCAGGTCATACAGCGCTTCGAACCAGGCGAAATCGAAGTTCCTGATCTGCCAGCCGCTGCGGAACCAGACTTCAACAAAGCCTTCGCGTTCCAGCCGGAACAGCGCCTGACGTACCGGCGTGCGGCTGACCGCCATCCGCCCGGCAATTTCACTTTCACTGAAGCGATCGCCGGGCATCAGGCGAAAGGCGAAAATCTCCTCCTTCAGCGCCTGATAAACCCGTTCCGCCAGCGCTTCCGGGCGGGCTTTCGGGGAGGGAGACTGCATCGTCATGGTGACTCCTTATTCCAGCCACAGCAGGGTTTCGCCCGGACTGACCGGACGGCCCGCCTGGCAGGCAATGCGTTTCACCTGACCACTCCGGGGAGCGACAATCGCCAGCTCCATCTTCATCGCTTCGACGATAACCAGCGTCTGACCGGCGCTGACCGTTTCACCCGGCTGCACCAAAACTTTCCAGATGTTGCCGTTCATATCGGCCTGCACCGCTAGCGCGCTGTCATCCTGCTCAGCGATCGGGGTCGGCGGGTCCAGCGTCGGCGGCGCACTCTGCTCTTCCTGCGCCCACAGCGTCACCTCCTGCTCAAACGCGGCGGCCTGACGCTGGCGGAATGCGGCGATATCATCAGCGTTGTCCGCCAGGAACTGCTGGTGGGCAGCAAAATCAAACAGCGTCTCTTCGATCCGCAGGCTGGCGCGGCCTTCGCGGAAATCTTCCCGCAGCTGCGTCAGCTCGGCTTCACTCACCGGATAGAAACGCACCTGATCGAAGAAGCGCAGCAGCCACGGCTGTTCGGCGGCAAACTGGGGATTTTTCAGGAAGGTGTTCCAGATCGGTAACGTCCGGCCGACCAGCTGATAGCCGCCGGGTGAGTCCATGCCATAGATGCACATGTACATGCCGCCGATGCCGACCGTGCCTTCGGCGGTGAAGGTGCGGGCCGGGCTGTATTTGGAACTCAGCAGACGATGGCGCGGATCGATGGGCACTGCACAGGGCGCGCCAAGATAAACGTCGCCCAGTCCTAGCACCAGATAGCTGGCGTTGAACAGGGTGTCTCTGACCTGTTCACGCTGGGTTAAACCGTTGATGCGCTGAATAAAGTCAACGTTGTTCGGCAACCAGGGAGCGCAGGCGCGTACCGTTTCCTGGTAGCGCGCTACCGCGCCGAGGGTGGCGCTGTCTTCAAACGCCATTGGCATCCACACCACTCGCGACGGCACTTTCAGCGTGCTGACATCGCCCAGCGTCGCCTCCAGCCCCAGCAACAGCGACATCAGGTCGGACTGGCTGATGATGCGGCTGTCGTAGCGCACCTGCAGTGAACGCACGCCGGGTGACAGCTCTTCTACGCCGGGCACCGCTCGTTCGCTCAGCGCCATCATCAGCAGGTGAACGCGCAGTCGCAGCGCCAGATCCAGCACGTTGTCGCCATATTCAATCAGCACATATTTGTCACCGGCCTGACGGTAGACCGCTTGCGGCGTGGTTGCGGTGGCGTCAATCGCCGCCAGTATGGTCGCGGAGCCGCTGGCGGTTTCGGCCAGCGACGGCACGGCAAACGTCGGCGCATGGTGCGGACGCAGGGTGGCGATCACCTGCTGCTGCGCCTTTTCTCGTGCCAGCGCGTCATCGGCACTGATCGGATGGAAACGAATGCGATCGCCTGGTTTAACCTGACCGACTTTCCACAGTTCGGCTTTGGCGATGGTCACCGGACAAACGAATCCGCCGAGGCTCGGGCCGTCGTGCGTCAGGATCACCGGAAAGTCACCGGTAAAATTGATGGCGCCAATGGCATATTCACAGTCGTGAACGTTAGAAGGGTGCAGGCCCGCCTCGCCGCCGTTGGCGCGGGTCCAGCTCGGTTTCGGACCGACTAACCGCACGCCGAGACGGTTGGAGTTGTAATGTACCTGCCAGTCGCTGGCAAAGAATTCGTCGATGGCAGCCTGGGTGAAGAAGTCTGGTGCGCCGTGCGGACCGTAGAGCACGCCGATACGCCATTCGGTGCCGTAGTGCGGAATCAATGCGGCATCAAGCGCCTGAGGGGCGCTGACCGGAGGCGGAGTGGTGCAGGCTGCCAGCGCAGGCCGGGAGATCGGCAGCATATCCGCAACCCGCAGCGTCCGTCCGGCATGGCCGCCAAACTGACCCAGCGAGAAGGTGCTGCGGCTGCCGAGATATTCCGGTACGTCGAAACCGTTGCGTACCGCGAGGTAGCCGCGGCAACCCTGCTGCGCGCGGCCCAGTGCCAGGGTTTGTCCCGCTTTCACCGTCAGCGGCTGCCAGTTGCTGACCGGTTCGCCATCCAGCGTGGCGGCGCAGTCAGCGCCGGTCAGTGCCACCGTCGCATCAGTGTGAAAGCGCAGCGTCGGGCCCTGCAAGGTAAACTCTAGGCCGGCCGCCGATTCGTCATTGCCGACAATCCGGTTCGCCAGACGGAAGGCGAAATCATCCATCGGACCAGACGGCGGAACGCCAATATCCCAGTAGCCGAGGCGGCCCGGATAATCCTGAATCGAACTGAAGGTACCCGGCTGCAGCACCTCAATCACCGGGGCGGCCGGGGTGAAACTGTCGAGAAAGCGTGTCCAGACCGTGCCGCTGTGAAAGGCCTCAGTCGCCACGATCTGGCGCAGGTAGTCGAGGTTAGTGGCGATGCCGTGCAGCTGGGTGGCATCCAGCGCCTGCTGCATTTTTGCCAGCGCCGCCTCGCGGCTGTCGGCATGTACAATCAGCTTCGCCACCATCGGATCGTAGAAGCTGGAGACTTCGCTGCCGGTTTCAATGCCGCTGTCGATGCGCACGCCAGCGGGAAAGCTGACGGCGGTTAACAGGCCTGGGCTGGGCTGGAAGTTCTTCAGCGGATCTTCCGCGTAGAGTCGCACTTCAATGGCGGCACCCTGGGGAGCCTGCTGCAGGCGCGGCCAGTCAATCTCATCGCCCGCCGCCACTTTTAGCATGCACTCGACCAGATCCAGCCCGGTCACGCATTCGGTAACCGGATGCTCAACCTGCAGACGGGTATTCACTTCGAGAAAGTAAAACGCCTGCTGGGTGACGTCGTAGATGTACTCCACGGTGCCGGCGCTGCGGTAGTTGACCAGCTGGCCCAGACGGACCGCCGAGGCCAGTAGCGCGTCACGCGTGGCCGGGGATAGGCCCGGCGCCGGGGTCTCCTCTACCACCTTTTGATTACGGCGTTGCAGCGAGCAGTCGCGCTCACCCAGCGCCACCACGGTGCCGCGGCCATCGCCGAAAATCTGCACTTCAACATGACGCGCGCGATCGATGCAGCGCTCCAGAAAGACGCCCGCGTCACTGAAAAACTGTTCGCCGAGGCGGCGCACGCTCTCCCAGGCACTGGCTAACGCGGCGGCATCGGCGCAGCGCGTCAGACCAATCCCACCGCCGCCGGCGGTACTCTTCAGCATCACCGGATAGCCGATCTGTTCGGCGGCCTGCAACGCCGTCTCCAGCGAATCCAGCAGCGGCGTGCCGGGCGTCATTGGCACACCGGCTCGCGCGGCCAGTTCACGGGCGCGGTGCTTCAGGCCGAACTCACCGATCTGCTGTGCCGTCGGGCCGACAAAAGCGATTCCCGCCTGCTCACAGGCTTCGGCGAACGGCAGGCTCTCTGACAGGAAGCCGTAGCCTGGCCAGATAGCGTCAGCACCGCTCTGCTGTGCCGCTGCCAGAATTTTGTCGATGCGCAGATAGCTGTCGCTGGCTTTATCGCCGCCCAGCGCAATCGCCACATCGGCCTGCTGAACGTGCTGCGCATTACGGTCGGCATCGGAGTAGACCGCCACGCTTTTCACGCCGAGGCGCTTCAGGGTACGGATGGCGCGACAGGCAATTTCGCCGCGGTTGGCAATTAATACGGTGCTGAACATGGTTCAGAGACTCCCTTGTGTCGCCAGCCAGTTGCGCCAGCCGCCAGTTTCGGTAATTTCCAGCGCGTTGTTCAGCGCCGAGCCTTCACAGATAAAGCCTTTCACTACCCGACCGTCTGCCAGCGTCAGGCTGCCGATGCCCAGCGGTGGCGGGATTTCTGCCACGAACTCGCCAAAGCGCGCCAGCGGGATATCCCACAGCTCGACGGTGATGGCGGCACCGCGTTCATCGCGCATCAGGCCCGGTTTTTTGATCGCGCCGTCCAGCAGTGCGAACAGCCGATAGTGAGCGGCTGTTTGCGTCTCCTCTACCCACACCGCATCCCGGCTGGTCAGCTGGAAATTGAGGGGCATACCGGTGAGGTGAGCGCCGACCACCGCAACACGCACGTGATCGGAGGAGGGCGGCAGGGCGCGCGATCGGGTGGGCTGTGGCTGGCCGGTGGCACCGAGCGGCAGCGCCAGTTGCTGCTGCCAGCGCAGACCGAACTCAGCCAGTGCACGATCGTGCCAGGCGGGTGCGATCAGCGTGATGCCCGCCGGTAAATCGTCATTGCGGAACGGACCGGGCAGCGCCAGCGCGGCGAGGTCGGCCAGATTGGTGAAGTTGGTATAGGTGCCGAACTGCGAGTTGTAATGCACCGGCTCCTGAGCCATCTCCGCCAGCGTGTGGATGGTGGGGGAGGTCGGCACCACCAGCGCGTCAAACTGCGCCAGGGTCTGCTGAATTTGTCGCGTCAGCTCGGCCCGCAGGTACTCCGCCTGATAAGCCTCAACGGCGCTGTATTTCAGGCCGCTGGCGACGATGCCGTGCACCACCGGGTCCATCTCAGCCGGACGTTGCAGCATCTCGCCGACTGCGGCGGTGCGCTCGGCTACCCAGGGACCGGAATAGAGCTGCTCAGCCAGCTGGCGGAACGGAGTGAAATCAATCGGATGCAGCGTCACGCCCGCCACCAGCAGCGCTTCCAGCGCCTGATCCCAGGCCGCTTCGGCCGCCGCATCATCAAAGAATTCGGGATTGGCCGGTACGGCAAAATGTGGATGAGCGGGCAGGCTGGCCGGGGCCGTATGCGGATTGACGCGCGAATAGGCGTCACCGGCGTCGAATCCCCCGGCGAGGCTGGCGACGGTAAAAGCGTCTTCCACCGTCAGCGCGAACACCGACAGGGTGTCATTCAGCCGGCAGGCTGGCACCACGCCGCGGGCAGAGAACCAGCCTTTGGTCGGTTTCAGACCGACAATATTGTTAAACCCGGCCGGGACCCGACCCGATCCGGCGGTGTCGGTACCGAGGGAGAAGCCGACCAGCCCGCGCGCCAGTACCGAAGCTGAACCGGAGCTGGAGCCGCCACTGACGTAGTCGGCATCAAAGGTATTAGTGACCGCGCCATACGGCGAGCGGCTACCGACCAGGCCGGTCGCGAACTGGTCAAGGTTGGTTTTGCCGATCACTACCGCGCCGGCGGCTTTCAGCCTGGCGACCACCGTCGCATCATTGTCAGCGATGTAAGTGAAGGCCGGACAGGCGGCGGTGGTAGGCCAGCCAGCGACATCGGTGTTGTCCTTGACGGCGAACGGGACGCCAAACAGCGGCAGCGACGCTGGGTCGCGTTGAAACTGTGCCAGCAGCGGTTCCAGCTGCGCCATTAGCTGCGCCGGCGTGGCAAGATAGATCCAGGCATTATCCTGCGGATCCAGCGCCGCCAGATGGGACGCCAGCAGCGGAATGATCTGCTGTGGGGCCAGTTGCAGCCGTTGCTGCCAGTCGTGAAGGGTTAAGCCAAAGGTCGAAGCCATACGATGAATTCCAGCTGGTATACAAGATGGAGTTCAACAGAGCAAAGGCTGTGCCATTTTTTTAACACCCTGATTCAACGGGTTATCCGCGTTTGTCATAAGAATTTGTGATGATTATTTGCACAATGGCGGCGCAGGAGGCGGGCGATAGCGGTGCGTTTAGTCCTGCCGTGCGTAAATTTTGTGAAGAACATGGCAAGAGCCGGGTGGCCTGGTTAGCATGAAGGGAGTCTGGCAACTCGCCGACGCCCAGCAACAGAGGAGATTTACGTGGTGAAGTGGCGTAACTGGATGGTAGGGATCTGCCTGGTCGGCACGGCCAGCAGCGCATGGGCCGATTCGCTTGATCAACAACGACAGCGTTATCAACAAATTAAACAGGCCTGGGACAGTAACCAGATGGCCACGGTGGATCAACTGTTGCCAACGCTACAGGATTATCCGCTCTATCCTTATTTGCAATATCGCCTGCTGGCGCAGGATCTCGATCAGGAGACCAGCCTGGCGGTACAAAACTTTATCCGACAATATCCGACGTTGCCGCCGGCGCGATCGCTCAGCACCCGTTTTATCAACGTGCTGGCGCATCGTCAGGACTGGCAGGGCGTGCTCAACTTCAGCCCGACCGAGCCGAAACCGGTGCAGGCACGCTGTAACTGGTACTACGCCAAATGGGCCACCGGTCAGCAGCAGGCGGCCTTTGACGGTGCCAAACAGATCTGGCTGCGCGGCACGGCGCTGCCCAATGACTGCGATAAACTCTTCTCGGTATGGCAATCCTCTGGCCAGCTCTCACCGATCACCATTCTCGAACGTATCCGGCTGGCGATGAAAGCCGGTAACGACAGCCTGGTGAGCTTCCTGGCGAAAACGCTGCCGGCTGATTACCAGACCATGTCTGACGCGATCCAGGCGTTGCAGCAGGACCCGCTGACGGTCAGCACCTTTGCCAGCGCCGTCGGGCCAACAGACTTTACCCGCCAGGCGACGATCTACGCCTTCACCCGGGTCGCCCGCCAGGATATGGAGAATGCCCGCAGCCTGATCCCGATTCTGGTGCGGGCGCAGAAGATGGGGCCGGAAGATGAGCAGGCGCTGAAAGAGATTGTGGTATGGCGCATGATGGGCAGCGATCTGACATCGGAACAGGCGCGCTGGCGTGATGCGGTAGTCATGAACAGTGAATCGACCGCGCTGGTGGAGCGCCGGGTGCGGCTGGCGCTCAGCCAGCACGATCGACGCGGCCTGAATACCTGGATCGCCCGTCTGCCGCTGGAAGCCAAACAGAAAGATGAATGGCAGTACTGGCAGGCCGATCTGCTGTTTGAGAAAGATCGTAAAGAGGAAGCGGAAGAGATCCTGCGCAAGCTGATGCGGGCTCGCGGTTTCTATCCAATGGTGGCGGCGCAGCGGTTAGGCGTCGATTATCCGCTGCAGGTTGATGAAGCACCGAAGCCGGATAGCGCAACGGTGCAGGGCGCAGAACTGGCCCGGGTGCGTGAACTGATGTACTGGGGTCTGGATAACCTGGCGCGCAGCGAATGGGCCAACCTGATTGCCAGCCGTCCGCACAATCAGCAGCAGATGCTGGCGCGTTACGCTAACGAGCAGGACTGGTGGGATCTCAGCGTGCAGGCCACCATTACTGCGAAGATGTGGGACAGCCTGAAAGAGCGGTTCCCGCTGGCGTGGCAGAGCGTTTATCAGCGTAATACTCAGGATAAGCAGATTCCACCGAGCTACGCGATGGCCATTTCACGTCAGGAGAGCGCGTGGAACCCGAAAGCACGTTCACCGGTCGGAGCCAGCGGCCTGATGCAGATTATGCCCGCCACTGCGGCGCATACCGTTAAGATGTACAACATGCCGGGCTATGCGAACGCCAGTCAGCTGCTGGACCCTGAGACCAATATTCAGATCGGCACCCAGTATCTGGAGTATGTCTACCAGCAGTTTGGTCAGAACCGGATCTTCGCCTCGGCGGCTTACAATGCCGGTCCCGGCCGGGTACGTAGCTGGCAGAAAACCAGTGGCGGTAATCTCGATGCGGTGGCGTTTATTGAGACCATTCCGTTCTCAGAAACCCGCGGCTACGTGAAGAACGTGCTGGCGTATGACGCCTACTATCGTCACTTCATGGGCCAGCCTGACAAGATCCTGTCAGATGGCGAGTGGAATCGCCGTTACTAGCTGTGCTAAGCTTCCGTACTCTTTAGCGAGTACGGAAGCCTCTTCATGACCCAACCTGATTCTCCCGCCACCGAAGATAGCTGGCATCGCTTTGTTGCGCTGATGCAGCAGGCCTTTGCTGACGGCCATGCGCTGCCGCTGATGCAGCTGATGATGACGCCAGATGAGCGCGAAGCCTTTGGCACCCGTCTGCGGATTATTGAAGAGCTGATGAACGGCGAGATGAGCCAGCGCGAGCTGAAAAACGAGCTTGGCGTCGGCATCGCGACCATCACACGTGGCTCAAACAGTCTGAAAGAGGCGCCACCGGAGCTGAAACGCTGGCTGGAAGCGCGCCTGGGTCGCGGCTGATTACTGCTGATAAAGCGGATGAACAAACGGGCAGAGCGCCAGAATCAGTGCCTGATGATAGACGCTGGAGCGGCTGAGCAGACCCTGAGTAAAGGCACCAATCGCGCCGCCCTGCTGTTTAATATTCTCAATGCCGGTTAACCGTGCCATCTCTTCGCCCAGTTCGCGGCCTTCACGCAATCCAGCCAGTACCACCGGCGGTAGGGTGAAGCTGGCCGAACGCGATTCTCCCCGCTGTTTCTGATTTTCTACCACCATCCAGGCGAAGGCGCAGTCATCTTCAATGCCGGCCTCGATGGCCACCCAGAATGCCGCTTCAGGTCGGACCTGTCGCGCATTCATCACGCGCTGGCGTGCGCCGGTTCGCGTTTCAAGGTGGGTTAACGGTTGTGCTGCAACGCCACTATCGACCTCGACCCCCTCAATATGGCAGGATCCCTCGCCGAAAACGTCGTTGAATGCCTGCGCAATCGCGCGAATCTTCGCTGGGTTGGTGGTGGCTGCGACAACATGGTACATAATTGATTGAACCCTTAGGTGATTAAGAGCCTATCCCATCGGGCTATTTTATTTGGCAGTCTGAAGTTGGGCAGTGCTCACAATCCTCACGTACTCCGTGTACGCTCCGGTTGTTTCGCGCTATCCGTGTCCAGACTGGCTGCAACAATGACGCCTGATGGGGGGAGGCTCTAAGGCGATTTTTGTCGCAGTATAACGGAAACTAAGCATGCTACAGGTCTATCTTGTTCGTCACGGTGAAACGGTATGGAATGCGGAACGCCGCATTCAGGGTCAGTCCGACAGTCCGCTGACGGAAAAAGGTGAGCAACAAGCCCATCAGGTGGGAGAACGCGTCAAAAAACTGGGCATTACGCACGTCATCTCCAGCGATCTCGGGCGTACACGTCGCACTGCTGAGATCATTGCTGATGCCTGTGGTTGCGTGGTGACGCTCGATCCCCGGCTGCGCGAACTGAACATGGGAGTGCTGGAGAAGCGCCCGCTGGATGAGTTAACCGCCGAAGAGGAACAGTGGCGCGCCACGCTGGTTAACGGCACGGAAGGGGGACGCATCCCGGAAGGTGAGTCGATGACCGAGATGGCGGAGCGGATGCATCAGGCGCTGAATGCCTGTCTCGAACTGCCTGCCGGCAGCCGGCCTCTGATTGTCAGTCACGGTATGGCGCTGGGCGTGCTGGTCAGCACCATCCTCGGCCTGCCAGCGCATGCGGAACGGCGCCTGCGGCTGCGCAACTGCTCGATCTCACGCGTCGATCATCAGCAGAGCGCCTGGCTGGCAGAAGGCTGGGTGGTGGAAACCGCCGGGGATATTTCCCATCTGGATGCGCCTGCGCTCGATGAGCTGCAACGCTAACGACGGTGAAGCGCCTCTGCCGTCGTGATGACGGCAGAATCGCTTAGTTGCCGGCGGGCTGGCGACGAATCGGAATCAGATATTCACACTGGATTTCGGATGGCGGCTCGCTGCGCTTTTTGCCACCGTGGGTGTAGAAGCGTTCAATATCCTGTCCCTGACGGCGGGTCAGCCCCAGCGTTGGCATACAGGTGCCGTACAGCAACAGGATAAACTCCTGCAGCTCGACGCGCGGCCCGGTGTAGGTGAACTGCACATAGTCGCCCGCTTCGAGGATCACGCTCTGGCCGGAGTGCAGGTTCATTGCGCTGTCGGCCGGCACCGCCGTGGTATAGAGAATTTCCTGCTCGTCATCCTTATCCTGACTGGCGCGCACCTGATGCAGGCCATACAGCACCGGCGGCACCGTGTCGGTTTCCAGCAGGAACTGCTTCCAGAAGTGGATGCGCATTTCGTCGCGGTAACTGGAAATCTGTTCCAGTGTACAGGTGTAGTTCTGGGTTTGACCCACCAGCACCGTTTCCGGCAAGGTGACAAACGTCGGTTCAGGCTGCTTCTCATCGCTGAGGCGAATCGGCGGACGAATACCGAATGAGTTCCACTCCGAAGAGCGACGATACCAGGCCGGCGTCTGATTAAACTGCTTTTTAAACGCGCGGGTGAAGGTCTGCTGCGAGTCGAAACGATACTGCAGGGCGATGTCCAGAATCGGACGGCTGGTCAGGCGAAGCGCGACCGCGGCTTTTGACAGACGCCGCGCACGAATATAAGCGCCTATCGCGTGGCCGGTGACGTCCTTGAACATCCTTTGTAAATGCCATTTAGAGTAACCGGCTTTCAGGGCAACGTTATCCAGTGAAAGGGGTTGATCCAGATGGCTCTCCAGCCAGACAAGCAAATCGCGAATGATACCGGCTTGGTCCATAAAACATCCTCATACTCTGGTGGTGCAGCTAAACGCAGTCGTCGAATAATAGCACTAAATGCTCAAAAGGCGTGGGCAGCTTTCTCGGGAAGATTGTGCTACGTCAGTGCGGGCTTAAACCCGTTTTGGTTTGGTCATTAACTCGATTGACAGTACATTACAGTCACATCTATTCCATTTGCAATGGTAACTCCATGACAATATCTCGCCTTATGATCGCCGCATTTGCCACCCTGACCTTTTCCAGCCCGCTGCTCGCCGAGGAGATCGGCTCGGTAGATACGGTATTCAAGATATTTGGCCCCGACCATAAAATTGTCGTTGAGGCTTTCGATGATCCTGATGTTAAAAATGTAACCTGTTATATCAGTCGGGCGAAAACCGGCGGCATTAAAGGCGGATTGGGTCTGGCGGAAGATACCTCGGATGCGGCAATCTCCTGTCAGCAGATCGGTCCGGTCGAGCTGAGCGACAAGATTGCGCAGGGCAAAGCGCAGGGCGACGTGGTGTTTCGCCAGCGCACCTCGCTGATCTTCAAGAAGCTGCAGGTTGTACGCTTCTTCGATAAAAAGCGCAACGCCTTAGTCTATCTGACCTACTCCGACAAAGTGGTGGAAGGCTCGCCGAAAAATGCGCTGAGCGCCGTACCAATAATGCCGTGGCACTAAGGCAAAAAAAAACGCCCGTCAGGGCGTTTTTTCTCTGCGCAGCGATTAGTCCTGCAGATCACCGCAGAAGCGATAACCTTCACCGTGAATGGTGGCAATAATCTCTGGCGTGTCCGGCGTGGATTCGAAATGCTTACGGATCCGGCGGATGGTGACGTCAACGGTGCGGTCATGCGGCTTGAGGTCGCGACCGGTCATTTTTTTCAGCAGATCCGCACGGGTCTGGATCTTGCCCGGATTCTCGCAGAAGTGCAGCATGGCGCGGAATTCACTGCGCGGCAGCTTATAGTGTTCACCGTTCGGGTTGATCAGTGAGCGGCTGTTGATATCCAGCTCCCAGCCGTTGAACTTATAGCTTTCAACCTGACGACGCTCTTCGCTTGGCAGCGCCAGATTCATGGTGCGTGACAGCAGGTTACGGGCTCGAATCGTCAGTTCACGCGGGTTAAACGGTTTAGTGATGTAGTCGTCAGCGCCAATTTCCAGACCGAGAATTTTATCGACTTCGTTATCACGGCCGGTCAGGAACATCAGTGCGACGTTAGCCTGTTCGCGCAGTTCACGGGCCAGTAACAGGCCGTTTTTACCGGGCAGGTTGATGTCCATGATCACCAGATTGACGTCATTGTCGGTCAGCACCTGATGCATTTCAGCACCATCAGTCGCCTCATACACCACATAACCTTCCGCCTCAAAAATACTTTTGAGGGTATTACGCGTGACCAGTTCGTCTTCAACGATAAGAATGTGCGGGGTCTGCATGTTTAGCTACCTAAAATTTGCCAACAAATTGAAAACAGGGCGTACATCGGTATGGCGTTCTTCATCATCGAGAGCGGCGGACCGTGCTGAACCGTTGTATGGAATACTATTTTGATAAGCCATCTATCAACGTCAACAACAGGATTAGCTCAGCCAGTCAGGATGAAAATTGCATGCCCCGTGAGAGAATAATAATGGCGCATATCCTAACTGCATTAACAGCAACCTAACAGCACCAACTACAACCGATAAGCATAAAAACAACGCTTCGTTGACTTATATCAAATGCAATTGTAGCACGTTAACACTTTTGTGAAAAACTTCTCGTAGATTGCCTGCTTAGCTCACAAAAAGCAGCTTTTTCGCTACATTTATGACGGACAAATCGCAAACTAAAACCGGCCGGCAATGATATTTTATCTTATTGAATTAAAAAAACTTTATAAACCTTTCGTCAAGAACAGATGCTTAAGGCCGAAAAGACCACCGATCGATGATTTTAACCAGTTTTAACATCCTGTTTTCTTATTCTCAGCGGGCGGCTTAATCATTAACAGCCGTGTTAATATGGCGTTATGTCAGCAAACCAATGGAATAAACATGCTTTTCCCCCTGATTCTCGTCTCGCCTGCACGGGCTGAAAATATTGGCGCTGCGGCGCGTGCCATGAAAACCATGGGCTTTAGCCAGCTGCGGATTGTCGCCAGCGATGCCTGGCAGGAGCCGGCTGCACGCCGGGTTGCACATGGCGCCGGTGATATTCTCGATAACCTTCAGACGTTTGCGACCCTGGCCGAGGCGTTAGCTGACATCGATTTCTCCGTAGCGACCACCGCGCGCAGCCGGGCAAAGTTCCGCTACTATGCCACGCCTGAACAGGTCGAAACCCAGCTACTTGAAAAACGGCAGTGGGTAAACAGCATGGCGCTGGTGTTTGGCCGCGAAGACAGTGGGCTGACTAACGAGGAGCTGGAGCAGGTTGATCTGCTGACCGGTATCCCGATGGCAAATGACTACCCGTCGCTGAATCTGGGGCAGGCGGTGATGGTTTATTGTTACCAGCTGGCGAAGCTGAATCAGATTGCGGCACCGGTGGTAACAGCGGCAGATGGGCAGCAGCTGCAGGCGCTGCGTCAGCGTTTTCACCAGTTATTGCAATCGCTGGAGGTCAGTGACGACGAGAAAATGGCAGACTGGATCGATCAGCGTATTGGCCTGCTGGAACAGCGTGACAGCGCGATGCTGCATCGCCTGCTGCACGACATAGAAAAAAAACTTATAGATAAATCCTCGGGAAAAAGCTGATTTCACAGCAACAGATCGTAGAGAATTTTAGCAAGGCAAACGATCGCACACCATTTTGCGCTTTCACAGGCAGCTGTGCGCAGTGATGGAAATTTGAGCTTCGGACAAATTCGTTGACTTAACGTGCGCTTTGCTTTACTTCTGAAAGCCAGACGGACAGACAAAAACAGACAGAAAATAAATCTTAATGCGTAAAATCAGCCTGAACACCACAATTATTACCACCACCATTACCACAGGTAACGGTGCGGGCTGACGCATACAGGAAAAAACAGAAAAAAGCCCGCACCTAAACAGTGCGGGCTTTTTTTTCGGCTTAAATTCAGGAGAGTTTATATCATGCGAGTGCTGAAATTCGGCGGGACCTCGGTGGCGAATGCGGAACGGTTTCTTCGCGTCGCCGACATTCTGGAAAGTAATGCGCAACAAGGACAGGTTGCAACCGTGCTCTCTGCGCCAGCAAAGATTACTAACCATCTGGTGGCGATGATTGAAAAAACCATCAGCGGTCAGGATGCTTTGCCGAATATCAGCGATGCCGAACGCATCTTCAGCGAGCTGCTGACGGGGCTGGCTGCCGCCCAGCCCGGCTTTGAGTATGATCGCCTGAAAACCCGCGTTGATCTTGAATTTGCGCAACTGAAACAGGTGCTGCATGGCATCAGCCTGTTAGGCCAGTGCCCCGACAGCGTCAATGCGGCCATTATCTGCCGTGGTGAAAAACTCTCGATTGCGATCATGGAAGCGCTGCTGCAGGCGCGTGGTCACGAAGTTAGCGTAATCGATCCGGTGGAAAAACTGCTGGCGGTCGGTCACTACCTCGAATCGACCGTGGATATCGCCGAATCGACCCGCCGCATTGCCGCCAGCCAGATTCCGCCGCACAACATGATCCTGATGGCCGGCTTCACCGCAGGCAACGAACGTGGTGAACTGGTGGTACTGGGGCGCAACGGTTCAGACTATTCGGCGGCGGTACTGGCAGCCTGTCTGCGCGCCGACTGCTGCGAAATCTGGACCGATGTGGATGGCGTCTATACCTGCGATCCGCGTCAGGTACCGGATGCGCGTCTGCTGAAGTCGATGTCCTACCAGGAGGCGATGGAGCTCTCTTACTTCGGCGCCAAAGTTCTGCACCCGCGCACCATCGCGCCCATCGCCCAGTTCCAGATCCCCTGCCTGATTAAAAATACCGCCAATCCGCAGGCGCCAGGCACGCTGATCGGCGGCCACGGCGAGCTGGATGAGAATCCGGTCAAAGGCATCACCAACCTGAATAATATGGCGATGGTGAACGTCTCCGGTCCCGGCATGAAAGGGATGGTGGGCATGGCGGCCCGGGTGTTCGCTGCGATGTCACGCACCGGTATCTCAGTGGTGTTGATCACCCAATCCTCTTCCGAATACAGCATCAGCTTCTGCGTGCCGCAAAATGAGCTGGCGCGGGCGCGTCACGTGCTGGAAGAGGAGTTCTATCTTGAACTGAAAGATGGCCTGCTTGATCCGCTGGATATCATTGAAAACCTGGCGGTGATTTCGGTGGTCGGCGATGGCATGCGCACTCTGCGCGGCATCTCGGCAAAATTCTTCTCGGCGCTGGCGCGCGCCAATATCAACATCGTGGCGATTGCTCAGGGCTCTTCCGAGCGCTCAATCTCAGTGGTGGTTAACAATGACGAGGTGATCACCGGGGTACGCGTCGTACACCAGATGCTGTTCGCCACCGATCAGGTGATCGAGGTGTTTGTCGTCGGCGTCGGCGGGGTTGGCGGCGCGCTGCTGGATCAGTTACATCGTCAGCAGACGTGGCTGAAGCAGAAACATATCGATCTGCGGGTCTGCGGCATTGCCAACTCGCGCGCGCTGTTGACCCACGTACACGGCATCGATCTCAGCAACTGGAAAGCGGCGCTGAGCGAAGCCAAAGAGCCGTTCAACCTCGGCCGTCTGACCCGTCTGGTGAAAGAGTACCATCTGCTGAATCCGGTGATTGTCGACTGTACCTCCAGCCAGGCGGTGGCCGATCAGTATGCGGATTTCCTCAGCGAGGGCTTCCACGTGGTGACGCCGAACAAAAAAGCCAATACCTCGTCGTGGAATTACTACCAGCAGATGCGCTCGGCGGCCGCGAAGTCACGGCGTAAATTCCTTTACGACACCAACGTCGGCGCGGGCTTGCCGGTGATCGAAAACCTGCAGAACCTGATGAATGCCGGTGATGAGCTGCTGCGCTTCTCCGGTATCCTTTCCGGCTCGCTGTCGTTTATCTTCGGTAAGCTGGATGAGGGCGTGTCGCTGTCGCAGGCGACAAACATGGCGCGGGAGATGGGATTCACCGAGCCCGATCCGCGTGACGATCTCTCCGGTACTGACGTGGCGCGCAAGCTGCTGATTCTGGCGCGTGAAGCGGGTCATCAGCTGGAGCTGAGCGACATTGAGATTGAGCCGTTGCTGCCGGATAACCTGACCGCCATTCAGGATGTCGAACAGTTTATGCAGCGTCTGCCCGAGCTGGATAATGCGTTTGCCGCGCGAGTGGCACAGGCACGCGATGAGGGTAAAGTGCTGCGCTACGTCGGTGTGATTGAAGAGGGCGGCGTCTGCAAAGTGAAAATCGACGCAGTCGACGGTAACGATCCGCTGTATAAAGTGAAAAACGGCGAGAATGCCCTGGCGTTTTACAGCCGCTACTATCAGCCGATTCCGCTGGTGCTGCGCGGATACGGTGCAGGAAATGATGTGACGGCAGCCGGTGTTTTTGCTGACCTGCTGCGCACGCTGTCGTGGAAGTTGGGAGTTTAATAATGGTAAAAATTTATGCACCGGCCTCAATAGGCAACGTCAGCGTCGGCTTTGATGTGCTGGGCGCGGCAGTATCGCCGGTGGATGGTTCACTGCTGGGCGACTGCGTTTCGGTCGAAGCGGCCGATCGTTTCACCCTGACCAACGCGGGCCGCTTTGTCAGCAAGCTGCCGGCCGATCCCAAAGAGAATATCGTTTATCAGTGCTGGCAGCGGTTTTGCGAGGCGGTGGGTAAAGAGATTCCGGTGGCGATGACGCTGGAGAAGAACATGCCGATCGGCTCCGGGCTGGGGTCGAGCGCCTGTTCGGTGGTTGCCGGATTGATGGCGATGAATGAATTCTGCGGCAAACCGCTCAGCGACAGCCAGCTGCTGAGCCTGATGGGTGAGCTGGAAGGGCGGATTTCCGGCAGCGTCCATTATGATAATGTGGCTCCGTGCTTCCTCGGCGGCATTCAGCTGATGCTGGAAGAGAATGGCATCATCAGCCAGCCGGTGCCGGGCTTTGATGACTGGCTGTGGGTGATGGCCTATCCGGGCATTAAAGTCTCTACCGCCGAAGCGCGGGCGATCCTGCCGGCGCAGTACCGCAAAGAGGATTGCATCAAGCACGGTCGCCTGCTGGCGGGCTTCATTCATGCCTGCCATACGCGTCAGCCGCAGCTGGCAGCTAAACTTATGCAGGATGTGATTGCCGAACCTTATCGCACCCGCCTGCTGCCCGGCTTTGCCGAAGCGCGACAGGCCGCGCAGGATATTGGCGCACTGGCCTGCGGTATTTCCGGCTCCGGTCCGACCCTTTTCGCCGTTTGCAATCAGATGGAAACGGCACAGCGGATGGCTGACTGGCTGAGCCAGCACTATCTGCAGAATGATGAAGGCTTCGTCCATATCTGCCGTCTTGACACGGCTGGCGCACGACAATTGGGATAACGCATGAAACTCTACAATCTTAAGGATCACAACGAGCAGGTCAGCTTCGCCCAGGCGGTGAAACAGGGTCTGGGTTCGCAGCAGGGGCTGTTTTTTCCGCTCGAGCTGCCAGAGTTTGAACTGACCGACATCGACGCGATGCTGGAGATGGATTTTGTCAGCCGCAGCAGCAAAATTCTCTCGGCTTATATTGGTGACGAAATTCCGGCCCACCAGCTGGCCGAGCGCGTCGAAGCCGCGTTTGCTTTCCCGGCACCGGTCAAAGCGGTCAGTGAAGATATCGCCTGCCTTGAGCTGTTCCACGGCCCGACGCTGGCGTTTAAAGATTTCGGTGGCCGTTTTATGGCCCAGATGCTGGCTTACGTCAGCGGCTCAGATGAGCAAATCACCATCTTAACCGCCACCTCCGGCGATACCGGCGCAGCGGTGGCGCACGCCTTTTACGGCATGAAAAATGTGCGGGTGGTGATCCTCTATCCGCAGGGCAAAATCAGTCCGCTGCAGGAAAAACTGTTCTGTACCCTGGGTGGCAACATCGAAACCATCGCCATCGACGGTGACTTTGATGCCTGTCAGTCGCTGGTGAAGCAGGCGTTTGACGATCAGCAACTGAAGCAGGCGATTGGCCTGAACTCTGCGAACTCGATCAACATCAGCCGTCTGCTGGCGCAGATCTGTTACTACTTTGAAGCGGTCGCCCAGCTGCCACAAGAGAAGCGGAATCAGCTGGTGGTGTCAGTACCGAGCGGTAACTTTGGTGATTTGACTGCCGGTCTGCTGGCGAAATCGCTGGGCCTGCCGATCAAGCGCTTTATTGCCGCCACCAACGCCAACGATACGGTGCCGCGCTTCCTGGGGAACGGTGAGTGGCAGCCTAATCTGACGGTGTCTACCTTGTCGAATGCGATGGATGTCAGCCAGCCAAACAACTGGCCGCGCGTCGAAGAGCTGTTCCGTCGTAAGACCTGGCGTTTAACCGATCTGGCCTACGGTGCCGTTTCGGATGAGACCACCCGCGCTGCGATGCGTGAGCTGGCCGAAATTGGCTATGTCTCTGAACCGCACGCTGCAATTGCCTGGCGTCTGCTGCGCGATCAGCTGCAGGAAGGGGAATATGGTCTGTTCCTCGGCACCGCGCATCCGGCGAAATTCAGAGAGAGCGTGGAAGAGATTCTGCAGCAGACGCTGACGCTGCCGCCAGAGTTAGCCGAGCGGGCAGAATTGCCGTTGCTGTCACACCCGATGCAGGCCGATTTTGCCGCGCTGCGGGCGTTTTTACTGAAATAAGCGCGAACCCGGTTCCGCCTGTGCTTGCCGTTGCTGGCCAGCACAGGCGATACGGACGCTTACTGTTCGGCGCGTTTGAAGACCAGCTCAGTCTCGCTGCTGCTGGCGGCATCAAAGCAGTAACCCTCCAGATCAAACTGCTTCAGCTGCTCCGGTCGCGTCAGGCGCTGCTGAATCACATAGCGACTCATCAATCCACGCGCTTTCTTGGCGTAGAAGCTGATCACTTTATAACTGCCGTTTTTCTGATCGAGGAAGACCGGCTTGATCACCTGTGCCTGCAGTTTCTTCGCTTTGACCGCTTTGAAGTACTCGTCTGACGCGAGGTTAATCAGCACCGCATCACCCTGTTCCGCCAGTGCCGCATTCAGCGTCTCAGTCAGTAAATCGCCCCAGAAGCTGTAGAGATCTTTGCCCGCTGGATTGGCCAGCCGGATGCCCATCTCCAGCCGATAGGGCTGCATCAGGTCGAGCGGACGCAGTACGCCATACAGACCTGACAGCATACGCAAATGCTGCTGAGCAAAGTCGAAATCCTGATCGCTGAAGGTCTCTGCCTGTAAACCGGTATACACATCGCCTTTAAACGCCAGAATCGCCTGACGGGCGTTGTCCGGGGTGAAATCAGGCTGCCAGCTATTGAAACGCTCGGCGTTGAGGTGGGCCAGTTTGTCGCTGATCCCCATTAACGAGGCGATGTTGGCGGGTGACAGATCGCGCGCAATCTCAATCAGCTGTTGTGACTTTTCTAACAGGGCCGGCTGGGTAAAGCGCGGGGTCGCCAGCGGACTTTCATAATCCAGCGTCTTGGCGGGCGAGATCACCATCAACATAGTTGCTTCCTCGGTTAACACCTGGTTTTACAGGGCATTGGCAGTGGGTATAGCCGCGCAGTGTAACAAAAAAGGCGTAAAGAATGACGAATCACACCGATTTGTTCAGGCGAGGGTAAACGGCATTCCCTGACCTTGCGCCACCGGTGCCGCGTGATATTATCGCAACAGCCTTTTTTCACCCTGACAGTTAACTAAGAGAAAAGAACATGACGGACAAACTTACTTCCCTGCGTCAGCTCACCACCGTGGTAGCCGACACCGGTGATATTGCAGCCATGAAGCTGTATCAGCCGCAAGACGCTACCACCAACCCTTCTCTGATTCTCAACGCCGCACAAATCCCTGAATACCGCAAACTGATCGATGAAGCGATCGGCTGGGCGCGTGAGCAGAGCAGCAACAAAGAAGAGCAGTTGCAGCTGGTTTCTGACAAGCTGGCAGTTAACATTGGACTGGAAATTCTTAAGCTGATCCCGGGCCGCATCTCGACTGAAGTCGATGCCCGTCTCTCTTACGACACTGAAGGCAGCATCGCTAAAGCCCGCAGCCTGATCAAACTCTATAACGATGCCGGCATCAGCAACGACCGCATTCTGATCAAACTGGCCTCAACCTGGCAGGGTATCCGCGCGGCGGAACAGCTGGAAAAAGAGGGCATCAACTGTAACCTGACGCTGCTGTTCTCCTTCGCTCAGGCCCGTGCCTGTGCCGAAGCGGGCGTGTTCCTGATTTCACCGTTTGTTGGCCGTATCCTCGACTGGTACAAAGCCAACACCGATAAGAAAGAGTACGCGGCACACGAAGATCCAGGCGTGGTTTCCGTCTCTGAAATCTACAACTACTACAAGCAGCACGGCTATGAAACCGTGGTGATGGGCGCCAGCTTCCGTAACGTTGGCGAAATCATCGAGCTGGCTGGCTGTGACCGTCTGACCATTTCACCTGCGCTGCTGAAAGAGCTGGCAGAGAGCGAAGGCACACTGGAGCGTAAACTGAGCTACAGCGGCGAAGTGAAAGCGCGTCCGGCTAAAATGACCGAGTCTGAGTTCCTGTGGCAGCACAACCAGGACCCAATGGCGGTGGCGAAACTGGCGGAAGGTATCCGCAATTTTGCCGTTGATCAGGGCAAACTTGAGAAAATGCTGGCAGAACTGCTGTAATGATTCACCGTGACGGCACCGTCCGTCACGGTTTCCCTTTTCCGTCACTTTCGCTTTGTATTATCCTTTCTGCTCTTCCCTTTTTTTCTGCCGCACTGCGGTACATCACAGCGAACATAATCATGAACACACTACGCATAGGCCTGATCTCGGTGTCCGATCGCGCCGCCAACGGCATCTATCAGGATCAGGGCATTCCGGCGCTGGAAAGCTGGCTGAGCAGCGCCATCAGCACGCCATTTGAGATTGAGTCACGGCTGGTGCCGGATGAGCAACCGATGATTGAGCAGGCCATTTGTGAACTGGTTGATGAGCGTTTCTGCCATCTGGTGCTGACCACCGGTGGTACCGGACCGGCACGACGTGACGTTACACCCGACGCCACCTTAGCCGTCGCCGACCGTGAAATGCCCGGTTTTGGTGAGCAGATGCGCCAGATCAGCCTGCAGTTTGTGCCAACCGCCATTCTGTCGCGTCAGGTCGGCGTGATCCGTAAGCAGTCGTTGATCCTCAACCTGCCCGGCCAGCCAAAGTCGATTAAAGAGACGCTGGAAGGATTGAAGGACCAGCAGGGCAAGGTGAAGGTGCACGGTATCTTCGCGTCCGTACCTTATTGTTTACAGTTGCTGGAAGGGCCGTACGTCGAAACGCACGCCGAAGTGGTAGCAGCTTTTCGGCCTAAAAGCGCGATACGTGAGATAAATAACTAAATATTCCGCATTTCAGGCATAAGCTACAGCCTGACTGGTGTGGCAAAAGATTGACGGTATAGTAAGCCCAGCTTTACAACCTTTTTCTTTTGCCTGTGGAATATTATGAATCCGACACCTGCTCAGCGCCTGACTGGCAAAGATTACAAAACGCTGGCGCTGGCCGCTCTGGGCGGCGCGCTGGAATTTTACGACTTCATTATTTTTGTCTTCTTCGCCACGGTGATTGGCGAACTGTTTTTCCCCGCCGACATGCCGGAATGGCTGCGTCAGCTGCAAACCTTTGGCATCTTTGCGGCAGGTTATCTGGCGCGTCCGCTGGGCGGCATCATCATGGCGCACTTTGGCGATAAGGTCGGGCGTAAAAAGATGTTCAGTCTGAGCATCTTGCTGATGGCGTTACCGACACTGATGATGGGCGCGCTACCGACTTATCAGACTATCGGTATCGCCGCACCGTTGCTGATGCTGCTGATGCGCATGTTGCAGGGAGCGGCGATTGGTGGCGAAGTGCCGGGCGCCTGGGTATTTGTCGCTGAGCATGTGCCCTATAAACGCATCGGCATCGCCTGCGGCACGCTGACGGCCGGGCTGACCGTCGGTATTCTGCTGGGTTCGGTGGTGGCGACGCTGATCAATACCTCACTGTCACCGCAGGCGATTCATGATGGCGGCTGGCGTATCCCGTTCTTCCTCGGCGGCCTGTTTGGACTGGCTGCGATGTACCTGCGTCGCTGGCTGCATGAAACGCCGGTGTTTACTGAGATGCAGCAGCGCAAAGCGCTGGCCGAAACCCTGCCGCTGAAAACCGTGCTGGCGAATCATAAGAAATCGATTGTGATCTCAATGCTGCTGACCTGGCTGCTCTCCGCCTGCATTGTGGTGGTGATCCTGATGTCACCGGTCTGGCTGCAGAAGCAGCAAGGGATGGCGCCTGCGCTGACCCTGCAGGCCAACAGCATCGCCACTATTATGCTCTGCTTCGGCTGTATTATTGCCGGTATGGCGGCTGACCGTTTTGGTGCCAGCCGTACGCTGTGTGCCGGTAGTGTGCTGCTGGCACTCTGCAGCTGGCAGTTTTATCACCTGACCGCGCTCTATCCGCAGCAGCTGTTCCTGCTGTATGGGCTGGTCGGGCTGAGCGTCGGCGTGGTCGGCGTGGTGCCGTTCGTGATGGTGCGGGCCTTTCCGCCGGAAGTGCGCTTCACCGGACTCTCTTTTTCCTACAATCTTTCCTATGCGATCTTTGGCGGCCTGACGCCGATCTGTGTGTCGTTGCTGATGAATGTTTCAGTGATGGCACCGTGCTGGTATGTGATGGCGCTGGCGCTGGCAGGACTGGTTACCGGGATTTGGCTGCGGCGTGATATCAGCCATGCGCCTGGCCTGCCTGAGGCGGTGAAACAGGCGTAGTAGCGACACGCGGAGCCGGGCTCCGCGTGTTAACGCAATCAGACCGGCTTTGCGCCAATCGGCAGAATGGTACGGTCGAAGGTTTCGTTCAGCACTTCACCCATGGCCAGATAACAGGCGCTGGCACCACAGACGATACCCACCCAGCCGGCATACGGCACCAGAGCCGGCAGATCGGCGAGATGCGCTACCGCCAGCAGGGCAAACAGCAGCGTGAGCGAGGCAAACACAAACTGCAGCATCCGCGCACCCTTCAGCGTCCCGACGAACATAAAGAGCGTGAAGATGCCCCACAGGGCCAGCCAGGCTCCCAGAAAGTGTGGGTCAGTGGCTTTTGTCAGGCCCATTTGCGGCAGCAACAGTATCGCCACAAAGCTCAGCCAGAACATGCCGTAAGAGGTAAACGCGGTCAGCCCAAAGGTATTGTTCTTTTTGTATTCCAGCAGTCCGGCCAGCACCTGCGCAATACCGCCATAAAAAATGCCGGTGGCCAGAATCGCCACGTCCATGGCGAACAGGCCCGAGTTGTGCAGATTTAACAGGATGGTTGTCATGCCAAATCCCATTAATCCCAGCGGGGCAGGGTTAGCCAGTGTTGAATTTGCCATAGTTCCTCGGCGGTAAAATGATCATTGATGATAAAAAAGGTCTCAGCCTCGATCCGCGAGGTGAGCAGAGCGCCGCATCATATTCAGTGTCCTGCCCACGGTCTTTGATCCCAACAGGGCCAATATTGAAAAATTTTTTTTGGTTTAACCCTTGATGCGCATCGAAGCGGCCCCATTTACTTGTCATCGAGCGTTGTGAACGTTGGAAAAAAAGCATGTGCTGGCAGGTTGAATGCAAACAACTCGCCCACATAA
>Ga0308167_1000829_pt1 | contig 44733 bp, 52 predicted proteins | sample PhyCR1_2_FD_202138 | JGI IMG/M metagenome (GOLD analysis project Ga0308167, IMG submission 202138) | Phyllosphere microbial communities from UC Gill Tract Community Farm, Albany, California, United States - DLSLRC.R1 | ecosystem: Host-associated > Plants > Phyllosphere > Unclassified | place... | reverse complement strand
GTGAGGTATTGGTGGCGGGGTCCCTGGTGGCACCGCGCCTCCAGTCCGTCGTTCCGCAGGTCACGAGCCGACACCTGTCGGTGAGGATGCCGTCGTGCCGTGCTCATCCGCTACCGTGAGCACGTCGGGGAGGGGCAGCACACATGGGTGGGACCACAGCAGACTGGATCGGCGCAGCGTCGTCGGGCGCAGCGGTCATCGTGAGCGTCCTCGTGGCGCTGTTCGTGGGGCGGCAGTCCGCCTCGATCGCGGCGAACCAGGTCCGCCAGGAGCGCGAGGCGTACCTCGCGGGCCGGATGCAGGGCCTCGTCGACCACGCGCGCGCCGTCGTCACCGAAGCACGAACGGTGTGGGCGCTGACGAGCACTCGGTTCCGCGACGAGCTCCTGCAGATCCCCGCCGAAGACGAGCAACGTCGTGCGAGCCGACAGGAGAAGCTCAGTGAGGCGCTGACGCGGCTCGAGACCGAGGTCGGCCTGCTCCGTGCCTACGGCGTCACCATGCCCAACGGGCCGGAGAACGCACCCGACCCCGACGCCCGAGCTGCGGTGAGCCGGCTGACCGACGAGGGGACCTGGCTGTCCAGCGCTGCCCAGTTCGCGGCGTACACGCACTTCGAGGATCCGGACGACTCATCCGACGACTCCGTGTTCGACGACCTGGTGAGCGGTCACCTGGAGAACATCGACGCGCGGCTGCTCGCGAGTCTTCCCGATGGGATGGACCCGGATCGGGTGCCGTACTACCGCGAACCCGGTTCGCCGTGGCCAGCGATCCTCGACGATCGTCGGGACATCATGCGCGATGAGAGCCGGTCGTGGGCGGGGGAACCCCTGCCGGTCGTCGCCAACAGGGCCGTTGCATTCCTGCTGAACCGCTTCCAAGACGAGTTGATCACCGTGCTCGACGCGTGGAACAAGCAAGCACTGCGACGCGACTGACTCCCGCAGGGCGTGCGTTTTCGGACAACGCTTGCTTCATCGATTAAGCAGGTGCATGATGATGCCAGTTAATCGATAAAGCATCCCCGAGAAGAGGAGGCGTCATGCCGAAGTCCGTCACCCTGAAGGACGTCGCCGCGAAGGTCGGCGTGACGTCCGCCGCGGCGAGCATGGCCCTCGCCGGCCACGACCGCATCAGCGAACGGACCCGCGAAGCGGTCCGCCGCGCTGCCGACGAACTCGGGTACGTCCCGAGCTCCGCGGGCCGGGCGCTCCGCAGCCAGCGCGCCGACGCCGTCGCCCTCATCGTCCCCAACTCGTCCGCGCACGTCTTCGGCCACCTGTACTTCATGCACGTCCTCACCGGGATGTCGACCGCGGCGAACGCCCACGACGCGCAGGTCATCGTGTCGACGAACGCGGACACGAGCTCGGGCGACGTCGCCTACGAGCGCGTCATGCGGTCCCGGACGGCCGACGGCGCGATCGTCACCAGTGCCGCGATCGACGACGACCACGTGCAGGGCCTCGTCGCGAGCGGGTTGCCCGCCGTCCTCATCGGCAACTACCCGCACCTGTCCGGCGCGGTCACGGTCGGCATCGACGACGTCGCCGCGACCGAGCGGCTCGTGGACCACCTGGTCGAGGTGCACGGACGCCGTCGTCTGCTGCACGTCACCGGCACGCTCGACCACCAGACCGGTCTCGACCGTCGCGAGGGCTTCCTCCGCGCGGCCGCACGGCACGGCCTGACCGACGTGTCCGTGATCGAGGGCGACCTCTCCGAGACCTCGGGTGCGAGCGCGATGGAGCGGATGGTGCACGAAGACCCGTCGACCCGGCCGGACGGCGTCGTGTTCGCGAACGACGACATGGCGGTCGGGGGGCTGCACACCCTCCGTCGCGCCGGAGTGGACGTGCCGGGGGACGTCTCGGTCGTCGGCTTCGACGATTTCGGCCTCGCTCGCGTGACGACGCCGGGCATCACCACCGTGCGGGTCCCGGCCGAGGAGATGGGCCGCATCGCGACCGAGCGGCTCTTCGACCTCATCGACCACCGTGGCGGCCAGCCCGCCCACACCGAACTCCCCGTCGAGCTCGTCGTCCGCGCCTCGTGCGGGTGCGACCCCGACGCGGAACGCGTCCGCACCTGACCGGACGCACCCAACACCGAACACGAACACCACACCACCCTGCGAGCACAGCAACGCAAAGGAGCGTTCCCCGATGAAGCACGCACGCGCGACCCTCGCGGTCGGAGCCTTCGCCGCCGTGGCGGCCCTGGCCCTGACCGGCTGTTCGGCCGGCGGCAACGCCAGCACCGACGGCCCCGTCACCCTCAAGGTCTGGACCGGGTTCACCGGCGGCGACCGCCCCGGCTACGCCACGATCGTCAAGGACTTCGAGAAGGCCCACCCGGACATCAAGGTCGAGATGACCGTCCAGCCGTGGGACACCATCCAGCAGAAGCTGCCGTCGGCCTGGCTCACCGGTCAGGGCCCCGACGTGGCCGCGGTGAGCTCGGACCCGAACGCCGTCGCCCAGTACGTCAAGACGAACTCGGTGATGGCCATCACGAACACGGGCAGCGGCGACGGCAAGATCAACACGTCCGAGTTCGCCCCCGGCACCGTCAAGGAGTTCACCTACGACGGCAAGCTCTACGGCGTCCCGGCGAACTTCGCCACGCTGAGCCTGTACTACAACAAGAAGCTCTTCCAGGACGCCGGCATCGCGAACCCGCCGACCACGGTGCAGGAGATGGCGACCGACGCGAGGAAGCTCACCACGGGTGGCAAGTACGGCATCGCGCTCGCCGACAACCAGACGATCCAGATGTGGCCGGTGCTGCAGTGGCTCGAGGGCGGCGACATCGTGAACGGTAAGAACTGCAGCGTCCTGCAGACCAGTGACGGGCAGCAGTCCCTGAAGACCTGGGCCGACCTCGTCGCGAAGGACAAGGTCAGCCCGGTCGGACTCACCGGCGCCGAGGCCGACTCGCTGTTCTCGGCCGGGAAGGCCGCGATGGAGATCAACGGTCCGTGGGCGGCCCCGGGGTACAAGTCGGCCGGCATCGACCTCGGCATCGTGAAGGTCCCGGTCGGCGTCGACGGCAAGTCGACCACGCTCGGCTCGATCGCCCCGCTGTCGATCTCGGCGAAGACGAAGTACCCGGAGCAGGCGCAGGAGTTCCTCGCGTACTGGACCTCGAAGAGCGCGCAGCAGAAGTTCTCGCTGCAGACCGGCTTCCCGCCGCTGCGCACCGACCTGTCCGACGACGCGAAACTCAAGGCCGACCCCACGGTGTCCGTGTTCGCCAGCCAGGTGCCGGACTCGCGCCTGTACCTGCCGCACGTGCCGAGCGCCACGAAGGTCGACTCCGACGGGTACGTCCCGCTCATCGGCGAGATCACCCGAGGCAAGTCCATCGCGGACGCCACCAAGTCCGCCGGTCAGACGATCGACGGTCTCACCGGCTGCAGCCAGTGACCGACCAGATCACCGGTTCGGCCCCGCCACGCACGCCGCGTGACGGGGCCCCGGCCTCCGGCCGGACGAGCGGCCTGGAGGCACGACCCACCCGCCGCCGAATGCGTCGGTTCCAGCCGGCCTGGCTCTTCATGGCTCCGTCGCTGCTCATCCTCGGCGCGTTCGTCGTCTTCCCGATCCTGCGGTCGCTCTACTACTCGTTCTTCGATTGGACCGTCGGCGCGGTCTCGCAACCGTTCGTCGGCTTCGGGAACTACGTGCAGCTGTTCCACGACCAGCAGTTCTGGAACGCCCTGCGGATCACGCTCGAGTACACGATCGTGTCGGTCGTGCTGTTGGTCGTCCTCGGCTTCGTCGCCGCCCTGCTGCTCCAGCGGGACACCCTGGCGAACCGGATCGTCCGGTCGGTGTTCTTCTTCCCGACGATCGTGTCGCTCGTGACGATCGGGCTCGTGTGGAAGTTCCTGCTCGACCCGGACATCGGGCTGGTCGGCGGCATCACCACGATGCTCGGGCTGCCGAGCGTCGCCTGGCTGCAGTCCACCTCGCTCGCCCTGCCGACGATCATCTTCGTGTCGGTGTGGAAGAGCATCGGGTTCGCGATGATCCTCTTCGTCGCCGGGCTCAAGGGCGTGCCCGCCGAACGGTACGAGGCCGCCGAGCTCGACGGTGCGAACCGCTGGCAGACCGTCTGGCGGATCACCCTGCCGAGCATCCGGCCGACCATGCTCTTCACGTCGATGATCCTGACGATCCAGTCGTTCCAGGTTTTCGACCTCGTGTACGTGATGACCGGGGGCGGCCCGGTCTTCCACACCGACACCCTCGTGAACCTGCTCTACCGCGACGGGTTCGTCAACTACCAGACCGGCTACGCGTCGGCGATCTCCTGGGTCCTCTTCGTGATCATCATGCTCATCTCCCTCCTGCAGCTCCGGCTTTTCCGGTACGACGATGTCGACTGAGGCGAGCGTCCGGCGACCGCCCGTGGCGGAGCCGACCCGTGCCTCCAGTCCGGAGGCCGTCCGCTCGAGGCGACCCGGTCGCCGGAGCGGAGCCGCGCGTACCGGCTCCGTCCTGAAGTGGGTGTACCTCGGGATCGGACTCGTGTTCGCCCTCGTGCCCTTCATCTGGATGGTGAGCGGCTCGTTCCGATCGGAGGCCGACCTGTTCGGCCACCCCGCCTCGCTCCTGCCGACGAGCCTCACCCTGCACGGCTACGAGGGTGTCTGGTCGCAGCTGCCCTTCCTCCGGCTGCTGCTGAACTCGCTCGTGTTCACCGTGGTGACGACCGTGCTGACGCTGCTGTTTGACTCGATGTGCGCCTACGCCCTCGCCCGGATGCGGTTCGTCGGGCGGAACGTCGCGTTCGTGCTCGTCATCGCGACGCTGATGGTGCCGTTCCAGGTCACGCTCATCCCGGTGTTCGTCGAGCTCTTCCACCTCGGCTGGCTGAACACCTACCAGGGACTCATCATCCCGAGGGCGACGAGCGCGTTCGGCATCTTCTTGTTCCGGCAGTTCTTCATCGACATCCCCACCGAGCTCGACGAGGCCGCGCGCATCGACGGTGCCGGGCACTGGCGGATCTACTGGCAGGTGATCCTGCCCCTGGCGAAGCCGGCGATCGCGACGGTCGCGGTGCTGAACGGCATGGCGCTCTGGAACGACCTGCTGTGGCCGCTCGTCGTGACGACCTCGAACGACATGCTCACCCTGCCAGCAGGCCTGACACTGTTCGGTGGCGCGCACGTCACCGACCACGCGGTCCTGCTCGCCGGTGCCGTGATCTCCCTGCTGCCGATCGCGCTCGGGTTCTTCTTCGCCCAGAAGTTCTTCGTCGCGGGCGTCGCCACGACGGGGCTGAAGTGAGCAGCCGCGACCCGGCGTTCGCTCCGGGGACGTTCACGTGGATCGCCGGGATCGAGGACACCTGCGTCTACCCGCCCGAGCGGTTCGCGATGGCCCCGCTCGACGAGCACCGCCTGACCGGACACGACGACACCTGGCGTGCCGACCTCGACCAGGTGCGGGACCTCGGGGCGACCGCGCTCCGCTACGGCGTCGACTGGCCCCGGGTGCACGTGGCGCCGGGGACCTTCGACTGGTCGGTGCTCGACGAGCGGTTGCCGTACGCGGCCGCGCTCGGCCTCACCGTGATCGCGGACCTCGTCCACTACGGCACCCCGACGTGGCTCGACGAGGCGTTCGCCGACCCGGGCTACCCGGACGCGGTCGCGGACTTCGCGGCGGCGTTCGCGGCGCGGTACGCCGGCGTCGTCGACCACGTCACCCCGCTCAACGAGCCGATCACGACCGCGTCGTTCGCCGGACTCCGGGGCGTGTGGCCGCCGGCGCTGCACGGGTGGGGCGGGTGGACCCGCGTGGTGCTCGGGATCGCCGACGGCATCCAGCGGTCGGTCACGGCCATGCGCGCCGAGAACCCGGACGTCCGGATCGTGCACGTCGAGGCGTCGTCGCTGTTCTCGGCCGGGACGCCCTCCGACCCCACCCTCGTGGCCGAGGCAGCGCTCCTCAACGACCTCGGCACCGTCCCGACCGATCTCGTGCTCGGCCGCGTCACCCCGGGGCACCGCTCGTACGACTGGCTCGTCCGGAACGGGGCGGCACCGGAAGCGCTCGCCGCCCTGGTCGAGGGTGCGGTCACGATCGACCTGCTCGGCGTCAACTACTACCCCGACCTCACCCCGCGCAGCCTCGTCGCGACGCCCGCCGGGACGGTCCAGCACACCCACGACCGGTGGGCCTCCGGCCTCGAGGAGTCGTTGCGTTCCTTCGCCGATCGCTACGGGCTGCCGATGCTCGTCACGGAGACGAGCACCGAGGGTGACGACGAGCGCCGCGGGAGTTGGGCGCGGGACTCGGTCGAGGCGGTGCGGGCGGTGGTCGCGGACGGCATCGACGTGCGCGGGTGGACCTGGTGGCCGGTGTTCGACTTCGTGGACTGGTCGTACGCCTCGGGCGGGCGGAACGTCGAGGAGTTCGAACTCGCCGCCGACGTCGTCGCGGCCCGGTCGGCATCGGCGTCGAAGGAGCCGTACCTGCGACGGATGGGGCTCATCCGGCTCGAGGAGGACGCCGACGGCGCGCTCCGGCGCGTGCCGACGGGCGCGGCCGCGGTGTACGCGGCGCTCGCCGGGGCTGTGGCCGTGGGTGACGGGACGGGCAGTCGGGTCACGCGGTAGACGTCCCACCTGACGGACTGGAGGCACGGTGCGGGGTGGCACCGTGCCTCCAGTCCGTCAGTCGCTCACTCCTCGCGGAGCGCCCGCACCATGCTCCGCAGCGCACTGAGCGCCGCCGCCTGCTCCTGCGAACTCATGCCACCGAGCATCCGCACCTCGACGCCGCGCACCGCCGCAGAGGCCTGCTCGAGCGTCCGTTGCCCCGCCGCCGTCAGCCGCGTCGGCAAGGCCTTCCCGACCGGTGCCGCAGCCGGTCGGGTCACGAGCCCGTCCCGCTCGAACGCCTGCAACAGGACGTTCATCGACTGCCGGGTGACGAACGCACCCCGCGCCAGGTCGGAGTTCGACAGCCCGGGTCGTTGCGCGAGCAGCTCGAGGCACGAGTACTGCGTCACGGTCAGCCTGAGGGGCCGCAGCACCGCCTCCATCGCAGCGCGCAGCGCACTCGAGGCCTCCTTCAGCAGGTAGCCCAGCGACGAGTCGAGGTCGATGCGATCAGCGTCTTGACTCATGTCAGTAGTCTGACATAGATTGCCTCGTGTCAGAAGACTGACACCCAACGAAGGAGCACCCATGCCCGTCACCGGCCCCGACTTCATCTCCCTGCAGACCCGCGACCTCGACGCGTCGCAGGCGTTCTACGAGCAGTACCTCGGACTCGTCCGCTCCCAGGCCGGCCCGCCCCACGCGGTCGTCTTCGAGACCGCCCCGATCGCGTTCGCACTGCGCGACGTCGTCCCCGGCACCGACCTCGACGCCGTGTCCCAGCCCGGCATCGGTGCGGCGATCTGGCTGCACGCGACCGACGTCCAGGCCATCCACGACGCCCTGGTCGCCGACGGGCACACCATCGTCGCCGCGCCGATCGACGGGCCGTTCGGTCGGACCTTCACCTTCGCCGACCCGGACGGCTACCACGTGACGCTCCACGACCGCGCCTGAGGCGCGACCGCCCGCGACGCGACCACGGCCTGGAGGCACGGTGCGCGTCCGGCGCACACCGCGCCTCCAGGCCGTGGTCACCGCCGACCACCGCAGCCCGCCCCGATACGGTGGTCGCGGGCCGCAGCGGAGCAGCCCGGAGGGCTGGTGCACCGATGACCGGACGGACGTTCGTCCAGCAGCACGCGGCGCGCCTGCGCGCGCTCGTCGACCGGGTGCTGCCGGGTGACGAGTACCCGTCGGCTTCCGATGCCGGGGCCCTGGACTTCCTGACGAACGTCCTCGGCGACCGGCCGGACTGGATCGACCGGCTGCAGGCGGTCCTGGACGGCGCGACCGGCGACGACGACCCGGACTGGACCTGGTTCGCCGAACTTGTGTCGGCCGGCTACTACGCGGACGCGGCGAACGGCGGCAACGCCGGGGAACGCTCGTGGGCGATGGTCGGCTGGCAGCCCGAGCCGCCCGGTGGGTGGAGCGTCCCCGTGCCGGTCCCCACGGCGCAGCCCGTCGTGGTGCACCCGTCGGAGCTGGCCGACCGGTACGACGCGATCGTCGTCGGCTCGGGTGCCGGCGGAGGCGTGGCGGCGTGCGGGCTCGCCGAATCGGGTCGCCGCGTGCTCGTGGTCGAGGCCGGGCAGTGGCCGGGCACCGCCGAGCTGAGCCGCGACCACATCCGGAACCCGCGGTCGACGTGGGGCGTCGCACCACGCTCCGGACCGTCCGACGCGGGCAACCCGCGGACGGTCTCGGAGGGACGGACCCAGCTCCTGCTCCGACCGTCCTCGCCGGGCTGGCACAACAACGCGGTCACGGCCGGTGGCGGCACTCGGGTCTACGGCGCGCAGGCGTGGCGGTTCGGGCCGCGCGACTTCACGATGGCGTCGACGTACGGCGTGCCCGAGGGCAGCAGCCTGGCGGACTGGCCGTTCGGCTACGACGAGCTCGAGCCCTGGTACGAGCGCGCCGAGTGGGAGGTCGGGGTGAGCGGCGGCGACACCGACGGACCCTGGGCCGGGCGCCGGGGTCGCGCGTTCCCGATGCCCCCGCTGCCGTCCGGTGCCGCTCGGGACCGACTGGCCCGGGCGGCCGACGTCCTCGGCATGTCGACGGTGCACGTCCCGCTCCTCATCAACTCGACGCCGTACCTGGGGCGCCGGGCGTGCGAGCAGTGCGGCACGTGCGTCGGGTTCGCCTGCCCGGTGGACGCGAAGAACGGCAGCCAGAACACCATGCTGACCCGGGCGTTCGCGACCGGGAACGCCTCGATCCTGCTCGCCAGCCGGGTCGCACGGCTCCGGACGGACGGCGCCGGGCGGGTCGTCGGCGTGACGATCGTCGGGACGGCGGACGGGCGGGACTGGACCCGGGACGTCGACGCCGCCGAGGTCGTCGTCGCCGCAGGGGCCGTGGAGTCCGCACGGCTCCTGCTCAACAGCCGCAGCGACCGGGAGCCGGACGGCATCGGCAACGGCACCGACCAGGTCGGGCGACACCTGCAGGGGCACGTCTACGGCGGCGCGATGGGCATCTTCGACGACGTCGTGGACGACGGGCTCGGACCGGGACCCTCCATCGCCACGACCGACTTCCGCCACGGTGTGGACGGGCAGGTCGGCGGCGGGATCCTCGCGAACGAGTTCATCGCGACGCCGTCGAACACGTACCAGTACCTCGTCGGGACCGGGCTCATCCCGCGCTCCGGCATCGAGAGCAAGCACGCGATGCGCGACCTCGCCCGACGGAGCATGCGGATCATGGGGCCGATCCAGGAGGTCACGACCGCCGACGCCCGCGTCCGTGTCGACCCGTCGGTGACCGACCGGTACGGCATCCCCGTGGCGTGGTTCAGCGGTGGCGTCCACCCCGAGGACGTCCGCGCCCGCGACCACACCAGTACCCGGAGCGGCGACTGGCTCCGGGCGGCCGGTGCCACCAGGGTCGCCGAACTGCACGGTCCGGTGCACGGGACCAGCGGCGGCCAGCACCAGGCCGGCACCCTCCGGATGGGGACCGACCCGGCGACGTCGGTCGTCGATCCCCTCGGTCGGGTGTGGGGCCACGACAACCTCCGCGTCGCCGACGGCTCGGTGCACGTCACGAACGGCGGGGTGAACCCGGTGCTGACGATCTTCGCGACGGCCATGCGCACGGTCGACGCGATGGTCAGGGAACGCGGAGCCTGAGGTCCCTCCGGACGGACGTCGAGTTGCGTCGAGGGATGCACACCTCCATCGGGCTCGTCGGCGTCGGTCGGATGGGTGGCGCACTGCTCCCGCACCTGCTGGCCGTCGCGCCGGTGGTGGCCCACGATGCCGACCCCACCCGGGCCGATGCCGTCCGGGCGGCCGGCGCCCGGTGGACGGACGACGTCGACGAGGTGTTCCGTTCCGCGACGACCGTCGTCACCGTGCTCCCAGGACCGCGGGAACTCGGGGCGGTGGTGACCGCGGCCGCGCCCTGGCGCCGCGACGTGCTCTGGGTCGACCTGACCTCTGGTGACCCGCGGGTGTCGAACCGGCTGGCCGACCTCGTCGAGTCCACCGGTGGGCTCGCGGTGAGTGCTCCGATCGCTGGCTCGCCGGCGGACGCGGAGCAGCGTGCACTGTCGTTCTTCGTCGGAGGAGGTGCCGCCGCCCAGGCCTCGGCCCGACCCCTGCTGCAGCACCTCGCCGTCCCCGGTGGCCTCCGCGATGCCGGTCCTCGTGTCGGCGACGCCCAGACCGCGAAACTGCTCGCGAATGCCCTCTGGTTCGCGATCGCCGTCGCGACGAGCGAGGCGCTGCTGCTCGGACAGTCCCTCGACCTCGCTCCGACGGCGCTTGCCGCCCTGCTGCGGAACAGTGCCGGCGGGAGTGCCTTCGCCGACCGGCACCTCGGGCGGATGCTCGACGGCGACCCCTTCGCCACGTTCGGGATCGACCGGGTCGTCGAGGAGGTCGACACCGTCGTGGCGCTCGGCACGGACACGGGCACGCCGATGCCGGTGCTCGGCGCGTCTGCCGCGGTGCACCGGGCGGCGCTCGCCCGGTACGGGCCCGAACTCGGGGAGCTGCTCGCGGTGCGGTGGCTCGAGAACGAAGCAGGCCGGCGACTCAGGGGCTAGCCTGACGGCATGAGCGACGACGCTGACGCACAGGCCCTGTGGCGATCCATCGTCGGGCGCCCGTGGGTCTGGCAGGGCGTGGTCTAGTCGCGATCTCGGACCGGCGACACGGGCGCGGGCGGTACGCGGGGCGTTGACGCCCGTTGGCAAGGGTGCTGAGAAAGCACACATGCTGGACGGCCGTGCCGTCGACGACCGAGGGCCCAATATCCTCCGATGTCGTCACATTCGCCCAGCGGGACGTCTCACGACCGCCCACGAAGAACACGAATGATATCGGGGGCGTGTGCCGCTTTGCACTCAGCGCAGGTCACCGACCCGGCCTCGCAGTTGAGAAGCGCTTCCCCAGCGGCAGAACGAGAGTGTGTCCGCTCGAGGAGACTGAAGAACGGGCAATCTGTTGGTGACCCGCCACACTCTCTTTGCTGGGAAGCCGACGACTTCCCGCCGGTCGTGGCACGTCGGAGGAGGGTTTCCATCACTGCCTGATCTTCATCCAGGAACGCGGTCGAACCCACGGACTTCGCAGACGCCCGGCGTGCGGATCCCCTCATTGAGGGCATGAGGCGACGGTAAAGTAGCCATGGGGGTTCTAGAGCGGTGCGCCGTGCGATGAGCTTCGCCACGGCAGAGTGCGTCACTTGGTTTGCGTCGACGAACGCCGCACCGGGTTGCCCGATGCCCGATCCGGAGTGGAACATGAAGCCGAGCATGAGCGAGACCTCGTCCAGGCGCGCAATGCGTTCCTGGGCCCATCCGTAGATTCGCTCGATCTCCCGAAAGCGGATCTCTTCGAGAAGTCGTCTTCCATGCGCGACGGTGGTCGCTTGGTCGACTCGCACGATGTTGGGTGGCGTCGAGGCCATGCGACGAAGCAATGACTCGAAAAGATCAGACGCTCGCGCGTCCGCCCCCTCGAAGAGAGCAACCGTGGTTCCTTGCGCACGGGCAGCGAGAGTTACGACGTCTCTTGCCAATCCGAAGTGCCCAACGTGTAAGCGATGTCCGGCTATACCGACTCTGATAACCGGCGGCCCGATGCGAGGAGCAGCGAATTGTGTCGCCCATACGGTTTCTGGAAGCTCGACGGCAGGTTCCGTTCGTTCCGTGAGGCCGAAGCGGGTGGCAGAGGCGGTGTCGTCCCAGGTCCGGACGTTCAGGGCACGATGCCAATCCAAGACGGCTGCCGAATACTCACAACTCATGGTCGAGGGCCCCGGTGAGGAGTGGCTCCAGCGCATCGGCAGGAGTGACCGCTCGCAAGTTCTCGCGCTTCACAACATCGGAGATGGTGTTCGAGAGAAGTCCCGCGATCGCTGAAGCGAGAGACGAGTCGTCGGCGGCTGCGTCTACGGTGACTCCCTGTCGAAGGCGAGTCATGCGCGCGGCTGTCGAGAAGTTATCTCCCGAAAGTGGGAGGTAACAAGCGGCTGTCTCGGCGACTGAGGCTTCGAGGGCGCTGTTGATACCCGCGTGCGTGATCAGCACACGTGCATCGGGAAGGAGCCCGGACAGAGGGAGTGAGGTGACACGCACGGCTGCTCGATCTCGCGACACTTTGAAACGACCGTCGCCTTCAATGATAACGGGCGTGAGGCCGACGGCGTGGCAGGCGGACATTGCGCGGTCTGCTAAGCGCCGGACTTCTTCGCGACGCATTGTCCCGAAGCTGACGACCGCATACGGCTCACCAGCAATCGCTTCCAAAGTGCGGCCGACTGACTCTGCGTCCGCGCTTGGTGCGTGGTACCGCACAAAACTTGCGTGCGGGACCAGGCTTTCAGAATGTTCGTAGAGAACTCGGGGCCGACGGGTCAGGAAGCCTCGATCGATTTGCTGCGCGGTGTTGTCGTACGCTGGTCGGCCAAGCTCCCGTCGGAAGTCGTTGATCCAGTAGTGCGGTTCGACACGGCGCACCACGGGACTGTCAGTAGTACATCCCACGGCGATGTGCGGGACTCCAGCGGTCTCGCAGGCAAGCAACATCGCACGGTCCGAAAAATCACGAATGACGAGATCTGGCGTTAATCGATCGATTGCAGCCAAGCGATCAGCGTAGGCCGACCTCATGAAACGGTTCCAATTCTCGATCTGCCTCGTCAGCCAGGCATCGCCCGCACCTGAAGCCATCGATCCGATCTCGCGGATCTTGCTCGGAGTCAACTCCACGCCCACTGGAGCGACCTCGCCCTCCGGTAGGAGGGCGGTCACTCGATGGCCCATGCCGACCGAAGCGCGAGCGAACTCCATGACGTTGTCAATGTGACTGCGTGCGGGCAACGCTGATGTCAAGAGCCGCATGTGCTACCTCCCGGAGGGTGTCTGTCAGTCGTCTGACGCGTTCAGCTGTATTGCCAGAGTTGATGGATGTCAGTCGAGAAAGCGTCTGCCTCTGAACGTCCCAGCGTGCATCCGACCACGTCAAAGCTGCGACCTGGGATTCACGGAACCAGAGCAACGCAAGATACCGAGCGATTGCAGAAACATCAGCCGGACTCGGGGTCCAAGGCAGGGTGTCAAGCATGCGCAGGGCACGTCCCCGTATCGTCACATCGATCCGTGGGGCGTCCGTCATGAGTGGGGGAAGCCACCCGATGAGGTGCGCGAACATCATGCGCCAATCGTGCATCGGACCGCACCACTCAAAGTCGACAAATGACCAGTCGGCATTGGACAGCACAACATTCATCGGTTGCGGATCCCCGTGACAGAAGACTCCGAATGCCGGGGGCGGGATCGATTCCCAAGCGGCGAACACCTTCATGAGGTGTGCGTCGACCCGATTCGGTGGAAAGCCCGCGAGGGCGGCACGCGCCGACGAGCATCGAAGCCGATGCGAGCGTGGGCAGGTCGCAGGTGAGTAGGGCTCACTACGGCTGGCCCCCCAGAGACTGATCACACGGCGGATCACGTCGGACCAAACTGCCTCGTAGCCCACGTGCCGCCCGAGGACCTCGCCGAGCACCACCTCACCGGGTGCCTCCATGATAAGGATGTCCCAACCTTCGTCCTCCATCGCAGCGTGGACTCGTGGAACATTGCTCCGGACCTCACGACGCAGCGCGCGGGCTCGGGCGGCCTGAACGACGGCAGGCACACGTGGAGTGGTGGCCGCCTTGACCGCGATCCGTCCGAGCGGCTCTGACTCGGCGATCACCACGAGCGAGTTGGACGATCCGGAGCCAACTACTCTCATCTCAGAGAGCTGAAGATCGCAGCGGCGCCGAAGAATCGAGTGGATCGTGTCCACGGCGGAACTCGAAGCGTCGTTCATGCTGCGAATGGCTCGCACGTGCACCCCATTTCGAAAGCCTTGATCGCCGACTGGACTGCATCGGATCTGCCGAGCGTCCTCGGGACCCGGACTCCCTGGTCGTACAACTCCCGAAAGTCCTGCCCAGGATGAAGTTGCGCCCCGGTGGAGTAGAAACGCGCCCGGAGTTCTTGCGCCGACGGCATGTGACGAGGCTCGTCGCGTGCTTCCGGAGTGCTGGCGAGCATCGCGGAGGCCAACCGGTCGTGCTGACGTCGAAGCAGATCTTCACGAACCTGATCATCGGCGAGGAGGCTGATCACATAACGGTCGTACCCAGGATGCAGTGCGATCGCTCGCTCGTATGCGGCGCTGACGACGCACCGGCCCTCGGCCAGACCGACGAAGTCTGGTATCGCTGCGAGGAACGCGATCGGCAGGCTAATCGTCACGCTGCCCAAGTCATCGGCGGAGGAGAGGACGGGGTTGAGGACCTTCAAGGCGAAGTACCCGCCGTTGGCCCCGGTTCGGACGTCCGCCATGAACTGCTGTCGCGTGACTACGTAAAGATGCAACTCCCGTCCACGCACTCGAGCGACCACGCGGTCCGCCGGACGAGGGCGATCGGAGTCGACCAGCACCATCGCATCGATGTCGCTGGACGGGCGAACGCGACCAACAGACTGGCTGCCGTAAAGGATCGTCTCGCCGTGATGGCCCAGCAGACGCGCGGCCTGATCTACCGCTTGGACGAGCGAACGGCGCGCGTCGACCTGGTCCGCAGAGCGGCGAGCGAACTCAGTGTTCATCGATTGTTCTCCCCCGAGTTGTCGACATTGACGATCTCTGCATACACGACTCTCGGCGCCTCGGCCAGTCGTTGCACTCCGCGTGCCATCGAGCGCGGGTGATAGCGTCGGCGCCGAGCGCGCCCTCCGCGCGGATCCCGCCTTCCGCCCTCAGCTTCCGATGGGTTACACAGCCAATGGACTCTTTTTCGGCCACCGCCAAGCGAATGCCCGCCCTCACTGCTCGCATCGCCTCGAACCCAAGCGAGTTCCGCGTTCTCACAGGTGAGCGACCAACCGGCGCACTACACCTCGGGCATTATTTCGGAACGATTCGCGAGCGTGTCAGGCTGCAGTCCATCGGTGTTGAAACGATCATCATCCTCGCGGATTACCAAGTGATCACTGACCGTGACATCGCGGAGAACGTCGGTGACCACGTTCGAGGAGCAGTCGCCGACTACCTCGCGGCCGGGCTCGACCCCGAGCGGACGAAAATATTCACTCATTCGGCCGTGCCTGCGCTCAACCAGCTGATGCTTCCGTTCCTCAGTCTCGTGACGGAATCCGAGCTGCACCGTAATCCCACCGTGAAGGCGGAACTCTCCGCATCTGGACGTGCCCTCAGTGGCTTGATGCTCACTTACCCGGTCCACCAGGCGGCCGACATCCTGTTCTGCAAGGCAAACCTTGTGCCGGTTGGGAAGGACAACCTGCCGCACGTTGAACAGTCGCGTGTAATCGCCCGCCGTTTCAACGAGCGGTATCGGTCGGTTTTCCCTGAGCCCGAGGCGCTCATCACAGACACACCGGAGATCCTCGGACTCGATGGCCGGAAAATGTCAAAGAGTTACGGGAATGCGATCGCTCTGGGAATGACCGAGGATGAGACCGCTCGCGCCATACGGAAAACGATCACAGACAGCGACAAGTCGATATCGTTCGATCCGGTCAATCGGCCAGGCGTCTCCGGTCTGTTGTCCACCGCAGCGCTCTGCGGCGACGCATCGGTCGAGGAGCTAGTGGCAGAACTCGGCGACAGCGGTAGTGGCGCTCTCAAACAGCGCGCGACCGACGCGGTAAACGCGTACCTCGCTGAGCATCGACGGCGACGTGCTGAGATCGTCCGTGATCCCGGGCTGGTGGATTCGATCCTTGCCGCTGGAAACACCTGGGCAAACGGCATCGCCGAGGGCACTCTCCGCGAGGTCCGCGACGCGATGGGAATGGGTTACGCGAACTCCTCGGAAGCGAGTAGGTTCTCAATGCGTTCCTAGAACGGAGCCGCTACGGAGCCAGAAAAAGGGGAGATGACGCGGTGGACATTCCTGAATATACCGCGGCCGACAATTACTTCCTCAAGGTCGCCGGTGCAGCAGCCGCTCTGGATCCACTCTTGGCGCTGGAGGACGGTCTGCTACAAGCACTGCGCGGCGAGCGCGGAGCGCAGTCCGCGGCGGCCGAAACGCTCGAGCGTTCGGAGCACTTCCTCGTCAGCAACGAGGGGGTTGATGAAGCCACTCTCCGTGCCGTGAGGCGTGACACCGACCGGGTGTTTGCCGAGTTTGCAAGGCAGCGCCGAGTGCCACGAAGCCTTACCGACCGTGCCGATCATGTCGCCTATTTGCTCTTCGTGAGAACGGGCGCCGTCCGAGCGGACTTCTACGACTACGCCTTCGGAACCGGTCCCTCCGCGGCACGTTGTTACACCTCCGACCCACGCGAACGCGCGCTCCTGTCCATTTTCCGGAGTACCGCGGAGGAAGCTCATCGAGCTGTACGCGCTCTCCTTTCCGTACGGCAGCACGTCGAGGCGTCCCAAATTGACGAGGCCGCCCCCGAGCTGCGGGTAGCACTCGCGAGCGCAAGAGCCATCCAGAGGGATATGGTGTCTGCGTACCGGGCCGTCGGACCGGGGTTCGTAACTGGAACCCTGACCCCCTACCTCCGAAAAATTCGCCTAGCTGGAAACGAACACGAGGGCCTCAGTCCGAGTCGCTGTGTGTTCCAGACACTTGACCGGTTGGTCGTCGGTGCCGTCCAGCCGTGGCTCGACGGCCAGGCGGTCTTGGCGGAGCAGTTCCGGTACCGCGAGTCTGGCCTACCTCCCCACCACTGCGCTGTCCTCGAAGAACTAGAACGCACTTCCGCTTCGAGCCTGGTTGCGATGACGTCTGGTACTCCGCTCGCGGTGGACTCGGCTGCTGTTACGGTGTCGATCCGGAAGCAGAAAGTCGTGCACAAGTCGTACGCTGATCGCGGGCTGAAAGAAACGGGGCGTCCGCCCGTGACTCCGGGCGGCGATGTTCTTTCGGCGACGATCGAGATGGTTCGCCGGCGCGAGTCGCCGTCGGCAGGATGAGTCGTCGTAGCCTCCTTTGATCATGTGAGGATCGCTGCGAGAAGTCCTGGCAACAGCGCCCGGATCGGCAATCGGCTGGATAGTGTTGGGGTTCGGGCGCAGCTCGAGTCCCCGCGACGGAGCGGGAGACGGTCGGCCAGGGGGGAAGCCAACGTGTCGCTCATCGTCGCCGATGACCTCGTCAAGGAGTTCTCGCGACCCGTGCGCGCCGAGGGGGCGTTCGCCGGGGTCCGGAGCCTGTTCACGACGAAGCGGGTGACGAACCGCGCGGTGGACGGGGTGTCCCTGCGCATCGAACCCGGGGAGATCGTCGGGTACCTCGGGCCGAACGGCGCCGGGAAGTCCACCACGATCAAGATGCTCACCGGGGTGCTCGTCCCCACGAGCGGCACCGTCACGGTGAACGGCATCGTGCCCTGGCGTGACCGGTCGGCCAACGCCAGGACGATCGGCGCCGTGTTCGGGCAGCGGACGCAGCTCTGGCTCGACCTCCCGCTGCGCGACTCCTTCGACGTCCTCGCCAAGCTCTACGGCGTCGGACCGTTCGCGTACCGTCGCACGCTCGACGAGTTCGTGGACCTGCTCGACATGGGGTCCTTCCTGGACCGTCCGGCCCGGAACCTGTCGCTCGGACAGCGGATGCGCGGGGACCTCGTCGCGGCGATGCTGCACGAGCCGCCCGTGCTGTACCTCGACGAACCGACGGTCGGGCTCGACGTCGTGGCGAAGGCCCGGATCCGGGAGTTCATCCGCGAGCGGAACCGGACCGCGGGCACGACGGTGCTGCTGACCACGCACGACATCGGCGACGTCGAGCAGCTCTGCGACCGGGTGGTGATCATCGACGACGGCCGGACCCTGTTCGACGGCGACCTCGGGGCGCTTCGACGGACGTACCTGCCGCACCGCACGTTGACCGTCGAGCTCTCCGAACCCGAGCCGCACGGCTGGAGCATCGACGACGTCCATCACGCCGGCACCCGTGCGCACCACGAGGCGACGCTGCTCGAACTCCGCTTCGACCCCGGGGTCGTGTCGACGTCCGAGGCGATCTCGCGGACGACGGCGACGTTGCCGGTGGCCGACCTCACCGTCCGCGAGCCGGAGCTCGAGGAGGTCATCACCGAGATCTACACGGCGCGCGAGGTCCGCCGTGTCGGCTGATCCGGATGATTCGGCCGCCGCTCGCACGTTTGGCGAGGGCCTGGCGCTCCGGGCGACACTCGTGCGCCAGGGCACACGCTCCGTGCTGGTGTTCCGCACCGACCTGTTCGTCGGGATCGTCAGCACCCTGCTCCGAGTGGTCCTTGTCCTGCTGGTCTGGCGGGCCGTGTACGGCGATCGCACCGAGGTGAGCGGTATCGCGCGCGAGGACGCCATCGGGTACGCCGTGCTCGGCGTTCTGTTCGCCGCGGCGATGCAGCCGTGGCAGTTCTCATCCCTCCGCGACCGGGTCCGGACCGGCAACGTCGTCTTCGACATCATGCGGCCGGTGGGCCTCATCACACAATCTACGGCGGACCAGCTCGGGACGACGCTCGCGTCCCTTCCGAAGGCCGTGGTCGGACTGACGCTCGCGCTCGTCCTCGGTGTGGTTCCCGGCCCGAGCACGGCGTGGCAGACCGTCGCGTTTGCGGTGAGTTCGCTGCTCGGCCTCGTCATCGCGATCCAGTGCAATCTCATCGTCGGGCTGACGGCGTTCTGGACGACCGAGATCGGCGGCGCGTACCTCGTATACGGCATGGCCGCCGCTTTCTGCTCGGGGTCGCTGATCCCGCTCTGGCTCATGCCGGATGGCCTCGCTGCGGTGCTCCGCGCGCTCCCGTTCAGCGCGCAGATCTTCACGCCCCTGTCGATCTGGTTCGACCGAGATCCCGGGTGGAACGTCCTCGGCGAGCTGGCTTTGCAGGCCGGCTGGATAGTCGTGCTGGCGCTCGCCGCCCACTTGGTCTGGCTCCGAGCCTTGCGGAGGACGGTGATCAACGGTGGCTGAGACGGACGCAACGGTGCTGCCGGGGACCCGACCCGTGCCTCCCGGCTGGGTCCGCCAATGGTGGATCCTGTGGCGGACAGCGATCCGGTCCAGCATCATCTACCGGGGCAACCTCGTCCTGATGATCCTCGGCAGCGCGGCACTGCAGGGGACTCAACTGCTCTTCATCGGGGTGCTGCTCGACCGGTTCGGGGTGATCGCGGGGTGGTCGACGGCGCAGATCGCGTTCCTGTACGGACTGCGGCTCACCGCGCACGGGGTCAGCACCTGCCTGTTCGGGCAGCACCAGTACGCCGACTACGCGGTCCGCCTCGGCGAGTACGACCGGTTCCTGCTCCGCCCGGTGAACCCGATGCTCCAGTTGCTCACGCGGGCGTTCAACCTCGGGACGTTCGGCGACCTCGCGCTCGGGCTCGGGATCCTCATCACGGCGGTGACGCTGGCACCGATCGACTGGACGCCGTGGCTCGTGCTCTTCACGGTGGCGGCGGTGATCGGCGGCGGACTCGTCGAGGCCGGACTCCAGATCGGGCTCTCGGCGATCACCTTCCGGCTCGGGTCGACGCGAACCCTGAGGATCACGGTCGACAACATGTTCACGGACTTCGGCGCCTACCCGCTCCCGGTGTTCGGGACCGCCGGGATCGTCGCGCTCACCTTCGCGCTGCCGCTGGCCTTCGTGGCGTACCTGCCCGCGACGGTGGTGCTCGGCAAGACCGCGGAGCTGCTCGTCCCGGTGTGGTTCGCGGCTGCGGCGCCGCTCGCCGGGCCACTGCTGCTGTGGGCCGGGTGGGCGTTCTTCATGCGGCAGTCGCGGCACTACGAGAGCCCGGGGGCGTGAGCTGCCTCAATGCGTCGCACGGCGGCGAGGAGCTCGGACCCGACCGAGCGCTGCCGCTCGTGCGCGACCCAGGTCGCTCGCGAGCGGGTCGACGCTCTGCGTGAGCTGGTCGATGACGCCGAGCGCCCGGCACACACGGAGCACTACGTCGAATCCGACAGTCGTCTTGCCACGCTCGAGGTTCCGCAGCGTCGTCGGGGTGATGTCAGCGCGCTCGCAGACCTGGACTGCGGTGAGCCCGAGGACGAGGCGCCACCCTCGCAGGTGTTCGCCGAACGCCTGACCCTGTCGAGAGATGTCGTAACCGGCCATGGGTGCTCCTAAATAGCATCAGAGTATCGATTAACCGCCGTAAACGACAGCACAGTGCCACCTCAATCGATCGCATCACGCCGTGACGAACAGGTACACCGCCAGCCCGAACCCGCAGCACGCGATGAGCACCCGGAGCACCCCCGCCGGCACCCGCCGCGCCACCGAGGGCCCGATCAGCCCGCCGATCACGGCCCCGATCCCGAGCGCGATCGCCGCGTGCCACACAACCGCCCCGAGCACCGCGAACAACAGCGCCGGCAGGATGTCCGCCGCGACGAGGATGACGTTCTTCAGCGCGTTCGCCCGGTGCAGGACGGGCTCGGTCGTCAGGAGGAGCAGGGCGATGAGCAGGATGCCCGACCCCGCGCCGAAGTACCCGTTGTAGACCGCCACACCGGCCCCGGCAGCCCCGACGACCGGACGGGACAGTGCATGCCCGCGAGCGGTCTGCCACCGGGTGATCGCCGGCTGCAGCAGGAGGACGAGCGACCCGGCGGCGACGAGGAACGGCACGATCCGGTCGAAGACCTCGCCGGGGGTGACGACGAGCAGTGCGGCTCCCGCGAGCGAGAGCGCGACCGACGCCGGCAACCAGGCGCGGATGGTCCGCCCGTGGCCGATGACGTCGGGGCCGGCTCGGAGCGCCGAACTCAGTCCGGAGCCGATGAGGGCGACGGAGTTCGTGACGTTCGCGGCCAGGGGTGGGATGCCGACCGCGAGCAGCGCCGGGTACGCAACGAGGGAGGTGATGCCCCCGGCGGTGCCGACGACCCCGGCGACGATCCCGGCGGCGACGAGGAACAGTGGGGTGGTGGCGTCCGGCACCCACCGCACGGTAGTCGCGATCGGTGACGGACGGGAGGCGCGTGGCGGCGCCGCCACGCCCTTCCGGCCCGTCAGCCGGTCGCGTCGTCGTAGATCGCGATCAGCCGGTCCAGGAAGGTCTCGACGGCGGCCCGCTGGCCGGCGTCCATGCCCGCCACGAGGTCCTCGATCCCGTCGATCAGGGGCTGGACGAGGTCGTACGCACGGTCCGAGGAGCGGTCGACGGCGGTGACCACGAGCTTCCGGCCGTCGCTCGGATGCCGGTCGCGCCGGACGTGCCCAGCGGCCTCGAGCCGGTTCAGCACGAGGGTCATCGCCGCCGTGGAGACCTCGAGCCGGTGCGCCAGCTCGGTCGGGGTCGCCGGCCCGGTCTCGATGAGGTGGTCCATCGCGGCGAGTCCGGCCGCGTCGACCTCGAGCGCCCGTGCCAGGTGGCGTTCGAAGCGCTGCTGCCGGACGGTCACCTGCCGCACCCGCGCGCGGATGTCGTCGGGTGGGAGGTCCTCGTTCGGCACGGCTCCCATGGTAGCCGTGTACATTGCCAATCTCATTGGTAATCAAGGATCTGAGGAATGATGCAGCCCACCGACCGCGGACGTGTCCTGATCTCCGGCGCGAGCATCGCCGGACCCGCCTTGGCGTACTGGCTCCACCGGTACGGCTACCGGACGGTCGTCGTCGAGCGCGCACCGGCGCTCCGGACCGGCGGCCAGAACGTCGACGTCCGCGGCGCCGGGCGCGAGGTCTCCCGTCGCATGGGCATCGAGGACGACATCCGGGCGGCGACGACGGGTGAGGTCGGCACGCGCTTCATCGGCCCGCGCGGCAGGACCGTCGCCGAGTTCCCCGCCGGCACGTCCGACTCAGGCGGGGCCACCGCGGAGCTCGAGGTACTGCGTGGCGACCTCGCCCGCCTGCTCGTCGACCGGACCGCCGACACCACCGAGTACCGCTACGGCGACCGGATCACCGGGATCGAGCAGGACGACGACGGCCTCACGGTCTCGTTCGAGACCGCCCCCGACGAGCGCTTCGACCTGGTCGTCGCGGCGGACGGCATCGGGTCGAGTACCCGGCGGCTGGTGTTCGGCGAGGAACCCGAGATCCGGTCGCTCGGTCTCGAGACCACCTACGGCACTATCCCCCGGACCGCCACCGACGACGACTGGTGGCGCTGGTACAACGCACCGGGCGGCCGGTCGATCACGCTCCGCCCGGACGCCCACGGCACGATCCGCGCGGCGATGTCGATCGTGACGGACCGGAAGCGCGAACGCGCCGGATCGGAGCGCCGCGACCTCGACGCCCAGCGCCGACGGCTGCACACCCTCTTCGCGAATGCCGGGTGGGAAGCGCGCCGGGTGCTCGAGGGGTTCGACCAGTCCGACGACCTGTACTCGGAGTCGATCGGGCAGGTGCGCGCGCCACGGTGGTCGGATGGCCGCGTGGCCCTGGTCGGCGACGCGGCGTACTGCGCCTCGCCCGTCAGTGGGATGGGGACGAGCCTGTCCCTCACCGGCGCGTACGTCCTCGCCGGCGAGCTCGCGGCGCACGTCGACCACCGGGACGCGTTCCGCGGGTACGAGCGGATCATGCGCCCGTACGTCACGCAAGCGCAGCAGCTGCCGCCGGGCACCCCGCGCGTCGCGAACCCGAAGTCCCGGCTCGGCATCGCGGCGTTCGGGGCGGCGGTGCGCGTCGCCTCCACCCCGCTGATCGGACGGCTCGGCGACCGGTTCTTCACGCCCCCGGCGGACGCGATCGACCTGCCCGACTACGCGCACCTCGAGGTCGACGGCCCGGGCACACCGGGCGCATGATCGTCTGGCTCAACGGCACCCACGGGGTTGGCAAGACCACCACGAGTCGTCTCCTGCAGCCGCTGCTGCCCGATGCCCGGATCCTCGACCCCGAGAAGGTCGGCGAGACACTGATGGACATCAGTCCGACCCTGCGCGCGACGGACGACTTCCAGCACTGGGATCCGTGGCGGCCGCTCGTCGTGGAGACCGCCCGGCGGGTCCTGCAGTACGCGTGCGGGACCCTGATCATGCCGCAGACCGTCCTGGTCGAACGGTACTGGCGCGAGATCGCGGACGGCCTGGCGGCGCACGGCATCCCGGTGCGGCACTTCGTCCTGCACACCGACACGGACACGCTGCGGGACCGGATCCAGAACGACACGGAAATGGGCCCGTCGACCTTCCGCTTCAGTCGCGTGGAGCCCTACGCCGAGGCGGCGCGGACGTGGCTCCACGACGCGGCCGAGGTGGTCGACACGACGAACGCGACGGCCGAGCAGGCGGCACGACGGATCGCGACCGCGGTGCTCGGCTGACCGTCAGGCCGCATGGGGCTGGGGCTCCCGGAGGGCCGGGCAGTGCTCGGGCGTCGGGTGCTCGCTGATCGCGATGACCTCGTCGAGGCGGTCCCGCGCGGCCTCGAGCTCCGCGAGCTGTGCCGTGATCCGGTCCCGCTCGGACACCAGCAGCGCGAAGGACTCCGGGGTCGCCTGGCCGGAGTCGACGCACGGCAGCAGCTGCACGATCGTCCGGCTCGGCAGGCCGGCGGCGAACAGCTGCTGGACGAGCTGCACGCGTTCGACCGCGGGTGCGCCGTACACGCGCTGCCCACTCGGCGTGCGGGTCGCGACGAGCAGGCCCTGCTCCTCGTAGTACCGCAGTGAGCGGACGCTGGCCCCGGTCGCGGCGGCGAGGTCTCCGATGCGCACGATTCCTCCTTGCACCTCACATGGATGTCAGGTCTTAGCGTAGCCGAGCCGTCGCGGGAAGTGCCCGCCCGGCAGGAGGAACACCATGGACATCGCTGGATCGGTCGCACTCGTCACGGGCTCGAACCGCGGCATCGGACGACGCTTCGTGCTGCAGCTGCTCGAACGCGGAGCGGCCAAGGTCTACGCCACGGCACGTCGTCCCGAGCTCGTCGACATCGAGGGCGTCGAGGTCCTGCCGCTGGACATCACCGACCAGGACTCGATCGACGCCGCTGCCGCCGCGGCGTCGGACGTCACGCTGTTGGTCAACAACGCGGGGATCGCGACGACGGGGTCCCTCGTCACCGACCCGCTCGACGACGTCCGCCGCGAGATGGACACGCACTTCTGGGGGAACCTCGGGATGGTCCGGGCCTTCGCGCCGGTCATCGAGCGGAACGGCGGCGGCGGGATGGTCAACGTGCTGTCGGCACTGTCGTGGTTCGTGTACCCGGGCTCCGGCGGGTACGCAGCCGCGAAGGCAGCGGAGTGGAACATGACGAACGCGGTGCGCCTCGAGCTCGCCGCGAAGGGCATCACGGTGCAGGGGCTGCACCTCGGCGCAGCGGACACCGACATCATGGCCGGCTACGAGGGCCCGATGATCGACCCGGCGGAGGCCGCACGGGCTGCACTCGACGGGGTCGAGCGCGGCGCGGCCGAGGTCGTGGTGGACGACTGGAGCGCGATGGTGAAGGCGTCGCTCGCGCACGAGCCCGAGCGCTTCTACGCCCAGTTCGCCTGAGCCGTCAGGGCGCCGCACGGAGTCGGCCCCGGGGCGTGAGGGGTCCGTCAGGACCCGCTCCCCGGGCCGGCCCCCGGACGGATCGTGTCGGTGTGACCCTGACAGCGATCCTCCCGACGCTCCGCGCGTCCCTCCCGGAACCGATGGACCCAGCCCTCTGGCCGGCGTACACCGAGACCACCACCGACGACGTCCTGGTCGCCGCGGTGTCGATGGTCCGCCTGGCCGGACTGACCGGCACCCCGTGCGTGCACACCGCCGAGCAGGCACCGCCCCGCTACCGACCGCGCTCCTGGTCGCCGCGGGACGTGAGCGTCGCCGTGGCGTCGGTCGTCCGGGTCCGGCGGTCCCGGACCGGTGTGGTGCTCCTCGAACTCGACGCCGTGCTGCCCCCGTTCGCCGTGCTCGACCAGGTGCGGCTCATCGGGAGGGTCAGCACGGCCGCTCCGACGCGGACCTCCGTGGTCATGCCGTACGACGGGTCGGACGGCGAACCGTTCCACCGCCTGCCGGCCCCGCTCCCCGCCGACGTCCGGGAGGGCGACCTGCTGTGCTTCCCGTGCGTGTCGGCGATCCGGCACCGCGACGTCGTCGAACCAGTCCGCGCCGAGGTGTCGCGGTGACCACCGCCGCGGACGTCCGCGCCCGCCTCGTCGACGGCCCCCACGTGTGGGGCCGGTACTCCGTCCGTCCGGTGGACCGCACCATGTGGAGCAGCCGGACGCTCGTCGTCTTCCCGCCCGGCACGACGCGGGGTGAGCGTGTGCGGCTCCGGGCGTGGTCGACGGGGCCGGCGACGGGTGCACTCCTCGCCGTCGCGGTGATGGCGGCGCTCGTCGGGTCACCGGTCCTCGGCACCGTGGCTGCGGTCGTCGTGTACGTGGCCGGCTTCGTGGTGCTCGCCCGAGCCACCCGGCGTCTGCGCCCGGGGGTGCGCACGGTCACCGTGACCACGTTCCACGGCACGGGTCGACCCGAGGTGCACGGGGACGTGCGGCTGCTCCGAGGGTCCCTCGAGGCCCTCGCCGTCACGGAGCGTGCCCTCCGCGCCGGGAACCTCCGACCCGTCGACTTCGAGTCGGTCTGGGCCGACGTGTGGGACGACCTGCCGACCCGTCCCGTCAGGCCAGGAACGCCTCGAGCTGTTCGACGACGAGGTCCGGTCGACTGATGAACGGGTGGTGCCCGGTCGGCAGCTCGACGGCGCGCGTCGCCCGTTCGGCGTGGTGCCGCTGTAGGGCGACCGTGGTCGATCGGTCGTCGCCGCACACGATCGCGGTGGAGTCGACCCCCGTCCACCCGGCCGCGGTCGTTGGCGTCCCGAACGCTCGGACGTCCTGTGACGTGACACGACTCCAGCCCTCCCGACGGCTGGCCTCGTCGGCGTCCTGCAGGAACCGGGCACCGAACGAGACCGCGTCGTACCCGTCGACGACGATGCGCCCGTCGTCGTCCTGGCGGACCGCGACGGGATCCGGTTCACCGGACATGATCGAGCCCTGCGACGACCCGACCGGCGGCAGGTAGGACGACACGAGCAGCAGGTGCGCCACGGCAGGGTGTGGACCTGCCTCGGCGATCACGGTGCCGCCGTACGAGTGGCCCACGACGATCGCCTCGGGCACGTCGTCGAGTGCCCGCCGGAGCGCTGCGGCGTCCTCGGCCAGGCCGCCACCGGAGGCCGTCTCACCGCAGGACGGCAGCGCGACGGCGCGGCTCTCGATGCCGGCGCGGTCGCGCAGGAGGTCCGCGGTGGGTGCCCACCACCACGCGCCGTCGCGGACGAGGGCGCCGTGCACGAAGACGACCGTCGGGCTAGGCATCAGCGGAGGAAGTCGGCGATCGGGGTCGATCCGGTGTTGAAGCGGATGGTCTTCCCCACGGTGGAGTCGGTCTCGACGGCGTCCGCGACCACGTGTGCGACGTCGGCGCGCGGGACCTCGGTGGAGGATCCGTCCCAGTCGATCGAGCCGGTCGCGTCGTCGTCGGTGAGGGTGCTCGGTGCCACGACGGTCCAGCGCAGCCCCGAGTCGCGGAGGACCGCGTCCGCGATCATCTTCGACTGCGCGTAGGCGAAGAAGTCGTTGTCCTGCGGCACCCCGTGGTCGAGGACCGATCCGGACCAGGAGACCATCACGTAGCGGTCGACGCCGGCTTTCGCGGCGCCCTGGACCGACAGGATCGCCGCGTCGCGGTCGATCGCCCACGTGCGGTCGGCGGATCCTCCGCCGGCCCCGGCGGACCACACGACGGCGTCGTGTCCGTGGATGAGCTCGGCGAAGTCGGTCAGGGTCTGCTGCTGGATGTCCGCGACCTGCGGTTCGCCGCCGTGGGACCGGATCTCGTCGGCCTGGTCGGGGTTGCGGATCACGGAGGTGACGGTGTGGCCGCGGTCGGCGAGGATCCGGGTGGCGAGGAGTGCGACCTTGCCGTGGCCGCCGAAGAGGATGACGTTGCTCATGCGGCGGACGCTACTCGCGGCGCCTCAGCAGACCGGGTGACGCTCTGCAGGTGGGCAGGGACGGACTGGAGGCACGTGGCGGGCCCGCCACGTGCCTCCAGTCCGTCCGGGTGGTCGCGTCAGCCGACCCGCCGGCGCTGCACCAGGGTCGCGACGCCGAAGGCGACGAGCAGGATCCCGACGCACCAGGCGAGCGCCACCCAGAGGTCCGCCTCGGGCCGCTGCCCCGCGAACAGCGCCCGGATCGAGTTCACGATCGACGTGACCGGCTGGTGCTCCGCGAACCAGCGGACCGGACCGGGCATGGTGTCCGTCGGCACGAACGCCGAGCTGATGAAGGGCAGGAAGATGAGCGGGTACGAGAACGCACTCGCGCCGTCCACCGACTTCGCCGACAGGCCCGCGACGACCGCGATCCAGGTGAGCGCCAGGGTGAACAGGACCAGGATCCCGAGGACCGCGAGCCACGCACCGACGCCCGCGCTGCTCCGGAACCCCATCAGCAGGGCGACCCCGACGACCACCGTGACGGACACGAGGTTGGCGACGAGCGACGTGAGCACGTGCGCCCAGAGCGAGGCAGCACGCACGATCGGCATCGACCGGAAGCGCTCGTCGATCCCGGCCTGCAGGTCGAGGAACAGCCGGTACGAGGTGTACGCGACGCCGGACGCCACCGTGATCAGGAGGATCCCCGGCAGCAGGTAGTCGACGTACGAGGTGCTCCCGGTCTCGATCGCCCCGCCGAAGACGTACACGAACAACAGCAGGAACGCGATGGGCATCACGGCGGTGGTGATGATCGTGTCGGGGCTCCTCAGCACGTGCTTGAGCGAGCGACCGGTCAGGACGGCGGTGTCGTGGATCGGGTGGGCGGACATCAGGCGACCTCCTTCTCGTGGCCGATGACTGCGAGGAAGACGTCCTCGAGCGTGGGTTGCTTCTCGACGTACTCGACCGTCGCGGGCGGGAGCAGTCGCTGCAGGTCGGCGAGGGTGCCGTCGGCGATGATGCGGCCCTCGTGCAGGATGGCGATGCGGTCGGCGAGCTGCTCGGCCTCGTCCAGGTACTGCGTGGTGAGCAGCACCGTGGTGCCGCTGGCGGCGAGCCCGCGGACGGCGTCCCAGACCTCGATCCGGGCCTCGGGGTCGAGGCCGGTCGTCGGTTCGTCGAGGAACACCACGGCCGGGTCCCCGATCAGGCTCATGGCGATGTCGAGCCGGCGGCGCATCCCGCCCGAGTAGGTCCCGGCGCGACGCGATCCCGCCTCGGTGAGGGAGAACCGCGCGAGCAGGTCGTCGGCGATGCGGCCGGCGTGCGGCAGGTGGCGGAGCCGTGCGACGAGGACGAGGTTCTCGCGACCGGTCAGGACCTCGTCGACGGCGGCGAACTGCCCGGTGAGGCTGATCGACTCGCGCACCGCACCCGGGTCGGTGGCCACGTCGTGTCCCGCGACGGATGCGGTGCCGGCGGTGGCCTTCGCCAGCGTCGCGAGGATCCGGATCGTGGTGGTCTTGCCCGCGCCGTTCGAGCCGAGCAGGGCGACCACGGAGCCGGCCTCGACGTCGAGGTCGACGCCACGCAGGACGTGCACATCGCCGAAGGACTTCTCGAGCCCGCGGACCCGGATCGCCGCGGTCACGACGGTTCCCCGTCCGCATCGGCCTTCTCGATCGCGTCGACCAGGCGCTGCTGCTCCTTGCTGAGCCACGAACCGATGCCGTAGTTCGCCTTGAACTCCTCGGCGAAGGCGATCGGGTCGTCACCGACCACCGCGCGCACGCTCGTGCCGTCGGCGGCGCTCTGCTCGAACAGGTCGGCGAGGTCGTCGAGCATGCGCATGAGCTGCTCGCCGTCGTTCGGGCCGGTGTACATCAGGTACCGCTCGATGCCGTCGATGGCCGTGCGGTGACTCGTCGGCAGCGCTGCCGTGCGGGCCTTGTACTGCTTCCAGCGCTTCTTGTCGCCGATGAGCTTGGTCGTGATGTCCGAGATCGAGATCCCCATGATCAGTCCTGTCCGTTCGTGCTGGTGGTGGTGTGCTTGAGGTGGTCGAGGCGCTCCGAGAGGAAGGTCCATGCCTGCCAGAAGTCGTCGAGCTGCTCCTGCCCGCGGGCGTTCAGGGTGAACACCTTGCGGGGCGGGCCCTTCTCGGAGGGGACCTTCGCGACGTCGACGAGGCCGCGCTGCTCGATGCGGACGAGCAGGGCGTAGACGGTGCCCTCGGCGATGTCGGTGAACCCCTGCTCCCGGAGCGAGGCCGTGATCTCGTACCCGTGGGCCGGTCGGCCGACGAGCACGGCGAGGACGATCCCCTCGAGGATGCCCTTGAGCATCTCGGTCTCCTGCTTGGGCATGCGTACCTCCTGCTGTCGTTGTGGTGGTGCTGCTTGTGGTGGCGGCCGTGCTGCCGGTCGTGGTGCCGCTACTCAGTGTCGCTGGTATTCAGTGACGTTGACTACCAGTACATAGTAACGCTGAGTACCAGGAGCGCAAGAGTAGATTCCGAACGGACTCGACAGGAGAACCGATGAGCAAGAACAACGAGCAGCACACCCTGGTCCGCACACTGGTGCTGGGCATCCTGAGCGGCGGCCGGAGCGCCACCCCGCTGGCCGTCCTCGCGCTGAACCACGACCGTTCCTCGCTGAAGGGGTCGTGGCAGGACTGGAAGGTGTTCAGCACCCCGATCGGCCGTGGCGTGCTCGTGGCGTCCGCCGTGGGTGAGCTCATCGGGGACAAGCTGCCGGGGACCCCGAACCGGATCTCCCCCGCCGGCCTCGTCGGCCGCGTCGCCTCCGGTGCGCTCGCCGGTGCGGCGCTCGGCACCACGGGCAAGCGTGACCTCCGCATCGAGGGTGCGATCCTCGGCGGCGTCGGTGCGATCGTCGGCAGCTTCGTCGGCTGGGGTGCGCGCAAGCTCGTCGGTGCGACCACGAAGCTCCCGGACCCGGTGGTCGCTCTCGCCGAGGACGCCGCGACGATCGCCGGTTCCGTGAAGGTCGTCACCGCCGACTGACGCACCGTCCGGCGTCGTGCGCCTACCGTGAGCGGCATGCGCATCGTCGTCATCGGAGCCACCGGCCACATCGGCACGTTCCTCGTCCCCCGCCTCGTCCGCGCCGGGCACGAGGTCATCGCGGTGAGCCGCGGAACCCGCTCCGCCTACGCCGATTCCCCCGAGTGGGCCCAGGTCGAGCGGGTCACTGCGGACCGCGAACAGGAGGACCGCGACGGCGCGTTCGGCGGGCGGATCGCCGCGCTCCACGCGGATGCCGTCGTCGACCTCGTCTGCTTCACCCTGTCGTCCGCCGACGACCTCGTCGCGGCCCTCCGCGGGACCGGCACGCACCTGGTGCACTGCGGGTCGATCTGGCGGGCCGGGGTCTCGCACGTCCTGCCGATCACCGAGCAGAACGCCACCGAGCCCTTCGGCGAGTACGGCACCCAGAAGGACGCCATCGCCCGGATGCTCAAGCGTGAGACCGCCGATGGTGGTGTCGTCACGACGTCGTTGCACCCCGGGCACATCAGCGGTCCGGGCTGGTCGCCGATCGGCCCGCTCGGGAACCTCGACCCGTCGGTCTGGTCGAGGCTGTCGGCCGGCGAGACCCTCGAGGTCCCCGGCCTCGGCGCCGAGACCATGGCGCACGTGCACGCCGACGACGTCGCGCAAGCCTTCCAGCTCGCGGTCGAGCACCGGGACGCCGCGGCCGGTGAGGACTTCTTCGTCACGGCACCGACGGCGCTCACGGTGCGCGGGTACGCGCACCTGGTCGCGTCGTGGTTCGGCCAGAAGGCGCGGCTCGAGTCCGTCACGTGGGACCGGTTCCGTGAGACCACGGCTCCGGAGCACGCCGGTGCCAGCTGGGAGCACCTGTCACGCAGTCAGGTGTTCAGCACCGAGAAGCCGCGCCGGCTGCTGGGCTACGAGCCGGCGTACACCGCCGAGGCGACGGTGCTCGACGCGGTCCGTTGGCTGGTCGAGCACGGCGAGGTCGACGTAGAGCGTCCGCTCATCGCCTGACCGTCACGAGGTTGTCCTTGCGCCCGTGATCAGTTGCGGATAATATCAGGCCTGACTAATCTGCATCGCATGCGGATCGACTGGCCACGAGAGTTCGACGACCAGCTCGACCGACTCGAAGCTGACGCGACTCCGCGTGGGCAGCGTCGGCTCGAGCTGCTCACCTTCATGCTCAAGCGGCTGGCGGATCTGGACGCGGTGCCGATGCAGGACACGGCGATGATCAAGCGTGTCCGGCAGTCCAAGCAGCACGTCGTCTGGCGGGTCTCGCACCCGTACGTCGAAGGAATCGCGTTGCGGCTGATCTGCTGGTTCCCGCCGGGTGCGGATCGAGTGGTCGTCACCCTGTTCTCGGGAGACAAGGCTTCGATGGGCGACGTGTTCTACGACTCGGTCGGCATCCGAGCCGATCGATTGATCGACCGGTGGGTCGACGAAGCGAAGGAAGCGTGATGGGCGAGAAGGACTTCGTGCGCGGGAACGACCACCTCGAACGGCTGCTGCGGCGACCGGGCATGGCTGAGGCCGTCGAGGCGCTCGATGCCGAGGGCGACGAGCTGGACCGTGTCCACGCGATGAGTCTCGCCATGGTGCGGGAGGCAGGCAAACGGACGCAGGCCGAGATCGCTCACGAACTCGGGATCAGCCAGGGCGCGGTATCGCAGATGGAACGCCGCGAGGACATGCTGCTCTCCACACTCCGGAGCTACATCACCGCAACCGGTGCGCAGAACCCGCGCATCATCGTGACCGTCAACGGCCACGACGTGGAACTCGCCATCTGACCCATCACGCGGCGGGCGCACCCTCGTTGGCCGCCGTCAGACCGTTCAGCGTGCGGGGGTAGCCGATGAGCGGCACGAGCACGGTCAGGACGTCGAGCAGGTCCTGCCGGGTGTTGCCGACGGCGAGGTTCCCGGCGACGTGCCCCTTCACCTGCGCGTCCGCCCCACCGAGCGCGACGAGCACCGCGAACGTCAGGAGCTCCCGCGTCCGCAGGTCGAGGCCCGCCCGACCCACCGTGTCGCCGAAGCAGTTGCCGGTCAGGAACCGCTGGAAGTGCAGGGTGTCGGGCGTCGCGTTCGCGTACATCGCGTCCAGGCGCTCGGCGCCGACGATCGTGGCCTGGACCTCTCGACCGCGCTCGAGCCGGTCCTCCGGGGTGCTCGTCGACTGACCGGGCAGGGGCAGCTCGACGCCCCGCGCGGCGAGGGACTCGTTCACGATCTCGAGGAAGTCCGACGCGCGTGCGGATCCGACGTACGCCACCGCCTGGTAGACGATCTCCTTCGCCTCGACCGGGGAGACGGGCGATTCGGCATCGTCGAGTGCGGTGCCGAGCAGGTCCCGGAACGCCGATTGCGCACCGACGGCCACGGTCGCTCCGAGCTGCACGATGAACCGGTCGTGCGTGCTGATCGACGCCTGCAACAGGGTCTCGTCGACGAAGGCTGCGGTGTACTGGGCGAACTCGGGGTCGGTCTCGGTGGTGCTCATGCCTCGACGGTACGTGCGGGCCGGGCCGGGAGGGAGGTACCGTCCTCACCCCTTTCCGGTCCGCCGTGATCGTGCCTCCAGTCCGTCTCGATGTGGAATACTGCCGTCTACCGTCCGGAGAAGGTGCGGTCATCCCGTGCGCGCCCTGCTCACGAACATCCCGTTCGCCGTCGTCGTGACCGCCACCTCCGTCGTCGCCAGCGCGGCGATCGCCGCGGACACGTCCGACAGTCCGACCCACCTGCTCGGTGTCCTCGCGATGAGCGCCGCGTCCGGTGCCGGGAGTTGCTGGGTCGGGACGCTCGTCCGTTGGCGCCGCGGTCGTCAGGACTGACGCACGTCGGCGGTCACCGCGTCGCGACGACCAGGCCGCGGTGGCGGTGCGCCGCCCAGACCGTCAGGGCGAAGCCGACCAGGACCGCACCACCCACGGTGACCGCGGTCCACCCGCCGACGTTCCACAGCACCGACGCCAGCGCGGAGCCGACCGCGCCGCCGATGAAGTTCCCCGTGACGAACGCCGTGTTGAGCCGGCTGCGGGCCGCCGGATCGATCGCGAAGAGGCGCGTCTGGTTCAGGACGTTCGCGGCCTGCACGCCGACGTCCAGGAGCACGACGGCGACGAGGACGACCACGATCGACCGCCCGCCGACCCCGGCGACCACGAGTGAGACCAGGACGAGGGCGATCGCCGCGCCGGTCACCGGGACCGAGACCCCGCGGTCGTGCAGCCGACCGACCCGCTGTGCTGCGACCGCTCCGGCGAGGCCAGCCAGGCCGACGAGGCCGATCGCGCTCGTCGAGTACCCGAACGGCTCCGCGCTGAGCAGGAACGTCAGCGCCGTCCAGAACATGGTGAAGACGGCGAACATCGTCGCGCTGATCACGAGGGTCACCCGGACGGCACGGTGTGCGGCGACGGCACCGAACACCGAGGCGATGAGCGCAGGGTACGGCACCCGGTCTCGCCGCTCGAGGTCAGGGACCACCCGGTGGAGCAGCACGGCGAACACCAGCGCCGCGACGGCCGCGACGACGTAGATGGCCCGCCAGCCGAAGGCGTCCGCGACGAGCCCGCTCACCGTCCGCGACACGAGGATCCCGGTGAGGACCCCGGACGCGATCGTGCCCACCACCCGGCCCCGGGAAGCGGGTTCGGCGAGGTCGCCGGCGAGCGGGATGAGGAGTTGCCCAGCGACGGTGGTGAGCCCGACGAGGGCGAGTGCCACCAGCAGGACGGCGAAGGACGGGGCCACGGCGGCGAAGAGCAGCGCGACCGCGGACGCGACGAGAACTCCGGGGATCAGCCGTCGCCGGTCGAGCACGTCGCCGAGCGGCACCACGAGGAGGATGCCCACGGCGTACCCGACCTGCGTCAGCGTGACCAGCAGGCCGGCGAGCGACACCGAGGTGTCGAGCGTCCGAGCGATGTCGTCGAGGAGCGGCTGCGCCCAGTACAGGTTGCCGACGGCAGCGCCGCCCGCGACCGCGAAGAGCAGGGTGCGCGCGGGGGTCATGCCCGCGCTGCGGTTCACCGCTGCCGCCGGAAGAGCTCCGCGAGGTGCCACGGGCCCGGCGTCAGGCGGACGGCCGCCTCGGCGCGGACGCGGTCCTCGCGAGCGCGGTCGCGGGTGAGTTCGTCGATCTCCCGCTCGGCGCGCAGGCGGAAGCGGAGCCGTTCGACGAAGCCGAGCGGCGTGGTTCCCGAGGTCGTGTCGATGGATTCGGTGCTGGTCATGCGTCCTCCGGCGCCGGGACGGCCGCGGCGGCGGTCGCGGACTCGGTCGCGGTCAGGTTGGCGAGGAGCTGCAGGCGCTCCTCGGAGGGCGAGCCCGGTTCGGCACCGTAGACGATCAGCGTCAGCCCCGTGTCCGTGACCAGCTCCATCGTCTCGTAGGTGAGGTCGAGGTCGCCCACCTCCGGGTGGTGCAGCTGCTTCAGGCCGTTGCGGTGGCGCATGACGTCGTGCGCGGCCCAGCGCTGCCGGAACTCCTCGCTGCGCGTCGAGAGCTCGCCGATCAGGTCCGTCAGCCCCTTGTCGTACGGGGAGCGGGCTGCCTCGGCGCGGAGCACTGCGACCATGTCCCCGGTCACGCTGGCCCAGTCCCGCCAGTAGTCGCGGCCTCGCGGATCGAGGAAGGCGAAGCGGGCGGTGTTCGGCGTCCCCGACGGCTCGAGGAAGAGCGGCGCGTAGAGCGCACGGGCGAGGGCGTTGCCGGCGAGGAAGTCCGACCGACCGTTCCGCACCCACGCGGGGGCGGTCATCGAGTCGAGCACCCGTTGCACGTTCGGCCGGACCTTCGAGGTCGGGGTCTTCCGACGCGTCGTGGCCGAGGCGTTCTGCGCACGGGCGAGGTCGAACAGGTGCGCGTGCTCGGCGTCGTCGAGGCGGAGCGCGCGCGACAACGACTCGAGGACGCTCTCAGAGACTCCGGTGAGGTTCCCGCGTTCGAGGCGGATGTAGTAGTCCACGCTCATGCCCGCGACGAGCGCGAGCTCCTCACGGCGCAGCCCCTTGACCCGTCGGGCGCCGCCGAAGTCGGGCAGACCGACCTGCTGCGGCGTGATGCGCTCGCGGCGAGTGCGGAGGAAGTCGCGGACTTCGTCTCTCGTGTCCATGTCCTCCACGGTAGGTCCGTTCGCCGTGCCGGAGCAGGGGCTGCTGGTACCCGTCAGGACGGACGGCGCCGACACCAGCCGGTTGATCAGGCGAGCGGCACGGACACGATCCGGTCGTCGCCCTCGGTGGGGTCGCCGCGGCCGTCGGTGTTGTTCGTGACGAACCAGAGCTCACCGTCGGGCCCCTCGAGCACGGTCCGGATGCGGCCGAAGTCCCCCGCGAAGTACTCGGCGGACTCCGCGGGCGACGACGCCGGGATCGCCCGGACGACCTCGCCGCGCAGATTCGCCACGAACACGGTGTCGTCGATGACCGTCAGGCCGCTCGGCGACGCGTCGTCGGTGGACCACTGCTGCACGGGGTCGACGAACCCCTGGTCCTCGCCGCCCTTCCCCTCGACCTCGGGCCAGCCGTAGTCCTGCCCCTTCTCGATGACGTTGAGCTCGTCCCAGGTGTCCTGCCCGAACTCGGACGCGAACATCGTGCCGTCCGAGGTCCACCCCATGCCCTGCACGTTCCGGTGCCCGAGGCTCCACACCGGGGAGCCGCGGAACGGGTTCCCGCCGGGCACACCGCCGTCCGGTGTGAGCCGGAGGATCTTGCCGGCGAGCGAGTCCCGGTCCTGCGCGTCCGAGCCGGTACCGGCGTCCCCGACGCTTGCGTAGAGCATGCCGTCCGGGCCGAACGCGATGCGCCCGCCGTTGTGGAAGCTGTTCGACGGCAGCCCGTCGATGATCGTCGTCGCGTCGCCGAGCGCGTAGGACCCGGCACTGCCGGTGAGGTCGTAGCGCTGGATGCGGTTGCCGTCATCGGCGGTCGAGTACACGAACAGGTCGCCGTCGTGCAGCGCCAACCCGAGCAGGCCCCCCTCGCCGCCAGCGCTGACCCCCTCGACGGTGCCGACCTCCCGTGTCGTCCCCGCGGCGGTCAGCTCAAGCACCTTCGCCGAGTCGCGCTCGCTGATCAGGGCGTCGACACCGTCGCCGGTGCGGACCACCGACCACGGGGCGTCGAGGCCGGTGGCGAGGTCGGACGGCTCACCGCCCGGGGCGAGGAGCCCGGGGGCCGAGCTCGTTGGGACGGTCGTCGGGGCGGTCGTCGCCGACGCGGTGCCCCGCAGCGTCCGTGCGCCGTCGTCCGTGCATGCCGTGAGGACGAGTGCGGTGACGGCGGCCGCGCCGAGGGTCACCCAGGTGCGGTGTGGTCGAGGGGTCGTGTGCACGGTGTTCCTCCCGGTTCGTGCGTCGATCACACTCGCCGTGATCGGGAATCGGCTGGGTGGCCCTGTCCGCACCCCTCACCGACGCGCCGAGCGGCCTACCGTCGGGTCCGTGCACGAGCAAGACGCCGTCGCAACCGGAAGGACCACCTCATGACCACCATCGCCATCGTCGGCGCGGGCAAGGGCCTCGGCCTCGCAGTCGCCGAACGCTTCGGCCGGGAGGGCTTCTCCATCGCCCTGCTCTCCCGCAACCAGGACCGTCTCGACGGCCTCGCCGCGTCGTTGCGGGAGCAGGGCCTCACCGCTACCGGGTTCGCCGCGAACGTCCGGGACGGCGACTCGCTCCGCGGCGCTCTGGAGCGTGCCACTGAGCAGCTCGGCCCGATCGAGGTGCTGCAGTACAGCCCGCTGCCCGCCAAGGAGTACATGCGTCCGGTGCTCGAGACCACGGCGGAGGACCTCGTCGGTCCGATCGAGTTCTCGGTCTACGGCTCGGTGAACGCGGTCCGCCAGGTCCTGCCGGGCATGCGGGCGATCGGCCGCGGCACGATCCTGTTCGTGAACGGTGGCAGTGCCGTGCGTCCGGGCGCTCGGGTCACCGGCACGTCCGTCGCCTTCGCGGGCGAGAGCGCCTACGCGCAGCTCCTGCACGACGCGGTCCGCGACGAGCAGGTGCACGTCGGGCAGCTCATCATCCCGTTCGGGATCGACGACGGGCAGCCGGACCACTCCGGTGAGTCGATCGCGGACCGCCTGTGGGCGATCCACACCGAGCGCGGCGACTTCCGCACCTACGCGGAGCCGCTCCCCGAGTGACGGCCCGGAGGCGCGTGGGGACCTGCCATGCGTCTCCTGTCCGTCACCGGGTCACGTCGAGAGCAGCGCGACGGCACGCGAGGCGCGTGCGGCGATCTGGTCAGCGGTCGGCTCCGGTGCCAGGCCGAGCAGCCGCTCGCGGTGGAGTTCCCCGAGCAGCAGCGTGAAGAGCTCGGCGGCGGTCTCCGGCGTCGCTCCGGCCCGGACGAGGGCGGCCTGCGCGGCGAGCGGTCCGGCCTCGTGGAACTCCCGCGCGAGTTCGGGGTTCCGACCGGCCTCCGCGATCACCAGGCGGTGGAGCGCGACGGCCCGATCGGTCAGCAGCGCGCGTGCGATCCCAGCAGCGGTCGAGCCGAGGTCGCCGGTCGGGGCATCTGTGTAGGTGTGCTGCCGGCGGACGACGGCGCGGAGCAGTTCGTGCTTGTCCCCGACGGAGACGTAGAGGGTCCGTTTCGTGACCCCGGCGTCGGCGGCGACCCGGTCGAGGGTGACCCCGGCGAAGCCGTTCGCGAGGAACAGGTCGGTGGCGACGTCGAGGACCCGCTCGTCCCGGGCGGCGCGTTCGTCGGCGGTCGGTCGTCCTCGTTTCGTCACGACCACAGCCTAGCCCCTAATGATACGGTCACGTTTCATTACTGAGGAGGGTCCATGACCGATGTCGTGTGTCACGTGGCGATCGCGGACGACTGGGAGATGAGCCGCGGGTTCGGCGAGTACGAGGTGGCGACGCGTTGGGTGCCGCTCGAGCCGGGCGGGTACGTCCGGGCGACCGTGCCCGAGCGGGTCGAAGCGGTCGTCACGGATCGGTTCGGCGACCTGTCGATCCCACTGCTCCGCATCGACCTCAGTGTCGCGGGGCTGGAGGCCGCCGGCGTCCCGGTCCACTGGGTCGACGGCGACCCGCGCGTCCGCGGCGCGATCCCGATGGACCCGGAGGTCGTCCTCGCCGAGGTGCCGATCCCGATGGGCCGTCGGACGTAGTGGCCCACCCGGACCCTGCCCGGCCGGGGTCGGACTCGTAGCGTCGCGGTGTGGACCCCGATGCCTTCGACGCAGCAGCCGGCACGGCGCTGTTCCTGCTGATGCCCGCCGCGGTGCTCTTCGCCGCCGCTGCGTTCCGGCGCCTGGGGGTGCCGCGATGGTCGTGGGTGCTGTTCCTGCTCGGCACCGGCGGCGTGCTCGTGCTGCTGCACCTGGCCGGACACGTGCGGTACTCGCTCGACCGCCCGTCCCCGGACACGATCGTCGGATGGGGGTTCGGGCAGTCCGTCGGACTCGAGCTCGGTCGGATCGGTGTCGCCGTCAACGCCGTGGCAGCAGCCGTCTGGATCGCAACCCGCAGGACGGGTTACCACGAACGACTCCCCGAGCGGGAGACGGGTCTGCTCGTCGCGGCCTACGGGGCGATGGCGATCGCGACTGCACTCCCGGCGACGTGGTGGGCCGTCGGGCTCGGTGTCGTCCCGCTCGTCGTCGAGGTCCCGGTCGTACTGGCGGGTGCGGCGTTCCTGACCGTCTCGCTCGCACTGCGCTGGCGACGACACCGGCGGATCCCCGAGGACGAACTCCCGTCGATCGTGACCACCTGGCCGGCGGATGCCGTCGTCGCGGTGTGGCTGTCGGGTGCCCTCGCGATCGGTCCGCTGTTCGCGGGCAGTGGCCTGCCGGACGCGTCACTGTGGCCCCGACCCGAGTCTGCGACGTCCCCCGGACCGCCGCGCACGCCGGAGCCCGAGTGGCCGGGACCGACGCCGGTGACCTCGACGAGCCTCGACGCCACCGCGGTCGAGGACGGCACCCGCGCACTGCTCGCCGACACGATCCGCTGGGCCGGTCCGCTCGACGACCTGTCCTCACCGACCCCGGCATCGGCCGATCCGCCGCCCGTGGTCCTGACGGAGGAACGGTGCGACGGCGAGGGGCGGCGGTGGACGGGGACACTCGTCCTGCCGACCGTGCGACCGCAGGACCTCGCCCCGCAGGTCCTCGACGGGTGGGAAGCCGCGGGCTACGCCGCGGTCGACCGGGCGATGGGGAGCGACCTGGTGATGCCGCTCCGGGCCGACGCGGCCGTCGAACGGATGCGACTCGGCGGCGGCGCCGACGGGGTGCACGTCACTGTCGAGTCCTTCTGCGTCGGCGGCTGAGGGCGACCTGCCCGGGCCGACCGCGGTCAGCGGATGCGGGGCGTGGCGGCGGCGAGCTCATCCCAGTGCCGGTGGCGTGCCTCCAGGGCGGTGCGCTGCTCGAAGGCGAGACGTGCCGTCGTCCGGTCGGAGGTCGTGACGGGGTCGGATCGGAACTCAACCCGGGTCGCACGCGACTCGCTCCAGCGGAGCAGTGCCGTTCCGATGCGGTGGGCGGCCCGTTCCAGCGGACCGACTTCGGTGAGGTGGAGTGCTGCGCTCATGATCCTTGCTCTTCGTCGTCGAGGATGGGCAGTGCTGCGAGACGGAGGAACACGCGTTCGGTGCCTTCCTCCGCGGTGTCGTCGAGTACATGCCGGTGGCGGAATGTCTCGATCAGGGCGTGGATCCCGTCGGTGAGCTCCACGACCTCGGCCGGGGTGAGTCGCATGATCGCGACGGAGAACTCGCTCGCGTCACGCCATGCGGGTTCGAGCGTCTCCTGGTCGCGCGCGAGGAACTCGCGGATGAGCTGCTCGGAGAACTCGTTCGACCCGTTCGCCAGCAACCGCGCGGCGGCGATCCCGGCGGGCGACTGCGGACCGGAGGTGCCGCCGGAGTGGACGGCTACGGGGACCCGGCGCCACCACCGCTCACGGCCGTTGCCGAGGCCTCCGACCTCTTCGATGAAGCCGTGCTTCTCGAGCTGGCGGAGGTGGTAACTGGTCGAGCCAGTTGACTCACCGACCCGTTCGGCGAGGGTGGTGGCCGTCGCCGGACCGTGCGCGGCGAGCTCGTTGAAGAGTTCGGTGCGCAGCGGGTGGTTGAGCGCCTTCATCGACGGGAGGTCGAGGACGCGTGCTTCGGGGGCCATGCTCCGAGACTACGACTGCAAAGAACTCTTTGCAAGCATATCTTTGCAACGCCTTCTTTGCAGTTGCCCCCGATCGGATCAGCGTGCGGCCGTCGTGATCGCCGAGGCCATCGCGCGAGCGATCACGACGTTCGTCGCGGCGGTGCCGTGGATGCCGTCCGGCGAGGATCCGCGCACCCAGGCGCCGTCCGCCTGCCGGAACTCCGTGAACGGGTCGACGTACGACCAGCTGTGCTCCGACGCGTCTCGCTCGAGAGCCCGACTCAGGACGAGCTGTCCGGTGCGACGGTCCGCGCCCCACCGACTGCTCGTCCAGTCGGACGGCGGACCGGCGACGACCAGGACGTGCTGCGCGCCGACCTTCCGCACGACGGCGTCGACGTTCGCGATGGTCTTCGCCGTCGTGACGGCCTGGTTGACGTCGTTCGTGCCGAGCTCCACCACCAGGACGTCCGCCGTCGGCACCGGGCCGATCTCGTTGAGCACCTGGTCCGCCCGGTACCCGCTGTGCGCGTAGCCGCCGACGGCGTGCAGGCGTCGATCGGACTCGATCACGTGCAGCCACGAGTCCGGCCGGGCCGTGATCGAGTCGCCGGCGTACGCGAACGTGACGGCACCGGAGCGGTCGCCGGGCCCCAGGGCACCGGTCACGACCTGCTCGCGCACCGGGATGCGGGTGTCCTCCCGCTCGACCGGAGCGAGCCCGGCGCGGGTGGCGCTCTCGGCGGATGCCGTCCGTGCCGGCCCGAGGACGACGGAGCCGACGACGAAGGAGCCACCCGCGACGAGGCAGGCGGAGGTGACGATGCTCGCGATCAGGGCGAGCCGACGGGTGCGGGACACGACATCAGGTATCCCCCGGATCGACGCTCGGTACCAGCCCCCAGACCTGGGGAACGGCGAGGTTCGCTGTGGGTCCTCGCGGCCGCTCACAGCTGGTCCCGTTCCTGACGGGGCCGCGCCGTACCGGCCTGGAGGCGCGTGGCGGCGCCGCCACGCGCCTCCAGTCGGGTGTCGGGTCACGTCAGAGTGCGCGACGGACCGCGACCCGACGGCTGCGGCCCGCCGTCAGCCACGTCCCCACCGTCACGAGCACGGGCAGGCCGACGGCGAGCAACGCGAGGAACGGCCAGTCCGCGACGAACGGCATGTGCGACGCCCCGATCGGCCCCGCCGTGAACCGCAGCGTGAGCGCGCGGATCGGCAGCAGCCCGAGCAGGGTGCCGATCACCGCGCCGACCGTGGTGAGGATCGCCGCCTGCCAGGCCGACACCCGACGCCGGAGGACCGGGGCCGCACCGACGGAGTCGAGCACCTCGTCGTCGCGGCGACCGTCCGAGCGTGCGAGTCCGATGGCGACCGCCGTCGCGCCGATCGTCACGGCAGCCGCGAGCGCGAGCACGAGCGCCTTCACCACGCCCTGCGCGTCCACCGGACCGGTCTCGTACATGAACGTCGGGCCACCCCACCGGTCGCGGTCGAGGCCCCCCTGGCTCTGCCACGCCGACGACAGTTCGTCCCACTGCGTCGGGGTGAGCTCGGTCGGCTGCGTCGTCACGAGCATCCCGTCGACGGCCGGCACGCGGTAGCGCTCGGCGGTCTCGCGGGTCATGAAGACGCCGACCTGGATCCGCGGCGACTGCACGTCGAGCACGGCCGGGATCGTCGTCGTGGCGTCCGGGCGGTCCCCCGACGTCGTCGTCATGCTCTTCCAGGTCTGGTCGTGGAACGTGTCGATCTGCACGGCGCCGTCGTGTGCGTACTCCGGCCAGAGCGACACCGCCTTCCCGGAGGCCAGGGCGTCACGGACCGTCGCGGACGGGCGGTGTCCGGTCAGCAGGGCGTAGTCGTCGAGCGTGCCCGTCCAGATGTGCGGCGTCGCGTCGTCCTGGGACTGCAGGTACATCGAGCACGAGGTCGTGTCGTTCGACGGACACTCCCGCTTCCGCCAGTCGTGCGGGAGGGTGACCGTCGAGGGAGCCTCGCCGGCCTGCTCGGACACGGCGCCCAGCACCCGGACGCGGTCGTGGGTGAGGACCCCGGCCACGACCTTCGCGGCGCGGGCCGTGAGGGCGGCGTCGTACCCGGTCGCGTTGCCCTGGTCGTCGGTGACCGAAACCGATGCCGTGGCGACCCCGACCGCCGTCCGGTACTCGTAGTCGCGGACGAACTGCGCGTGCGAGGACGCGCTCCACGTGATCGCGACCGAGGCCACGAACACGACGCTCATCACGCTCGCCAGCACCGGGACGGTCCGGACCGGGTTCCGACGGGCGTCCCGCGCAGCGAGACGCGCCGACAGCCCGAGCCGCGTCGACAGGCGGGCGACCAGTGCGAGGAGCCATGGCGAGCACATGGCGACGCCGACCTGCACGAGGCACGGGCCGATCGCGACGCCCGCGCCGACCACCCAGGCGAAGTCGTCGTGCTGCACGGGGCGGTCGTTGAGCAGCAGGACACCGACGCCGCACGCGAGCGTCATCAGCGCTCCGACGACGATGAGCACGGGTGCCCAGATGCGCCGTCGACGCTCGGCGCGGGGGTTCACCGGTGCCGGCCGGAGTGACCCGCGCAGCGCGGCGAGCACGTTGATCCGGGTGGCGGCACGCGCGGCGACGAGGGCTGCCACGAGTCCGGCGAGCACACCGGCGGCACCGATCGCGAGCAGCAGGAACCCGGGCACGTGCAGGCCCGGCCAGGTGCTGACGTTGCCGTTGTCGATCAGTCGGAACGCCAGCACGCCGATCCCGGTGCCGAGCGCGACGCCGAGCACCGCCCCGGTGACACCGAGCACGAGCCCGGAGCCGGCCACGATCGTCCGCACGAACCGGCGGTCCCCACCGACACTGGTCACGATCGCGTACGAGCGGGTGTCCGCGCGGGTGCCGACCAGGAACGCGGCCCCGGCGAGCAGGGCGACCTCGAACATCGCGAAGACGCCGAGCAGCGCCATCGCCCCGAGGTACCAGCCGAGCTGGTTGCCACGCTGCGCGGCGGGGAACCGCTCGTCCGGCGGGTCGAGCACGACGGGACGGGACTGGACCACGATCCCGTGCGCGTTGAGCTGCCGGATCTCCGACCACGTCGGTGCGTCGGACGCCAGGTAGACCGTCACGTCGGAGACACCGCGCTCGTCCTCGCCGGTGGTCGGCGACAGCGTGGTGCCCCACGGCAGGAAGACGCCCTGCTCGTCCGGGTCGTAGCCGAGGTCGCGCATGGTCCCGGTGATGGTGAACCGCTTCGTGACCGGGTCGGTCAGGTCGACGGTGTCCCCGATCGACGCCCCGAGCCGCGTCAGGGTCGCCGGCGTCACCATGAGTTCGTCCCGGTCGGTCGGTGCGGTGCCCTCGAGCACCTGCCAGTGCCCCGCGAGCACCTTCGACCACACCGCGCCCTCGACGGCCATGAGCCCGATCGGCCCCTTCGGTCCGGAGAGCACGATCGACGCGGACCCGACCGGGATCGACACGGCACCGGACGGTACGTGGTCGAGCACGTTCCCGACCTGCACGTCGCCCGCGGCCTGCTCGGCGGGACTGTCCTTCGCCGGCTCGCTGTACTGCCACTGGACCGGGTCCTGCCGCATACCCGGCAGGTCGGGGCCCATCGCCCGCATCTGCGCGGCCGCGTGCCCGAGGTCGTACCGGAGCTGCTCGGCCGTGGTCGGCTGCGTGGACTGGACCACGACCGACACCGCGGCGAACCCGGCCGTCGGGATCCCGATCAGCGCGACGATGAGCGCCGCACGCCCGACCTTCGCGAACGCCAGACGACGGCCGAGCCGGAGCGCCGGCCGGAGTGCGAACGGCGTGCGGACACGGGGCTGGTCGACGTCGGCTCGGCGCCGACGCGCGCTCACGAGGCGGCCCGGTCCGTGAGTGCCATCTCGACACCCGAGTACACCGTCTCGTCCACCACCCGGCCGTCGCGGAGGAAGACGATCCGGTCGGCCCACGCCGCATGCCGGGCGTCGTGCGTCACGAGCAGCGCCCCCGCTCCGGCGTCGACGTGCCGGCGGAGCATCCGGAGCACGACCTCGCCGGTCTGCGAGTCCAGCGCACCCGTGGGCTCGTCGGCGAGGACGAGGCGGCGCTCGCCGACGACTCCGCGCGCGATCGCCACGCGCTGCTGCTGGCCGCCGGACAGGTCGTCCGGGAACGCGTCGGAGCGGTGACCGAGCTCGACGTTGTCGAGGGCGAGTTCCGCGGCTCGCCGTGCCTGTGATGCCTTCCACCCGTCGAGTTCGAGGGGCAGTGCCACGTTCTCGACAGCGGTGAGCGACGGGATGAGGTTGAAGTCCTGGAACACGAACCCGACCAGGCGTCGGCGGAGCGCGGCAAGGTCCTTCGCGGGACGGTCCGACACGAAGTCCCCGTCGATGACGACCTCACCACTGGTCGGCGGCAGCAGGGTGCCGGCGCACGCGAGCAGCGTGGACTTGCCGGAGCCCGACGTGCCCATCACCGCGACCATCTCGCCGCGGCGGATCTGCAGGTCGATGCCGGCGAGG
>Ga0308167_1000827_pt1 | contig 44828 bp, 49 predicted proteins | sample PhyCR1_2_FD_202138 | JGI IMG/M metagenome (GOLD analysis project Ga0308167, IMG submission 202138) | Phyllosphere microbial communities from UC Gill Tract Community Farm, Albany, California, United States - DLSLRC.R1 | ecosystem: Host-associated > Plants > Phyllosphere > Unclassified | place... | reverse complement strand
AGTTTTAAAAACTGCAGCAATGCTGCATGTTTGATAGTGATCTTGGCGCGATAGCAAAGCGGTTATGCCCCGGATTGCAAATCCGGTTAGACCAGTTCGACTCTGGTTCGCGCCTCCAAAAATTCTAAAGAAAATCAAATACTTATAAGGCCCTTCGGGGCCTTTTTTCATTTCCTGCACGACTCAATATAGGCTCAATCGATCTCAAACCGCGCAGAAACTGCGGTCGAACCACGCCTAATTTGCATAGTTTGTCGATGAGGTGAGTACACTCCGGCCGAACTTCACAGGAGGTGAGTTTGTCGAGTGTGCGCAAAACGCCCCGAGGGCGATATGAGCTGACGATTCGCAGCAAGCTGCTGCCAAAGCCTGTCTACATGACATTTGATGACCAGGCCGAGGCCGAGCAGTACGGCCAGCAGGTCGACCAGCTCCTCGCTGCAGGCGTGGTGCCCGCAGGCTTGGTGCAGCCGACCTCCTCGGCGCCCAAGTCCACTGAGCGCCTGCGCTTCGTGCTGGTCGCCTGGATCAACACCGGGCAGCCGGCGGCCACGGATATCCCGGTCCTCGAGCTGCTGGTCGACGAGGTCGGCAAGGTGCTGATCGCCGACCTCACCTACAAATGGGCCGAGGCCTGGGTGCGCAGCCTTAAGCTGGAGCGCAATTTCTCCCCGGGCACCATCCGCAAGCGCCTGGGGTCCCTGTCCCGCTGCCTAGACTGGTGGCTGCGGCAGCATCCCGATGCCATGGTGGGCAACCCGCTGCGCCTGTTGCCCAAGGGTGCTGCCACTTACACGCCGAAGGACCGGGCCGACATCGAGGCCCTCAACGCTGCGGCCGGCGACCAGGCCAGGCCCAAGGTTGCAAAGGAAGATGTCCAGCGCGAGCGGCGGCTGCTGCCTGGCGAGCTGGAGCGCATCGAGCGGGTGCTGGCCGGCGAGCGGCGACCGGACCGCGAGCGCACCATCAAGCTGGACGACGCGCCAGCCCTGCGCGCAATGTTCCTGCTAATCCTGTACACCGGGCTGCGGCTGCGCGAGGCCTATACGCTTCGGCGTGGGCAGTTCGGCCTGGCGACGCGGGTGATCCGCGCCAAGGCCAGCAAGCAGTGGCACGGCAAGGTCAAGTACCGCGAGGTGCCCATTCGGCCCGAGCTGCTCGGGGTGCTGGAGGCCTACCTGCAGGCCCTGCCGGATGAGGGCGAGCAGCAGCTGGTGTTTCCGTGGTGGACGGGGGAAGAGGATGCGCAGGAGCTGGCCAGGGTCTCGTCGCGGCTGTCCAATCGGTTCGCCAGCCTGTTCGGCTATGCGGAGTGCGACGGGCTGACGGAGCACGACCTGCGGCATGAGGCGACGTGCCTGTGGTTCGAGATGCGCACGAAGACGGGGGACTGGATGTTCCGCGAGGCAGAGATCCACCGCATCATGGGCTGGGCGCCTGGCAGCAAGATGGCCCAGCGGTACGCCAGCTTCCGTGCAGAAGATCTGGCGGCCCGGATGTGGTCTTAGCAGCCGGCCGCAGCCAGCGGCGGCAGGGGTGGCGGTATCCGCCGTTGGCGGCCGCGCGGCTTGGGTTGGGTTGTCGGCAGGAGCGCTGCCGGCGTTGCGGTCGATGGAGTCGCTGACGCTGCCTTCGCGGCTTTTCCGCGTCGCTGGGCGTCGCCGCGCGCTGCCTCCAGACGCACGCGCCTGGCGGCCGCTTCTTCAAGCGCCATTTCGTTGAGGCGCTCGAAGAGTGCCTGGCGCGGGATGATCCAGCCGCGACCCACTTTGAGGCCTGGCAGGTCTCCGCAGATCAAGCGCGCCGAGGCCGTTTCCTCGTCGCAGTCGAACATCGCGGCGAGGTCTTCTACCGTCAGGATTTCGGTGTCAGCGCTGGTCATCGCTGCGTGCCTCCAGTGCGTGTTTTGGAACGTTGAAAAACTGCAGGCGCCCCTTCCACGGCACGAAGGGAATGGGCCTGCTGTCGCGCAGCACGAAGCCAAAGCTGCCCTCCTGTTTCCACTTCGAGGGGCTGTGCTCCACGCAGTCGACGATGCGGGTCCAGCCCACCAAGCCGCCCCGCTGCAGCTCCTCGTACGCAGGCAGCCCGCTGGCGGGAAGCATGCCGGCGTTGCCCAGCTCCTCGGTGATCTGGTCGTAGTAGGCGCGGGTCATCATGAGTCCGGCGTGCACCAGGACGTTCCCTCGAAACGTAGTGGTCCAGTCGCGGTTCTCGATGTCCTTGTGACCGTGGACGATGAGCCAGGCCCAGGGCTGGCGAATGCTCAATGCGGGGATCATGCTGCCCTCCTGATTGCTTCCCTGCGGTTCCAGTTGGCCGAGATCACGGCCCTGCCCAACGAGGGCGGCACGGCATTGCCGCACATGCGCACCTGGGTGGTTTTTGAAAAGACGCGGCCGTCGTGTCCTCGATCGATGATGTAGGTGCGGGGGAAGTCGTTGGCGTTGTAGAGTTCGCGCGGCGTGAGCATGCGCAGCTGGATGTCTACGATCACGTACGGTGTGCCGCGCAGCCAGACCGTGACCAGGGCCAGCCTGTCCTTGGTGGTGCTGGTGGCCATGGGCTCGCTCAGGTCGCCGAGCTGGCCGCCCTGTCCGTAGTAGCGGATGAGGAATGCGGCCACGCGCAATGCGCCTGCCTCGACCTCTGGCGACAACTGGTACTCCACCATGCCAAAACGCGTCGCGCCGGCAAGGACCGTCTGCGCGGGGTCTCGCAGATCGCTACCGACCACGTTCTGGCCGAGGGCCGTGAGGTGTGCTGTGACTAAGCGCTGCTGCGAGCCGCTGGCTGTGCTGGTGGTCAGCGGTGAGCGTGCATCGTGAGCCGGTGTAGCGTTGAATCCGCCGTTCGCTTGCTCGACAAAAGCGGCCACCGCCGCAAATTTGCCCGCGCCCACCACTGTCCCCATGGGTTGGGTGAGGTCCAACGCGCGAGGTGCTTGGCCTTCGCGCTCGCCGTATCCCATCTGTACCATGGTGCCTACGGCCAGCGCCTGGCCGCCGCCGCTGGCTGTCACGGTGCCTAGCGGACCACTGATATCGTTGGCGCCGTAGCTCCAGCGTTTGTTGCCGTCCTTGCCCTCCCCGTGGCCTGCCTGCACCAGATAGGCAGACGCCAAAGCTGTCTCTCCGCCCTTGGCCGTGGTGATGGTCCGCATAGGGTTGCGCACGTTGTATGAGACATCCCGCGAATGCGTAACCGGGACTAGGGCAGGGGCGACGAGCATCAGCTCGCCACGATTGGCGCCAGTTACAGTGCGGACAGGATCGCGGATGTCGTGCACACGCACGGCGCCCTGGTGTGTAGCGGGCACGATGAACGGGTCCGCACTTTCAAGCACGTACCTCTTCATGCCGTGGGCAATGCGTCGCATCGTGGCATCGGCCAGCGGCTTCTCGCGCTCGAAGATGCTGCGGCCCTGGATGCTCCAGTCGATGCACTCAGCGGCCGACCGCCAACGCTTCTGGCCCTTCGTCGGCTTCTTGTAGTGCGTGGGCTCCGGCCATTGGATGGGCGCCCCGTCGCAGCGGGCGACCATGAACAGACGGGTGCGCGTAGTTGGGGCGCCGTAGTCGGCAGCGCAGAGCACGCGCCATTGCACGACGTAGCCCAGGCACTCCAGCGCCCGCACGAACGCGCGCCAGGTGCGGCCGGCGTGCTTGGGGTCTGGCACCAGGTGCTGCTCATGCACCGGCACGCGCTCGCCGGGCGCGGCCACCGTACCGTCCAGCTTTACGACACGGCGCGTCTTAGGGCAGCGCTTCGCAATGAGCGGCCCCCACAGCAGGATCTGCTTGACGTTCTCCAGCGTGATGATGCGCGGGCGCTTCACGCCGGCCCAGCGCACGCCGATCCATGCCAGGCCGCGCAGCTTCTTGGAGCGAGGCTGTCCGCCGCGCGCCTGGCTGTGGTGGGTGCAGTCTGGCGACAGGTGCAGCAGGCCCACGGGCCGGCCGCGCGTTGCCTTGCGCGGGCAGACCTCGGACACGTCCTTACGGTAGTGCTCGGTCTGGGGGTGGTTCGCCTCGTGCATGCTGCACGCATCGCCGTCGTGGTTGACGGCGATATCCACATGGCGGCCGATGGCCTGCTCGATGGCTTCGCTCATGCCGCCGCCGCATGCGAATTCGTCGACGATAAGCTCGTCGTCCAGGCCCAGGATGAATTGAGGTGTTTGCATTGCCAACGCCTCACTTCGCTGGCTGGTTGGCCGTCGCAATAGACGCGTCGATCGCGTCGTCGAGATCCTGCCCATTCAGCACCACGTTGTCAGGTGTGCGACCCGCAAACACGCCGCCGAACTCGATGGTGCTCAGGTCTCGGCTGTGCAGGAAGTCGTAGCGCGCGGCCTTCTTGACCGTCTCAGCATCCACTGCAGGCGCAGCAGGTGCAACTTCTGGAGCCTGATCCGCGAGGTGCTGCAGCTCCTCCGCCAGCTTCCGCAAGTTTTCGCTGCTCCGGTCCTTTCCTGAACGAGACGCCATGTTTGCGAACGTTGCCATGCGCTCCAGCTCGTCGCGCGCCACGGGCCATGCCATGGGTGCAGGCGCAGCAGATGCAAGCGCGGCGCGCGCCTTCCAGACGAGCCAGTACGTGGCGACCTCGAATTCCTCGTAGCTTTCACCTTCCCGTTTTAGCGAAAAACCGGAAGTATCTTTGAGCATGAAGGCCTCGAATGCTTCGCGCTCATCGCTCACTGCCAGCGGGCCATGGATCAGTTCCCAGAGTGTGCGGCGCTCCCATTCCTCGTTCGCAAACTGTTCGGCCGTCATGGCTTCACGCTCGCCCTCCAGGTCATGGAGCCGCTGCGCCGCGTCAATGACGTGGCGCTCGGGCACGCCCACGCCAAAGCTGCCGCCGCCAATGCGCGCCGGCTTTGTGAGCAGAGCTGCAGGCGCAGGTGATGTGGTCTGCGGCACATAGTTCACGCACGGCAGGGTTTCGCCATCCAGTACCTTTGTCCGCGCCTGGCCGGCAGCGGAGGGCACCTCGACAGCCTCCCCGAGGATCACTCCCCAGCAGACGGAGACCACTTCTGGAGACCAACCGTATGCACCTGCATCAGTGCGGAACAGGCGAAGAGTTTCCTCCGCTTCGTCTTGCGCCTTCTGGGCTGTCTCGTGGCGCTCGAATCCGCATTCGTTGTCATGGCTGAAATACCCCACGACCCGGGCCGGCCCCGCCACAGCGGCAACCATCGCTGCATCAAACGCGGCGTCGAGCTTGCGGACAACTTCGCCCGGCCCATCGGATGCAATGATGCCCGCGGAGTTGATCAGATCGGACGGCTTCATCGGGTGGGCACGTGGCGCCGCGGCCGCTGTGGTGGATGCAGGCGAATCGGACAGCACGCCGCAATGAGGGCAGTGGTAGACGGTAGTCTGCTCCGGTGCGATGCTCTCGCCCCGCGCTGTCAGGAATGCGCAGAAATTGGCGACGTCCACAGGGTCGCCCTTGGCTACGTGCTCGCGCAGAAGATTGGACAGGTGCTGCTGGGTGCATTCCGGCGTGTCCCAGCCACTGCGGCCTTTGGCGCGTGCCTTGGCCAGCTTGGTGACCATTGCCATGGCCAGGAGCCCGACAGCGTTGTCGTCGTCATGGGTGATGTTGATTGCGATCATTGGTGGGCCTCCTCAGTCTCGGTATTGATGATTTCCAGCTCGGTGTAGTCGGCGGTCAGGTTCCAGCGCTCGGCCGCGTCCAGGGCGTCCTCGTCGAGCAGGTCGACCTTGGGGTCGATGGGCAACTCGATCAGCCACGCGCGGTCGCCGAGGCGCTCGGTGACCATGGCCAGGCGTCCCCTGGTGGGCAGGAGCTTCTTGCCGGGTCCGCGCAGGTCGACGCGGATGCGGACCTGCTGCAGCGGTTCGATGGAGTTGGGAGTGGCGACCTCGGCGGCGGCCATCGCGTCGGCGATCGCGCGGGCGGCCTCGGTGGCCGTGGCCTTGCCTTTCTTCAGCTTGGGGGTGGCCTGGTCGGTCGGCGTTGCAGTGCCAGCGCGGGCTGCGGCCTCGGCCTTCATCTCGCGCTGTACCTGGGCCTGAATCTGCTGCAGGTCGACTTGGGCCAGCGGTGCAATGACATCCAGCTGGCGGGCCTCGTTTGTAGGGCGGTCGAAATGGGGCTCGAGATCGACGGCGCTGGTCAGCATCAGCAGCACCATGTTCTGCAGCCGGACGCCGGTGCCTACGGCTTTCGCCACGGCCGCTTCAAGATCAGCTTCGCCGAAGGACGGGACGAGGTTGAAAATGTGCTGCAGCAACTCGTCCTCGGTCTCGCGTGCAACCGCCAGCACGATCCTGTGCGCCACGGACAGCGGTAGCTCATCCAGTGCTTTCGGGTCGGTCTTGGTGCGCAGGCCGTCAATCGTCGCGCGCACGGCCGCGAGCCGCCAGCGGCGCTGGTACTCGGCCTGCAGCTCGTCACGCGTTGGCTCGGCGGCCTGCTCGGTCTGGGCCTTTGCGGTCGCCTGGCGCTCGCCCTTGACCTTCACGGCCGCGCTAGCGGTGTGCGTGGGCACGGCTTCCACCAGGTTGCCGCTGGGCGCCTCGATCAGCACCACGCTGGCTGCCGGCACGTCCTGGCCCAGCACCTGGCGCACGGGTGCGCTGCTGCCCTGGCTGGGCTTGTCCAGCAGCAGGTAGCCACGGGGCGCGCCGTTCTCGCTGGGCATGATGTCGCGGGCCTGGCGGCCGGTGATGATCTGCTGCCCGCGCTGCTGGGCCTGGGCCTTCACGCGGTCGAAGTGGGCTTCCTTCTTGTCGGCAAAGCATGCGGTGTCAGTACAGACGTCTGCATCGTTCTTGTCCCACAGCTCGGGCGACGCGCCTGTGTGCTTGGGGCAGACCGTGCATGCGCCGGCAGCGGGGCACAGGGTCGCGTCGTCGAGCGCGAAAGGGGCCTGGTCCAGCTTGAGCATGTAGCTGCGGCGTGCCAGGTCCAGCGCGTTGCGATAGCTCATGGGGCCGTTGTCAGGGCCGCCGGTGAGCACGCGCTGCGTGTACTCGGCCTGGATGGCCTGCGTGGGCCGCTGGGCCACCAGCAGGGCCACGCTGCGCGTGAGCGTGCCTGCCTTGAGGCCGGTGATGGCCTCGGGGCACAACGTCAGCAGACGCAGGGACTCGAACACATGGGTGCGGCTCTTGCGCAGGGCCTCGCCAGCTGTGTCGGCGTTCATCCCGTGGTCTTCGACCAGGCGCTGCACGCCCAGGGCTTCGTCCAGCGGGTTGAGGTCGATGCGATGCAGGTTTTCGATCAGCTGCATCAGCTGGGCCTGCATGTTGTCCGCATCCCGCTCAAGATAGGGGACGGCGCGCAGGCCTGCGATCTGGGCGGCGCGGTAGCGGCGCTCGCCGGCGATGATTTCGTGCGTGGCGTGGCGCGTGGCCGCGTCCTCGAACGTGTCCTGCAGGCGCTCGGCCGGCAGGCGGCGCAGCAGCAAGGGCTGCAGCACGCCGTACAGCTTCATGGTGGCGGCCATGTCGTGCAACGCATCGTCCTCGACCACGCGGCGATTGGTGCGGCTGGGCACGATCTGGATGATGGGCAGCGTGGGGTGCTGGTCCGCTGCGTCAGCGGGGCCGCGATCGTTCACGACCTCGAAGGCATCCATGGGCAGGTTGACCAGGCTGTCGCCCACGGCGATCTGGTACTGGCGCCCGCCCGGCGTCTTGCCGATCACCTTGCCGCGCTGGCCGGCCTGGGGGTGGGGCTTGCCGCCCTTGCCCGTGGCCTCGGTGCTGATGACGATCTCGCGGTCGATCAGGGGGTCTTTATTTTTGGGAGCCACGGGCGGCCTCCTTTTCATTGAGCTGCTGCACGCGCTCGGCGGCCACCTTGCGGCGCTCGTCGAGTTGGTCGGTGGGCATGGGGTCGAATTGATCGCATTGCGTGGTGGCTGCAAACGTGTGGCCTGGTGCGTACCGCTTGCCGCAGTGCGCGAAGCCCAGGCGCACCATGCGGGCGTCGCTGGTGTCGGGCTGCCAGTGCGAGCAGGCCCTGCAGGCGGGCTTGCTCATGAGTGGCACCGGGGGTACACGCGCTTGCCGCTGATCAGGCTGGGCAGCTTGAAGGCGTCCATGGCGCCCGGGCGTACGGACGGCTGCAGCTCCGTTGCCACCAGGGTGCCCTTGGTGGTGCTGGCCCGGATCGGTTGCTCGCGCACGGGGGTGGTCACGCGCTCGCGCATGCGGCGTTGGCGCAGCGCTTTGGCGGATGGCACAGGCTCTTGCGCAGAGTCGATGGCACGGCGATTTGTGCCAAAGCCGGCGCCGTGGTTGATGGGGGTCAGGGCGGTTTTCATGCGAGATCCTTGCGGGGGCTGGCCGTGGACACGGCGCGGATGAGTTGGGCCAGGCAGTCCATGCGCTGCCAGGTGAAGCGGGGGGTGGAGGTGTACAGCTCGGCCTGCTGGCCCTTGAGCTGGCGCGCCAGCGTCATGGCGGCATGGCTGCTGCTGGCTGTGTTGTCTGGATAGATGTGCCGGGCATGCACGGCCTGGCCGTCCTGCGTCTTGAGTTCGACCTCGAGCACTGGCCGGCCATCGGTTGCGGTGCGGCAGACGCAGGCGGTGACCTGCCCCTGAATGCGCAGCTCCATGGTCAGCCTCCTGTGAACAGGTGGATTGCCGATGCGATGAAGGGGCCGGCGATCAGGGCCGCGGCAATGGCAGTCAGGGCCACCAGTTGACGGCGCACGATGCGTTGATGCCGGCGGTTGGGGTGCGGCCCATCCAGTTCAATGCGCGGCCTGCTCATGGCTGCACCCTGATGGCCGAGGCGCTGTGCACGCGGTGGAAGCACTGCGCCAGGAGCACGGCCAGGCCTCCGCTCAGGTAGGGGCCGGTGAAGGTGCGGCCGGCGACACGTACGCGGTAGGTATTCATGCCGGCCTCCCCTCGAATGCGTGCTCGGCCAGGAAATCCTTGGTCAGCGGGTATTGCCGCAGGTACTCGCCGAAGTCGATGGCGGCGCCACGGCCGCGCCAGTGGATCAGCTCCCGGTACAGCTCCGGCCTGGTCTGGGCTGGTGGTGCCGTGTCGATGACGAAATAGCGCCGGTCGTCGGGGCCGATGGGTGTGGCATCGGCGGTGACGAAAACGAGATTCAGGCGATTGAGCTCGGTGCGAACGGGCTGCGCCTTTGCGTTGATTTGCAGGGTGGGGTGGCACATCAGGGCCTTGATGTGCTCGCGATGCTTGTGGACTGTGGGCAGCTCGTCGAACTTCACCAGGCGCTTGCCTGACAGGAAGCCGTTGAAGGGTTCATCCAGCAGATTGGCGCTGCCCAGCGGAAGGTAGGCGGCGCCGTGAATGAGGTCCATGGCGTCCAGCAGCATGGCGGTGCCGTTGCCGCGCGGGCCGCGCAGTATCAGGGCCTTGCTGAGCTTGCCGTGCGGGTGCTGCAGCGGGTGCGCCAGCCAGGACAGCAGCAGGCTGGCGGTGATGGGGTTGGGCTGGCCGCCGGGAGCGCTGGTGAGGTGCTCCACCAGGTTGAGCGTGGGTTGGACGGTGCTCATGCTGCATCTCCCATGTGGCGCTTCAGGCTCTCGCGGGCGTGCAGCAGGCGCATGGTCAGCAGGCCGAGCGTGGTTTCCCGGCCCCAAACGCCCGGTCGGCCTGCGTATTTGATCAGGGGATCGAGCAGCTCCGCCCAGCGCGCGTATTCGTCCGGCGACAGGTCGCAGGAGGCGAGCTGCTGTTCTGGTGCTGGCAGCGTTGCATTCGCGGCCTCGGCGGCGGCTTGGGCGCGCGTGATGTCGATGGTGACGCGCACGACGTCGACCTGGCCGCGCAGCTTCTTCAGCAGCAGGCCGACATCGGTTTCTTGGTGGGGATCGTTCTCGAAGCCGGCGGCGAACTGCTCGGCCTCTTGAAGCGCTTCATGGAGCGCGAGAAGGGGGGCAAGGGACATGGAACCTCCAGCGCCCGGAATGGGCGTGGAGGCGATTATTTCCCCGGTGGGTAAAGTTGTCTATACCCTTTGGGGAAACTTGTGGCTTTCTGCTCAGCCCTTTGGGGAAGCTTTCTCAGCGTTCGCAGCCATCCTTACCGTTGCGTCGCTCAAGTCCGCCAGCATCAGACTCATCTCTTTCCCCACTCTGGCAAAGATGAACACCAACAAGCCACCAGCGATGCCTCCGATCGCGGCAGGAAATCCGGCCCGCATGGAAAGCGACAACCCACCGAGCAGGATCAGTACTGCGAGAACGACGCCGCACCAGTAGAGCAGGTTGGCTACGGCCCTGAACGTGGGATAGATGCTCGCCGCGCGCAGGGTGTCCACAAACTCTGCTGGGTCTACGTCGGTGCCATCACCCGCTGTTTGTTGACGGATGGGGGCTGCAGGCACGGCACGCCGTGGGGCCTGGGTCTGCGCAACCGCTTCCACCTTGCTGTAGATGGCGCCGCAGTGAGGGCATGCCAGGGTGGTTGATGGATCGATAGAAGCGGTCTGGCCGCACTTTAGACATTGCTTTGAGATCACCTGACAACCTCCTCCCGGTTCCGTTGTTTGAAGATATAGATCCTGGCTGAAGCGCGCTTTTCAGGCTGCGCTTCTATGGCTTTTTGTGAGGGCGTCTGCCTCCCGTGTCTCCACTACAGCTTGCACGGTAGCGTTGAGTCGTATCCAGTCTTCCCGCGTAAGCGCGTCAAGCCTGGCTCGGGCGATTGTGAAAGGCCAATCAACTGGTGCGGATTGCGCGGGCTCCTGCTCGCGGTTGTGCACGTTGTCCATCCATCCGACCTCGAGCTGCAGCTTGTCCTCAATCTCCCGCGCCATGGGGCTGCCCATGTTGTAAGGCTTGCCTCCCCGGTCGTGCCTTACGTTGGCGTTGAGTATTCGGGTAAGCGTGGCAGTCTCGTTCCGGGCATAGCCCAGCTTCTCGCAAAGGTTCGCCATCCCGGCGTGCTGGTCGACCAGCACTTGCAGGTTGGCGCGCCTGATTTCTTCAACAGTTCGCATCCGGGCGATTCCACTGTCCACGGGGGAAAAAGAAAATTCCCCAATGGGTCTTGCGTTACTTTCCCCATTGGGGAATAAAATGCGCGCCATGGACCTACTCAAATCTTGGTTGACCGGCGGGAGAGGGCGTTGCGCCGGGTTGGCGCGCCACCTCAACGTCTCGCCCTCGTTCGTGAACAAGATGGCGAACGGCGAGCGGCCCATCCCTGCCGAGCACGGGGCTGACATTGAGAAGTTCACCTTGGGTGCGGTCTCCCGCCCAGCGATGTTCCCTGTGCGGTGGAAACGGATCTGGCCCGAGATGGTGGATGCTGCGACGCAGGGCGCGGCCGCTCTTGACGTCGGGGATGGCAATGCATAGGCCCATCACCCGCCGCAACATGTTGGCGGCTGTACTTGCGATGTCGTGGGTCAGGACAGCCAGGCCCACCCACGCACGTGCGCCGATCTTCCCGGATCTCGCCAGCGACGTCGCTGCGTTGGACGCCGTCAGGCTCTCCGATCGCTGGATCGATTGGCGCGCTACGCGCCCGACCCACTCACTGCCGCCCCATGCAGGCCGGTCAGCAGAGTAGCCGTGGCCACATCCCCTTCTTTTTCCGCTGCCGCCCCGAACGTGGCCAGCGCTTCCGCGAAGCGCCGCTGCTCGGCCGCCGGCATGTGCTGCACGGCCAGCATGGTCAGCGCGCCCAGCGCCGCCTCGATGGCGTCGATGCGCTGCAGGGCCTCCTCGAGGCGCTGTGGTGTGTTGGCCGGCATGGATGTGTCCTTTCTTGGTTTCGTGGTTGCCAGGGGCGTGTTCCGCCCCGGGCGCATTTTCCGCCCGGTGCCCGTCCTGGGCCTGGGCGGCTTTTTCTTGCGAGGTTTCGGTGCATGGGTTCATGCACCGAAGTCTCTTTTTTTTGCCTCGCCGAGGCATTCCGAACGGTTCCGAAAGATTCGGAACGGTTCGGAACGGGGCCGGAAACCGGCCGGATCACAGTAGAGAGGTGACCCATGGATGACGATGAAATCCTGATGTATGACGATGAGTTAGACGCGGCCAAGGCGGCAGTGCAGCGCCTGGGTGGCGCCAAGAAGGTGGGCGAGATGCTCTACCCCGAGAAGACGCCCGAGGCCGCCGCACGCTACCTGCTGGATGCGCTCAACCCCTCGCGTTCCGAGCGGCTGAACCCGGGCCAGGTGCTGCTGCTGATGCGCAAGGCGCGCGAGATCGGCTTCCACGGCTTGGCTGCTTTCTATATGCGTGGCGCTGGATACGCCCCTCCAGTGCCGCTAGACCCTGTCACTGAGACAGCGCGCATGGCGCATGCACTGGAGCGTGTCATGGGCACAGCGCTGCAGATCGCAGCTCAGCTCCGGCAGATGAACGGGGGCAAGGACTGATGGACAACTATCAGGACGTCCTGCACCAGATGGAGCAGTTCGGCATTGAGCTGCGCCAACGCGACCTGAGCCTCATGCATGAGCGAATCCGTGGGGGCCGCAAGACCACCTGTGGTAAGGGCGGAAAGGATTGGTACAAGCTGCACCTGTGGCAGCCAGACGCCGGCGGCACGTATGTGGTCGGTTCGTTCGGCACCTATCGGCACGGTGGCGATTGGCAGAAGGTGGAGATTGACCTGGCGCCCCTGTCCGAGGCCGAGCGCGCCCGCCAGGCCGCCCACCGTAAGGCGCTGGCCGAGGCTGCAGCCCTCGAACGTGCCCACGAGATCGCCAATGCTGCGGCCGAGGCCATCGATATCTGGCGCAAGGGCGTGCGAGCGGCCACCACGCCCTATCTGGACCGCAAGCAGGTGCAGGGCGAGGCCTTCCGCGCGCTGGATCGCCCGCTGTCGCTGCGCTGGCCTTCCCGCAAGCGTGGCGAAGATGACGTGGTGGTGCGCCTGCCGGTCGGCACCACGCTGCTGCCCCTGGTGCGGCCAGATCTGCCGCGCGACCAGGCGCTGCGCGGCCTGCAGTTCATCAAGCCTGATGGCATGAAGATCTACCTGCGGGCCTTCGACAAGCCGGGCTGCTGCATACGCCTCGGCGAGATCGACGCCGGCAGCACCGCGCTGCTGTTGGTGGTCGAGGGCTATGCCACGGGCCTGACAGCCCGCATGGCGGTGGACCACCAGCACCCTGTGTTTGTGGCCCTGGACGCGGGCAACCTGGCCGAGGTGGTGCGCGTGCTGCGCGGCCTGTACCCGGCCACGCGCATCCTGATCCTGGCCGATGACGACTACATGACCCGGGACAGGCGAACGGGCGCGCTGATCAACCCGGGCCGCACTGCCGCCAGTCGGGCCGCCAAGGCCACGGACGGCTGTGACTTGGTCTGGCCCATCTTCAAGGCCTCGACACGGGGGCCGAAGGATACCGACTTCAACGATCTGCACGTCCTCGAGGGCCTGGACGTGGTGCGCCGGCAGCTGGTGGGCGTGGTCGAGGCGATGGCGAGGCGGTATGGCTGAGCACACCGACGACATCAACGCCGGCGGGGCCTCGTTCCCGCCACTGCCGCCACCGCATGCGACCGAAGAGTCGCATGCTTCGTCCGCTCTCGGCGCGTCAGCGCCGCTGGATAACTCTGTCGTGCACGTCGACTTTCAGTCGGGTGTGCGCGTGCCGGGCGAGGCGCAGGCCGAGCCATCTTCTTCGCGCCCCCGCCCCCCCAAAGTAAGCGCAGCTGCGCGCGACTCTGGGGATGGGGGTGGCAAGGCCCCTGCCGACAAAGCCGATCCGCCCGTGCAGGGTAAGAAGAAAGAGAAGACCGTCGACTGGGGCAAGTTCAACCACCTGGCAGAAAACTTCGTGCTGATCTACGGTACTGACACGGTATGGGATGGCGCGGAACGGTTGATCATGAAAATCGCCAACATGGGCCACGCCCATGGCGCTGACATGGTCCGCATGTGGAAAGCCAGTGAGAAGCGCAAGACCGTGCGGCTGGAAGACGTTGTTTTTGACCCGACCCTCAAGGTCGATCCGGCTAATAGCGTGAATCTCTACGACGGTATGGCGATGGTGCCAAAAGAGGGCGACGTCCAGCCAATGCTTGAGCTGGTCTCGTTTCTGACCAGCCGCGCCACTTCTGATGAAGCCGATACGGGCGACATCATGCACTGGCTGTTGTGCTGGTTGGCCTATCCACTCCAGCACCCTGGCGCCAAGCTGCGCACGGCCGTCGTCATGCATGGCGATGAAGGTGCCGGCAAGAACTTCCTGTTCGACATCATGGTCGCGCTGTACGGCAAGTACGGCGCACTGGTGGGCCAGGACGAGCTGGAAGACAAGCACAACGATTGGCGCAGCTGCAAGCTATTCGTGGTGGGCGACGAAGTGTCCAGCCGGGCGGAGCTGGTCCACAACAAGAACCGGCTGAAGGCGCTGATCACCTCGCCCACGGTGCAGATCAATCCCAAGCACCTGACCCGGCGCGAAGAGAAGAACCACATGAACATCGTGTTCCTCTCGAACGAGCTGCAGCCGCTGGCCCTGGACAACTCGGACCGGCGCTACCTGGTCGTCTACACGCCCAGGGCGAAGGACTTCGAGTATTACAAAGCGCTCGGCGAATGGCGGGACAACGGCGGTATCGAGGCCTTCTACCACTACCTGCTGAACTACCCGCTGGGCGACTTCCATGCGTATGCCCCGGCCCCCATGACTGACGCCAAGTCGGCACTGATTGCCATCAACCGCAAGAGCCCTGAGCTGTTCTGGTCGGAATGGCAGGCGGGCGAGCTGGATCTGCCGTACCACTCCTGTGCTGTCACCCAGGCGTATGCCGCCTACCTGAAATGGTGTCAACGAACCGGGGACCGTTACCCCTTTCCCCAGAAGGCGTTCACGCCCACGGTGATCCGGTTTGCAGAAGGGCAAGGCCATCCGATGCGCTCGAAGCCCATGAACGTTGTGCGGCCCGGCCAGGCCAAGAAGACCGAGCGCATGTTGTTGGTGACAGAGCCAATCCTGGGTGAGGGCGAGCAGCGCATGACAGAGGGCGAGTGGGCCACCTCGGCGGTCCGGGAGTTTGCGGATGCACTGCGCAAGTACTCGGGCTATGGCAGCGGCTCCCCGGCCCCCCAAGGGCAAGAGCCAGAGGTAGGTCAGTGATGCGGGCGAGTTACTCCATTACGAAGGTGCGTAACGCTGGAATCCAGCACTGGCGCGGGCTGTTACGTGATTACGCAGTTACGCATTCCACACACATGCATGCATGTGTGGGCAGGTGCGGGCGCATGCATGGGTGTGCGTGCATGCGTGTGCACGACATGCGTAACCACGTAAATGCGTAACTCGCTAGGCGTGGCGCGGGTTTCGTGTTTACGCGCGCTCGTAACCGCGTAATCACTTCTTTGTTTTTTAGAAGAGAGGAAGAAGAAATGGATAGGCAGGATCTGGCGACGGCAGGCGGCGCGGCGACCCCGGCCCACCCCATCGGGTATACCCCACCCCCCGGCATAGGTACTCCCGGCGCAGGGAATCACGGGGGTAATTCGGCCCCCGCGCGAGCGCCAGTGGCTGGTCTGGGGAAAAGTGAACGAAGTGGTGAACGCTGGGGGTCGAAGTGAACGGGCGCGTGGAACTGGTCACGCAGGCCGAGTACGCGCGGCGGCGTGGAGTGGCGAAGTCCGCCGTGGCCAAGGCCGTGAAGGAACAGCGCATCACCCTGATCGACGGGAAGATCGATCCGGCCGTGGCGGACATTCAGTGGCAGCAGAACACGCGCGCCAGGGCCGACAGCGGGCGCGCTGCCGCGTCGTTGCCGATAGAGCAGGGGGGCGGGCAGTCCACCGCAGAAAACGCGTCTCAGGGCCAGGATGCCCCAGCCGCTGCGCCCGGCGATGACTACCAGAGCCTGCGCGTGCGCCGGGAACGGGCATCGGTGGAGCGCGAGGAGCGCGAGAACGCCCGCGAGGCCAAGCTGTTGGTGGCCCGCGAGGCGGCCTGGCGCGGCGTGTTCGATGCCTTCCGTGCGCTACGCGACGAGGCCATGGGCGTGTCCCAGCGCGCAGCGCCGCAGTTGGTGGGGCTGGCGGACTCGCGCGAGATCGAACGCATCATCCACGACGAGCTGCGCAAGGCCTTCGGCGCGGCCGAGCGTCGTCTGCAGGGCGTCTTGCCTGGGGAGGCCGACCAGTGAATCTCGCCGACGGTTACGCACTGATGGTCCAGGCAGCGGTCGAGGGCATGCGCCCAGACCCCGAGCTGCGCTGCGACGAGTGGGCCGAAGAGTTCATGAAGCTGCCCAAGAGCGGTCCCAAACCGGGCGAGTTCCGCTTCGATCACAGCTATCCGGCCCGGCGCGTGCACCAGGTGCTTTCGCCAGGACACCCCTGCAAACGCGTGGTTGCCAAGGTCGCGTCGCAGATGTTCAAGACGCAGACGGCGCTCAACTGGATCGCCTCCCTGATCCATCGCCGGCCGCGCAACATCCTTGCCCTCGAGCCCACGGATACCCTGGTTAAGCGTTTCTCGGCGCGGGTCTCCACGATGATCCGCAACGTGCCGGAGCTGGCCGAGCGGGTGGCCGCTGCCAAGAGCCGTGATTCCCGGAACACGGTGCAGGCCAAGGATTTTCTGGGCGATGCGACCCTGTACATGAACACGGCGGGCTCGGCTGCCAACCTGGCCGAGGTCTCTGCCCCCTACATCTACGTCGACGAGATCGACCGTCTGGAACTGAACGTCGACGGCGAAGGCGATCCTGTCGAGTTGGCCGAGGCCCGGGCCACGCAGTACGCGAACGACAGCAAATTCTTCTATACCTCGAGCCCCGCCATCGAGGGCTTCTCGAAGATCGACACCCTGTTCGAGATGGGCACCAAGGAGTACTACCACGTCCCTTGCCCTCATTGCGGCGAACTGCAGCCGCTGCTGCTGGAGAACTTCAGGTTCCGGCGCGACGAAGAAACGGGCTTCATGGATCGCGCCTGGTTCGTCTGTCCGCACTGCTGGTGCGAGATCGACGAGCGGCACAAGACCATGATGCTGCGCGACGAGGTCGCCGGCGGACGGGCGCGGTGGGTCGCCACGGCGCAGGGTGATGGGGAGACGGTCAGCTTCACGCTGTCGGCCTTTTACATGCCTGTCGGTGCGGTGACATGGCTCACGCTGGCGCGACAGTACGCCCGGGCGAAAGATCGCCTGGCGCGCGGCGACCATGAGGGCATGCAGGTGTTCTACAACACGCGCCTGGGCCTGTCGTACAAGAATTCCGAGACCGTGACCACGGCCAAGCAGCTGCGTGACAGGGCCGAGAAGTACCCGCTGCGCGTGCTGCCGGACGCGGCCCTGGTGGCCACCATGACGGCAGACACCCAGCCCAACCGCCTGGAGGTGCAGATCGAGGCCTGGGGGCCTGGCATGGAGCATTGGGTGATCGATTTCATCGTGCTCAATGGCCCGCCCACGGACCCACCGGAGACACCCGGCAGCGTGTGGCAGCGCCTGGATGAGATCCGGCGCACGCCCCTGCTGCACGCCTCGGGCCGGCCCATCATGATCAGCGCCTATGGCATCGATGCCGGTGGCGCGAACACCCAGGACGTCTACAACTACGGCGCGGCCCGCCGCACCCTGAATTGCACGGTGCTGCACGGCTCCTCGCGTCCGAACAAGCCCATCATGGGCAGCTCGCCCAGCCGCGTGGACATCGATTGGGGCGGCACCAAGACGCCTGGCGGCGTGGAGCTGTGGACGGTCGGTACCGACGTCGCCAAGGACTGGCTTTCCAACCGCATGCAGTTGCTCGAAGGCCCAGGCGCCATGCATTTCAACGATGCTCTGCCGCCCGAATGGTTCGACCAGATGGTGGTTGAGCAGTCGCGCACGCGCTGGCACAAGGGCCGCGCCATCCGCGAATGGGTCAAGCCCAACGGCGCCCGCAATGAGGCCTGGGACGTCAGCGTCTACAACCTGGCGATCGCGCACCAGTTGGGCCTGCACAAATGGACCCCGCTGGACTGGCAGCGGCTGCGTGACAAGCTGATCCCGCCTATCGGCGACTTGTTTGCGCCCGTGCCGGCGCCGGCCCCCGTGCTGGTGGCTCCACCACCCCTTACTGTGCCGCCGGCCCCGCCCTCGGCACCGGCCACTCCGGCGCCGTCGCCGGTACAGACGTCTGTACCTGCTGAGCCGCCAAGCCCCGCGCCTGTAGTCCTGCCGCCGCCGGCAATGCCGCCACCGGCACCTGTTCCCGCTCCGCCCGCTCCCTTGCCCCCCATTGCCCGACCGGCGCCTCGCCGCCGCATTTATTCGAGAGGAATCCAATGACCCGCCACGACGATCTACACGACCCCGAAGCCCTGCGCCTGGCAGCCGCCGCGCCGGGCCAGGATGACGATGCCGAGCCAGATGCCGGCGATGAGCAGCGAGATCTCGACCAGCTGTGCGAGCGCTGGGTGGCCTGGAAAGCCACGCGGCGCTTCTACGGGCCGTCGCCGAGCATGGGGTCGATCCTTGGCCAGCTCAGCAGCGCTCGCACCAGGCCGCTGCGTACCGATGGGCCGAACGCTGCCTGCAGCGCAGAGCTGGCGGCCTTTCATCTCGCGTACCAGTGCCAGCCGGATGCGCTGGACAAGCGGGTGTTTGACCTCTACTACGTGCATCGGGTCACGCCCGTGAAGGTCGCCGCCTCTGCGCTGGAGATCAGCCGACAGCACTACTACCTCGTGCTGGCCTCGTTCCGAAAGCGGCTTTACTCTGCGTCTCAAGCCATTCTTGAGGAATGGAATCCAGGCAATGGCGCAGAAGTCAAGGAATAAAGTGTCAGCTCTGGATATGACAATTTAGGGCTCGCTTCCATATGACACTTTGGCCCAAAATTCGTACTAATTCAGGTAGGTCTAAAAAATCCGCCTGACGCAGAAAACACCCTCCCGACACCCAACCGCAGCAGCGAAAGTCGGTATCAGCCCCCGGTCTCCGAAAGGAGTCGGGGGCTTTGTTTTGGAGCCTCCATCCATGCTTTCCATCCACCGCACGGGCGCCTCGATCGCCGACGTGATCGCGTCCGTGCGCGGCGTGCCGTCGCGCATGATTCCCTATGCGGCGGCCACGGCGCTGACGCGCTGCGCCAAGCAGGCGCAGACCGAGGATCTGCCGGCCGAGATGCGCAAGGTGTTCTCGAACCCGGTGCCCTACACGCTCAACGCGCTGCGCATCGAACCCGCCACCAAAGACAACCTGGTGGCGCGCGTGATGGTCAAGACCGGCGCGCACGCCCCGGGCGTGGCCCCGGAAAACTTCCTTTTCCCCGAGGTCGAGGGCGGTGCGCGCAAGCACAAGGGCCTGGAGATGGCCCTGCGCTATCAAGGCGTGCTGTCGCCCACGCAGTACGCCATGCCGGGCGCGGCGGCAAAGCTGGATGCCTACGGAAACGTCAGCGGCGCCCAGGTGCGCACCATCCTCAACGCCCTCAAGGGCATCCGCGCGGCCAGCTCCACGCGCGACCGCGCCACGGGCGCCAAGCTGCGCAAGGGCCGGCGCCTGGCCAATGACATGTTTGTGGGCCAGCCGCAGGGCGGCGGCCGGCCGGACGGCATCTGGCGGCGCGAGGGCAAGCGCCTGCGCCCCCTGTTCATCTTCACCACCGACGCGCCGGACTACTCGGTCCGGCTCGACTTCAGCGGCACCGTGCAGCGTGTGGCGATGGAGCGCTTCCGCCCCGAGTTCGAGCGCGCGATCGCTGACCTCCAAGCCAAAGGATCATGGCAATGAGCACCCCCGCCACCGAGCTGGAACAGGCGCGCGAGCGCCTGCAGGCCTATCTCGCCGCCGAGCTGCGCATCCTCAATTCGCAGGAGTACACCATCGGCAACGGCCAGACCGCCAGGCGGAATCGCCGGGCCGAACTGGAGTCGGTGCGCGCCGGCATCCAGCAGTGCCGCGCCGACATTGCGCGCCTGCAGGGCCAGACCAGCCGCGTGCGCCGTGTCGCATATCTCTCCCCCCGGTAAGCCGCCATGAACCTAAACATGCTTGACCGCGCGATTGCAGCGGTGGCTCCGGGCTGGGCGGCTAATAGGGCGCTGTCCCGCGCCAAGGTCGAGGCCCTGGGCGCCATGCAGGCCATGGGCGGCGAGATGCCCACGGCCGGCTCTGCCTCGCCGCGCCGCTTCTGGAATCCCCGGCCCCGGGATGCCCGGTCGGACACGATGCGCCAACTGCCGTTCCAGCGCGCCGCATCGCGCGAACTGGCGCGCACCAGTCCCATCGCCGTGGGCGCCATCAACACCAATATCGACCGCGTCGTGGGCACAGGCCTGGCGCTCAGCGCGCAGCCTAGCCTCGCGGTGCTGGGCTGGTCCAAGGACCGCGCCCTGGCCTGGAAAGCCAAGGTGCAGCAGGAATTCAGCCTGTGGGCCGACAGCACCGAATGCGACATCGAGGGCAAGCAGAATTTCTATCAGCTGCAGGCCCTGGTGCTGCGGTCGGCGTTGGAAAGCGGCGACTGCTTCTCGCTGCTGCCTGATGGCGAGCGCACGGCCACCCAGCCCTACAAGCTGCGCATCCAGGTGCTGGAGGCCGACCGTGTCGGCAACCCTGGCGGCAAAGCCGATACGGACACCGAGGCCGGCGGCGTGCGCCTGAACGCCCACGGTGCCCCGGAGGCCTACCACCTGTACGACAGGCATCCAGGCAGCGGAACGGCGATGGCGGGCGGCCTGTACCGGGGTGAATGGATCGAGCGGCTCGGCCGCAGCGGTCGGCGGCGCATGCTGCACCACTTCCGCTGCCTGCGTCCCGGCATGCCCCGGGGCGTGCCCTATCTCGCGCCCATCATCGACTGCATCAAGCAGATCTCGCGCTACACAGAGGCCGAGATCATGGCTGCTGTGCTGACCGCCTACCTCACGGTGTTCATCGAAGCGCCAGGCGGCAACTCGGCGCCGGTGTTCGACGGCGCGAGCGCGACTCACTCCGAGGCCCCTGCCGATATCGCCCTGGGGCAGGGCGCGGTCGTAGGCCTGGAGCCGGGCGAAAAGGTTCACATGGTGAACCCGATGCGGCCGAATCCGAATTTCGAGCCCTTCATTCAGGCCGTCATCAAGCAGATGGGTATTGCTCTGGGCATCCCCTTTGAGCTGCTGATCAAGCAATTCAACTCCAGCTATTCCGCCAGCAAGGCCGCGCTGCTGGATGCCTGGGTGTACTTCCGCAGCGTGCGCTACTGGCTGTCGCTGAGCTTTTGCCAGCCCGTTTTCGAGACCTGGCTGGCCGAGGCCGTGGCCATCGGCCGCGTGCCCGCGCCGGGCTTCTTTGCTGACCCGCTGCTGCGTTGGGCCTACACGCGGGCCGCTTGGCCGGGCGACAGCATGGGCAGCATCGATCCCAAGGCGGAAGTGCAGGCGTATGTCGAGGCCATCGACGCGCGGCTGATGACGCGCGAGCGCGCTGAGTGGGAGCTGTTCGGCAGTGGCTGGGACGAGACCTACGACCAGAAGCTGGCCGAGTACGAGCGCCTGGTGAAAGACGGAATGCTGCCCACGCCCAAGGCCGGCGCCGCTGCGCCCCAGCAGCCGAAGAGCAACCCCAAGAACCCCGCAACGCAGGAGCCTGCATGAGCACAGATTTCACGCCGCTGGTCGAGCCGCACCACGCGCGCCGCCGTCTGGCATTCGATCCCACGGTGAACCTGGGCCACATCCTCACCTTCGTGGGCGCCTTGGTCGCTGGCGTCTCGGCATACAGCACGCTGGACAAGCGCATCAGCGTCATCGAGTCCCAGGCCGCCGTTGTTACCGACCGAACCCGCGAACAGGACTCGCGCATGAAAGAAACGCTGTCTGACATCAAGAGCGATGTCAAAGACCTGCAGCGTTCGCTCAACGACGTCAACCGCAATCTCGGTGGCACGCCTACAAGGGGGAGCGCACCATGACGCTGCACGACCTGATCCTGGGCGCCTGGGCCATCGAGCCGGGCATGCTGCGGGAGATCCAGGGCATCTACGCCATGCATCTGCGCGGCGAGAGGCTGGACCTCGACGCCATTGAGGCCCGGCTGGGCCGGCCGCTGGCGCACGAACAGCAGGAGTACGAGGTCTTGCCCGGCGGCGTGGCGCTGTTGAGGCTGTCCGGCGTGATGGCTCCCAAGGCCAACCTATTCATGCGCGTGTCGGGCGGCATCAGCACCCGGCAAGCCACGCTGCAGATAGAAAGCGCCCTGGCGGACGCTCGGGTGCGCAGCATCGTGGTGGCGATGGACACGCCTGGCGGCAACGTGATCGGCGTGCCGGAGTTCGCCCAGGCCATACACGATGCCGGTGCCATCAAGCCGCTGGTCATACACGCCAGCGAGATGCTGTTGAGCGCGGGCATGTGGGCTGGCAGCGGCGCCAACGCCATCTATGTCAGCGGCTCTGTCGTCAGCGTGGGCAGCATCGGCGTGGTGGTGGACCGCGAGTTCGACCCCTCGTCTCGTGTGCAGCAGGAAAGCATCACTGCGGGCAAGTACAAGCGCTTGTCCAAGCCCAACGAGCCCCTGTCCGATGAGGCCCGGGCCGTTGTCCAGGCGGACGTGGACTACGTCTACACGCTGTTCGTGGACGACGTCGCGCGGTACCGGGGCGTCAGTGCCGAACAAGTTCTGGAGCACATGGCCGATGGCCGCGTGTTCCGTGGCCAGCAAGCCATTGATGCGGGGTTGGTGGACGGTGTCTCCACCCTCGACGCATTGCTGGAGCGCATGGCCGCAGATCCCACCGAGTTCGCGTCGCGCCGCAAGGCCGTGATCAAGAAGCCGGTGGCCCCGTCAGCAAGCGCCGGTGCTGCGCCCAAAGACAAAACCTCAACCCGTGATCCAAAGGAAACAGCAATGTCCGATCCCATCACGCGTGCGTCTTTCGAGCAGGACCACGCCCCACTCTTCGCGGCCATCAAAGCCGAGTTCCTCATTCTGGGCGCCACCCAGGAGCGCGACCGCATCCAGGCAGTTCTCGCCGTGGGCGATGGCTTGCCCGGCCATGAGGAGCTGCTGCAGGGCCTGGCTTTCGACGGCAAGACCTCGGCGGCCGACGCCGGCCTGGTGGTGCTCGGCGCGGAGAAGGCGCAGCGCGCGGCGGCCATCGAGGCCCATAAGCAGGACGCGCCGCCTGCCGCCAAGGGCAGCGCCGCCCCGGCCGACAAGGGCGAAAAGACCAAGGCGCAGCAGGTCGAAGAGGCCAAGGCCGTGGCGAAGGAGAAGGGCATCAGCCTCGTCGCCGCGCTCAAGGAACTGGGCTACGCCAGTTGAGCGCCCGGATCGTCAACCCATCACTAGGAGCAACAACATGCCCTCCGGGAACATTTCCACTCTGACCCTCACCGTGGTGGCGAGCGGCGCCGTCTCGGCCGAACGCTTCGTCACGCAGTCCGGCGGCTATCCCGCCGCCGGCGGCGTTGCCTTCGGCGTCACGCGCACCAGCGCGGCCCAGGCCGGCGATCTGCTGCCCGTCGACGTGCTGGGCACATCCATCGTCGAAGCGGGCGCTGCCGTCACCCTGGACGCAGCCCTGATGGTCGACGCGCAGGGCCGCGTCGTGCCCTTGACCGTGGGCAGCAAGAGCCCCGTGGCCCGAGCGCTCGGCGCAGCTGCCGCAGCGGGTGAGCGCATCGAAGTTCTGCTGGTTCCGTCCGCCGGCCTGGTCAGCGCTGCCGCCTGATCCATCCCATCCCTGAATCACTCTCTGGAGAAACTCATGCCGCAACCCAACCTTTCCGATCTCCGCGTCGTCGATCCCATCCTCACCGAGGTGGCGCGGGGCTACGGCTCGCCAAATGCAAAGATCGCCAGCATCCTGTTCCCCGTCGTGCAGGTCGGCCAGCGCGCCGGCACCATCCTGGTTTTCGGCCCTGATAGCTTTCGCCTGGTGAACACGGCACGTGCGCCCGGTGCGAACACCAAGCGCATCCAGCTGGGCTATGCCAAGGGCAAGTACTCGCTGGTGGACCACCGCCTGGAAGGCCAGGTACCCATCGAGAATGAAGAAGAAGCCCAGGCCGTGCCCGGCATCGACATGGGCGCAATGGCGGTCAACACGGTGCAGGACGTGATGGCCAATGAGCGCGAGAAGCTCGCAGCCGATCTGGCGCGCAACCCGGCCAACTACCCCACGGAGAACAAGACGGCCTTGTCCGGCTCCAGCAAGTGGACCGACCCCAACAGCAACCCAGCCGAGGATGTCAACGAGGCCAAGGAAGTCGTCCGCAAGAAGATCGGCAAGAAGCCTAACGTCATGACGCTCGGCCCCAAGGTTCTGACGGCGTTGCGCAACCATCCCAAGATCCTGGACCGCATCAGCGTGACGGTGGACCGCGTGCCCGCGACCATCGATCAACTGCAGCGCCTGCTGGAAATTGAACGCATCGTCGAGGGCGAGGCCACCTATTACGATGGCTCCGGCTTCCAGGATATGTGGGGCCTCGACGCCATCCTGGCTTACACCACGCCTGCCTCCATGCAGCAGCGCGGCTCCCCGAACTACGGCTACACCTACCAGCTCAAGGACCGCCCGCAGGTCGAAGAGCCGTACTTCGACAAGAACACGCAGACGTGGTACTACCCCGTCTCCGACGCTTACAGCCCCGAGCTTGTCGGTGCCACGGCAGGTTTCCTGTTCCAGGGCGCGGCAGCGTAACGGCCATGCCGAAGTACACCGTACTGTCACCCGTCAAGCATGACGGGAAGCGCCACAGCTTGGGCAGCACCATTACGCTCAAGGCCGACGAGGGCGCGGCCCTGGTCGCCCTGGGCGTGCTGGAAGATCCTGCCATCGACGCTGCCCGCGCTGCTGCCGAGAAGGCCGAAGCGGAACGCTTGGCCGCAGAGAAGGCTGCAGCCGAGCAGGCCGAAGCCGAGCGTTTGGCCGCTGAGAAGGCAGCAGCCGAGCAGGCCGAAGCCGAGCGCCTGGCCGCTGAGAAGGCAGCAGCCGAGCAGGCCGAAGCTGAGCGCCTGGCCGCTGAGAAGGCAGCAGCCGAGAAGGCCGAAGCCGAGCGCTTGGCTGCCGAGAAGGCCAAGGGCGGGAAGGCCTGACCATGCTGGACCTCGACCGCGACCTGCGCGAGGTGTTCTACGGCGACGACTTCGCTCTGACGTTCTCCATTGAGCGCCAGGGCGCAGTCGTGGGCTCGGCCGCAGGGATTCTCGGCGTCATGGACGACGAGGCCTTGGACGGTCGGGTCTTCGCCGCAGAGCGCACGCTTCGGCTGCCCTCCATCCACGACCTGCATGAGCGCGATGTGCTGGTGATGCTTGCCGATGAGCCCACGATCGGCCTGCGGGTTGGGGATCGTTTTCGTGTACTGGCCGAGCCGCGGCGCGTCAACGATGGATCTGAGATGGAGGCGCTGCTGGGCAGCGTGCAGCCATGAGCAAACCCCATCCTGACGTGCTGCGCTACGGCGCGCCTTTCGTGATCGGACGCACCGTCTACCAGGCGCTGCAGGCCGCCCCAGGCTTGCAGGGTGCAGCCTTGCTCGACAACCCCTTGGCCGCTGCCGACCTGAAGACAGGCGGTCGGGTGCTGTTCGTGGAAGACCAGGCGGACAAGCCCAGGGGCGAGCAGCCCGGCCAGCGTCCCCGACGTTCCTACGGATTCTCCCTCGGGGTCATCAGCCGGGTGGAAGCCGCACGCGAGCAGGCCCATGCCGACTACCGCGTCGCCAAGCGTGCCGTGCTCGAGTGCATGCCGCTGCTCACGCAGATGGGCATCGAGATCGAGGGCGGCGGCATGGCCGAGGGCGAGGTGCGCTACCAGCTCGAAAACATCGACGTGGGCGGCGCCCTGGTTTTGGGCCTGTTTACGCTCGCCTACCGCGATCCGACATAGGTGTCGGATCGATTCAGCAGATTGCCCGCCTTGCGCGGGTTTTGTTTTTTTGGAAGGAAATCACCATGTCCACTACAGCACGTGCCATCCTGGCCGGCGGTCTTGTCTCGCTGAATCCCTGGAACACGGCCACTCTGGCTTACGACGGTTTCGGGCCACCACTGGATGCCGACAAGTTCGAGATCAAGCCCAATTTCGAGGAGAAGGTCTCGGAATCCCGGTCGCACCTCGACTATGGCCAGGCCCGAGCCTCGGTGGTGCTGCCCAAGCCCACCGAGATCACCATCGAGCTGTCGGCCGCCAGCACGACCGCCATGGCGATGCAGTTCCAGGGCCTGGTCGCAAAGCTCACTCAGGGCGCCGGCACGATCACTGCCCAGGAAATGACGATCAGCGCCGTGGGCGTCTGGTTGTCGGTGGGTAAGCGCAACCTGGTGGAGCAGGGCTTCTCTCTCGCCCCCGATGGTGCAGGCGATCCTTTTGTCCTTGGCACTCACTACGAGGTCAATTGGCTGCGCGGGGAGATCCGCGTTCTTGCGGTCGACGGCGCGCCGGCCAAGAACGATGTGGTGAAGCTGACCGCGACATACCAGGCTGTCGACGGCAAGAAGATCCTGGGCGGGCGTGTCACCCAGGTGCGTTGCCAGGCGCGCTTCGATGGAAAGAACATGGTCGACGGGTCGCCTATCGAAGTGGACGTCCACGAATGCGTGCTGGGCGCCAACAACGGTTTCGACTTCCTGGGCTCGGACTATTCGGCCATCACGCTGACCGGAAAGATCGTCACACCGCCCGGTAAGACCGAGGGCTACGAGGTCCGTCTCCCGACTGCAGGCGACTGATCAGCGGCGCGGTGCAGACGTCTGTACCGCGCCCATCAGCAGCAGCACCGGCCATCCCACCACCACGGTGGCGATGGCCCCGGCGCCGACCGCCATCAGGCGCTCGGAATCCAGCCACAGGCCCAGCAGGGCCAGCGGCAATCCCGCGCACACCAGCGCGATGCACCAGATCAATCCTCTCATCACCTGACCTCTGAGCGCCCAACATGGCAGACCCAAAGATCAAATACGACATCGAAGCCGCCGTCAAGGGCGAAGCCGATGCCGAGCAACTGGCGAAGACGCTGCGGGATGTCGGGGATGTGCTCGAGGGCGATCTGCAGAAAAGCGCCCAGGACGCAGCCCAGGCCCTCGAGGCGCTGGGCGCCAAGCAGCGGGCGCTGAATGAATTCGGGGCACTGAAGCTGCAGACGCAGTCTCTGTCGCAGGAGTTTGAAAAGGCCGTCTCCACCGTCGATCGGTTGGGCAATGAGCTGCAAGAAGCGGGCGGCAAAACGCAGACACTCGCCACCGCCGAGAAGACCGCGACCACAACCACACAGCAGGCGCACACCGAACTGCAGCGCAAGAAAGACGCGCTCAAGGCCGTGCGCGATGAGACCACGGGTACAGCCAGGCGCACGGACGACTACCGCAATACTGTTGCTGGCCTGAAGGAGGGCATCAAGGCTGCGACCGCTGAGCTTAAGTCTCAGCAGGCCGGCCAGCGCGAAGCGGCCCAGGCGGCGACAACAGCGCAGAATGCCGAAGCGGCTCTGCGCAAGGAATACGACCTGGCCATCGGCAGCGCCGCGAAGCTGTCGAGCGAGCTGCGCGTCAAGAACGGCACACTGGCCGCCGTGCGGGACCAGATGCAGGCCGTGGGCCTGAGCACCACGAACCTCACGGCGCAGGAGCGCAACCTGCAGGGCGCCGTGCAGCAAGTCCGCGAGGCCGTGGCGGCCATGGCGCCGGCCTACCAGCACGCCGCCGCAGCATCCTCGCAGTCCACCCAGGTGCAGGCAGCGAACCAGCGCACGCTGCGCGAGGGCATGTCCTCAATCAGCACGCAGCTGCAGCGTATCCAGCAGATCGCTACGGTTGCGATCGGGGGCGGCTACTTCGGAGGGTTGATAAAGGACGTGGCCGCCACGGCCGACGAATTCAAGAACCTTGAGGCCCGTGTCAAGCTCGCCACCGGCGAAGGCCCCCTGTTCGAGAAGTCCTTCGGCGGTGTGCAACGCGTTGCCCTGGCGACCAACAGCTCGCTGGAGGAAACCGGCAAGCTGTTTGCACGCCTGACCAAGACCTCGCAGGAAAGCGGCATGGCGGCAGCCACTGCGCAGGATCGGGCGTTGCGACTGACAACCACCATCAACCAGGCCACGCAACTGTCGGGCGGCGCGGCCGAATCCGCCAAGGCCGCGCTGACGCAGCTGATCCAGGGCCTGGATGCGGGCGTGCTGCGGGGCGACGAATTCAACTCGGTGATGGAGCAGGCGCCGCGCTTGGCCGAGGCGCTTTCCAAGGGATTGAACGTCACCACGGGCGAGTTGCGTGAGATGGCCGGGCAGGGCGCCCTGACGGCGGAAACTGTCATGAAGGCTCTGGAGGGCCAGGCCGATGTGGTGGCGCGCGAGTACGGCAAGCTGCCGCCCACCGTGGGCCGTGCCCTGCAGAACCTCTCCACGCAGTGGACCCTGTATGTGGGCGCGGCCGACAAGGGCCTGATCAGCAGCGCGAACGCGGCCAAGGTCATCGACGCCCTGGCCGGCAACCTCGACACCCTGGTCAACACGTTGACCGTGGCCGGCAAGGTCTGGGGCGCCATGCAGATCGCCAAGATCGCCGAGTGGTTCGCGGGCTGGGCTGCCAAGACTCTGGCAGCCACGCAGGCGGTCGAGGCCAACAGCGTTGCCACGGCCACCAACACGGCTGCGCACCGTGCCAATGCCATCGCTGTCAACGCCAGTGCGGCTGCCCAGGCGGCCAACGCTGCCGCCTCTGCCACCAGCACCGCCGCCCAGGCAGCAAATGCCAAGTCATGGGGCGAGCTGGGTGGCGCGCTCAAGGGTGTGGCTGTGTCCCAGGGTGAGCTGCAACGGCAATCCGTACAGACCACGGCCGCGCTTGATGCGGCCGCTGTGGCCAAGGGGCGATTTGGAGCTGCAGCCGCTGCGGCCAACGGCAACGTGGGCGTGCTCGGCCGGGGGGTGGGCGCCTTGTCCAACGCGTTGGGCGGCCCTGTGGGCGTGGGTGTTGCCATTGCCCTCCTGCTGCCGGAGATCAAGCGGCTGGGCGTGTGGTTGGGGGAATCCGCTGCGAAGGCAATGGGCCATGGCAAGGCCATGGAGGAGGCCGAGAGGCAGACGCGTCTGGCAGAAGAGGCTGCCAAGCAGCATGCAGAAGCACTGCGCCGCCAGGCTGTGGCCCTTGAGGAAGTTCGCAACCGTAGTTTTGACCTCAACAAGGAATCTACAGGGCTGATCGGCCAGTTTGACAAGCTCCGCAAGGAGGGAGATACGGCCGCCGAGGCCATCGCCAAGATCGGCAAGGATTTTGATCTGGGATCGGCGCCGGGCATCCGCAACGCCTCGGCCGTGCTCGACAAACTGGTCGCGGACGGCAAGATCAGTGCGAGCGAGTTCCAGGGCGCCTGGGTCAAGGCCCTTGATGGGCAGGATCTGATGAAGTTCGAGATCCTCGCACGCCAGGCCTTTGCAACGGCGGGCAGCGAGGCCAAGAAGCTGGGCAAGCAGATCGAAGAGGCCATCAAGTCGGGCGCCTCTGAGGAGGTGGTCAACGGTCTGCGCCAACGCCTGCAGGGCGCCCTTGCGGCGGCCACGCGAGAGGGCGAGCGCGTGGCCGAGATGATGGACAACGTCCTGCGCGCAGCCGTGCAGCGCACGGGGCTGGAGTTCACGGCGCTGGAGGGGCGCATCGGCGCGGCTTCCCGCAGCGCGCTCAATGACCTCGATGTCGTCATCGGTGGGCTGGGTAGGCTCAAGCAGCAGGGCATCGATGTCGGCCGCGTGCTCGAGGCCAGCCTGGTCAAAGCCATCAACACTGCGGACAGCCAAAAGGCCATCGACGAGGTGCGCGTGCGCGTCGAAGAGCTGCGCAAGACGCTGGGCGACAGGGTAGCCGATGGCCTGCTCGACCAGGCTAAAACCAAAGCCCTTGAACTGTCTGACGCCCTGGACAAGGCCAAGCCCGGAATCAACAGTTTGCGCGAAGCCATGAAAGCGCTGGGCGTCACGTCCGACGAGGCGCTCAAGCAAGTGGCGACCAGCTCGCGCTCTGCCTTTGATTTCATGGCGTCATCCGGTAAGGCGAGTGCGCGCGAACTGAGTGAAGGCTTCAAAAAAGCGGCCGAGGATGCGATCGCGGCAAACAAGGGCATTGCGCCCGAATGGGTGAAGTCGGCAGCTTCAGTGCGCGGCTTCAAGATCGAGGTCGATGATGCGGGTCGCGCGACTCTCAAGTCAGTCGGCGACGTTGGCCGTTCGGCCAAAGCGGCCGGCGATCAGTTCAAGGATCTGGGGCGCACCGCTGCAGACGTTCTGCGCAGTATGGGCATCGAAGCCGACAAGGTCTCGACCAAGGTGCAACAACTGGTCAAGCAAGGCCAGATGCTGAGCGCGGCCTTCCAGCAGCGTCAGGACAACCGCAACCAGGAAATCGAAGACTCCAAGTACATGAACAGGGGCACAACTGCTGGCCAGGATCTTGTGCCCACGTTCAACAGCCGCGAGGAAGCCGAGGCCTGGAAACAGGCCTGGCTGGAACAGTACGAGCGCGACAACCCTTTCCGCACCACGGCGGGCCAGCTCGGCAACTACATGCGCGATCTCACCCTGTTTGAGTTCGACCGTGAACTGGATGCGCTGAAGATCCGCGAAGCCATGGAGACCGCCAAGAAGAAGGCCGAAGGCGGGGCTGGCGGTGGTGGTGGCGAAGGCGGTGGCGGTGGCGGTGGCGGTGGCGGTGGCGGCGGCGGCGGCGGCGGCGGCGGCGGCGGCGGCGGTGGGCGCATCGACCGCATCGTCAACATTTACATCGGCAACAGCATGGCCTACCCCGTGCCCACAAACCTGACGGGCCAGCAGTCCATCGAAGCCCTGGCGCGCGAGGTGCTGCGCGTGATCGAGCAGCAAAAGATCCAGCTGGGAGCCTGACCTCATGAGCATTTTTCTGACTAACGGCGCCCAGGTGCTGGAGCTGCCGCGTGACCTGATCTGGGTGGATGAGCTGACCTGGTCGAAGGTCGTCCAGAAGACCGAACGCGGCATCTTCGGCACGCTGGTCATCGATGCCATGGCCCGCAACGGGGGGCAGCCGATCACGCTGCAGGGCGACGGCAATAGCGCCTGGATCTCGCGCGCCACGCTGCGCACGCTCAAGGCCTGGTCCGGCCTTCCCGGACTGCGCATGACGCTGCGCATCCTGGCCGAGGAATTCGAGGTCGTCTTCGATCACGGCGACGCCGAGCAGACGCGGGCCATGGCGATGCAGTCGGTCATCGAGTACAGCGACCCCGAAGACGAGGACTACTACTGCAGCCTGGTGCTGCGCTTTATTGAGGCGAGCGAAACCCTATGACCATCAAAGACGGCGACATCCGCCTGCTCGAATCCAAGGTGATGACCGATGACGCCAACGGCGGCGGCGGCCCCACGGGCAATGTCATCCCCTGGGGCAAGACCAACGGCGTGTTCGAAGACATCACCGAGGTCGACCGCGCCGGCGGTGACGTGAGCATCCGCCAAGTGCACGCAGCCGTGCAGACGCCCACCACCGAGCCGCTGATGGACGCCAACATCGTCATCACGGCCGTGCCCAATGACCCCAATGTGTCGATCACCATCGCACCCTGTGGCGTGTTTGCGCGCCGTTCGGAGATCGCGGCGGCCATCGCGGCCTACCTCATCCCGGGCACGGAGTGGGGCGGCTACCTGCTGGAGAACCACGTCCAGGGGCAGGCCTCCATCAAGATCTTCCACCGCCCAGGCACGCCAGCGCCGACCATCGGCCGCACGCTGATCCTGGTCTACAACGAGGGCCTGGCCAGCCAGGTGCTGCAGTACGTGCGCGTGCTGCGCGCCGAGACCGAGACCCTGCAGTTTTCGTACTCCAGCAGCGGCGGTTACACCGACTACACCGCCAGCGTCACCACCTGCGAGATCACGCCCCGGCTGCGCAGCGCCTTCCCCGGCTCGCCTCCCAACCGGGGCTGGTCGATGGACCCCAGCAAGACCCGCATCCGGGACACCACCGTGGCGGACGCGGCCAGCTTCTACGGAGCCCAGCCGGTGACGGCGGCGGTGCAACTGGGCGAGAGCCTGCTGCGCGTGGCCAGCATCTACACCCAGCTGGTGCCCAACTCCCGCACCGAGACCGCAGCGCTGGACCAGCGCCCGGCCGGCGTGCGGGAGTTGGTGCTCGCCACCTCGCCGCGCGAAATCCGCGTGCCCAATGCGCCGCACACGCGCCGCATTAAGGTCGGCCAGGAAAATCGCAGCTTTTCCTGGGTGGCCATCCTCAAGCCGTTCCCGGCTCCCAACACCCTGGTGGTGTCCTTCCAGGTGATGGGCGTCTGGTACACCGCATCCGACAACGGCCAGGGCGAGCTGACGGGTTCGGCCGTGGGCACGGTCACCTATGCCAATGGCTCCGTGTCTGTGTCCTTGCCAGATCTCCCCGACGTAGCCAGCTCCATCATCTTCCAATGGGGCGAGGCCTCGGCCTTCGTCAACCGCTCCAGCGCCACGGGCTGGCGTCTGCCCGAGCACGCCATGCGCCTGCCGCACCAGGGCATCAAGCCCGGCACTCTGGTCATCAAATGGACCTCGGGCGGCGTGCTGCGCACGGCCACAGACAACGGCCACGGCGTGCTGCAGGGCGCGGCCACGGGCGAGATCAACTACGCCTCGGCCGCGCTGCTGCTGCGCCCGCAATTCATGATCGACGCGGGCGGGCAGTTTGCCATCGAGTACGACTACGCGGTGATCGTCAGCAAGAACGTGGCGGTCACCCCTGATGCGGGCGGCTTCGGGGCCATCACCCTGGACACCGTGCCGGCGCCAGGCACGGTGGCCGTCGCGTGGGTCAGCGTGCGCAATGTCTCGGCCAGCTCCGGTGCCAGCTCCAGCGGCACCTCGGCTGCCAAGGCCGGCGGCAACGGCAACGGCAAGTTCAGTTACCTGCCCCAGGTGCCGCCGGCGCCTGCGCCCGTCGTCACTTCGCGCGTGCCCCTGTCCGATGGCTCGACCACGGGCAAATACATGTCCTCGGGCGGTGCACGTACCAGCGGCGAGACCGTCTACATCGAGGTCGGCGCCACCAGCTCGCCCACCGGCAATCACTACGTGCCACCCGATGCAGCGGGCGTGGTCTGGACGGATGCCGAGTACACGGCGGGCGTCAAGTCCATCGGCGGCGTCGAATACCGGCGCTGGGGCGCCTGACATCAACAAGGGAGAGCAGAACCATGGCAGGCGTATCCGCAGGCATCGTCACACAGACCACCCAGACAACGGCCACCACCTCATCGAGCCACAGCCGCACCAGCTACCAGACGACCAAGACCCAGGACACCGTGCGCCACCTGTTGACGGATGACGGCCAGGGCTCGTTCGGCCCGGACGGCTCCATCAACTATGCCGGCAAGTTCCTGAACATCCGCTTCCTGCAGCTCAACAGCAAGACAGAGGGCTACAACAGCGACTACGAGAACGCCAAGAGCTTCGAGACCACGTCCATGAGCGGTGCAGGCAGCGACCCGGGCTCGTTTTCCAACACGGCCAAAGGGGGTGACCGCAGCGACACCTCCGTCAGCGAAGAGCTGCTGGCCGGCAGCACGGTGACCGTGACCTACGCCGAGGACTTCGCCAGTGCCCAGCACCATGTCATGAATTTCACGCCCGAGCCGGTGGTGCTGGATCTGTGCCCCTACACCACGGACTACATCGTGCCGGGCAGCGTGCGGTTTCGGTGGATGGGCCATGTCTACGAGGACTACGACGGCGTGCTGGTGCGCGACCGCACGCCCACGGCGCTGGGCATCGTGGCCGGCGCGCTGGACTACTCCAGCGGCGTGGCGCGCATCTTTGACTATCTGGTCGACGGCCCGGCCACGGACCTGGTGGTCGAGAGCTTGTGGACGGTGCGTCAGAACTGGACCACGGCCAGCATCTTCATGCGCACGGCCGCCGCGCCCATCAAGCCCAGCGGTTTCGTGATGAACCTGTCTGACGCTACGGGCGAGCAGATCACGGCCTCCGCTGGCATCGACGGCGTGATCTCGGGCACGCACCTGCGCGGCAAGATCGACTACCAGAGCGGCGTGGTCGAGCTGCAGTTCGGCGACTATGTGCTGGACACCTCGCTGACCGCTGCCCAGAAGGCCGAATGGTGGTACTCGGCCGATGATATCGGCGCCGTGCAGCCGAACCGTATCTGGCGCCCCTGGCCCGTGGACCCGACCACGCTGCGCTACAACAGCGTCAGCTATTTCTACTTGCCGCTGGACGCGGACGTGATCGGCCTGGACCCCGTGCGGCTGCCGCCCGATGGCCGCGTCCCCATCTACCGTGTGGGCAGCTACATCGTGATCGGCCACACCGGCACGGTCGGCCCCGTCACCGTGACCAATGGCCAGGTCATCAACTGCGGCCGCGTGCGGCTGTCTCGCGCCTATGTCCTCGGCGCCGATGGCCAGCGTATCCAGCAGGGCTGGAGCGTGGACCTGGAGGCCGGCAAGATCACCGTCAGCGATATCACGGGCTGGGCGCAGCCGGTCACCTTCCAGCATCGCATCGAGGAGATGGCGCGCGTCAGCGACGTGCAGATCAACGGCATGTTGGCCATCACCAAGCAACTGAGCCATGAGTTCCCAGTGGGCAGCGTGGTCTCCAGCGCGCTGATGGCAGGCACGCTGCGCGCCCGCGTCAGCCTGATGTTTGACCAGGTCACCTGGACCAACAAATGGCAGGACACGGTTGATGGTTCCGAGGCGCTGGCCAGCTACAACGACACCATCGCGCCCCTGGTCGTCACCAATGCCGGCGCGTTGCCTGAGCGCTGGATGTGCCGTTTCTTGAGCGCAACGACCTTCGAGTTCATCGGCGAGCACGTCGGCAACCTGGGCACGGGCTCCACGAACGTGGATTTTGCGCCCATCAACCCCATCAGCGGCGTGCCCTACATCACGATCCGCGCCCTCGGCTGGGGGCAGGGTTGGAGCGCGGGCAACGTGCTGCGCATCAACACCGAGGGCGGCATTGCCCCCCATGCCCTCATCCGCACCGTGCAGCCCAGCGAGGCCGCGGCCGACGACTACCAGTTCGAGCACCTGGTGCGCGGCAGCGTCGACCGTCCCTGATTTTTTGGAGATCACCCATGGCATCCCTTGTCGATACCAGCGTCAAGCACTTTCTCTCAACCATGTACGGCGCGCCCGTGCAAAACGGCCAAGCCGGCAGCAAGATCGCTGTGCTCGATGCCTGCCTGGTCACGGGTTTTGGCCTGCGCGCGGCCACGCGCATCACGGTCGTGGCCGGCGTGGCCACGGTGGAGTTTTCCGTGGGCGCATCGCAGCCTCCCACGCCCGACAGCGTGCTGCTGATCGCCGGGGCCGCGCAGACCCTGCTCAACGGCGAGCAGCGCGTGACCGAGTCGGCCAGCGGCGTGTTCAAGTTCCGCACGGCCGCGCCCGACAGCGTGGACAACGGCACAGGCATCACGTTCAAGTTTGCGGCGCTGGGCTGGGCCAAACCGTTTTCTGGGACCAACCAGGCCGTGTATCGCTCCACCGATCCGCAGAGCTTGGGCATGTTCCTCTATGTCGATGACCGCACCACGACCGCTGCGCTGTTGCGCGGCTATGAAAGCATGTCGGCCATTGATACCGGGACCGGACATTTTCCCAGTCTCGCGCAGCGTACCGACGGTTGCTGGTGGGCAAAAAGCGGCTCGGCCAATGCCACGGCTGTGCGCTGGCTGGTTGTGGGGGACAGCCGCTTCTTCGTTGATAACACTGCGCCTCAGGCCTCTTCCTCACCGACAAGCACGGCAGGCGGGACAAGGGCCTTCGGCGACTTGTTGGCGCTGCGCCGGACTGGGGATGCATACGCTTGTCTGCTTTGCGGTGGCACATCTCAGGGAAACGTGACCTCCTCGCCCAACAATGGCAGCCTCGATACGGCATCCGCCGGTTGGTACTTTTTGCCAAGGGCCGTGACAGGTTTGGGCGGCAGCGTAGCCCCCGATCTCAGGAGTTACGCGGGAACCGCGAGCGCAGGCTCTGGTTCCGATTCCGGGCTGGGGGTTTTTCCGAGCGATGTGGACGGGGAGCTGAAGCTTACGCAGCTGTACTTGAACAATGCTCCCACCGTCAATAACACCCCGCGAGCGGTTGTCCCGGGGTACCGGTATGTGCCGCAGTTACAGGTTGCCCAGTATTTCGAGCGCGACTCGACTCTGATCGAGGCAGTCAGCGGTCGGCGGTTGTTGGCGCTTCCGCATTCAACCTCTGGCACGCCAGTAGGCTACGGCTTCATCGACATCACGGGGCCTTGGCGCTAAGGGCTATGGCTGAGCTGTCATATCCAACCAGCTTGCTCCAGTCCACGGCAGTCGTGGGCGTGGGCGGGCGAGAAATCTATCGGGGCGCTTATATGGTCCAGCGGCCCGGGGCGGGTCAACTGGACTACATGCTGGGCGGCAACGGCCTAGGCCGCGTGCGCGGCCGCACCGTTGAGCAGGAAGACAAGAACAGTCCCAAGGTGCCCGTCTCGCGCCGCGTGCGTCTGTACCGCGACCGTGACGGCCTGCTGATCCGCGAGGCCTGGAGCAACGCCCAGGGCGAGTACGACTTCCCCCGCATCGACAGCACCACCGCATACACCGTGCTCAGCTACGACCATGAGGGCGACTTCCGCGCCGTGGTGGCCGACCGCGTCACGCCGGAGGCCATGCCATGACACTGCGAGGCGTTGAAATCACCATGGCCGCTAACGAGGCCCGCCTGCAGGGCCTGCGCGACCTACTGCTGGACGTGGGCTCGGGCACGGCCTGCGTGCGCATCTTCGCGGACGTCGAGCGGCCTGCCTTCGGCGAGCCCTCGGCCCTGCCCATGCTGGTCGAGCTGCCGCTGGCCAAGCCCTGCGGCGAGATCGTGGCCGGCCGGCTGCGGCTGCTGGCCCGCGATGCAGCAGGCGCCATGATCCTCGAATCCGGGATTGCGACCTGGGGCCGCATCGTGTCTGCGACGGGCGCGCTGGTGATGGACGTGGATGTGTCGGCCGAGGGCGGTGACGGCCAGATCCAGATCCCGGACAGCACGCAGCTGTATGCCGGCGGCTACCTCACGCTGGCACCGAACAGCTACATCGAGTAGGCCATGGCGATCATCGAACTGATCTTCCGTCGCCCGCTGGCCGGGGGGTCGCCCAACGAGCTGGTGTTCGGCAATGAGGACGATTCGGGCTCGGGGCAGGACGCGGTCACGCGGGCAGCCATTCGCCTGCCTGGTGCCCGCGTGGGCATCCGTGCCCTGCGGCGCAAGACAGCTGCCACTGCCATCCGGCTGCCGGGCGCGCGGGTCGCGCTCGGCGCGATCTACCAGACGCGCACCGACCGGCCGGCCGTGGGCGGCACGCTGTCAGCGTTTGAAGAGGGCGCAGCTGCGCGCGGCGCCCTCGTGTCGGTCTACCAGCAGTCGGCCGTGGCCAGCAGCACCACGCGCATCGGTGGCCGGCAGGCCGTGGCTGCCGGCGCGGCCACCGTGCACCGCTGGCAGGACTCGCAGCGCCTGCGCCTGGACACGCGCCAGGGCATGGGCAACGCCCTGGCCGTGGCTGGCATCACCGCCCAGGCCTGGCAGGAGGCCGTCCGCGTCCACCTAGCCACGCGCCAGGGCATGGACAACGCCCAGGCCGCCCAGGCGGCTGTGCTGCAGCGATTCCAGGAAGCCATCCGCGTGCGCCGCGCCACCGTGCAGGCCTTCGGCGACGGCCTGCAGCGGGGAGCCTGGCACACCAGCAGCATGGGCGACGCCCTGCAGCTGGCCGTGGTCATGGGCGGTGCGCGGTATCAGGACGCCATGGTGCCGCCGCCGGGCATCACGCCGGGCCGGCCGGTCGATCCGCCCAAGCCGCCGCCGTGCTATGTGCCGCCCCCTGGGGGCGCGGTCGAGCTGGTGTTTTCGCAGGCCTGGACCGCCAGCACCGAGCTGGTCTTTTTCTGCTGCAAGGGCGGCGTCAACCCCGAGCCGCCGCGCTATGTCATTCCGCTATTGAGGGTCTACATGACTGTCCACACCATTGATGCGGTGCTGCTGCCCAGCTTGGAGCGCGTGCCGCTGCAGACCATCAGCATCACCACGAACGACGACGAGTACGGCTGGACCATGACGGCCTCGGGCAAGCTTTCGCTGCTGGACCAGCTGGCGCCACGGCAGGGCGTGCCGCAGCAGATCCGCGTCACCATCGATGGCATACAGTGGGTGTTTCTGGTCGACCCACCATCGCGCACGCGCAAGTTTGGCGAGCATGCTGTGCAGCTCACCGGCCGCAGCATCACCTCGCTGCTGTCCGCGCCTGCGTTTGCGGATACGGACTGGACCAGCGCCGTGCCGCGCACTGCCCAGCAGCTGGTGCTCGATGCGCTCGACCTCACTGGCATCGGCCTGGATTGGCAGATCGACGACTGGCTGGTGCCCGAGAACGTGTGGAGCCACAGCGGCACGCCGTTGTCGGTGGCCCAGCGGATCGCAGAGGCTGCCGGCGCCGTGGTGCGCAGCCACAGGTCGGAGCCCCGGCTGCAGATCGCACCCCGTTTTCCCCATCTTCCGTGGGCCTGGGCCGGCGCGCCTGCAGACGTTGTCATGCCTGGGCAGATCATCACCGCCGACAGCCTGCAGCCGGCCCAGGCGGCCCACTTCAATGCCGTCTACATCGCGGGCACGGCGCCGGGGCTCCCGTTGGGCCATGTCACGCGTGCAGGCTCTGCGGGCGACCGGCTCGCCCCGCAGATCACGGATGCGCTGATCACTGAGGTAGTCGCGGCCCGGATGCGCGGGCAATCCGTGCTGGCCGCGTCGGCGATCACGCACCAGCAGCCCATCACGGTGCCTCTGCTCACAGGCGGCACCCGGCCTGGGCTGATCCTGCCTGGCTACCTGATCGAAGTGCAGGAGCCTGAGGAGACCTGGCGGGGGCTGGTACGAGGCATCACTGTTTCGGTCGACGCGCCGTCCATCCGTCAGGCCCTTGATGTCGAAAGGTCCATCGCATGATCATCAATCTCTTCCGCCGCCTGCAGCGGCTGCAAACCGAGCCACCAGTCCTCTATGCCACCCTGGTGGCACGCATCGGTGCCACGGCCCGCGTGGAGTTTCCCGGCGGTGGCACATCCATCGTCAACAACCCTCTGGCGATCGAGGCCGGCACGCCCGTATTCGTGCGAGACGGTGCAGCTACCGGGCCGGCCCCTGACCTCATCTACACCCGGATCGACGTCTAGGTCCGCACTCGCTTTTCAGCGCCCGCCGCGTGGCAACACCGGCGGGCTTTTTTGTGTCCTGAAGAAATGGAGTCCCCTGTGAATCCCCTCAAGCGTTGGCGGTGGTGGGCCGTGCTGGCCTTGCCCCTGGCTGTGATCGTCATCAACTCCCTTGGCCCCAACGGCTGGCGCGAGCCTGTCGTGCGACTGCTGTGGCTGTCGTGGACCGCTGTGGCCGTGGCCGTGGCGCTGAGTGCGTCCAAGGCCATGGCCGACTACGCCCACGGTCGCGACGCATGGATCAAGGCCCTCGAGCATCCCATCGGCGCCGGCCTGGCCTTTCTCGCGCTGTGCGTGCTGCGTGGCGCCATGGTCGTGGCCATCGTCTGGGCATCGATGACGCAGTTTGCCCAGGCGGGCGAGGTGCCGGCGCGCCAGCCCGCCGGCCTGGCCCGGGCCGAGGGCATGGCGCCGATGGTCGTCGAGGAGATCAACGCCCATTGGCCCAAGATCCCCCGCCGCAGCTACCTGGGTGCGCTGTTCGAGCAGGAATCCTGCCGATCGCTTTCGCACTCCATGTGCTGGTCCTCGACCGCGCGCCTGAAGACCTCGCGGGAAGAGGGCGGTGGCCTGGCCCAGCTGACGCGGGCCTGGACCAAGACTGGCGCCCTGCGCTTCGATAGCCTGGACGAAGTGCGGCGCATGGCGCCATCCGCCCTCGAGGACTTGGACTGGCAATCCGTTTATGAGCGGCCCGAACTGAGCGTGCGCGCGGCCATCATCAAGCTGCGCGGCTGCGATGCGCGCCTGCAGGCGCTGTCGCCAGACCTCGATGCGCTGGTGCGCGTTGCCTTCTGCGACGCCGCCTACAACGGCGGCTGGAGCCACCTCCAGCAGGACCGCCAACTGTGCACGCTGCAGCGGGGCTGCGACGCCGACCAGTGGTTCGGCCACGTCGAGCTGCACAGCGTCAAGAGCCGCGAGAAATGGCAGGGCTACGGTCAAAGCGCCTACGACATCAACCGGGAGCACGTACGCAACACTGTGCCGCTTCAGTCGCGCAGGCTGAAGTACTTACCGTGGCTCGGGGTGTAGCAATGCTCGAAGCCATCAAGTCCAAGGCCTGGCAGGCCAGCGCCCTGGTGCTGGCCGTGCTGCTGGCCCTGCAGACCTGGCGCCTGCACACCGAGCAGCTCGCTCACCAGCGCCTGATCACTGCGCAAGCCCAGCAGGTGGCCGGCCAGGCCGTCGCGGGCCTGACCCTGGAGCGAAAGCTCGCCACCGCCGAATCCACCCACGCAACGCAAACCCAGGAGGCATCCGATGCATTCACCCAGGCCCGCCCTGCGCGCGACGCTGTTGTGCGCGCTGATCTCGACCGTGTTGAGCGGCTGCGCCTCGCAGCCGAACGCAGCGCCGCCACAGCCCGGGCGCAAGCCCAGGCCAACGCCGCTGCCGGCCGCGATCTTGCAGATCGATACGGCGCCCTCGCTCAGCACGTTGCAAGCGGGGCAGCAGTGGTTGCAGGACTCCGAGCGGATCTTGCACGTCGAGACGATGAGGTAGTGCTGCTGCGCACCCAGATCGACGTCGACCGGAGGCTGTTGTTGCGCTAGGCAGTGCTGTGAACGCAGCCCCTTTTTTCCAGACTGTTTGAGTGCTTTGCACGGGAACTTCGGTGCCGGCTCCTGGTGGCCGACCTTGCCGTTCCTGTGAGGGGTCTGCATAATGTATGTATGTTTATACAGTTGTTTCGGTGGTGCGCAGAGCTTTGGTCTGCTGCACCAGCAGTCCGCGATGCCAGCTGCCAAGCTGACCTGGGTCTCCGGGCCGTTGGACCTTTGTCCTGCGTCGGCACTTGGTCGTTGCCAGGTTGCAAAATGATGGATCAAGCTTACCCTGGGACAGGCGAGGAGGATGGATCTACAATGCCCTCCTTGGGTTGCTATAAGTCATGAAATTTCCCTTCTCTTTTCGTTCTTCGCGCACCTCAGAAATCGAGTGCACCCTTTACAACGCAGACTGCATGGAAGTTTTGGAGCAGCTTCCGGATAACTCTGTTGACTTAACTGTGACTTCACCTCCTTACTGCCTGGGGAAGGCGTACGAGAGCACTAAAGACGTCGCGGATTTCACTGCCTTCCATAAGAAGATTCTTCCTGAAATAGTGCGTATTACTAAACCAGGTGGCAGCATTTGCTGGCAGGTGGGGTCGCATGTTGTAGATCGAGTTTTGACACCGCTGGATTTTCTTGTATATGAAATATGCCGTGATATTGGTGGTCTAACTTTAAGAAATAGAATAATTTGGACCTACGGCCATGGCTTGAATGAGACACAGAGATTTACTGGTCGTCATGAAACCGTGTTGTGGTTTACCAAGGGTGACCAATATACTTTTAACTTGGATGCTGTAAGGGTTCCGCAAAAATATCCTGGTAAAAAGTACTATAAAGGCCCAAAAAAAGGCGAGTATTCGGGGAATCCGTTGGGGAAGAATCCCACGGATGTATGGGAAATTCCGAATATAAAGGCTCAGCACAAAGAAAAAACTATCCACCCTTGCCAGTTTCCAATAGCATTGGTTCATAGATTGATTAGCGGTCTTTCTAATCCAGGGGATACGGTTTTTGATCCATTTAGTGGGGTTGGTACTACTGGAGCGACTGCAATGATGCTTGATAGAAATTTTATTGGTAGTGAACTGATGAAAGAGTATTATGAGATTGCCAAATCGCGTATTAGGCAAGCTAGTGATGGTACTCTGCCTCACCGTGACGTGAGCGTGCCGCTGTTAGATCCCTCTACCACAGGCGCTGTTGCAAAAAAGCCGGATCATTTTTGCTGGGCTAATTGAAAGGGTTGTATGGCTACTAAGAAGAAATTTACCATTCCCTGCATTCCGATTAAGCAGGGTGATAAAACGCTTTACATGTTCACCGCTGATGCAAAAAAGCTCTGGAGAATTCTCCAGATCAATCAGCGAGATTCTGATAAAGATACAGGTTATCAGCGTGTTCTATCTCCTTCCCGTTTGCGCTCTATCACTAGATTCATAAGTAGTGGTAATCCAGTGCCGACTAGCATTCTTGTTTCTCTTAGCGCGGAGACTAAGGTCAGTGCTGATGGCCGGGAATTAACTATTCCTGACGTCCCTGATGCCGGGTGGGTTATAGATGGGCAGCACCGTTTGGCTGGGGCAAATGAGGCTAATAAAGACATTGAACTAGCTGTTGTGGCTTTTGTTGGGCTTGATGAGGATGCTCAGATTGAGCAATTTGTCACCATTAATCGTGAGGCAAAAGGTGTTCCGACGTCTCTCTATTTGGACCTTTTGAAAAGATTACCTCAAAAAACAAGCGCAGAGCAAGTGCGAGAGCGTGCTGCAGATCTGGCGGTTCAGATTAAAAGTGATGAGACCTCCCCATTTTATGCTCGCATAGTTATTACCACATCACCGGCAAAGGGTGAAATATCTTTAAATAATTTTGTCCGGAAGGTTTCCCCGTTGATTGGCGATGGAAAGCCTCTGAAGGATTTCACTGGTACAGAACAGGCGCAAATAATCAACAATTATTTTTCGGGTTTGAAGGTCGCATTTCCTGAGAGATTCGGAAAAACTTCAATATTTTTTCAAACGCTAGGTTTTGGGGCGTTGATGAATGCTCTACCAACCGCCTTGAATCTGTGCATAAAAAACTATAAGGCATTTAAGGTCGCAGATGTTGCGAAGTTGTTTGGTCAAATATCTCATTTTAATTTTGACTCGTGGGCTGCAATGGGAACAGGAACAGCTGCGGAAAATGAGGCTGGTGAGGATCTGAAAACAGAACTTCGTAACGCTTTTGATGGGAATGATGGGAAGGGGAATCAGGCACTTGACTTAGGTGTTTAAGCTGTGGCTTACGAAACCTCTGTCAAGAGAATCTCGAAAAGGAACTGGCCGCAGGTGGTTGATGCTTGGGCGCCATTTATTAGCGCCTTAGATCCTGCTCGATTTCAGTTCGTCCCTGTGTCGGGTGTTAAAGAACTGCCTGATTTGCAGGCCACTCTTGAAAAATTGCCTCATAGTTCGGTTGAAGTGCGAGTAGAGCCGCTTAGTAGTGCAGTTGCTCACTTGGAGGAAACAGTATTCCTGACTCATAAGGCGGCAAATATATTGTGCGCTGCTCATGATCAAGCCGTTGGTGGGCTTCCCACTTGGAGTTTGGCAACCGCTTACCAGGCTGCAATGTTTGCATCTATTGCCTGCTGTGGGTTTTTGGGTGTTACTTTGCATGCATATGTGAAAAAGAGTTTTATAGTAGATTTTTTCCCGGAGCCCTCAAAAGATTTATCTAGAAAAGCGCTGCAAGGATATAGATTGGGTAGTGAGGCTCATATTATTCGCTTTGAGTCTACGGTCAGTCATTTTCATCATTGGGCATTGTTTCGAAGGATTATTCGGACGACGACTGATATAGACTTTGATGAGGAAATAATACTTCTACTTGATAAGGTGCAGGATAAACTATACGCAGAGCAAAGGAATGGTCTTCATTATAATCATCGTTGGCAATATGATGATTTGCATAAATATATAGATGCCCCTGGGTTACTAGTACCTGACAGCAGGAAAACATACAAAGAAATGTTCGATCCTCAGTCGCCGGGTTTCAGCATGGCTCTAGGTACTGCATTGGTATCGCTCGCTACCACGTTACTTGCTGGCTTGTCAAGGTCGGCGCCATTGTTGGCAGAGCAGCATGCTAAGCTGCAAACAGCATGTGCGATTCCAAGGATGAAGCTTCGAGCGGAGTACGAAAGTGCTAGCGGAATTGCCTTGATCTAACGGGTGGTTTGCACTCTCTCAGCCATTGCGCCATCTTCCCCGGCGCCGGTCAATGCCGTCAGCCAAGTCCCGGTAGGGAGGGTGTGCTCGCAATGCTTAATGCCGACGACTATCTGCTCGTCTTGAAGGTGCACGCCAGCGACGTGCCAATGTGCCAGCATGCGAGCCCGGGCCCGCTTCTTGCAGTAATGGATGGCTCGCGGTTTTGACGACATGTCCCAACAGACAGCCTCGTCACCCACGTCTACCAAGCCTATGACAACTGGTGCAGCCAGCGCCGGAAGACAGAGATGGCTCGGAGTGAAGTCACCGCCAGTTTGATCGCCGCCTTCACCCATGCCAGGCTGCCCATGCGGGTGAAAGTTGTGCGCATCGGCGAAGGTGCCCAGACCAGACCTGCACCGACCCGGTTCTGCGAATGCCTGTGCCGCTATACGGAGTGCAGGCTGCCTGGGCGACTGACCTAGTAAGTGCTTCGATAGTCGCTGGTGTTCCGAGCTTGCCCAGCGTCGACAAGGTGCCAAACCACATCTGAGGCGATTCTGGTAGGTTATCTTGTAACCTTTTGATTTTTAACAGGCTGCTTGGATTGCAAATCCGGTTAGACCAGTTCGACTCTGGTTCGCGCCTCCAAAAATTCATTGCAGACACAGTGTTCAAAAGGCCCTTCGGGGCCTTTTTCTTTTTCTGCATCACGGGTTGTTGCTCGTCCTTGATGCCATGGCTGCGCAGCGGCCTCGACTTGGCTGGCGCATCTTCTTCTCTTCCGATTCAGTGCCGTGGCAGTGCTTCACGCTCTGTGCATCGAGAGCATGGCTGCATGCCTGTTTTGGTCATTCATCGCTGATTTGGTGAATTTAATTGTTTCCATTTGTTTTAATTGGCAGTCGTCATTGAAATTT
>Ga0308167_1000824_pt1 | contig 45212 bp, 39 predicted proteins | sample PhyCR1_2_FD_202138 | JGI IMG/M metagenome (GOLD analysis project Ga0308167, IMG submission 202138) | Phyllosphere microbial communities from UC Gill Tract Community Farm, Albany, California, United States - DLSLRC.R1 | ecosystem: Host-associated > Plants > Phyllosphere > Unclassified | place... | reverse complement strand
TTCACCCGCAGCCCTGACCGCGTTACGTTGTACATCGTTGAAGTAAGCAGGGACGGTGATGATGGCGCGGTCACACTTGCAGCCACAGTGCTGTTCCACGTCTGCTTTCAGGCTACGCAGAAGCAGGGCGGACAGTTCTTCAGCACGAAAATGCTGGTTACCCAGTCGGAATGAATGATCCGTTCCCATGAAACGTTTAAAACTGGCGAGGGTAAGTTCCGGATGAGTAAATAAGCGTGCATGTGCGGGGGCCCCCACCAGCATATGCCCGTCATCGTCTATCCCGACCACCGAAGGGGTCAGATTTTTTCCATAGACATTGGGAACCAGCAGAGACTGACCGTCCTGCCATATCGAAACAGCACAGTTTGAAGTACCTAAATCTATCCCTATCAACATCCGTATGCCCCCTGAGACAGTCGGAGAAACAACCGTGAGAATTTTGATCGGCTGAATGCAGAAAATATAGTGAACATTCTAGCGTTACTGCTTTGATGTTCCGATAACATTTTTGAATTTTGTTTAATCAGATTAAGGGGCAGGCGAAGCGAGTCATTAACCCCCCCTTCATGGGATTATCTTTATCCGAGGTTATTACAGAAAAGGAGTATCCGTAAGATACAATTCACTCATTGAACAGGGGAATTTTAAAATCAACAGTTTTTATGGTGTAAAAGTAGACTCGAAAAATGTTGAGCACTGCCCGTAACTGAGTAATATCAGCCGCAAGCCTGCAAGAGGATAACAGGCGCTATTTATTATCTTAATAAGCTGAAGCCCGTCATGTTAAATATTATTTTTGATGATCCGAATGCAGCATATCGTTATGGTATGGAGAATTTCCTTACGCAGATATTTTCTCTGGAAAAGAAAATTCCTGTACAGATATCTGATCTGACTGAAGAAAACATTCCTGCTGCGAACATTATCGTTAAAAGATTCAGCGCTGGCGAAAGTACTATTTGCCAGCCACTATTTCAGCAACGCACTCCGCACAGTTTGATTATTGCCGTGTACGACTGCCGGACAGTGCCGTTCGTGACAGACCTGCCGTTGTGTATTACTAACATTATTTTTATTAACCGTAAGAGCTCTCTTGAACACATCAGAAAACGGGTGATCAGCGGCTGGGCGAACCACACGACGGGTATTCCTGACCAGTTGCCACGTGATTGTGCCAACTGCAAGCAACCAGAGTTGTCTGCAAAAGAGGCCAGAGTTGCAACGCTGATCCACGCGGGTAATGATGTGGGGCATATTGCCAAAAAATTGCAGATAGCAGAGAAGTCCGTCAGCGTGCATAAAAGAAAAATCATGGCTAAATTCAATCTGCTATCGGATTCGGAATTACTCAGTTGTCTGAAATTAATTAAAAACAAAATATTCTGAGATGATGCCTAAAAAAGCCGGAAGAAACCTTCCGGCCAGCATACATATATTACTAAATATATACTTCTAAACTTACATTGCTAAAAAGCATCAGGCAATAGTGACTTTCTTATCCAGATAAACATCCTGTACAGCGTTTATCAGAGAAACGCCTTCTTTCATAGATTTCTTAAAGGCCTTCCGCCCCAGAATCAGGCCCATGCCACCCGCACGTTTATTGATAACTGCCGTACGGACCGATTCCTGGATATCATTTTCACCGGCCGCGCCGCCGGAATTAATTAAACCTGCACGCCCCATATAACAGTTAGCCAGCTGATAACGTACCAGATCGATGGGGTGATCGGTGGTCAGTTTGGAATACACGCGCTCATCGGTATAACCGAATTTCACCGCTGTATAGCCGCCGTTATTTTCCGCCATTTTCTGTTTCACGATATCCGCGCCAATGGTCGCAGCCAGATGGTTGGCTTGTCCGGTCAAATCGGCGCTGGAATGATAATCCTTGCCGTCTTTCACAAACGCCGGATTACGCAGATACGCCCACAAAACAGTGACCATTCCCAGTTCATGCGCACGCTCGAAAGCGGCTGAAATTTCTTCAATCTGGCGGCGAGATTGTTCCGAGCCAAAATAAATCGTCGCACCGACTGCCTGTGCACCAAGATTGAATGCCTGTTCCACGCTGGCATACAACGTCTGGTCGTATTGCGTCGGATAGCTCAGGGTTTCGTTATGATTCAGCTTGACCAGGAACGGAATTTTGTGGGCATAGCGGCGTGAAACTGACGCTAAGACACCGTATGTGGATGCCACACAGTTACAGCCGGCTTCAATTGCCAGTTCGACAATATTTTTAGGATCGAAGTAGAGGGGATTCGCGGCAAAGGAAGCGCCTGCGGAGTGCTCGACGCCCTGATCCACCGGCAAAATGGACAGATAACCCGTTTTGGCTAAGCGTCCGGTGTTATACAAGTTTTGCATTGCGGTAAGCACGCGGGGAGAGCGGTTATTGTCGATCATTACACGGTCAACAAAATCGCTGCCGGGAAGATAAAGCTGATCGGCGGTGATGGTGGAACATTGATGCTGCAGCAGTGAATCAGCTTCTTTGCCGAGTAACTTAGCGATATCAGTCATATGGACTCCTTTTCGGCTCTTTGCGAACGCTCAGAGCAGTGAATGAAATTTCCTGACCCCATACTTATAGTCGCCTTACCGGCATTTTGTGTAACTCAGATTGCGCTTTTGCGGCAGTCGATCACTTTGCGCTTACTCCCTCGTCATAGAATTTTGTGCTTTCAGTTGGTTTCCAGAAGAACGCCTGGCAGCCCACTTAAGGTGAGAATTAATACCAAAACCCGGAACACCACGCTGGTGTCCCGGTTTTTTTCAGCTTGCGACTCTCAACACCTTCAGCAACCGCGCCAGACTGTCGCGTTGCGTTGCCGGGATTTCACCGCCCGCTGCGTAACCTGCATTACGCATGATGCTTTCCTGCAAACCCACCAGCCAGTCGTAGATATAAAACGCGGTGGAATTGGTCGGGGTAGCCGATAGTTTTGTCAGGCGCTGGGATGACTTCCAGCTGGCGACGCTTTTCTTCGGTTTGGCGAAAATCTTGTGGCCTTTGTTAATACGGCTTTCCGGACGCTCAGCTTCCGGTTGTTTTTCAAAACCCAGCCACGCCACAAAATCACCCAGCACGGTCAGCGCACGGGAAACCTGCCGGTCGGCATGATGATCATGTTCACGCGCGCCCGCCGGTAATGTGCTGCCCAGAGACCGCACCAGCGCTTCGCCCATATTAAGTCGGAAACTGGCGGTGATCAGCTCTTCCATCAGCAATTCAACCGTCGGTTTCGCCACGCCAAGCAAGGCGATCAAGGGTTCGTTTTCCGGCAGGCTGCGCAGATGGTTGATCCAGTAACGCTGTACATGACGGGCAAAGGCGGTGCCGTCATCCGGTTTAGCCTGCCAGACTGGCGCGTCCTGTTGTTCAGCGAACAGATCAATATCAATGCCAATACCAAAACTCTCTGCACCGTTTTGATCCTGAGCGCCGGAATCCACTGGCTGGCCGGTATGTTCCAGATAAATACGGTGCAGCTCGTCGCGGCCAGGCAACAGCTTTTCCAGGAGTTCGCCATGAACACCGGTGCGGGTTTGCAGCGCTTTAATCACTGTTTGTACCGTGCGCTGTTTCTGCAACGGGTCAGCCGCTTCGCCTTCCTGATACCAGCGACCCAGCAGGTTATCCGCCAGTTCACGATGCAGTTCATCACGCAATTCACTCAGACGGTTGAGACGCACATCAGGACGAATTTCAGCCACCAGATAATCCGCCATGCGTTGCAGACCCCGCTCGTCCATCGCCAGCAGCGCGCCCCAGGCATCGCCCGGATTGCCGACATGACGCTGGACGGCCTCGTCGAAATGCACAGACTGCGTCATCCGCCGGTCGAACGGGGTCAGCACCCACACCAGCCCCGGTTTGCGGCGGCTGCGCACCTGTGTGTTTTCGCCGTGCATCTCTTTTACCCAGTGCTCAAGCGTCCGGCCGACGGCGACCACATCATCGCGTTTATCCGCAGCGGTGCAAACCATCAGCATATTCATCTCATGGCGGTCGGTGTAACGTTCCGGCAGATAAGCGACTTTGGCACGAAACAGCGGGCTGATATCATCACCGCCATCATCGTTCATTTCATCGTCCTCAGCGCTGCCGTAGCCCGGTAAATCCAGCAAATCAAACTGTTCGAATAAGGCTTCGCGTGGCGGCGAAAGCAGGGGGATTTGCACTTCTGCGGCCAGCAAGGTCAGCTCTTCAAGTGACAACGTCACCGGTGCTGTGCTCGTACCTTCAACTTCCGGGCAGACGGAAATCTCAATGTCAAAGGCCGGAGACTGACTGAAAATCCCATCAGCCGGTTGCATCGCGTCATCAACCAGCACGCTGAGCGGAGCCAGCAGACTTTTTGCGCCGCCCAGATGTTGCAACGTATGCGCGTAATGACGGTAAGCCGTGGTCAGCGCGGGCACGTTGTCCCACAGTATGGAAAACAAACGCGCACGGTCATCGACATTCAGATACGGCGCGAGATTTACCGCGACCGGCCAGAAGTGCGCATTGAGGTGGCGAAAACGGCGGGCATCCAGCCGAATCATAGAATCCCATAATCCCATCATCTGCTCGCTGCTGAAGCCTTCAACCGGCTCCGGCTGGCGATGCATCATCAGCTTATTCAGATGCTCGGTGATCTGCTGCGTATCCGGCACGTGATAATGACTGTCCGGCTGGAAGGCGCGGATAACAATGCGGGCCAGATCAGGCTCATTGAGTAACAACACGCGTACCGGGAAAGCCCGGTCGCGCACATCAGACTGACGGGTGAAACGGGTGGCAAGGCGTGCAGTGCGGTTGCCCGGATTAATTTGCGTCAGATAATCCAGCGTGACGCCGCCCAGACGGGTTTCCAGCCGGCCATAATTCCCCGCTGCCAGCGAGCAGATCAGATAGGATTTTCCCGCCTGAGAATGACCGTAAAAGCCCAGCGCGGGCGGCAGCTCGCAGGCCAGTGCCAGACGCTGCGCTTTATCGCGGCAGCGTTTTAGCTGCAAATTCAGCCGGTCAGCTTCAAGATCTAAACGCGGTGCCTGAGCGCGGGTGTGTTCCACCCAGTTCAGCGCGTCACCGATGGTGTCAGACGCGGCGGCAAACTGACGTTGCAGCACATTTGTAGTCACTGCCTGTGCCGGGATTGTTGCTGTTGTGCGGGTTGTCATGAGACGAATACGCTCCCACTGTCGATCCAGTAATGGCTTTCGCCCAGTGTATTTAGCCGCAGACGCAGGTGATGAACGGGCACTTTGGTGCCGTTATCCAGCACTGCGCTGGCTATATCAAAAAATTCAGGCGTCGGGTGATCTTCGCCTTTTTTCACCGCCAGTTTCACCCGCAGCACGCTGTCACCGGCCACTTTACGCGCCAGTTCAGGTTCGGCAATTGAAAGGGTATACAGCGGTGACGCAGGCCAGCGGTCATTTTCCAGCTGACGGAAGCCCAGACAAATGGCACCACGAATACGGAAACTGGCCGCGCTGTCGAGTTTGTAATCATGGGCATCGAGGTCAATATCGCTGTAACAGACGTTCTCGTCGGTCAGCGCCTGATTGCCATCGAGCATACCCAGATAACGTACGGTCGAATAAGGCTGGAAATCACCGGCTTTGAAATAGAAGCCCGGCAGACGCAGATCCAGCGCCAGCAGACACAGCATTGCGCCCACGGCGGCGGTAGACTTCGGGTTGTCGATGCGACCGAGTTTGTTAAACGGATACCAGCCGCTGGTGTGATAACCGTCAAGCGATAACATGCGGTTGATTGGCAGCGGTTGCAGGTGACGGAACAATGCCTGAATCCCCGGGAAGCGCGAAGGGCGGCCGGTCAGCAGCAGGACATCGCAATCATGCAACGACACCACTTCACACAGTGAACGCAGATTCTGAGTAATACTCATCCGGTTTGATAAAAATTCACCGTGCAGCTTGCTGAGCTTGAGCACCAGCGGTGTCTGCAAAATATCAAAGACCGCGGAACCGGCAGGCAGCACGCGCTGGATTTCCGTATGAAGATAATCAAGCACTTTTTGCGTCGGTGGCTGTTCCAGCAACTCACCAAACGGTGCGTCAATTTCCGCGTGGGTGTCCAGCGGGTCAAAGCGTTCATACACTTCCAGCACCGCATGGGCCAGCGGAATGAAAATTTGCAACGTGCTTTGCTGGCGCAGCGTTGCGTGCCCGTCCATGCGACCTTCGCTGCCGAACAGACGCGTCATCAGCCCGTCAGGATTCGCCAGACCGGCCTTTTTCAGTGCCGCATGAAGCGCTGGCAAAATGTAGAGCTGAATGACGTCGAGCAGGATATCGTCGCCCGCCACTTTGAAGCCTTCGCGGAACAGCAGACGCGGGGTAATTTTGACGTTATTCCCCATACCGTCATCCAGCCAGTATTGGGTAATCGCCAGATCGGTAGTGCCGCCACCGATATCAATGGAGGCGATGCGCAGGGTTTTGCCAACCGGTTCGTCATCCGCCAGTTCGCGGTCAGGACGCGCCATGCTGGCAAAAAATTCACCGGTATGTCCGCCGAAGTTCACCTGCGTTTCGTTATACAGATACACCATCTGCCCGCAGGTGGCTTCGTCCCATTCCATCTGCACATCCGGCACCGGCATCAGGCTTTTCGCCTTGTCAGCCGGATGTTTAAAACCGTCATCAGACGGATGCCAGCCCATCGATTTCCACACCAGACCAATCGCTTCCTGCATACGGCGGCGGAAGATTTCGCGCTCCGGTTTAGGCATCGCCGAAGGCAGGGTAAGAATGATATTGCGTAACTGACGCGGGGCGGAAGATCGCAGCATTTTGGTTCGCTGAGCCGGGCTGTTGATTTGCATCAGCGCCTGCGCCAGAAGTTCGGACAACATCAGCGTCATCACAGAACTGCGACTGTAGTGCGCCGAAAACACCGGAAGACGATCTTCAACGGGCAAATCAGACAGCGGCTGGCCTTCATCGTTAATCAGAAACGTCAGCGGCATGGCCGCCGCGACCGGTTCAGTGATCGCGCCATGCCCGCCCTGACTGAAACGCCAGCCCGGCGTATAACTGTCTTCATCCCACAGATAGCGGCGCGGGCTGGAAATCCCGGTTGATCCTTCGGTGCCTTCGCGCAGTAAAGCCAGACGACTGGCTTCGCGACCGGCACGCAAAATCGACGGCCAGATAAACGCATCATCCCGGCCACTTTCGGCAGAAAAGTTAGGTTTGCCGAAGCGCGCCTGAGCAAATTCCACGCGGCTTTCGAACAGTTCGTTATAGAGAAAATGTGGCTGAGAAAGGTCGCGCAGTTGCAGTTCGCTGGTCTGCTTCAGACCGTCAGTTTCGCCGACGTGATCTTCAACCAGAATGCCGCAGGTATGCGAGTTACCAACATCCAGAATCAGGTCCACGTTGATGGACGGTTCCTGCAAGGTGGCACCGCTGATTTTAAGCTCAGGAATACCCAGCTGACTGCCGAGCATTTCCAGTAAATTCAGGTAGTGCGCCTGATATTCAAACTCGCGCAGGGCAACTTTGATGTTGCGTGCCTCACGCTGTTCGCGAATAGCGGATTGTTCGGTAAACACTTCACGCAGCCAGCCGTCAACCCAGGTCTGGTCAAGGAATTCCGGCAGTTCGTCGTTATGCCAGGCCAGCGCAAAACTGATGCCGTTTTTCACATCATCAGGCGTCGGGGCGAGCTGAGTTTGTTCATCATCGCTTTCCACCACACGGGTATCAAAAGCAATCACCACGCGGTGCGTGCTGCCGTCCGCTTCCGGCGTATCCAGCTGACGGATTTGCACCCGCGCCCAGTTATCCGGGCCTGCCATAAAGGTGCGCGGAGGATTAAAGCGCAGGAAAGGCAGCGGTAGCCAGATTTGATCGAGCAATTTAAGCGACTGTTCCAGCGGAAAACTGAACTCCGGACGCACGACTTCCGGCGCGCCGCCGTCGGTTGCCGGTAAAAAGTGTCGGCCATTTTGCGGATTATAATCCAGACGCAACAGAGGGCCGTTGGCACTTTTACGCACAAATTTGGCAGGCAGTTCGAGGTCCCAGACCGGCTTAAGCGCGAAGTCGAGGAACTGGATGCCGCTGTCCCGGATCAGAGTAATCTTTTGTTTAAAATCAGTAATGGTTGCCAGCATGGTCTTATTTACCTTCGCGCTTAATCGTCATTGGGTAAACCGTGTCGCCGTTATAACGGCCCTGACACACGGCAGCGCCAGTCGCGCCCTGGGTACAACTGATTTCCGGCATCTGATATCGGGAGCCGTCACTGCATTTCGCTCTGTAACGGGTATTGATCACCAGATTCCCTGACTGCATCAGCCCGGCATTAACCGGCGCGCGACAGGTAACCCCGGCACCATAGGTAATTTTCACCGTGCCCTGACCCTGTTTGAACTGATAACGCAGCACCGGCGGCTTGCCGGTAACCGGATCTTTGATTTCAACGATGCCATTCCAGTTACCGTTGAGGAATTTCGTCGAACCGATTTTTACCGCATCCGGCGGAAGTACCAGCGCATTTTTGCTGACTGGCGCTGGGGCAGGTTCTGCTACCACCGGCGTTTTCTCGACTTCCGCGACCGGCTCTGGCGCAGGCACCACTACAGCAGCAGGCACGGCTTCCGGGGCTTTCACTTCTGATGCTTTTACTTCCGGGGCTTTCCCTTCGGATGTTTTCACTTCCGGTGCCTTCGCGGGTTCAGCAACTGGTGGCGGGGCGATCACCGCAGGTTCGGCTGCCGGAGCAGGTTTCCGGGTTTCGGTTTGAGCTGTCTCTGCTTTCGGCGCAGGGGTGCGCGAATACAACCAGCCCGCTGCCGAACCGGCCACAACCAGCGCCGCCACCGGCAGTGCCCAGATCAGCGGCGATATTTTACGGCGCGGTGCAGCCACCGGTTCAGGCGTGACGGCCTCCTGTTCTGCGGCGCGCGCCTCAATGGTTTTTATCACACGCACAGGCGCTTCAGGCGCGATAACCGGTTCAGGCGTTTTGACTTTTTCAGCAGCCAGAGAAAGTGAAGGCAACGGTTCGTCAGCTTTGAGCGTGTCGCGCAAGGCGGCAAAAGGTTCGGCACTGGCGGTGCTGTCGAGGCTGACAAAGCCCCAGAACGTCAGAACAGGCTGGCCGCCGACCAGATAAACGTGGTTCTGATCCGGAAAACGAAAGGCTTTTTCCAGCAGCGCACCAAAAAACTGACTGGCTGATTTTTCAGAGGATTTAGCGGCTTTACTGATTTGTGATACCACATCGAGGCAGTTTTCGAGCTGCCGTAAGGCAGAGGCACGCGCCGCGTCAGTTGCAGCTGCCCAGGAAACCACTTTGCCTTCGCGAGGGGAATACCAGTCGAGACGGTCACCGGCCTCATTAAGTTGAGGAATAGCCAGACAATCCGCGATTGCAGGTTGTTTACGCAGGCGTAAGGTTTCCCGTAATTGCAGGGCTGATGCGTATACCGGCTGCCCGTTTTCGCCCAGCGCAAGGATGTCGTTGAGACTGCCACTGCGTAAAAATGATTTTGCCACGCCTGAATAGCCTTTAGTGGTTTTGCACCGCGCCAGCGCGCAGGCAGAAAAGGTTCATGATGCTGCCACCTTAAGCGATTTAAGCGAAATCAAACGGGGGAATAAGGGTCAAAAAGGGTGGCTGTTTGTTGGGTGACATAAAAGCGGCGGCATCCCCCGCGGGAGGGTGTCGCCGTTAAAATAGAGGGGAATAGCAAATTATCTCAGGAGATCGCGTGAGGCATGTAAAGCCGCCACATATTCCTGCAATTCCGCACCACGGTTTTTAAGCCGCATCTGGCACTCAATGCTTGCCATAATATTAAGATGCGGTGAACGGATATTGATGATTTCGTGCACGGAATGATAGCCGCCCCCGACGAACAGGGCGATAGCGGACAGGGTTATCTGATCAAGCTGAGACTGACTCAGTTTATCGTCCAGAACATCTGCCGCCGTAAATAAACAGGCGGTGCTGCCCGAGATAGAAGCCAGCAAAGGATTATCACGATCAAACATGCGTTCAACAAATGCCGGACTGCCGTCTGCCAGTTTATGACTGATACGGGTACGGAAAAGCGGTCTGTTTTTCGTCAGGCCGTTAATGGTTAATATTTTTTGCAGTTTCGGATCAAGCTGACTGAAGACGGCTTGGTCAAGAATACCGATATCTTCACGGTAGGTATTCGACATCACGCCACTGCGTCCCCTCACGGTGAACAGACTGTCAGGCCTGTTTCTTTGCACTATTTTTGCTACCGGAGGAACATTATCTTTAAACAGAAATGCGTATTTCCCCGCATCATTAATGGCATGATTGATGATAAATTCACCCATAGCCTTAACTAGCAGTATTTTTTTTGCGAAAATTTCTGCTGAATATTCTGATGACAGAAGGGTGGAGGTAATATCCTGTTTGAATACCCTTGCAAACTGGCCAGTGGTATCTACATTCTTTTCAACTTCCTTTGCAAAAAAATCAAATTCTTCAGAGCCGTTATTCTTTAACCATATCTTCGCAAACTTAGCGCAAAGAATATAAATCGTCTCACCAAAAACAGGGGCGTTCCTGAGAATAACGGCGGCAGCCCAGGATTCCTGAACCGTTTTCTCTATATTGTTGAAATTGCGATCATGTACCAACTTCCCCTGAAACTCATAAGTATGGCTTAACTTTCTTTTCGTGCTGGTGAGTTGAGCAAGTTGTTTGTTTTTCAATCTGTATATAAATAAATCATCTTTGGACTGGGATCCATTTCTTGCCTGTGGCAGCATAAATTTCCTTATTATTTAAAAGAATCACTTCTGCAAAAAATCAGATTTCATTTTTTGGCAGCGAAGTCTAACACAAGGAAATAACCAAACGGATTAAATCGTTAGTTTAGGTTTATTAATAAACTTAATGAATAATAGAAATGGAAAATATCCATTAATAAGATAAATGGTTCTGCTTTGCCGACAGGGCGCAGGACTTAAAAGTCAAAAGGCTGCCATCCTGAGCAATTTCAGCGCAATCATAGGGATGGTAATCAACAAAAAGGGTGAATGCAGAAGCCGTGACGTAAAAGCGGCAGCATCCTCACTGTGCAGGACCCTGCCGGTAAAAAGCGGGGGAATAAATTATCTGAGCCGGTCGCAGGCATCATGTAAAGCCGCGATATATTCCTGCAACTCTGCACTACAATTTTTTAGTCGCATCTGGCTTTCAATGCTGGCGATAACATTAAGGTGTGGTGAACGGATATTAATGACTTCGTGCATAGCATGATAGCCGCCCCCGACAATCAGGGCGATAGCGGAAAGAGTTAACTGATCAAGCTGAGACTGATTCAGTTTATCGTCAAGAACTTCTGCTGCAATAAATATGTCTGCGGTACTGCCGGAGATAGAGGCGAGCAAAGGGTTATCGCGGTCAAACATACGTTCCACAAATGCGCGACTGCCATCAGCCAGTTTGTGACTGATCCGGGTCCTAAAAAGCGGCCGGATTTTCGTCAGTCCGTTAATGGTTAATATTTTTTGCAGTTTTGGGTCAAGCTGATCGAAGGTGGCTTTATCAAGAATACCGATGTCTTCACGATAAGTTTTCGATAGCACGCCGCTGCGCCCCCTGACAGTGAACAGACTGTCCGGCCTGTTCCTTTGTTTTATTTTTTCCACCGGTGAGGCATTATTTTTAAACAGAAACGCATATTTATCCGCATCATGAATCGCATGATCGATGATAAACGTCCCCATCGATTTAAGTAACTGTATTTTTCTGACGAACATTTCTGCTGAATATTCTGCAGACAACAGAACAGAGGTAATATCCTGTCTGGATATCCTTGCAAACTGACCATCGATATCAACATCTTCTTCAACTTTCTTTTTAAAAAAAGCAAACGCCTCAGATTTATTACTTTCTGACCATATGCTCTTTAACTTACCACAGAGTTTATAAACCGTTTCGCCGAAGACATTGGCATTCCTCAGAATAACAGCAGCAGCCCAGGACTCCTGAACGGTTTTCTCTATGTTATTGAAATTACGATCGTGCGCCAACTTATTTTGAAACTCGTAGGTATGGCTGGTATTTTTTATTGTCCGGGTGAGTTTCGCAAGTTGTTTGTTTTTAAGTCTTTGAAGAAAGAGGTCATCTTTGGACTGATGCCTATTTTTTACCTGTGTCAGCATAAATATCCTTATTTTTAAATAATCACATCGACGAAAGTTGAGACTTCATTTTTAGGCAACCCAGTCTAACACGGGGTGAAAGGCAAAAAGAGGAACTTTCTATGTGGCAGAGCTTAATAAACATGATGAATAATAGCAATGCCATCTATTTATAAAATAAATCACTCTCACCTGCTGCGCAGATGAAATAAATATCGGCGGAAATATTTCCGCCGATATTATCAGGCTCGCAAATTAAGCGCTTCAATAACACGTTCCAGTCGCTGGCGTTGATCACCGGTAACAGACTGAAGCGGTAACGGCAGACATGGGGCAGAAACCAGGCCGAGAATTTCCGCTGCGGCAGCGACAACGCGCAGGCTTCCGTGCTGGCGGAACATTTCCCATAACGGTTCAAGTTGTGCCGATAAAGTCTGAGCAGTCTGAGTATCCCCGTTTTGTGCTGCACGTGTGATGGCCACCGGAATTTCCGGGAACAATCCGGCAATAACCGAATACCAGACATCGCCGCCCTGTGTCAGAACCGTGGCAGCAGCCAGATCACCCGCCGCGCCGAGCGTCACATGCGCCGGAACCAACGGACGAAGCGCCGCCAGACGTTTTTGCGTGGCAACAGGGTCAGCAGATAACCCGGGGATTTTGATACTGGCAACATGCGGCAGTTGCGCGATACGCCCGTAAAGTTCATCGGTGAAATCAAAATGCGTTGTGGCCGGATTATCGTAAACGCACAAAGGCACCGAAAGATGACGGGTCACCGTTTCATACAACGTGAAGACTTCATCACTGGTGAGTTTCTGATACGACACAGGTGCTAGTAATACAGCACTCACACCCGCCCGCTGGGCATCTTCCGCAAGGTGCAGCACATCAGAGGTACGCACTGAACCGATACTGACCATCACGGGAATACCCTCAGCGTGTTCTACCGCCAGCCGGGCAACGCGGTCACGCTCACTGTGTTTCAGATAAGCATAACTGCCCGTCGAGCCCAGTGCGCCGATGGAATCCACACCCGCAATCACCAGACGCGACATTAGCCTGACAAAAGATTTCTCATCAATGCCTTTATCCGTCAGCGGGGTGAGAGGAAAAGCACTTAATCCTGTGAACATCGGGAACTCCCAAAGGGGTTAATTAACAAGACTCAGCATAGAGCAGCGATTTACTTTTTGCCCGATACAGATGAACCGGCATCCGGTTTCAGGCGCAACATATCCAGCCAGCCAATCAGGGTCAGCACCGCGATAACAATAAAGGCCACTTTGAAACTCATGCCGGGAACAGACTCCCAGTGCAGCATATCCACCAGTTGTTCACCCAGGCGCGTACCGAGCGCACCGACCGTGATCCCAAGCCCGACCGACAGTTGCAGCACCGTGCTGAACAGCGTATTAGCATCGGCCATTTGTTTTGCAGGCACATCAGAAAAGGCCAGCGTACTGATGCCGGTAAACTGCATTGAACGGCTAAGGCCGCCGAGAAACAGCAATAACATCACCAGCCAGTCCGGCGTGCCCGGCGTCAGAAACGCGCAGAACAGCAATGAGAAAACGCTCAGCAGGCCATTCACCACCAGCACCGGACGGAAGCCGAAACGGCGGATCAGCGGCGTGGTCGCCGGTTTCATCGCCAGATTACCGGCAAACACCGCCAGCACCAGTAAACCGGCATGGAACGGATCCATACCAAATCCGACCTGTAACATCAGCGGCAGCAGGAACGGCACCGCGCTGATGGTCACGCGAAACAACGAACCGCCGCCCATACTGATACGAAATGTCGGGATCACCATCGCCCCCAGATGCACCATCGGCGCGGGGTCGCGGTAAAGATGACGGACAGCCAGCACCGAAAGCACCACACCTGCGACCAGTAACAGCCCGGCGGTAGTCCACAAAATATGATCCTGACTGATCAGCTCCAGACCGGTGACCAGCGAAAGCATCGCCAGCCCGGTGAGCAGGAACCCCGGTTTGTCGAAATGTTTGGGTTCATCGGAAGGTGCCTGAGGAAACAGACGCCACGCCAGCATCATCGCAATAATCCCGAGCGGCACATTGATATAGAAAATCCAGTGCCATGAGGCGTAATGGGTAATGAATCCACCGAGCGGCGGCCCGAGGATCGGCGCCACCAGCGCAGGCCAGGTGAGCGTGGCGATAGCTTTGATTAACTGTGGTTTTGGCGTAGTTTTCAGCACCGTGAGACGCCCGACCGGCACCATCAGCGCACCGCCAATACCCTGAATAATACGCAGAATGATAAACTCACTGACGCTGGTCGCCATAGCACAAAACAGCGAAGCCAGCGTAAAGACGGCGAGGGCAAAGGTGAATACGTTGCGGGCACCAAAACGTTCTGCCGCCCAGCCACTGGCGGGGATAAGTACCGCCAGCGTCAGCATATACGCACTCATCCCGGCATTGAGATCGACCGCTGATACGCCGAAAGAAATCGCCATTTGCGGCAGTGCGGTGGCAATCACCGTACCGTCGATAAACTCCATAAAGAAAGCAGCAGCAACCAATAAAGCAATAACGGAGATCCCGTTACTGGCGGCGGTTTCTCCCTGCGGATGTTCTGACGCATCCGATTTACTGTGGCTCATTGTCTTCTGTCCCGGAAAAACAACATCGCTGCAGAACGCAGCAAAAGATAGATGATAAGTATTAAACCTATCACACACCTTTGGCTGGGTTATAGATCGCATGAGGATCAAAAAGAGCGATTTCATGTCATCGGAGCGCAGTGAAGAACCCGCCCTGTAACTGGCAGGCAAAATCGCTGACATCTTCCTCCAGACAAAGTGCGATATCGGCGGCAAATCCACGACGGTTCAGCTCACGCGCTGAACCACAGCCTTCAAGTTCTGCCCGTGTCAGATGTTGATAAACAGCACAGGCAGCGCGGGCTTCAGCAGATAAACGACGGTGCGAAAGGCGCGAAACCAGCCCGCCGGCGGCGGCAAAATCTTCAAGTGCCGGACGCAGTGAGTTGTCCGGCCACTTTTCACCGGCGGGTACGATCAAAATCTGGCGATACTTTTCACACGCGCGGGCGGTCGCGGTCAGATTGCGAAAACAGGCGGTGAAAATCGCCGCCTTGTGCGCTTTGGCTTTAAAAGTCAGCGCGGATCCGTTCGGCGAAGGCAGCACCAGCCGCGTTCCCGCTGTCATGTTCAGCAAGGAGCAGGGAGAAAGGGTGAAACCCTGCCCCTGAAAACACCGGTCAAACTGCGCACATTCGGCATTATTATCTGCGGCAAATTGCTGCGCACTGGCGTCTTTCCAGGGATACGGGAAGATCATGCCGCCGCGTTCACCGGCCACACTCACGCAGGTGGAAAACGACATCACGTCGATAATGACAATACAGTCCGCTTCTGCCGCCAGATGCTCCATGGCTGGCGCGCCCCATTCCACACGAACATCAAAATCAGCCTGCGAAAAATCAGTCATGAAAGCGTCCTGTTCAGAATATAAAAGCAAGAAAAAGCAGATTCATTCGCCAGCGTATTCACTACACTGATTAACACGATTTTAACGTTGATAATTCCATTACTAAAACAAGCCAATAGCCAATATTCAATAGGGGACGTGAATGAAAGCGGGTGATTTTTGCCGTCTGTTACTGCTGGCGGCGATCTGGGGGGGTAGTTTTCTGTTTATGCGGGTGGCGGCACCGGCATTCGGTGCCATCAATACTGCATTTTTGCGCGTGCTGTTTGGGTTTATCGGACTGGTCGTTATCCTTGCCGTGATGCGAACGCCGCGTGATTACCAGCAAAAATTTGGCAGTTCGCTCCTGCTCGGGGTGATCAACTCCGGTTTGCCGTTCCTGATGTATTGTCTGGCGGCACGCTGGTTACCGGCGGGTTATTCGGCGATCCTCAACGCGACCACGCCGCTGATGGGCGTGGTGATGGGCGGATTGTTCTTCAACGAGGCAGTGACGCTTAAAAAGGGGCTCGGCGTGCTGACAGGTTTATTCGGCATCACCTTGCTGACCACAACTGGCAGCGCAGAGTCGGTACCGCAACTGCTGGCGGGTGTGATCGCGTGTCTGGTGGCGACCGGTTGCTATGCAGTAGCCGGTTTCCTGACCCGTCGCTGGATAACAGAACGCGGCGGATTAGATCCAAACTGGTCGCCTCTGGCAGCCAGCTGGGTGCCACGCTGTTCCTGTTGCCGTTCTTCCTTTACGCATCTGCGACCGAAGCGCCGGTCCATTGGGCGCAGCCGCTGGTCTGGCTGTGCGTGCTGGCAGTCGGCCTTATCTGTACCGCGTGGGCGTATATCCTGTATTTCCGGCTTATTGCCGACATCGGCCCGCTGCGCAGCATGACCGTGACATTTCTGATACCGCCGTTCGGCATTTTGTGGGGTTATCTGTTACTCAATGAAACGCTGTCTGAAGGCTTCTTCGCGGGCGGAATACTGATCTGCGTGGCGGTGTGGCTGGTACTCAGTCCGGGAAAAAAGCTGGCGGCAAAAGCAAAAACGCCCGCACCTAAAGCCAAATAGATTCAATCCACTAAGCCAGGCGCGGGCAGGGCGTCAGCCAAGATATTCGATGATTGATAAACCACCGTTGTAGTCGGTGCTGTAGATAATGCCTTGAGCATCGACAAACACGTCGCAGGATTGAATCACCTGCGGCCTGCCCGGACGTTTATCCATCATGCTTGCTGGTGCCGCGGGCACCAGCGCACCGGTTTCTTTTGGCTGATACGGATTGCTGATGTCGTACGCACGCACTCCGGCATTCTGATAGGTGGCGAAAATCAGCGTCGAACTGACAAAGCTACCGGGCCTGTTTTCATGCAGATTATGCGGCCCGAAATGCGCGCCCTTGCTGACGTAATCCCGTTCCTCCGGTTGCGGGAAAGTCGAAATACTCACCGGATTCGACGGCTCGCGCACATCAAATACCCAGATCAGCTTCTCGCCATCTTCCTGATTATCCAGCACCGCTTCATCGAGCACGACCAGCAGATCCCGGTCCGGCAACGGCAGCGCGGTATGCGTGCCGCCGCCAAATGGCGGGCTCCAGTTACGGTGTGAAATGAGCTGCGGCGCGCTGCGGTCTTTGATATCCAGCAGTGTCAGGCCGCCATCGCGCCAGCTGGCATAGGCGGTATCACCGCTGATGATCGCGTGATGCAACGCGTAGCGTTTACCTTCCGGCCAGTCCGGCGTTTCACCGCCAGCGGTGTGCATTCCGGGCAACCACCAGCGACCGGCAACCTGAGGATTGCGCGGGTCGGCCAGATCAATGGTCAGGAAAATGTAATCGCTGTAGCCGTCAATCAGCGCGGACACATACGCCCAGCGCCCGCCAACGTACCAGATACGATGCACACCGATCCCTTCCAGCCCGAGAAAGCCGATCTCTTTTGGCTGATCGGGCAGAGAAATATCAAAAATACGCACACCGGCACTCCAGCCACGCTGTTGCGTGCCTTGCACTGTCTCGCTGACGGAGCGGGTGTAATAGACTTTTTCATCGGCAAAACGCACGTCGGCGAACAAATCCCGCGCGTTGATCACCAGCAGTAAATCGTCGTGCGCCTGTAAATGCACGTTCCAGGTACCCGGAGGCGCAGCGACAAAACCGGCAGGGCGCGGATTTTTAGGGTCGCGGACATCCACAATGGAAAAGCCCTGCGACACCATATGACCGATATAGGCATAACCACGGTGAACCATGACCTGCACGCCGTCAGGTTTTCCGCCCTGATCGCTGTGGCCGATCAGCCGCATATTGCGGCTGTATTCCGGCGTGGGGAGAGAATGTGTAGTCATCTTCAGGCCTTATTTTTTGTGCTGCGCTTCAAGCGTGGCGAACCACGGCGCAATAAAATCATCGGATTTACCCCAGCCCGGGATCACTTTCGCCAGCGACGCGACATTTACCGCGTCAGGATTGCTGACCAGCAGCGCCTGCGGAATGGCTGCGGCTTTGAATTCATAGCTGGCAGGCGTTTTCTCACCGGCAATTTTATTAGCAACCAGACGCAGGTTGATCGCCCCAATCAGTTTCGGATCGACCGCCACGCTGACTTTCCACGGGCTGTTGGCCTCGCGCATCAAACCAATATCCTGATTGGAAATATCAATGCTGTAGAGTTTGATTTCGGTACGGCCATTCTCCTGCAAGGCTTTGTACGCGCCCTGACTGAACGCATCCCAGGTTCCCCAGATAGCATCGATTTTGCCTTTCGGGTATTTCGCCAGCAGCGCGCCGACTTTGTTTGCGGTATCCCCCTGAACGTCAGAAGACACCGCGCCGACAGATTCCAGCTCATGAATGCCCGGATTGGCGGCTAAGATTTTTTTATACGCGTCCTGACGACGTTCCATTGGCGGGAAACCGGCGACCCAAAGTTTGACGATATTGGCTTTGCCGTTGAAATCCTTGATCAGCTGACCGACGGAAAGATCGGTGAGCGACGCATCGTCCTGCTGGGTGACGGTCACACCGGGAATGTCGCCGTTGACCGCCGTATCAAACACTGAAACGGCAATGCCGCTGGCGGTGATGCGTTTGAGCAGTTCGGTTGAATAGGGATCGCGCCCTTGCGACAAAATAATGCCATCGTATTTCTGGCTGATCGCCTGATTCACAAAGTCCTGGAATTTGGCGTCATCGCCGTTACTGAGAAATGTATTCACCTGAAAGCCCAGCTTGCGGCCTTCCTGAATTGCGCCGGAGACAAACTGCGTAGTGTTGTCGTCTGAGCCCAGATTGCGGATCACCGCAATGCGTACCGGCCCTTTATGATCGCTGATGGCTTTCGGTACAGGCGCCGTGCCGGCGGCAAAAGAAGGGAAAATGGAGAGCAAACTTAACGCCAGTAACGACGAGGAAAACAGTTTCATGGTTATTACCCTGTGTGGTTAATCATCATTTTAACGGGAGGACAATTCATGACAGGCCTTGTACAGGCTCTTATATTGAGTTAATGAATTGATTGCCCGAGTTTTGATGACCCGCGAATGAATGGCAACGAACGAAAAGGCATAAGTTAATGCCAAAGATTATTAGCCATCCGGATGTCCGGGCGTAGGATGATAACAGCTTCTAAATTAAGGATTTCCCCATGAGTGAGACAGATATCCGCGTGGTCACCGGCCCCGCCAACTATTTTTCGTTCCCCGGCGCTATCGAACGGCTGAGCGACTTCTACACACCGTCGCAACTGGATAACGCGCTGTGGATTTACGGCGAGCGTGCCTTAGTGGCTGCACAGGATTTCCTGCCGGAAGCCTTTACCGCTTCGCAGGCCAGACGGGTTCTGTTTAAAGCGCATTGCAGCGAAACCCAAGTGCAGCGTATTGCGGATATTGGCGAGAATGACCGTCAGGTAGTGATCGGCATTGGCGGCGGTGCAGTGCTGGATACTGCGAAAGTCGTGGCGCGACGTCTGGGATTGCCGGTTGTCGCTATCCCGACCATTGCCGCGACCTGTGCCGCCTGGACGCCGCTTTCTGTCTGGTACAACGATGAGGGGCAGGCGCTGCGTTATGAAATCTTTAACGACGCTAACCATCTGGTTTTGGTCGAGCCACGCATTATTCTGCGTGCGCCCAAGGAATATCTGCTGGCCGGTATCGGCGATACGCTGGCGAAATGGTACGAAGCCGTGGTGCTCAGCCCGCAGCCGGAAAAACTGCCCTTAACCGTTCAGCTCGGCCTGAATACTGCGCTGACCATTCGGGATGTGTTGCTCAATGAAAGCGAAGCGGCGTTGCAGGCGCAGGATGATAATCAGCTGACGCAGTCGTTCCTTAACGTTCTGGACGCGATTATCGCGGGCGGGGGATTAGTCGGCGGGCTTGGCGACCGTTATACGCGTATCGCGGCGGCGCATTCGGTCCACAACGGCCTGACCGCATTGCCGCAAACCGATGCGTTTCTGCACGGCACGAAAGTGGCGTATGGCATTCTGGTGCAAAGCGCGTTGCTCAATCAGCCGCAAGTAGTTCAGCAGTTAACCGCACTGTACAAAGTGCTGGATTTGCCGGTCAGTCTGGCGCAATTGCAGGTGGATATTCACGATGAACGGCAGATGTCGCGCCTGATTGAACGCACATTACAGGCCGGAGAATCCATTCATCTGTTGCCCGGACACCCTGACGCCGAACAACTGCGACTGGCATTTGAATTTGTAGAGAATAAATAGTCATGCGCTAATTTATTCTATTCATGTTTTTGTATTCATAAATAAATAACCCGGCATTGACCGGGTTTAATTTAACTTTTTACGTTTAATACTCCTCTGAACTGCTTTCACTATTGCTTCAATAATAACCATTATTAACAGGGTAGGGATCAATCCAGTAACAGACAAGAGCACGACAAAAATATCATCCTGCAATCCAGGCCACGGCGGCTCTCCGTAATCTGGCTTCATCAGTTGATCAAAATAATCCGCGATGGCTATCGATTTGATGTATTCATAATCAATCAGCCAGCCGGGAAAGGGCGACAACAGGTAGTAATCTATAAAAATAAAAAGCGCCAGCCGCACCGCTATCTTACAGAATAAGGCATGGCGCATTCATATCCCCCGTAACTTCGATTTCTCCATATGCCTTCAGATGTATGATTGGAATGTCTATAGTGTGCGAATTCAACAACGCGCTTCTGAGCGTGTCAAAATCGGCATGATGCATGAATGTTAAACACCCATCTGATACGCCGGTACCATCCGGACGCAATGGATGCAAACGGAAACTTCTGCGCAAGGTCTCACCGATATAAGTTGAATCATCTATCAAGCCATCTTGTCGATACAGGGCAAACCAAGATGAGTAATCATTACCGGTGCGAATATGCTTTTCGTACTCCTTTAATCTCGACCTCACTCCCCCTCTGGGGCGGTTAACAATCCAGTATTTACCCGTCGGAATTGGCCCATTTTCATTACCTCCACAACCTATTCTGTTTGTGTGCGGGAATAAGCCTGAAAATACAGGAAAGACCCCCACACCAGCACAATAAAGTTTTGCGATTTTTCCGCCTTCATAAAGACGATTGAAATCCACTTTGCACGAAATCATCCCTGTGTTCCCTGTTATGCGTACAAGCTGGAATTCCATTCATCGGTAAAACTGATATGTCCATCGAGGTACAACCAGGTGATTTTATGATACCCGAGACCAATGGACTCGGTAGGAATGCTGGCCTGTCCCTCAGCATGTTTAAAATTATGCATATGCGGATTGATATTAAGAAGACGAACACCTTCCATTGTCATATTTAAATATTCCTCTTCCATTCCGGCCGCGTTAATCCGATACCATTTAACGACTGCTTTTTGTAGCTTCTCGCTGGTAGCTACTGCGCGGTAAAGATAAGGCGTAGATTTATCAAACTCTTTGACAAGCCCCATCGTTTGATGGACACGAGTAGACATTAACCGCCCGGTATTCCCATCGAAAGGAACGGAAAGACCGTGTGTGAAACTCTGTATTTCAATCGCGCCTTCACGACCTAAAATCTCAGAACCTCCCTGGATTAATACACCGTTTGAATCGTATAACCATAAATAAGCTGGTACGGACATAATCAAATCCCTTTATGTATTGAGGGGTATACGTTATGCCTGTGCAAGAGGTCTGACAATTAGCAGTCCCTGTAAAAAAGACAATTTTCAGACATTTAGTATCTATCCGCGGAAAGCCTTATGTACTCTCCGACGCTTCGCACAATCAGGAGGCAGAAAGAGGTTAATGTCAGGAATATGTAAACAACAGCTAAACGCGCTTCATTTTCCCACCTGCATTGCGTTCTCTTTAATTCTACGTTGTAAAGATGTTTAAAAATCGGGTGATACCGTGATTTTTTCAGGCAGCGGAAACCGATCATGGAACACTCACCCCTTAACGAAACCGAATCCCTCAACGGCACATTTTCCTCCGGACAAATCGGCGTTGAAGAAACAATCAAAAAAAGCAGCGGATTCAGCTTGTTTATGGATCTGCTGAGCGGCGCGTGCGTGCCTGATAATCTGTGGCGTGACCGGATGTTCCGTGTGAAATACGCTGTGCGTACCTTGCTGCACCCGCTTGATACCCTGAAAGTGCTCAATAAAATGGCCAGTGAACCCGTCTGGCAGGAAGCATTCAGCATTCAAACCAAACTGCCGAGCAAAATCCACAAACCCTATCTGCATCTTGGCCTGCCTTCTGCCGGTCGTGCTGATGCGCTGGTGGATCACTACGATTTCGTCAAAAACCTCGAAAACGTGCAGATGCGTAACACTTTCCTCAGCGAAAAGGGGAATACGGTTACGCAGTTCACCGGTAAAGATGGGGAAGCTTTTCGCGTGGTACTGGGTTCCATCGGTAAATCCGAGCGCGAAGGCGAAGCCAATATGTTCCTGTATATGGAAGACACCTTGCTGGCGGCGCTGACCTTCAGCATTGTGCAGCGCTCGGAAGGGCCGACGATGATCGTCGGGGGATTCCAGGGCGCACACCGCTCGACGCCACATGAAGTCATTAAACAGGCGACGAAATCCTGTTACGGGCTTTTCCCTAAACGCCTGCTGCTGGAAAGCCTGCAACACGTCGCGTCGGAGACCGGCGTACAGCGCATTCTGGCCGTGAGCGATACCGGCCACGTTTTCCGCAGCCTGCGCTACCGTCACCGCAAGAAAAACGTGTTTGTCGCCAGTTATAACGAATTCTGGGATTCCATCAGCGCGACGCCGTATTCCTCGGCACTGTATGACGTACCGCTGGAATTGCCGCGCAAACCGATGGAAGAGATTGCCAGTAAGAAACGTTCCGAATATCGCAAACGTTACACGCTGCTCGATGAACTGCATGAAAGCACCGCGTCGCTGCTGAAAAGCTGACAGCAACGTCCTCAGAATTATGACTCGCTGTAGCAGGCAACAGGGCCAGGGAATGGCCTTTCTGCCTGATTTTGCACGCCATAGTCCCGATAACGCCCGCCAGATGCACGACCTTCACGGAAAATTCCCTTTAGAAATTCTTATCTGCACTTTGCTTAAGCCACGGTTTCATAAGTCATAGTTATCTAATCATTCGAATTAAAACCAATTCATTCCCAATAGTCGCGCAAATTGTGTGTTAATTATGAATGATATTGTTACACGTATCTCAAAACTGACCGCTCATTCGTACACTCCTGTGTCAAATGTGAACTAATTCACATCTATTCATTCGCCTCGCCTATATAAAACGCCATATCCATAAAATCGAAACAGCGGTTCAATTTTATAATCACTCTCCGGGCGGGACGACTATGAACGCAGAAAAACCAATTCTTTTCAGACACCAGCTGGCCTATGGCGGCGGGAACTTACTGGGCAGCGGGGCGCTGGCAATCGCCGGTATCTGGTTGCTGTACTTCTACACCACGTTTTGCGGCCTGACGTTGTTGCAGGCTTCAGCAATCTTTTCTGTCGCCAGTATCATTGATGCTATCAGTAATCCACTGATGGGTTATCTTTCTGATAACTTTGGCAAAACGCGCCTTGGCAAACGCTTCGGGCGTCGTCGTTTCTTTATTCTGCTCGGCGTACCGCTGATGATGTTCTACCCGTTGTTATGGGTCGAAGGCTTCGGTTTCTGGTATTACCTTTCCACCTACGTGCTGTTCGAACTGATTTACACTTCGGTGATGGTGCCTTACGAAACACTGGCCACCGAAATGACCACTGATTTCTCAGCCCGCTCTAAACTGACCGGCTACAAAGCGATTTTCGGCAAAGTGGCGAACTTCCTGGCGGCCTTTATTCCGGGTCAGTTCATCCTGATTTACGGCAAAGATTCCGCTGAGCCGTTCTTCTTCACCGCACTGACTTACGGCGTCATTCTGTTTATCGCCATCGGCCTCTTATATTTATCTTCCTGGGAACGTCCGGTGGAAGAAACCACGCCGGTGGATGAGAAGAAAATGACGCTGGGCAAAACCATGCTGACGCTGGTGCGGGACATGAAATCCACGTTTCACCTGCGCGTGTTCCGCAAGCATCTGGGCATGTATTTGTGCGGGTTCGGCGCGGAATGGCTGTTCGCCTCGGTGTTCACGTATTTCATCATCTTTGTGCTGCAATATGATCCGACGATGGTGGCCGGGCTGAGCAGTCTGAACTCGATTCTGCAGTTGTTCTCCACCGCCATTTTCATCGGAATTTGCGTGAAACACGGTTTCAGCAAACCTTACATTCTGGCGCTCGGCATCGTTGTATTCTCGGTCGTATGCTACAGCCTGCTGCACTTACTCCATCTGCCGCAACAGTACGCGACCGTGGCGATGCTGACGATTACTGTGGTGTTTGGGATCGGCACCGGTGGTGTGTATTACATTCCGTGGACCGTCTACACCTTCCTGGCTGATATTGATGAAGCCTTTACCGGCCGCCGCCGTGAAGGGATTTACGCCGGTGCGATGACCTTCTCCGGCAAACTGATGCGCTCGGTGATTGTCTTCGTGATGGGCGCGATTTTAAGCTTCTACGGCTTCCAGTCTAAATCCCATACGCAGCCTGAAAGCGCGGTAACGGCGATTGCGCTGGTGTTCTGCATCGGCGTGATAGCACTGGCACTGATGGCGATGGTATTCAGCCACCAGATGAAGCTTAACCGCAAAACACACTTAGTGGTTCTGGGTGAAGTGGCGCGTATCAAAGCCGGCGGCGCGATCACCGACGTTCAGCCGGAAGTTCGCGCAGTGATGGAAGAACTGATCGGCTATCCGTATGAAGAATGCTGGGGCAACAGCAAAGTCTGCCGCAAAATCTTCGACACTCCCGCCGTTGAACTGGACGCGGCCAAACCGATGGTCAGCGCCACGCAAAAACCGTAAACCCTGATTTAACTCTGCATTTCTTACTTCACCGACTGGCCGGGAAACCGGCCAGCGACCCCTCACGTTTTTAGGATAAGAACGATTATGCAGGCATCAAAATTTGTTATTGCCGCGCTGTCCCTCGGGATGTGCGCACAAAGCCTCGCCGCTGCATTGCCTGACGCCAGCAAACTGGTCTGGCACAGCATCGCGTTTGGTCAGTCTACTGACGTCAATTTTGCCACCAACGTTTTGCCACAAAAAATCGGCATGAACGAAACCCGGCTTGCTGACGGTAAACCGGTGCCGGCTGCCGGCACGTTGCTCAGCACGCCGTTTACGCTGGAAAGCCGCGGCGGCAAGGTCGGTAACAGTCATGACGGCTTAACCTACTTCTATACGAAATTACCGGCTGACGTGAATTTCCGTCTTGAGGCCGATTTTACCCTCAACCAGTTCGGGCCGGAAAACGGCGCAAAACCGGCAGGGCAGGAAGGGGCAGGATTACTGGTGCGCGATATTCTGGGTACGCCTCGTGAACCCGTGACCAAACCCGGCATTGAAGAATTACCGGCTGCATCAAATATGGTGATGAACAGCGTAATGGCTACCGGCGATAAACCGCCGGTTCTGGCGCTGATTGCCCGTCAGGGCGTGCAGCAACCGTGGGGAAATACCGGGATCAGCATCGTGCGTGAGAGTTATCACCCGCTGACCACCCCTGCGCATTTCTCATTACGCCTGACCCGCACGGATAATAGTTTTGATGTCGCTTACGCGCCACAGGGCAGCGACCAGTGGATCAGCCAGTCCGTTGCAGGCGCTGACCGTGTGACGCAGCTGGATAAAACCGGCTATTACGTCGGTTTTTTTGCTTCCCGCAATGCCAGCATCACAGTGAATCACGCGAAACTGACCCTTGATGAAGCGCATACCCAAGCCTCCGCGCCGTATGTGACGCCGTCACTTAAAGCGCGTATCGAAGTCATGTCATCGCCACTGATCACCCGGCGTGACAGCGTGATTCAGTTGCATACCAACGGTGACGGTCAGTTGCAGATTAATCAGGATGGCAAACCTTTACTGCGCCAGACCACCGTTCGAGGCGGCGAAGTGGTGACCGCGCCATTCCACGCACAGCAGCCTGTCACGCCGTTACAGATAATTTTTACGCCGGATGACGGCACACCGGTCACGCTGGAATTCCCGCTCAAAATGGCACTGGTCAGCAACCCTGATGAATTGCACGTGTCCCCGCAAGGCGAGGCCGGTAACGACGGTTCCGCGCAACATCCGCTGGATTTCGCCAGCGCTGTTAATCTGTTAGCGCCAGGCGGCACCTTGTGGCTGGCAGAGGGGGAATATCCGGCTGGCGTGATACCGGCAACGGCCAGCGGCACGGAACAGAATCGCAAAACGCTGCGAGCGCAGGGCAACAACGTGGTGTTTAACGGGCTGAAGCTCGATGCGAGCTTCTGGAATATACGGGACATTACCGTCACGCAGAAAAGCTTCCACATTGCCGGCAGCTACAATCATATTGACCGTGTGAAAGCCCATCATGCAGATGATACCGGCATCTGGGTCGCCTCGCCGGACGGCATTGGCCGTGCGCTGTGGGCAAGCCATAACCTGATCAGTAATTCAGAATCCTGGGGGAATCAGGATCCGGGACGCAAAAATGCTGACGGCTTCGCGGTTAAAATGCGCGTCGGAGAGGGTAACCGGCTGGTGAACTGCTATTCGCATGACAATGTTGACGATGGCTTTGACCTGTTCAACAAAATTGAGGACGGCCCGAACGGCAGCGTGACGATTGAAAACAGTCTGTCGGTTCACAACGGCAGTAACGGTTTTAAACTGGGCGGTGAAGGATTGCCTGTCGCACACATCATCCGTAACAGCGTGGCGGTCGAAAACGGCATGGACGGTTTCACCGATAATTTCAACCCCGGTGCGCTGGTGGTCGAAAACAACCGCGCGCTGGACAACAAACGCTTCAACTTCTTGTTCCGCCCGTCGCCTTACACCACGGCGGACAAGCAGGGCACCTTCAAAGGCAATCTTTCCTTGCGCACCTCGCCGGGTAAATATGACGATGCCGTGACCGGCAATGTGGACGACAGCAATTATTTTTATACCGGCCACAAAACGATGAATAAACAAAATAAAGAAATTCAGCCCGGAGATTTTATTTCTTTGCGGCTGCCGGATCCGATAACCCGTCTTTCAGACGGCGGATTTAATTACGCTGACTTTCTGAAGAAAAAGTGAATGCAGCGCAGTTAAAAAGCAATACCCATTTTAAATAAATAATATTACTCAATATCTCTGGGATCTAGAACTAATGAAAAATTGCAGACTGATACTCTGCGGCTTACTGCTGGCCAGCGCCAGCAGTCATGCCGTGACGATTGATCTTCGCCATGAATGGCTGGATGACAGTAAACAGCATAAAGACCGCGCGATGGTGTCACACCGTTTCGCTAACGGGTTTGGTTTCTCGCTGGAAGCCAAATGGAAGTCCGGCGGTGACAACCCGAACAAACCCTTTAATAATCTGGTGGATAACGGTACTGAAAGCACCATAAGCTATCAGTATAAGATCACCCCTAAAGTGTTTATCCAGCCTGGCTTCACGCTGGAGTCCAGTTCTGACAGCAGCATCTATAAACCTTTTTTAACCGCAGGCTATACATTCGACAACGGGATCTATTTTAATGCCCGTTATCGTTATGAATATACCCGTTATACCAAAGAAAATACCGAAGACCGTAAAACTAATCGTGGTGAAATCTGGTTAGGTTATCGGATTGCCGACTGGCGCTTTGAATATAATTATATTTATAAACACAGCGATCAAATCCTTTACGACAATGATAAATGGGATTATGAGCAGGATCTGAAAGTCGCTTACAATATTAATAAGCAGTGGACGCCTTATGCGCAAATCGGCAATGTGTCTGTGCGGAAAACCACTGACGAAAGACAAACGCGTTTCAGGTTAGGGATACAATATAACTTCTGATGTTATCACATTCGGGTGAGAGATCTGTCAGCCGGTCAGCGAATGCTGTCCGGCTATTTCTTCACTGAAATATAAACGAAACATATCAATAAATGTTTTCGGGTTGACAATAATATAGCGCATGGGTAAATTGCACGAGCCGCAAGTAGCGGCCTTTATTAACTTTACATAAGAGACTAATGGACACTGTAACCAGTAGCTTGCCGGATGACGCTGATATAGCGTGCCGGAACAGTAAACATAAAATCGATTGTGATCATTTCACCGTTTGGGTGCGCCTCGCCAGAGCCTGATGCTCTCGTGTAATCCCGCCTCAACCTGAATGTCACGGTCCCGAGGTGTATTATGAATTTCAAATCTACCCTTTTTTCTGATGTCAAAACAATGACATCCACTTTGCGTGTCCGCCCGTCTCGTGACAGGATGTTGGCTGCCCGCAAGAAAGATGCATCATCTATTTTTTCCTCTAAAATCAACAGACTTAATCACCGCGTTACCACGTGGCGGGTCAGTCCTGTCACCGGTCAGCTGGAACAACGCTGTATCGTTTCTGACAGCGAAGATCCACATAGTCGGATTTCCTTTCACTGATTCAACGTCAGCATTTCGCTGCGCTGAACATCGTCTTGACACATGTCTGACGGCTTTGGTCGTTTTATTGTTTCTTTAATAAAATTCCAGCGTCAGTTATGCATCAATAAAAGACACATAATCGATTTCACTCTGTTTATTAACTTTTTAATTAAAGGAAAATAAACGGCGGGGAATTCTGCGCGAAAATAATTAAATACCGATCACTGAAATAAGGTGAAGGGTTTCTGCTGTCTGAAAATAACAGACTGCGGTTTCATCTGCGCGTTATCCGGTGACAGGAGCATCACCATGGCTGTACCGGCTTTTATCGTGACCTTGCTTTTCGTAACGGTTTTCACACCACAAAAACAACCCTGAAAAAGGGGAATGACAATGATTATGACGACTCAATCCGGAACCACACTGCTTGTCCATCTGGCAGGCGCCATCGCGCTGCTGCTGTGGGGTTCTCACATGATTTCAACCGCGCTGCAACGCGGATTTGGTACGCCGCTGCGTCACTGGATGGGGCGGCATCTCACTAACCGCTGGATGGCGCTGCTTGCTGGCGTCGGGATTACCGGCCTGTTGCAAAGCAGCACAGCAGTGAGCCTGATGGCGACTTCATTTACCGCCGCCGGAACGCTGAGTCTGGCACCGGCGCTGGCGGTTATGCTCGGCGCGAATGTCGGGTCGACGCTGGTGGTTCAACTGATGAGTTTCAACACCGAAATTGCCGTTCCCTTGCTGATTCTGAGCGGATTTGTGGTGTTTAAACTTCGTGACCATTCGGGTTTTGAAAGTGCGGGCTGCGCGCTGATAGGCCTCGGCCAGATGTTGCTGGCGCTCGGGATGCTCAGCGCCACGCTGGGACATATCGAAACCACGCCGGTATTTCATGCGGTGATGCAGGGGCTGGAAGGCGACACGCTGATTGCGCTGATGGTTGCCATTATTCTCACGCTGGTTTGTCACTCCAGCGTGGCGGTGATTTTGCTGATTGCCTCGCTTGCTGCCACTGGCGTGATGACACCTGTTACCGCGATGGTGCTGGTTCTGGGTGCAAATATCGGCGGGGCGCTGCCGCCGTTACTGAACGCGGGTTCGGCCGTGGCTCGTCGTCTGCCAGCTGGTAATTTGCTGGTGCGCGGTGCGGGATGCGTGGTGGCTCTGGCGCTGATGCCGATGCTCGGCAAACTGGCCGTCGCTTTCGAACTGACCACACCGCAGCTGGTGGTGATGTTTCATACCGCGTTCAGCGCCGTGCTGGCCATTATCTTTATCGGGCTGACCGGTCCGCTGGCGCGCGCACTGGAGCGGTTTTTCCCGGAAGAACCGCGTCCGGCGGATCCGGGTATGCCGATGTATCTCGATGAGGCGGGGCTGGATATTGCCTACATCGGGCTGTCCAATTCCGTGCGCGAATCACTGCGGGTTGCGGACATGCTGAACGTTATGCTCGATCGCCTGCGTGCGCTGTTTGCCGCTCCCGATCCGCTGAAAGCAGGCGAAATCCGGCAGGCCGATCAGTCACTCGACGGGCTGAGTGCGGCGATCCGCGCCTATCTGGCGGATATCGGGCAGGAAGGGCTGAGCGATTCAGATGCCGACCGGGCGCAGGAAATCCTGATGTTTGTCATTAATATCGAGCACGCAGGCGACATTCTGTCCAGCAGCCTGACGCAGCTGGCAACGCGTCGCGGACGCCGTGGCGAGCAGTTCAGCGCATTCGAGCTGCACAATATCGGCCTGCTGCACGCGGAAATCCTGGTGAGTCTGCGTCTGGCGATCACCGCATTTCTTGGCGAGGATCTGGCGGCAGCGCATCAGCTGGTGGCGCGTAAAGAGGTGGTACGTCAGATAGAGGCGACAGCCAGCCGCGAGCACTTCAGAAAGCTGCGTGACGATAAAAATGCCTGGGCGGAATCCGGTGATATTTTCCAGCGCGTGCTGCGTGATTACCGGCGTGTGCATCATCACATTGCCGCCGTCGCCTATCCGGTGATTGACCGTCTGAGTGATGACGAAATCGTAACTGATGAAAGCCGGGCAAACGCATGAGTGACATTGTCACGTTTATCGGGATTTTCTGAGAATACCCTGCACCGGCGGGCTTGTGGATAAATCTGATTATCCCGTCGCTGCGCTGATAAGAGACTATATTTGTTAATTCGAAATTGTTCATCGCGAAATAGCTTGCGGTGAAATAGTTTAGAGTGAAATAGTTCAGTTCTTAATAGTTAATCGTGAACAAGGTATCAGATACAACTATTACAAAATAAGAAAACGCCCGAGGGTTTTCAGCGCAATGACGCGTTGTGTCGTAACTTATCAGCAGGAGAATGACCTTGACCTCAGAAATTCAGGAAAACACCACCGAAACACCGCTACTCCCGCACCCGGACAGTCAACAATACGCCTTCTTTTTCGATGTCGATGGCACGCTCGCCGAAATCCGCGATGAGCCCGATGCCGTGTCGATTCCGTCCGATGTCCGTCAGCATTTACAGGCGTTGTTTACCGCCTCCTCCGGCGCACTGGCGCTGATTTCAGGCCGGCCGGTTGAACAACTGGACCAGCTGGTTGCACCATTAATTCTGCCAGCAGCCGGTGTGCACGGTGCAGAAATGCGTGACGGCGAAGGGCAGTTTCACCGCGTGACGTTACCGGCGCAGATGGCGAAAGACGTTGAACAGACGCTCGCCGCCGGTATGGAAAAGCTGCCAGGCACATTACTGGAAGTGAAAGGGATGGCCTTTGCGCTGCATTACCGTCAGGCCATGCTTCATCAGCAGCACGTGCTCGAACTGGCAGAATCTGTGGTAGCAAAACACCCGGAGCTGGTTCTTCAGCCGGGGAAATGCGTAATTGAAATTAAGCCCCGCGGCAAAGACAAAGGCGCGGCGATTTATGATTTTATGCAACAACCGCCGTTTGCCGGACGCCTGCCGGTATTTGTCGGTGACGATCTGACCGATGAGAAAGGGTTTGAAGTCGTCAACGCGCTGAACGGAATTTCCGTAAAGGTTGGCGAAGGTTCAAGTCTGGCGAAATACCGTGTTAAACACGTTCGCGACGTTTATCAATGGCTGGAGACGTTACAACGTCACGCTTCATTATCTTCATCTACTACTCATACAAACACACATACAAAGGAGTTACACTCATGAGCCGCCTGGTTGTTGTATCTAACCGTATCGCTATTCCTGACGGGTCGAAGTCCGCAGGCGGGCTGGCCGTTGGGATCCTTGACGCACTGAAAAACACCTCAGGTCTGTGGTTTGGCTGGAATGGCGAAATCAGCGAGATTTCCGGCGAAGATGACGAAGATGAGCTGAGTCTGGTTGAAGATGACGGCATCACCTACGCTTCTGTTCCGCTGGATCAGAACGATTACGACCTTTATTACTGCCAGTTCTCCAATGCAGTCCTCTGGCCCGCGCTTCATTACCGCATTGACTTAGTCGATTTCCAGCGTGAAGCCTGGGACGGCTACTGCCGCGTTAACGACCTGCTGGCGAGAAGATTGCAGCCGCTGATTAAAGAAGACGACATTCTGTGGATCCACGACTACCACCTGCTGCCGTTTGCTGCCGCATTACGCAAGCTGGGCGTGAAAAATCGCATCGGTTTCTTCCTGCATATTCCGTTCCCGACGCCGGAGATTTTCAACGCGGTGCCGACGCATGATGAGCTGATCAAAATGATGAGCGAATACGACCTGCTCGGTTTCCAGACCGAAAGCGATCGTCAGGCGTTTCTCGATAATCTGAGCCAGCTTACCGCGCTGGAACAAACCGGTTCCGGCACACATCAGGCTTTCGGCAATAGCTTTGCCACCGGCGTGTATCCGATCAGTATTGCGCCAGAGAGTATTAAAGAGATGGCGGAAGGGCCGCTGCCGCCGAAAATGGCCGCCATTGAACGCGAACTGCGTGAAGCGCAGAATATTATTTCCTGCGAGCGCCTCGATTACACCAAAGGGCTGCCGGAGCGTTTTCTCGCCTTTGAAGCGTTGCTGGAAAAATTCCCGCAGCATCGCGGCAAGGTGCGTTATACCCAGATTGCCCCGACGTCACGTGGCGATGTGCAGGCCTATCAGGAACTGCGTCATCAGCTTGAAACCGAAGTCGGACGCATCAACGGTAAATACGGCAGCATGAATCAGACGCCGCTGTTCTATCTCAACCAGCATTTCCAGCGCAGTCTGCTGATGAAATTGTTCCGTCTGACCGACGTCGGGCTGGTGACGCCGCTGCGTGACGGCATGAATCTGGTGGCGAAAGAGTATGTCGCGGCGCAGGATCCGGCTGACCCCGGCGTACTGGTGCTTTCGCAATTTGCCGGCGCGGCGAATGAACTCACCTCGGCGCTGATTGTCAATCCTTATGACCGTGATGACGTGGCGGCGGCGCTGGATAAAGCCCTGACCATGCCGCTGGCCGAACGTCAGGCGCGGTATAACGACATGATGGCCGTGCTGACTAAAAATGATATCGCAAACTGGGGTGACACCTATTTGCGGGATCTGAACAATCTGACATTGCACGGCGGCAAATAAAACGCTGTTGCAATCGTTCTCAAAACCCAAGTCCTCTAACCAAAAGGCTCGCTTATGCTAAATGAGAAACATCAGACGAAGGAGATCGCAGCACTGGAAGGCGAAGAGTTTCGTCTGAGCGAACTCGAGCCAATTGAGCTGATCCTTGACCGGATGATGGACGCCGAGCCGGAACCGGAGATGATCGAAGGCCTGCCGCCTTCCGATGCGTTGACGCCTGCCGACCGATATATGGAACTGTTCACCAGCGTCCAGTCCTCATCGCTTTTTGCCGACAGCAAAACGTTTCCTGACTGTCCGCCAAAAATGGATCCGCTGGATATCCTGCTGCGCTACCGCCGGATAAAAAACCATCCGGGCTTTAATCTGAAACGCTTTGTTGAGGCGCATTTCTGGCTGCCGGAACCGCACGGTGACGAATACGTGTCTGATCCGGGTGATTCGCTGAAAGAGCACATCGATAAACTCTGGCCGGTGCTGACGCGCCAGCCGGAAGACCATGTTTCCTGGTCGTCACTGCTGCCCCTGCCACAGGCTTACGTGGTGCCCGGCGGGCGTTTTGGCGAAACCTACTACTGGGATTCGTATTTCACCATGCTGGGGCTGGCGGAAAGCGGGCGCAACGATTTGCTGCGCACCATGGCCGATAACTTTGCGTGGCTGATCGAGATTTACGGGCATATCCCTAACGGCAACCGCACCTATTATCTCAGCCGTTCGCAGCCGCCGGTCTTTGCGCTGATGGTCGAACTGTTTGAAGAGGATGGTGTGCGCGGTGCGCGTCGTTATCTTGATCATCTCAAAATGGAATATGAATTCTGGATGGATGGCGCGGATTCGCTGGCACCCAATCAGGCTTATCGCCACGTGGTTTGTTTGCCAGACGGCACCTTGCTCAACCGATACTGGGATGACAGGGACACGCCGCGTGATGAATCCTGGCGCGAAGATGTGGAAACCGCGAAACTCTCCAGTCGTCCCGCTAACGAAGTTTACCGCGATCTGCGTGCCGGTGCGGAATCAGGCTGGGATTATTCCTCGCGCTGGCTGCGTGATGGTCACCGGCTGGCCAGTATCCGCACCACGCAGTTTATTCCAATCGACCTGAACGCTTTTTTATTCAAACTGGAAAGCGCCATCGCCAATATTTCCAGCCTCAATAGCGACCGGGCGACCGAAGCGGAGTTCCGCCAGAAAGCTGAAACCCGCCGCGAAGCCATCAACCGCTATTTGTGGGATGAGACAGAAGGGTGCTTCCGCGATTACGACTGGCACCGTCAGCAGCTGGCACTCTTCTCAGCCGCCAGCGTGGTGCCTTTGTACGTCGGTCTGGCCACGCATCATCAGGCCGTACGTATTGCTGACGCCGTGCAGACGCGCCTGCTGACCTCCGGCGGACTGATGACCACCGAATACGAAACCGGCGAACAGTGGGATAAACCTAACGGCTGGGCGCCGCTGCAATGGATGGCAATTCAGGGCTTCAAGCTGTATGGCAACGACGTACTCGGCGACCAGATTGCCCGCAGCTGGCTGAAAACAGTAAATCAGTTTTACCAGCAGCATCATAAACTTATCGAGAAATATCACATTTCCGGCAATGCGTCGCGCGAAGGTGGCGGCGGGGAATACCCGCTTCAGGACGGCTTCGGCTGGACCAACGGCGTCGTCCGCCGCCTGATTGGTTTGTACGGCGAAAACTACGACTGATCCGCAACCACATCACCACTCTGACCCTGCTTCACCAGCCAGTTTTCGAAGGCCTGGTGGAGCAGGGTATTATGTGCGTCGGACACTGTTTTAGCGCGTTTTCAACCCCGGCAATTCTTCGGAAAAACGCGCCGTAATGGCATCACGTTCATAGCCCTGAAGCTCCGTCAGAATGCGGTAGAGATCGGGGCGACGGCCTGCCATCCAGCGCCTGCCAGTACTCATCGGAATAAGCGAAAGATCCAGTTCTGCACTCACCATCGCGTCTGCCGCCGCCCAGGTTTCTTCGACGATGCGGCCGTACGGGTCGATAATCATCGCGTTCCCTGTGCGGACTTCATCATCGTCTGCACCCACGCCATTGCTGAACAAAATAAACATGCCGTTATCGTGCGCCCGCGACGGCAGCCAGCGCATCAGCCACTCGCGGCCACTGGCACCTTTAAAAGCTGCGGTGATTTCCTCCGGTCGTGTGGCACGCTGCTGCCATAATTCCAGCGGAATGGGCTTCATGCCGTACGGGCTGCGGGAATTTGTGCCACCGGTCTGATGCGGTGCCAGTAAAATATCTGCCCCCAGCAGTGCTGTTGCACGGGCGTTTTCCACCAGATTGTTATCCCAGCAAATAAGGATACCGACCTTCACGCCCCAGGGCGTATCAAACACGGTATAGGTATCGCCGCAACTGATGGAAGGATGTTCAAAGGCGTGCATTTTGCGGTGTGTATGCACCGAACCGTCCGGCATACAGGCGGCATAGGCGTTATACAGACGACCGTCATCTCCGCGTTCAATAAAACCGGCACCAATCAGCATCTGATGTTTAACGGCCAGTTTACGGATAAGGCGCACAGACGAACCAGTTTCGACGGATTCGGCCAGCGCCGCCACACCGTCGTTATCCAGTTTCGGCACATGCCAGTAGCCGGTGATACACATTTCCGGGAACGCCAGAATTTGTACGCCATTAATCGCCGCCTGCTGGATAAAACCCTCCATCATCATCAGATTATATTTTTTGTTTCCGGCCTGATGCTGAAACTGAACTACCGCCGTTTTAATTGATGCCGACATTGTTATTCTCCGTAAGCGTTAATGTTTAGGGTTCACGCTGGTATTAAAGCAATGCGGCTGATAACTTTATAATGAAGTATTTTCTGTTTCTGATAACCAAACGGAATGCAAAATGAATACGCGTTTGCTTAAAGCTTTCGTCACGCTCGCGCAGGCAGGGAATTATGCGGAGGCGGCTGATACTCTTTCCATCTCGCAACCGGCACTGACCAAGCAGATCAGTTTGCTGGAATCCCGGCTTAATGTGACGCTGTTTGATCGCGGACGCCATGGCACCACGCTCACGCCGGGAGGGCGACGGCTTTTACCCGAAGCGGAGAAAGTGCTGCGCCAAATGACGGCCTTTATGCAGCACGCCAGTCAGGTGGAAAAGGGCGGAGAAGGGTTACTGGCGGCGGGATTTGGCCTGTCGAGTTTTACCTTTGCGCCGCAATGCATCGCCAGGTTCAGGGCAGCATATCCCGGTGTGGATATCACGCTGGAGGATCTGCCTTCTGCCGTGCAATACGACATGCTGCAAAGCGGGAAATTGCAGACTGGATTTGTGCGCGTGCCACCGGCTGCACCGCTGAGTTATCACACCTTGTTTGAAGATGAACTGGTGTGTGTGGTGCCCGCTGACGACGGGACGACGGTGGCTGGGTGGCTGAAACAGAAACCGCTGCTGCGTTTATATCCCGATCGCGGGCGCGGGCTGAACGCGCAAACCGACCGCTTTCTGGATGAAAACCAGCTGTACACAGCTTCCGTGCAGCAGTCCGAAGATATCCAGACGATTGTCGCGCTGATCGCCGCCGGTGTCGGTGTCGCGCTGCTACCCAAAAGTGTCATGCATATTGCGCCGCCAGGACTGAAGACGCTGCCGCTGAGTGGCAAAGCCACCCGCTGGCAGGTCGGGATCGCATGGGATCCGCGCAGGGAGGATTTAATCCGCGATAATTTTGTGCGGATGGTGACTGAAATGACGGATGCTGGCTAAAACCCTCGAATCCTTCACTAGCCTTAATCAGTCTTTCTTCAGATAAAGCCCCGGACGGGTGATCACCCAGGTGTAATTGGGCTCGTTCACCGGCGTATAGCCAAACTTTTCATACAGCCAGGGTGCCGTTGAGGTAAACAGCGCCATCCTGCGCAGCCGGGCGGTGACCGGATGCGACTGAACACATTCAATCAGCCATGCTCCCAGATTTTTCCCCTGATATTCCTCTAACACATACACATCGCACAGATAGGCAAAGGTGGCGTAATCAGTAATGAAACGTGCGTAACCGATTTGTTTTTCATCGTCGAACAAGCTGAAATTGAGGCTGTTTTCCGCGCCATCGCGCACCGTTTGCTCGTCAATTCCCGGCGCCCAGCTCGAGCGGGTCAGATAGGCGTGGACGGCAGGAATATCCAGCTGGCTGATGTCGGTGGTTATCCGGTAGGCGTCTTTGCTCCAGTTGCAGACTTCTTTCACATTTGTCACAGAATCCTCACAAGTACGTTATAAAACGGGTTATTTTCAACCTTAGCGGTTATCTGGAAGAAATTCACGCCTGCGCCGCACTATAAAAAACAGGCTGGATGATGTATCCTGCATTGATTATTGGTATGCTGTATATAATTACAGTATAAGGAGCGAATCATGGCTGTTGAAACAAAGTTTGTTGTCGTCAGAAAAGGTGAAGAAAAAATGACATTTGCCAATAAGAAAGAAGCGGACGCTTACGACAAAATGCTCGATATGGCAGATGCTTTTACTGACTGGTTGTTGCAGAGCGAACTTAAGATCGATGAATCGCTGGCAGAAAACATTGCCCTTCGCCTGGCTGAGCAAAAAGATACCGTTCAGCACATCCTGCGCACCAGCAAGCTGCCGGAAGAAGAAGCTGCAAAAGAACCTGTCGCGCAGACTGAAGAACCGGCAGTGACTGAAGCTGAAACAGAAGAAGCAGCGGAAGAAACGACTGAAGAAACCGCAGCAGCGCCAGCCCCTAAAAAGACGCGTGCTGTTAAAGCGGCCTGAATCGCTTTCTGCTCTCCGTAAAAAAACCGGCTTATCAGGCCGGTTTTTTTGTTTTTTATAAGCGATATTTGAAAATAATAATTTTCTGAAAGACGCTTATTTGTGTTGTTTCGCGAACTCTTCTTTAGCTTTCTTCAGTTGTTGCTGGAAAGCGTCGTTGGTGTGCAGCGTTGCTACAACCGCAGAACCGACGATACGCGCTGCATCAACATCACTCTGCCAGTGGTATCCGCAAATCACACGGCTCTGCCCTAAATCATAACCGCGCTGCAGGATCTGATCCTGACGTTGCGGGTTGATTTCAGTCAGCACTAACGCCGTTGCCCAGCCAATAGACGTATGACCTGAAGGATAAGAGCCGTTCTTCGAAAGCTTATCCTGTTCGGTGGTGTTACACGTCGGGACGCCGTAGAAGGCAAACGGACGGATACGCATGTACTTCTCTTTCGCGCCACGCGTCGCCAGATCCCCGGCATCTTCAATCATATTGGTCAGCAGTTTATGCAGTTCCGGCGTGTCTTTGGCGGTAATCGGTGATCCAAACGCACCGGAGAAGGCATTCGCCACACCGCCTCCACTCAGGTTTGCATCTTCAGCAGCCTGCTTGCCGCGCTCGGTTGAACGCAGCAGACGGCCTTGCTCATACATCGCCTGGTCATTGAGGAACGCAATGCTGCCCACAGCCGGTGGCGGTGGCAGTAAAGTCAGGCTGTTGATGGCCTGGTCATTTTTTAAATAGTAGAGATCCGGTTTGGTGGTGGCATCGTTGCCGGTCAGGGCAAACGCATTAAATGAAACAAGTCCCGCGAGGCAAAAAGTGGTGAGTCTTTTCATGTTAGCTTCCTTACGTGCAGCTATTTTATTTTCATTACGGAATCATTTCCGTAACATTTCCTAACATTGGGTAGTAAAACAAAATAGGTGACAGAAAGTTGGTATGAGATCTCAAAACGAGAAATTCATACCGGGCATGAATGTTTTACGGCTAAAAAATGGGCTTTTTAAGGTAAAGCTGTAATGCGCGGCGAAATTTGGTACAACATTTTCTCCGCCTATCCGTCTGTTCATCCGACACAGGGAGATTGCTATGCCAGATAAATTGTCCGCTCAATGCCATTGTGGTGCCGTCACGTTCAAGGTCGCACTGACCGACGGTTTTAACGGCGTGCTGCGCTGTAACTGTTCATTTTGCCGTATGCGTGGCGCGGTCGTCGCCACTGCCGGTGAAATTGAAATCACGCAAGGCAAGGATAAGCTGACGGAATATCGCTTTAACAGCGGTGAGGCCGCGCATTTCTTCTGTTCGGTCTGCGGTATTTATACCTTCCATCAGCGTCGCTCCAATCCCGAATTTTATGGCGTCAATGTCGCCTGCATCGAAGGCGTATCGCCCTTCGATTTCTCTCCGATCCCGGTCAGTGATGGCATCAACCATCCGAAAGACGGCGGGAAGGGCGGCGTGGCGGGCTACGTTATTTATGAACCCAACATTTCTGAATCTGACTCCTGATAATGATTTCTGACGCATAAGGAAACGCAATGAATTCTGATACTGCCTACACACTGGCCACTGTCCCGGCACCGGTCACTTACCCTCAGGTGCCCACGCCGGTGTTGTCGGATGAAACCATGAAAGCCCGGCTGAACAGCGTTCTGAGCGCCATGCAGCAACAAGGCTTATCGTCGCTGGTGATTTACGCCGATAAAGAACACGGCGGCAATTTTGAATACCTTTCTGGTTTTATCCCGCGTTTTGAAGAAGCTTTGCTGGTGGTAAGCAGTAACGGCGAACTGACCTACATAATGGGTAACGAGAATCTCAAACTGGTACCGCATGCCCGCAACGGAGGAGCTTGTCTGCACGCGCCGGTGTTTTCCCTGCCCAATCAGCCGATGAAACATCATCAGCCGCTGCAAAATCTGCTGGCAATGGCGGGCGTGACAGCGTCACAAAAAACCGGCGTCGCGGGCTGGAAATTGTTCCGTATCGATCCGCAAACCGATCCATACAGCTTTGATGTTCCGGCGTTTATTCTGGATGCGGTGCGCAATGCTGCCGGTGGAAAAGAGAATGTGGTGAATGCCACCGGCCTGTTTATCGCACCGGAAAATGGCGCACGCTGCATTAATAACGCCAATGAAGTCGCGTTTTATGAGTACGGCGCAAATCTGGCGTCATCCAGCCTGATGGCCGCACTGGACGCGATTGCTCCCGGTAAATCCGAGAAAGAAGTCGGTCAGTTGCTGGCAGGCGACGGTCAGCAAAACAATGTCATCATAATCGCCGCGACCGGCGACCGGTTTGCTCATGCGAATCTTTATCCCTCGGACAAAATCATCCGTCACGGTGATAAATTTTCACTGACCGTCGGCTATAAAGGGGGATTATCGAGTCGTGCCGCGTACGTCGTTGCCAGTGAGGAAGAGTTGCCGCAGGACGTCGCTGACTGGCTGCCGCGTCTGGCGATCCCTTATTATCATACGGTGGTCACCTGGCTGGAGAATCTGCATATCGGTATGCGCGGTGGCGATGTATACCGCCTGGTGGAAAAAACGCTTGAGCAGAAAACCTGGAACTGGCATCTCAATCCGGGGCATCTGGTGGCCGATGAGGAATGGCTGTGCTCACCGGTTTATCCGGATTCTAACGTGCCGCTGGCGAGCGGAATGCTGTTCCAGATAGATATTATTCCCTCGCTGCCGGGTTACGGAGGCAGCAGCATTGAAGATACCGTTGCGCTGGCGGATGAAGCGTTGCGCCGCGAACTGGAAAGTCAGTATCCGCAGGTCTGGCAACGGATGGTGGCGCGCAAAAAATATCTGGCGGACGTGCTGAACATTCAGGTTTCTGACGATGTGATTTTGCTGTCGAACACCGTGGGTTATCTGCGCCCGTTCCTGCTCGATAAAACACGTGTGCTGGTGAAGGCATAGAAGGAAGGGGAGGCAATGTGCCTCTCCTCAAAATGATGGCAAACATGAAAAGCTGAACCATTGCCGTAACCGGTTATTTAATCTTTTTACCCTGACCATCCACAACCTGTTCACCGTCTTCTTTGGTAAACGCGCCACGTTGAGTATCAGGCAAAATCTCCAGCACCACTTCAGACGGGCGGCAAAGTCGGGTTCCCAGCGGGGTCACCACGATCGGACGATTAATCAGAATGGGATGCTGCAACATAAAACTCATCAGCTGATCGCCGGTGAAGACATCCTCAGCCAGTCCGAGTTGCTCATAAGGCTCAACGTTCTTACGCAGCAACGCCCGTGCGGTAATACCCATATCTGCAAGCAACGTAGCCAGTTCCTCGCGGGCTGGCGGCGTTTCCAGATACAGGATAACGGTGGGTTCAGTGCCGCTGTTGCGGATCATTTCCAGCGTATTACGGGACGTACCGCATGCCGGGTTGTGATAGATAGTGATCATGCTCATAGGGTATCTCATTAGAAAGTGAAAGATAGCCGCAACGCCAGCGCGGCAAGCGTAACGAACAGCACCGGAATAGTCATCACCATGCCCACCCGCAAGTAATATCCCCAGGTGATTTTGATATTTTTCTGCGACAAAACGTGCAGCCACAGCAACGTTGCCAGACTGCCAATGGGCGTGATTTTTGGCCCCAGATCGCTGCCGATCACATTGGCGTATATCAGCGCTTCTCTGATAACACCGGTCGCGGTACTGCCATCAACAGACAGCGCGCCGATAAGAACGGTAGGCATGTTGTTCATCACTGACGACAGGAAAGCCGTGAGGAAACCCGTTCCCAGAGTGGCGACCCACAAACCCTGATCTGAGAGATGATTTAACAGGGAGGAAAGATAGTGGGTCAGCCCGGCGTTGCGTAGCCCGTAGACCACCAGATACATTCCCAGCGAGAAGATAACGATTTGCCACGGCGCGCCACGCAACACTTTGCCAGTGTTAATGGCATGACCTCTCTTCGCAACAGCCAGCAGAAGCAGGGCACCCGCGGCAGCGACCAGGCTGACTGGCACCCCCAGCGGCTCCAGGGCAAAGAATCCCACCAGAAGCAAAACCAGAACCAGCCAGCCGGTTTTAAAGGTTCCGGCATCACGGATAGCGGCTTTCGGCTCCTTTAACAGAGCGACATCGTAAACAGCCGGAATGTCTTTGCGGAAAAACAGGTGGAGCATGAGCAGCGTAGTCGCAACAGCCGCCAGATTGACCGGCACCATTACGGCGGCATATTCAGTAAATCCGAGCTGAAAGAAATCCGCCGAGACGATATTGACCAGATTCGAGACAATCAGCGGCAAGCTGGCAGTATCGGCAATAAACCCTGCGGCCATGACAAACGCTAACGTTGCCCGCTGACTGAATCCTAGTGCCAGCAGCATCGCAATGACGATGGGGGTCAGAATAAGCGCGGCACCATCGTTAGCAAACAGTGCAGCGACCATCGCGCCCAGCAGGATAATCCAGGTAAAGAGCAACCGTCCCCGGCCATTGCCCCAGCGGGCGACATGCAGTGCGGCCCACTCAAAAAAACCTGACTCATCGAGCAACAGACTGATGATGATCACGGCAATAAAGGTTGCGGTCGCATTCCAGACAATCTGCCATACCACCGGAATATCGGCAGGGTGAACGACACCTGTCAGCAAAGCCAGACCGGCGCCCAGCGCAGCGCTCCAGCCAATTCCCAGTCCCCTTGGTTGACAGATAACCAGAATGAGGGTGAATACAAAAATAGCACCAGCCAGTAACATCAGAAACCCCTGACACATTCACTATGGTGAATGTGAATGCATGTTTTAACAAGAAGTGGGCGATGTGTTGTTGAGCTTTTTGCGCACATTCTCTCTTTCACAATTCCACGCTGAATCAATAATGGCTGCAGCCCAGGCAGGCATATGGGGGGACAACCGGTAATGCACCCATTTTCCTTCCCGGCGATCGATAACCATCCCGGACTCTCGCAACATCGCCATATGCCGGGAGATTTTCGGCTGAGACTCCGCCGTTGCTGCGCAAATATCACAGACACACAGCTCACCTGATTCGCGCAGAAGCATCACAATGGCCGAGCGGGTTTCATCGGAGAGCAGTTTAAAAAGCTGGACAGGCTGAAGCATGGAAAACCTCGGTTTGAAATATTCACATATATGCTATTTCATATGTATTAAGTTTTAAAGCATAACTTACTCCATAGAGAATTTTTATGACGCAGTGTCCTGCAATCGAACGGCAATACTTTGATGAGGCTATTGCCAGCAAACTTCAGAGTGGCGATGCAGCTATGCCACGCATTCTCATCCTCTACGGCTCTGTACGGGAGCGTTCTTACAGCCGTTTTGCCGCTGAAGAGACGGGGCGGTTGCTGGAAGAAATGAGAGCAGAAGTGAAAATCTTTAATCCTTCAGGTTTGCCGCTGCCGGATGATGCGCCGGATACCCATCCGAAAGTGCTCGAACAATCTGATTTTCGGTGGAGTGCAGCAAGATTAACAAGATCCAGACATAGAGAAAGAGCCCGAATTCAATTTCGGGCCGCGTAGATAAACTTGTCATCCGCTGTCCTGAACGCGTTGACGATAATATGCTCCTTCTTCATGTGAGATTAGCTGGATAGGGTGAGGACGATTTCCTGGGCTGATTACGTTGTGATCCTCAAATGCCGCCTGTATTTCACCGTACTCATCGCACTATTATTGTGTAGAGGGTGTAAAAATCACCTTAAGAGTCCCCGTATAATCGCCCTGATTCTTGTCAGTCACATAAAAGGCTGGTGTCTCAATCTTAATAGGCGCGGGAACGCATAACACAGGTGAACCTCCGCCCGGCAGGACAATCAGTTTCTGATTGCTTCGGGAGTCGGTATTTTGCCAGTAAAAACGCTCGCCGTTGTTCACGCTGTCCAAGCTTTTATTCACCGGATTGTTAATCTTTACCTGATAATCAATTCTGTCTTTGGGTGAAGTTTTGTCACTGCCCCTGCGATAGATGGAAAACATACCCGTTGGACGCGCGTCGGAAGGGCCACCCTCGTCCGAAATAATAATGTCCATCCGATTATTACTTGAATTGCTCCCGTCGTAGAAACACATATCCAGCCCCGTATTTCCACTGATAAGGGTTTTGGTATTTTTATTAGGACGCGTATTGAGGTTGAGATTAATAACCGGCGTCGAAATTGGGAATCTCGGCAGATATACTTGTGCGTTATTATTATCGGTCACAGTCACCCTGATATTTACCTGCCAGACGCCTTGCACTGTGGTACCATATTTTATCTGATTGAGTTTTAATTCTCCCTCCCAGACTCCAGGAATAGCGCTCATATCTCTTAATGAGTCTTGAGTTAGGAAAATAAATACGTATGCTTTGGTATTTGTGGTCATGCATGGCACCCAAGTCCATAAGACCTTGTATCGGCCACACGTATCATAGTAATTACCTGTCAATTTAATGTCTTTCGACGTATTAGTTTGCAAATTTTTCATCCTGAGCGTGATCGTGCCTCCTTCTGTAGCTGATACCGAACTGCCTTCCCACGCATGCAAGTTAGTGGTACAGGCACCATTTAAGGTATTGGTCGATGAGGTACAGGCCATGCCATTAACCGCATTATCAGAAGTCACATAACTGTTATCCATGGGATTCACCTGATCCTCTGCCTTCAATATATAGAGAACCTGTGGCGGAGATGAGGCATCGTAAGTGACGGCCACTGACCGTGATAGATTGATGGCAAATGTACTTCCACAAAGGGGGAATAGGAAAAAAATATTATAAATGACCGGTAGAAGTTATTCACGGGGCACCACTTCATTAATGAAAATAAATATAATAAGCAAGGACAAAAGTATTTGTCCCTACTCCTTACTTTTTTAATGCTTCGCCGTTGCTTTCGTTAATGCCTCTATGCCCTCATGCAAAAATTTAGGCGCGGAGGCAAGGCTGATGTTCCTGCATGTGCTCGTGCCAAAGTAAGTCACGACGTCGCGAACCTTGACTGCGTTCACCTCACATTTGAAAAGTTGAGAATTTCGTAATACATACAAACTATCGACTTTCCTGTCGGTCTCCAGGTGTAGTGGCACACTGAATTTGGCCACCTGAATAGAGGTGATATCATCACCTCACAGTAAAAACAGGTGACATTATGACCGGACGTAACAGACGCAATTTTAGCCCCGAGTTTCGCCTCGAAGCTGCCCAGCTTGTACTCGATCAGCATTACACCGTTGCCGCCGCTGCTACGGCAATGAACGTCG
>Ga0308167_1000822_pt1 | contig 45278 bp, 59 predicted proteins | sample PhyCR1_2_FD_202138 | JGI IMG/M metagenome (GOLD analysis project Ga0308167, IMG submission 202138) | Phyllosphere microbial communities from UC Gill Tract Community Farm, Albany, California, United States - DLSLRC.R1 | ecosystem: Host-associated > Plants > Phyllosphere > Unclassified | place... | reverse complement strand
GCGACCACAAGGCGTACGGCGCCGACGGCGTGAGCTTCTTCACCCGCCAGAAGGCGATCACGAGCCGCTGGCTCGACCCGTCGCACGGCGGCATCAACCTCGGCTTCCCGTCGAACAACTGACGCTGCGCATGACGAACGACAACTGGTTCATCCGGGCCGGATCCCGCCCCGAGGCGGGCTGGACCGACGTGGTCGACGGAGGCATCGAGGGGTGGGCGCACACCGGTCTGCGGACCGGCGCGCTGACCGACGGGGGCGAGCTGCGCCTCCAGGCCGACGCCGTGGAGCGCATGGTCGTGCCGCTCTCGGGGAGCTTCCACGTCGCGTGGTCCGGCGCCGAGACCGGCGAGCAGGCCCTGGAGGGACGTGGCGGGGTCTTCGAAGGACCCACCGACGTCCTGTACCTGGGTTCCGGCCTGGAGGCGCGGATCACCGGAACGGGACGGGTCGCGGTCGCCGAGGCGCCCACCGACGTCGTCAAGCCGGTCGGGTACATCGCGAAGGCCGACGTGCCCGTGGAGCTCCGCGGCGCGGGGCAGTCGTCGCGCCAGGTCCACAACTTCGGGACCCCGGCGGGACTCGACGCGGTGAAGCTCCTGGTGTGCGAGGTGATCACGCCGGCCGGCAACTGGTCGTCGTACCCGCCGCACAAGCACGACACGAACGTGCCCGGCGAGGAGTCGAACCTCGAGGAGATCTACTACTACGAGTCCGCGGTCGCCCGGGGGCTCTCCGGCCCGGCCGGCGCCGACCCGTTCGCGCTGCACCGGACCTACGCGTCGGACGACCGTGCGATCGACGAGTTCCGCGAAGTCCGCACCGGCGACATCGCGTTGGTGCCGTACGGCTGGCACGGACCAGCCGTCGCGGCCCCCGGCTACGACATGTACTACCTCAACGTGATGGCGGGCCCCGACCCGGAGCGCGTCTGGAACATCACCGACGACCCGGCGCACGGCTGGGTCCGCCAGGTGTGGGCGAGCGAGCAGCTCGACCCGCGCCTGCCCTACGAAAGGACGCACGCGTGACCACCACCACGCGCGAAGCCGGCGCGACCCGCCGGATGACCGTCGGCCAGGCACTCGTCGAGTTCCTGGCCAACCAGTGGACCGTCGACGGCGACGTCCGCGAACGCACCATCCCGGGGATCTTCGGCATCTTCGGGCACGGCAACGTCGCCGGCGTCGGCCAGGCCATCAAGCAGCTCCACGTCGAGCAGCCCGGCCTCCTGCCGTACCACCAGGCCCGCAACGAGCAGGCGATGGTGCACGAGGCGGTCGGCTTCGCCCGCATGCACCGCCGCCGTGCGACCTTCGCCGCGACGGCGTCGGTCGGCCCCGGTGCCGCGAACATGCTCACCGCTGCGGCGCTCGCGACGACGAACCGACTGCCAGCACTGCTGCTGCCGTCGGACACGTTCGCCACGCGCACCACCGACCCGGTGCTGCAGCAGATCGAGCTGCCGCACGACACCTCGTTGCAGGTGACCGACGCGTTCCGTCCGCTGTCCCGCTACTTCGACCGCGTCGAGCGTCCCGAGCAGCTCTTCTCGATCGCCCTCGCGGCGATGCGCGTCCTGACCGACCCGGCCGAGACCGGTGCCGTGACGATCGCGCTGCCGGAGGACGTGCAGGCCGAGGAGCTCGACGTCCCCGTGGCGTTCCTGCAGCCGCGCGAGTGGCACATCCGCCGGCCGCTGCCCGAGCACGGGCCGCTGGCGCGTGCGGTGGCGGCGATCCGCGCGGCGGAGCGTCCCGTCGTCGTCGCGGGCGGCGGGGTGCTGTACTCCGACGCGTCCGACGAACTCGCGGCGTTCGTGGAGGCCACCGGCATCCCGGTCGGCACCTCGCAGGCCGGCGGCGGCTCGCTCGTCTGGGACCACCCGCAGTACCTCGGTGGCATCGGAGCGACCGGCACCGCCGCCGCGAACGCGATCGCGGCGCAGGCCGACGTCGTCATCGGGATCGGCACGCGCTACAGCGACTTCACGACCGCGTCGCGGACCGCGTTCCAGAACCCGGACGTCACGTTCGTCAACGTGAACGTCGCCTCGTTCGACGCGTACAAGCACGGTTCGCAGCTGCCGCTGGTCGCGGACGCCCGGGAGGCACTGGTCGCCCTGACCGCGTCGCTCACGTCCGCCGGGTCGTCGCCCGCAGAGCCCACGTACGTCGTCGACGCCGCGTACGCCGCCGAGATCGCATCCCAGAAGGCCGCGTGGGACGCGGCGGTGGACGCCGCGTTCGCGCCGTCCGGCCTCGCCCTGCCCGGTCAGCCGGAGATCATCGGCGCCGTGCAGTCGGTCACCGAGCCCCGCGACGTCGTCATCCAGGCCGCGGGCTCGCTGCCGGGGGACCTGCACAAGCTCTGGCGCGTGCGGGACGAACTCGGCTACCACGTCGAGTACGCGTTCTCGTGCATGGGCTACGAGGTCGCCGGCGGCATCGGGGTCCGCCGGGGCGCCCCGGACCGCGACGCGATCGTCATGGTCGGCGACGGCAGCTACCTCATGCTGCACACCGAGCTCGTGACGGCCGTGGCCGAGGGCATCAAGATCGTCGTCGTCCTCATCCAGAACAACGGGTACGCGTCGATCGGGCACCTGTCCGAGACCGTCGGGTCCGAGCGCTACGGTACGAAGTACCGCTACCTGGACGAGACCGGCTCGTTCGAGGGGGACGACGTCCTGCCCGTCGACCTCGCCGCGAACGCCCGCTCGTACGGGGTCGACGTGATCGAGGTCCAGCCCGGACCGAACGCGATCGAGGACCTCAAGGCCGCGGTGCGCCAGGCGAAGGCGAACGACCACACCACGCTCGTGCACGTCCACTCCGACCCGCTCGTCTACGCCCCGGACGGCGACGGCTGGTGGGACGTCCCCGTCGCCCAGACCTCGACGCTGCCGAGCACGCAGCAGGCCCGTGCCGAGTACGAGCAGCAGGTCGCGGCACAGCGGCCCCTGCTCGGCTGAACACCCTCCACCACACGCAGAAAGCAGACGACGACGTCATGACCGACACCGCCACCGCCACCGACGCCATCCGGATCGGCACCGCCCCCGACTCGTGGGGCGTCTGGTTCCCGGACGACCCGAAGCAGGTCCCGTGGCAGCGCTTCCTCGACGAGGCGACCGCGGCCGGCTACAAGTGGATCGAGCTCGGGCCGTACGGCTACCTGCCGACCGATCCCTCGCAGCTGCGCGACGAGCTGGAGTCCCGCGGACTCCGGCTGTCCGCCGGCACCGTCTTCACCGGGTTCCACAAGGGCGACGACCAGTTCCAGCGCGCCTGGGACCAGGCGGTGAAGGTCGCCGGCCTCGCCGCGGCGCTCGGCGCCGAGCACCTCGTCACCATCCCGGACCTGTGGCGCTCCGACGCCACCGAGGAGGTGCTGGAGTCGCGAACGCTGACCGACGAGCAGTGGCAGCGCCTCGGCAAGGGACACGACCAGCTCGGCAAGGCACTGCTCGAGGAGTTCGGCGTGCACCAGCAGTTCCACACGCACGCCGACAGCCACGTCGGCACGTACACGGAGACCGTGCGCTTCCTGTCCGAGACGGACCCGGCGTACACGAACCTCTGCCTCGACACCGGCCACTTCGCGTACTACGGCGGCGACAACCTCACGCTCATCGCCGAGCACCCGGAGCGCATCGGCTACCTGCACCTCAAGCAGGTCGACACCGACCTGCTCCCCGACGTGCTGAAGAACGACGTGCCGTTCGCCACCGCCGTCTCGCAGGGGATCATGACCGAGCCGCCGCACGGCACGCCCGAGCTCGCGCCGATCATCGAGGCCGTCGCGACGATCAACCCGGACATCTTCGGCATCGTCGAGCAGGACATGTACGGCTGCTCCGTCGACGCGCCGGGCCCGATCGCCGAGCGGACCTTCCAGCACATCTTCGGCTCGACCTCCGCCGCCCGCGCGCTCTGACCCGGCGTCCGTCCACCACCACTTCGTCACCCCAGGAGAACCCAGCATGAGCACCACCGAGAACCTCCGCGTCGCCGTCGTCGGAGCGGGCGCGATGGGCAGCGACCACGTGCGTCGCATCACCTCGACCATCGCCGGCGCGGACGTCGTCGCGATCGTCGACCCCGACACCGCCCGGGCGACCGCGGCCGCCGCGAAGGCCCCCGGTGCGATCACCGCGTCGTCGTTCGAGGAGGCGCTCGACGCCACCCCGATCGACGCCGTGATCGTCGCGACGCCGGGCTTCCTGCACGAGCCCGTCCTCGTGCCGGCCATCGAACGTGGTCTCGCCGTCCTCTGCGAGAAGCCCCTCACGACGTCGGCTGCGGACTCCCTGCGGATCGTCGAGCTCGAGCAGGCGAAGTCCGACCGCCCGAAGATCCAGGTCGGGTTCATGCGCCGCTTCGACAAGGGCTACCAGGAGCTCCGTGCGCTGCGCGAGTCCGGGTCGAACGGTGCCCTGCTCGCCCTGCACCACGCGCACCGCAACCCGACGACCCCGCCGAACTTCAGCGAGTCGATGCTCATCCACGACTCGGTGATCCACGAGATCGACATCATCCCGTTCATCACGGGCGAGCCGATCACGAGCGTCGAGGTCAAGAAGCCCCGCAAGAACTCCCTCGCACCGGCCGACCTGCCCGAACCGCAGTTCGTCCTGTTCACCACCGAGTCGGGCACGATGGCGATCGTCGAGATCAACGTCAACGCCCAGTTCGGCTACCAGGTCACGACCGACGCGGTGTTCGAGTCCGGCGTCGCGTACATCGGCCGCGAGACCTCGCTCACCCTGGTGTCGCAGGGCGTCTCGGGCCAGGGTGTCACGCCGTCGTTCGTCGAGCGCTTCGGCGCCGCCTACGACGAGGAGGTCCAGCGCTGGGTCGACGCGGCGAAGGACGGCGGCATCGACGGGCCGAGCGCCTGGGACGGCTACACGGCGTCGGTCGTCGCCGAGGTCGCAGTGCGCGCGCAGCAGACCGGAGCGCTCGAGCAGGTGGAGTACGCCACCGCGAAGCCCGCGTTCTACGAGACGGCCTGATCGATGCCGAAGATCGCACTCGACCCCACGCCGTTCCACCACGACCTGTCCCTGCTGGAGTTCCCGCAGAAGGTCGCGGACCTCGGCTACGAGTACCTCCAGCTCACCCCGCACCAGGACTTCATCCCCTTCTACCGGCACCCGAAGGCCGACGACGACCTCGTCGACGCCTTCGCCGCGGCGTGCCGTGATGTCGGCGTGCAGGTGGCGAGCGTGCTGCCTGTACTCCGGTGGTCCGGCCCTGACCGTGACGCGCGCGAGGCCGCCGTGACGAAGTGGAAGCGGGTCATCGAGATCACGAAGCGCCTCGGTGTGGACACGATCAACACCGAGTTCTCCGGCCGTCCCGAGCGTCCCGAGGAGTCCGAGGACGCCTTCTACCGCTCGATGGAGGAACTGCTGCCGATCATCGAGGACGCTGGGATCCGCGTGCTCATCGACCCGCACCCCGACGACTTCGTCGAGGACGGTCTCGAGGCCCTCCGGGTGATCCGCGGCCTCAACTCGAAGCACGTCGGGTTCGTCTACGTCGCCTGCCACACGTTCCACTACGGCGGCAACATGGACGAGATCATCGACGCCGCGGGCGACTCGCTGCAGTTGATCCACGTCGCCGACGCCTACGACCACCGTCGTTCGCACGGCCTGCGCTACATCACGAACCCGCCCGGCAACCCCGTGCGCGTGCACCAGCACCTGCCGGTCGGTCAGGCGGACGTCGACTTCGCCGCCTTCTGGGCAGCGCTCGACCGGGTCGGCTTCTCCGCTCGCGAGGACACCGTCGCCGTCTCGAGCGTCTTCGCCGAGGACGAGAACGCCGACGAGGTCTCGCGCTTCCAGCTCGACACGATCACGAAGGGACTCACACGATGACCACGACCCTCGAGACGTCGGCCACCACGACCGACACCGACACCCGCCCCGTCACCCTGCAGGCGGCGTCGCAGACGGTGACCGCGCTCTGGAACGACTCGGCGGACCCGCACGAGCTGTCCACCGCCATCCACGAGTACGGCGCCGTCGGTGCGACCTGCAACCCGGTGATCGCGTACACCTGCATCAAGCAGGACCCCGACACCTGGGTGCCGCGGATCCGCGAGATCGCCGCGGAGCACCCGACCGCGGGGGAGTCCTGGATCGGCTGGAAGGCCGTCGAGGAGCTCTCCGTCGCCGCGGCCGAGCAGCTGCTGCCGGCGTTCGAGGCCTCGGGCGGCCGCAACGGCCGACTGAGCATGCAGACCGACCCGCGCTTCCACCGCGACCAGGACGCCCTCGTCGAGCAGGCCGTGCGGTTCTCGCAGCTCGCGCCGAACATCATCGTGAAGATCCCCGCGACGAAGGTCGGCATCGCCGCGATCGAGGAGGCCGCCCACCGCGGTGTCTCGATCAACGCGACCGTGTCGTTCACCGTGCCGCAGGTCGTCGCCGTGGGCGAGGCCATCGAACGCGCGCTCGACCGCCGCGCCGCCGACGGCCTGCCCGAGCAGGAGTTCGGGCACGTCGTCACGCTGATGGCCGGCCGGTTCGACGACTGGCTGAAGACCGTCGTCAAGCGCGACCACGTCATGGTCGACCCAGGCATCCTCGAGTGGGCCGGCGTCGCCGCGGTCAAGAACGCGTACCGGGTCTTCCAGGAGCGCGGCTTCCGGTCCCGTGTGCTCGTCGCGGCCTTCCGGAACCCGCTGCAGTGGTCCGAGTTCCAGGGTGGCGACCTCGTCGTCTCGCCGCCGTTCCAGTGGTCGAAGGACATCAACGACAACGCGTTCCCGTTCCGTCCCGATGCCATCCACGACGAGGTCCCGGCGTCGGTCATCGAGGCGCTCCGTGCCGCGACGCCCGAGTTCGCCCGCGGCTACGACGTCGACGGCATGACGATCGACGAGTTCGACCGCTTCGGGGCGACGGTCACGACGCTACGGCAGTTCCTCGACGCGGACGCCCAGCTGGACGCGCTGGTGCGCGACATCATCGTGCCGGCTGCGTAGTCTGCCGCGACCAAACGTCGGACGGGAGGCACGGTGTCAGCTGGCACCGCGCCTCCCGTCCGCTCTTTCCTGGTTTGGCCATCCATGTTAGTTTGTCAGGACAAAGCCCCGAACTGCAGGAGGCACCATGCCGCTCGTCCGTATCGACCTCGCCACCGGCCGCACGCCCGAGGCGGTGCGCGCCATCGCCGACGCGATCCACATCGCGATCGTCGACGTCTACGGGATCCCCGTGCGCGACCGGTTCCAGGTGATCACCGAGCACCCGGCGCAGCAGATCATCGCCGAGGACGCCGGGCTCGGCTTCGAGCGCACCGAGGGCGTCATCGTCATCCAGGTCTTCACCCAGCGGGGGCGGACCGACGAGGCGAAGACGACGCTGTACGCGGCGATCCACGACGCCCTCGCCGCCATCGGTGTCGCGTCGGAGGACGTCTTCATCGGCTACGTCGAGAACGGACCGCAGGACTGGTCGTTCGGGTTCGGGCGCGCACAGTACGTGACGGGCGAGCTCGCAGTGCCCGCCCCCGTTCCCGCCTGATCGCCTACTTGTCGACCAGGGTGACCTCGAACGAGTAGCGGTCGGGGCGGTAGCAGTGCACGCCGTACTCGACCGCTCGCCCCGAGGCGTCGTACGCGGTGCGGCTCATCGTCAGCACCGGGTCGCCGTCCTCGATCTCGAGCAGTCCGGCCTCTTCGTCGGTCACCGCGCGGGCACCGATCCGCTGCTTCGCGACCCGCATCGTCACGCCGCGGCCACGGAGCAGCTGGTAGAGCCCGTGGTCCTGCAGGTCCTGGTCGGTGATCTCGAGGAACTCCGGCGGCAGGTAGTTCTCGAGGATCGCCATCGGGACGTCCTCCGCGAACCGCACGCGCCGGATGTGCGCCACCGTCGTGCCCGGGGCGATGCCGAGGGCCTCGGCCACGACGTCGGACGCGGGGACGTCGTTGCGCTCGAGCAGCTTCGTCGCCGGCGCCTGCGAGCCCTGCGCGAGGTCGTCGTACAGGCTCGTCAGCTCGACCTTGCGCGTCACCGGGCCGTGCACGACCTGCGTGCCGATGCCCCGGCGCCGGACGAGCAGGCCCTTGTCCACGAGGTCCTGGATCGCACGGCGGATCGTCGGGCGGGAGAGCCCGAGTCGTTCACCGAGCGCGATCTCGTTCTCGAGCCGTGCACCGGGCGGCATCGCGCCGGAGCGGATCGCCTCCTCGATGCGGGAGGCGACCTGGAAGTACAGGGGCATCGGACCCGACCGGTCCAGGTCCATGAACAGGTCGGACGGCAGCTGGCCTTCGTTGGTCATCGCGGTCCTTCGGAGTGCGGGGTTCGGCGTCGGTGCCGGGGGAATGTCGTGACAATACCACCGGGGGTGCTCGGCACCGGGGAGCCCACTCCCGTCAGTGGGCGTCCGCCTCGACCGTGCGCTTGAGGTTCGCGAGCCCGCGCTCGAAGTCGCCGCCGATGAGCTCGTCCATGTCCATGAACACGCCGACGACGCGGGACATCAGGGTCACCGGACTCGTCATGGTCCACACGAGGCGGGTGCCGCCCGCTGACTCGTCGAGCCGGAACGCGCTCGTGCTGGTCGACTTGAACGGCGCCGTGAAGCGGAGCGCGATGTCGACCTCGTGCGGAGCGATCCGGTCGACGCGCATGTCGCCGGCGCCGGCCTTGCGGTTGCCCTTCCACGCGTAGGTCGACCCGACGGTGCCGGGCTCGCCGCCGTACGTGCGCTGCAGGTCGGGGTCCTGGCCCTCCCACGGCGACCAGTCGACCCAGCGGTGGAGGTCCGCGAGGTGGGGGAGGATCGCGGACGCGGGGGCCGCGATGACGGTCTCGCGCTCGATCGTGGTGGTGGCTGCCACGGGTCTGCTCAGTCGGCGAAGATCATCGGGCGGTTCGACAGTCGGGGCTGCCTCGCCTGCTTCGGCTTCTCCGCGCGGGGCCGGACCGGCGCGATGTGCACGCGCGTGGCCGCACCGAGCGCCTCGACCGTGCCGACCCCGTGGAACCCCGCGGCGTGCACGACGATTGCCGCGCAGGCCTCGGCGTCGGCAGCGGCGTCGTGGTGCTGGAAGCCCTCGTACCCCGCGGCGCGTGCGGCCATCGGCAGGCGGTACGAGTCGAGTGTGTAGGTCTTCCGCGCGACTTGCAGCGAGCACATCGAGTGGTGCTCGGCCAGGGCGATGCCCGTCGCCGAGCAGCCGCCCGCGATCACGCCCATGTCGAAGCGGGCGTTGTGCGCGACGAGGACGTCCCCCTCGGCGAACGCGACGATGTCCGGGTACTGCTGCTCCCAGGTCTTCGCACCGATGACGTCACCCGCGACGATGCCGTGGATGCGGGTGTTCCACTCGAGGAAGTCGTCGTGGCCGAACGGCGGACGGATGAACCACGAGGCCCGTTCGACGACCTTCCCCGCACGGACCTTGACGAGTCCGACCGAGCAGGCGCTGGCGGGCGAGCTGTTCGCGGTCTCGAAGTCGATCGCGGTGAAGTTCAACGGCACGTTCCCGATGGTCGCACGCGGCGCCGACATCGCCGGAAGCCGCCTCGGCGTTGCGTCAGCGGCGGCGGAGACGGCGGGAGCCGCGCCGTCGTCGTGCCGTCAGTCGCCAGGTGGCACTCCGCCGGGCTCGTTCCTTCGCCAGGTGCGGAGCCAGGACCGTGCCGACCAACTCGAACGCGAGCGCCGATGCGTCCAGTCGCCACCGGCGGTGGACGCCCTCGACGTGGGCCGTGAACGCCGCCGCGAAGTCGTCGGTCACCGCGGGGAACGCCAGGCTCGTCGGCGGCAGGACCATCCGGTAGCGGTCCTCCTCGGCGTGGTCGATCGTCTCGTCCTCTGGGTCGTAGTCGACCAGGACGTCGGCCTCGAGCTCGGCCAGGACGTCGTGCAGCGCGTCGAGTTCGCTCGGTGGGAGCTCCTCCAACGCGGCGATCGTCTCCGCGGCGAAGTACCGCCGCTGCCCCCGAGCGTCGAGCCCCATCGAGTGCACACCGCGTCGGTCACGTTCGAACCACATCGACGTCCTCCATCCGTGTCGTCCGGACCACGCTGCCACCCGGGCGCTCCGTGTGTGCTGTTCTCCCGGCGGGAACACCTCTACGCTGCCCGCATGGGGGATCCTCGCGACATGGACGAGCTGCTGGACGGCGCCGACGTCGTCGACGCGCCGTCGCACACCGTGCTACGGCTGGTCGGCCTGGGGGCCGCCCTGGTGGGCATCGGGGTCGCCGTCGCCGTCGGGCTCACCTCCGGGGCGTTCGCGGTGCTCGGCGCGGTGCTCCGGGCGGCCTTCGGTCGCTGGGGCGAGCTGTTCTGAGCGCGGCCGGTACGGCGGCCTGGAGGCGCGGCGCGGCTCCGGCGTGCGGCCGCCGGTAGGCTGTACTCCCGTGGCACTCACCATCGGAATCGTCGGTCTCCCGAACGTCGGCAAGTCGACCCTGTTCAACGCCCTGACCAAGAACCAGGTCCTCGCCGCGAACTACCCGTTCGCGACGATCGAACCGAACGTCGGCGTGGTGAACCTGCCCGACCCGCGCCTCGACCAGCTCGCCGAGCTGTTCCACTCCGAGAAGACCGTCCCCGCCCCGGTGTCGTTCGTCGACATCGCCGGCATCGTCAAGGGTGCGAGCGAGGGCGAGGGCCTCGGCAACAAGTTCCTCGCGAACATCCGCGAGGCCGACGCCATCGCGCAGGTCGTCCGCGGCTTCACCGACGACGACGTCGTGCACGTGGCGAACAAGGTCTCCCCGAAGGACGACCTCGAGGTCATCAACACCGAGCTGATCCTCGCCGACCTCGAGACCATCGAGAAGGCCCTGCCGCGGTACGAGAAGACCGTGAAGCTCAAGCAGGCCGAGCCGATCGTGCTCGAGACCGCGCAGGAGGCCAAGGCCGCGCTCGAAGCAGGCACGCTCCTGTCCGCCACCTCGATCGACCTGACCCCTATCGCGGAGCTCGGACTCCTGTCGGCCAAGCCGTTCATCTTCGTCTTCAACGTCGACGAGGCGATCCTCACCGACGACGCACGCAAGGCCGAGCTCGCGGCGCTCGTCGCCCCCGCCCAGGCGGTGTTCCTCGACGCGCAGGTCGAGTCCGAGCTGATAGAGCTTGACCCGGCCGACGCCGCCGAGCTCCTCGAGTCGACCGGTCAGACCGAGTCCGGCCTCGACCAGCTCGCCCGCATCGGCTTCGACACCCTCGGGCTGCAGACCTACCTGACGGCCGGGCCGAAGGAAGCGCGTGCGTGGACGATCGGCAAGGGGTGGAAGGCTCCCCAGGCGGCCGGCGTGATCCACACCGACTTCGAGAAGGGCTTCATCAAGGCCGAGGTCATCTCCTTCGAGGACCTGGTCGCGACCGGCTCCATCGCCGAGGCCCGTTCCGCGGGCAAGGCGCGCATCGAGGGCAAGGACTACGTCATGCAGGACGGCGACGTGGTGGAGTTTCGATTCAATAACTAGATCGTTGAATCTACGCGGTCTTTGCCTCGTTTCGTGACACAGAATCGCGTGTCAAATCGCAGTCTGTGTCAGGTTTGTGTCAAGTCCGACGCTGGCGAAATCTGGTCCTCGGAGCGGTAGCCTGCGATCTCAGGCGTTGCTTCCGTCGAGCCGTGTCGATGTGTGTTTGGCCCCCGAAGAGGCCGCAGACGGGCAGCTCTACGCGCTGTGATGGTCCCTCAGCTCCCGGTAGCCTGTGAGGGTTCAAATCACAGCAAGGGGGAGCCAATGGCCCAGCAAATCGAAGACACCCGCTACATCGTCATCGAGTACGACAGGATCAGCAAGGAGCCGAAGCCGGCGAAGCTGGTCTCGAACCTGAAGCCGTTCCAGAAGCGGTTCGCACCGTTTGCATCGGACGAGGAGTTCGCTGCTGACTGCGAGAGCGGCATCACAAAGCGCTTCGGCCTTGAGGTGCGCGTCGCCTCTGAGGAGGATGTCGAGAAGCACGGCGGAGATGTGGAGATCCACAAGCTGGCCGACGCCTATGGCACGGCGGACGAGCGCGCGAAGCAGGAGAAGCTTGCTGCTGCTCGCAAGATCGTCCCCCACTTCATGGACAAGGTGAAGAACGAGACTGATCTGGTCAACGCTCTCGTGACCTATGGCATCAGCACCACACAGCTCATGGCCATGGCGAAGGATGTCCGTGAGGAGGGCATCGTTCCCAGCGACGAGTTCGTGAAGATCTACTGCGACCTTGTGGCCGACCGCACGAAGAAGACGGGGAAGACGCGGACGAGCGCCGAGGTCCGGAAGCTCTGGAACGCGGAGCGCAAGCCCGCAGTTGCCGCCAAGGCGAAGTAGCGCAGCGCGCCTAATCGGCGCACAGCAAGAAGCCCCCGGGAATCAGGACCGGGGGCTTCTTGCGTTCTACGAAGCAACGCCCCCGGGTTCGGGTCCCAGAGGCGTTGCGGTTCGTGGGGAGGGCTAGTTGCCCTCCTTCTTCAGGGTGTCGATGCGCTGGGCCAGCTCGTCCAGCACCTTGAGGGCCGCGTCACGCTTGGCGATGGCCTCCTCCTTCGATGCGGCGTAGAAGGGGCGCGTCCGACCGGCGTCGTCCACCAGGCCGCCGACCTCGTGCTTGAGCCGGGCGAAGGTGCGGGTGACGCTCGAACGGTCGAAGCTCTCGGCCTTGGGAGCGGGGGTCTGGGTGTTCGCGGTGTTCGCCATGGTGATTCCCTTTCGAGCGGTTTGGAAGTGGTGTTGGTGGCAATCATGAATGGACTCCTAGACCTGTCAACCGCTGCGGCGTGTCCATGGCTCGGATACCGCTTTTCCTGACCGTCCTCCGGGGGCTGAAACTGCCTTCTGAGCGCGCAGGCTACAGCCCCGATGTGATCGTCCCTCTGCGCTGCCCTCTTGCGCGCTGCGGGCAACCTCCGGCGAGTGGGCGTGCTTTCGAATGACGACGCACGAGGTCGCCATTCCTGCAGAAGGTTGACCATCTGCGAGCACGAAGAAGGGCGGCGATCCAGCCGAAGCCGAATCGCCGCCCTTAGGTGTGCTTGTCAGAGTTGAGGCGGACCGTGCTCGAAGTCATCGAGCGTGAGCACTTCCATGTCAGGTAGCTGCTCCTCGTCCTCATCCGAGATGGCGAAGTGTCCATCATCAGTGGACGATGCGAACTTCGTCGCCCCATCTTCATTGCCGTCTTCGGTGTCGAAGACAAGTCCTGCCTTGGGGTACCTGCGGACCAGCGCAGCCAAGTCCTCATCACTTGTGTATGCGAAGCGAACCAGCTTCGGATCACCGGTCTCCCCCTTCACATAGCCGATGCCGGAAGTGGCGTAGTTGTTTGCCTCCGTGCTCTGCTTGATCTTCCGAGGATCGAAGCCGCGTTCGATTGCTCCCTGACCGAGCATGACCTCGTTGATGTGCTCACTCTCCTGGTTCCGCATCGTGATGGTGCTCACGAAGTTACCGCGGAGCCGTCCAAGAAGAGCCATGTCCGCCTGCTGAGTGGCGGCAAATGCGTAGATGCCAAGACCTCGGCCCTGCGCGAGGATCATGACGAGCTTCGCCTGAACCTTCTTGCCTGCTGCGCCCTGCTGCTCCAGGTCCAGGATGAGAGAAAGCAACTCGTCGATCATGATGAGGATCATTGGGTTGTCTCTAGATGCGGGGATGCGACGCATCATCTCGGCTTCGCCCTTCTTGAAGTTCATGAGCTTGCGCTTCGCTCCCTTCCGCGTGACCTGCAAGTCGTAGAGATCGTTGATGACCACCATGGAATCCTCGACCGAGTAGACGGTCTTCTCGAAGAGGTTCGTGAACTCGTAGGGCAGGACCTCGGACTCTTTCGGGTCCAGTCCGTAGAGTTTTGCCTCACCCTTCAGGACGAACGGGATCGCCTGCCGAATGTAGGCGTTGAACGGAGACCCCTTCCCGCTTCCGGTCATTCCGAACATTAGGGTGTGAGTAACCGGCATCTTGACCGGGTTGCCATGCTCATCGATCGCGACAGGAAACTCACTCCACTTCGTCGCCGGGTTCTGCTCGAAGAACTCTGAGGTCACCATCTGCTCAGTCAGGATGTCCTCGGGTTCGTCCATGTGTACGACGAAGGCGATGCTCACTTGGCTCTTTGTCTCGATCTTGTCTACGCTGTACGCCTTGAGCTGTGTCAGAACGAACTCACCGAGCTTCTCTACTGCGTCCCTGCTCTTGCCTGTGTAGCCGAGTTCGACCATGAAGTGTCGATCTTCATGCCCCTTGTAGCCCGCTACGAGTACAAAGTGAGGAAGCGGTCGGACCCGGATCCACTCGGAGAGTTCCTTGATCTGTCTGCGAGCGTCGAGCCTCTGCGTGCGGTTACGCTTTGTCTTCTTGATGCTTGCTCTGACTGCCTTCGAGTATGGCGACAACCACGCGGTTGGCCAGACCTTCTCGTTTTCCCTCAGGTCGTGGGTGTGTTCCCCGGCAGGTTCGTAGAACTCGCGGATTTCCTTGCTTGAGAGAATCTTGCCCTTCGCGATGAAGAGGTAGCGTGGGAGGAAGTGGAACGGACGACGGAATCCGTCTGCCTCCTTCCAGCGCTGGCCAAGTCGAAGTAGTCCGGTGACTCCCAAATAGACGACAGCCCAGACGAGAGCTGCTCCAACGAGAAACTTGGGCAGCAACTCCTGTACAGGACCGGAGAGTAGGCCGGTGAAGTTGTTGAGTAGTCCTTCCATGATCAGTTGCCTCCGATGGTGATTCGTGCTGTTGAGGAGAGTTTCTTGCCGTTTCTGTCGGTGAGTGGGAGCACCGTGAGCTGGCCGCTTTCGAACAGGCGGTAGCCCTCGTCAGCATCGATCTTCTTGAGGATCGTCTGCACCTGAGTGCCCAAGGTGAAGTAGAAGACGCGCTTCGCGATGTCCCGAGACTTCAACTCGGCCGAGTAGGTAGCCAGAATGCGGCGGTACTCATCATGGCTTTTCGGGGTCCTTTCGACCTCGATGAGGATGCTTTTGGCGTGCTCGTCTCGGTCCGAATCGAGGTTCACCACCATGTCCGGCTGGTGGACAGGCTTGGCGATCACGCCCTTCCCTTGCTGCTGTCCGAGAGTGAGAAGCACCGGATAGGCGTCTAGAATCTCAGTGCGCGAGAGCTTGTTCTCGGTGACGAGCGCCATCACTTCGGCCTTCTTTTCTGCCCTCCACTTGCCGAAATCGTGGGACCGTCCTGCCTCCTTTTCTGCCTTCAGCTCAGCCTTCACGGGCTCGTAGGCTGCGCGCATGGCGTTCTCACTGACCAGTTTTTCGAGTGGAACCGGATCGATTCCGACACGCTTGAAGTACCCTGCGGGCGACGCGAACTTGGCTGCTACGAGTGCGACTGCACGGTAGTGAGGCAGCCGCGAGACAGACAGTCCGCGCAGCGATCGACCGTGACTCATGGGCAGTCCGATGCTTGTGAGCGAGGCTAGCCCGGCCGGAGTGAGGCCGTAGGAGTGGTCTCCTGTAAGCGGATTGCGGTACCAGTCGACCACGCCGAGCCGCCGTAGCTTGTCGAGTCTCGTCCGCGTAGTGGCAACCGAGGTCAGTCCGCCGCCGACCTTCTTTGTGCCAAAGGTCATCTCCTTGGCAGTGCTGAGCATGGAGCAGGTCTCCACATCGGCGCCGGGGAAGTGGCCGAGGAAGTAGACGATGGGAATGTCTCGTTCGGTGATTCGTGCTCGGGGAGTGCCCTTGCGGGGGTTGGACTTGCCCTTGCCGAAGCCCTCCTCACCGAAGAGGGGAGGCCGGTTCTCGGCCTGAACAGGCTCGGCTTCTACGGTCTGCGGGGTGTCCTCGTAGTCGTCCTCGTCGGGGGCGAGGAAGTCGGAAATGGTGCTCATAGCTGTCTCCTTGGTCATTGCTCAGCTCGATTGCTGAACTCGTGTGTCCAACTCGACGCTGAACACGAGTACGGATATCGCTATGGCTTTCCCGCTCAGATCGGGCGTGGAACTTGCGCTCAACTCATCGCTCAGGTGCGGGTTTTCGGTCACACTGCACCTCGATCGTCGTGCTCATTCGTGTTGAGCCGATCTCTGCTGACTACATTGATGTTTAGCTCTCTTCCTAGAGATAAACACCACTGCTACTTCTTCTATATGATCGCCCGCAGGCCCGGTCGGTGAGGCTGTTAGCAAGAGTCCATCAAGGTGTCGGCATCCATCGGCAGGCCTCTGCCAGCACTCACCTGTTGGTCTCCTACTCCCACCACCACCCAGTTCCGCTCCCGCTCACCCAGTTCCGCTCCCCGGTTCCGCTGCCCGCCGCTCAGTCTCAGCCGTTCGGTCCGCCCTCGAGGGTGGTGTGACATCACGGCTCAGGCGGTCAAGCTCGTGTGTGACACCACGGCTCAGCCGTTCTCGCGCATGGTGGTGTGACATCACAGCTCGGCTCTGGGGCCGGCGCGGGTGTGTGACACCACAGCACGGCTCTCGCGCCGGCGTGGGTGTGTGACATCACGGCTCAGCTGCGTCCGTGAGCTACCCTCGAATGATGGTCGACAATGAGCCGAGCTTTGCCCTCACCACTTCCGAACACTTTCCCGCTCCGCTCAATGGCAAGGTCCATGCGGATTCCCACGCGGCCGCGATCTCGATTGAGGATGGCTGGGCACGGGACTGGGAAGCCATGCCGACTTCCCTGCGCGAGACGGTCCTCGACGAGATCCGCTCTGGGGCCGTGGATGGCCGCATGCTCCGATGGCTGCTCGATGGGATTGTCCGAGGCTGCATCTTGGCTCGTCGCGGGGGACCGGAAGAGAAACTGCCCTTCGTGACCTGGCTCGTCACTGACATCGTGGGAGCCATGGAGTACGCGGGCAAGTACGAGGATGCCTACGACGCATTCACCTTGAACGAGGTTCGACCGCTCGCGGCTGCTGCTGCTCGGCTCGATGCACCGGAGAGCTTCGAGTTCTTCAGGCCCGTCTTTGATCCGACCGTGGACACGCTGGCCTGGGTGCGTCGCCATGAGGAGTTGCAGCCAGCTTCTCTGTGACGGGTGTGCGACACCACTGCTCCGATATGGCTCTCCGTCGCATCGATTGTTCGAAGGTGGGTGCGGTGACCTCCTGGTTGTAGTTGAAGCCGGGGGCGCGGGTCTTTCTCTTTCTCCCGCGTCCCCGGCTTCTTCCGTTGGTGGGTGAGGCCCCGTTCCGTCATCGTTTTGATATGGGCTGTCGTCACTACAACAAGGAGACGAACTCATGTTCAAGAAGACCACCTACCCCAACCCCGCGCCGAAGACCAGCGGCCGTGATCGCTGGCTCAAGGTCGGTATCGTCGGCGCACTGTTGGCGCTCACCGTGAGTGTCACACCACTGTTCGGTTCGCAGGCCGACGCAGTGGGAGGCGCGACCGGCGCTTGCATCCAGGCGGAGTTCGACTCGGGTAAATACACAAGCCTTCAAGGTGGTTGCGGCGGCGGTGATTCTCAGCCGGTGCCAAGCGAAGTACCAACAGTGCCGTTTGCTGTGACCTGTAAGCATCAGAATCACTCGGGCATTGCGAGCACATGGGCAGCATCGCCCAACCAAGAGCAGATGTATCGGGTGGAGGTTAGTTCGCACGACGGAGAGTGGAAGCTCGTCAAGTCTGTTCCTACCGCGGCATACAGCGCTGATGGAAGAACGGTGCTCGCTTTGCTCGGTCATGGCGCGAACGGTGAAGATGTCGGGGCCACCTACTCAGGCCAGCTTCGTGTGGTCTACGACATCCAGGGCGCAACCCGGATTTCCAAGCCGATTTGGTTCTCTGTGACAACGACGGCGCTCGCACCAAGCGTCACCTGCTAGTGGTCACACCGGCGAAGGGAACAGATTTGGTCGGGCGATAACTGAAGAAGCCCCGGAGCAATATGCTCCGGGGCTTCTCTCGCGTGGACTCACCATCCGCTGTCGCTAGGAGCTGTTCTCAGGCGCTTTCCGTGTCGGATGCGATGACGATGCGCCTCAATGGTCCCGATGTCAGGAGCGGGCAGCTATCGATTCCCGGCCTCCTCGGTGTGTGACACCACGGCTCGGTGCTCCACCGCTCCCTAGTATTACCTTTAGTCGACTTGTGTCGCAGTGTCGCGAAGTCTGCTTCTACGCGCCTCTAGGCTGCACTTGCGACACTTTGCCGAAGACATGTGTCGCAACTTCACGCTAGAGTTCCGCTTTTCCGTCCTACTGGTCTTCCCACTTGTGTCGCAAGATCTAACTTGTGTCGCGAGATTGAGGTTGTCACCGTTTTGATATAGTGCCTGTGCACCTGGTGGTGAGGCTTCGGGGTGGTGCCCAAAGCTTACGGTCCGGATGCGAGATGAGTTGGTCCCAATGGCCCGAGTGTCCTCTCTCGCATCCGGGCCGTTTTTCGTTGTAGCTGCGCGCTTCTGAGTTGTCTTCACCGTTTTGATATAGGGCTGCGTTCCGTTCACCAGCGGGACAGACATTCAACGCATTGGAGGAGTAGGCCGATGGACCTAGCTCAACTGGACAAGCGGCGGATCGAGGAACTTGCGCGGCAGGAAGCCGCCTCCGTGATCGCACATGACGAAGCCGGGAAGTCCGGATCGAAAGAACCCGCTCCGGCTCCGGCTCCGACTCGGAAGGATCGCGAGTCTCGGCGTTGGATGCTGACTCTCCCCGAGAGCGAGTACGAACGCGCGGAGGTCGAGAAGCGTCTCGGCAAGTACAAGGCTGTCGTGGGACAGCTCGAAGAGGCTCCCACCACGGGCTACCGCCATTGGCAGCTCTACCTAGAGGCCAAGACAGCGGTGCGGTTCTCTACGCTCCGCAAGCTCTTCCCCAAGGGCCACTACAAACCTGCCAGGGAGACCCGCATCCAGTGCGTTCGCTACTGCACGCGAGAAGACAAGCGCGCTCCGTCGGGCATCGTTCTGGAACTCGGTGAGATGAGCTACACCGTCCGCCAGGGAAAGCGTACTGACATCGACTCCTACCACGATCAGATCATGCTCGAAGGGAAGTCGGCTGATCAGGTCATGTTCGATGATCCGCGCGCAGCGAAGATCGAGGGTCAGCTCCGAACGCTAGAGCTAGTCCGAGATAGAGAGACCTGGGGTAAGAAGTTCAGAGAGATGGAGGTTCACTACCTCCACGGCGGAACCCGGACAGGCAAGACATCGTCGCTCTACGAGACCTACGGCTGGGACGACATCTACCGGGTTCCCAACTGGAAGAACCCCTTCGATGGCTATCGAGGTCAGGACATCCTCGTGCTGGACGAGTACAACACGAGCGTCCCTGTCGTTGACCTGCTCAAGATCCTCGAGGGATACCCGCTGGAGGTTGCGGCCCGCTACGCCGACAAGACCGCCAAGTTCACCAAAGTATTCATCGTGTCCAATCTGCGGCTCCAGGAGCAGCACTTGACGATCCAGCAGGAGCACCCGAAACAGTGGGAGGCGATTCTCGCTCGAATCACTTCCATCTCCGAGATGATGCCGGGAGGCAAGCTCGTCGTGGAGAAGGGCACGCCCCCTCAGCTTGACCACCTGCTGTCCGGAAAGCCGGTGGAGATCATTCCTGCGACTGTTACCGCGCCATCGACCGCTCGCCTCTCGACCGCCACCGCCGACGACGATGACGATTTCGAGGACGGCGAGTTCGCCGACGATGTTGCCGACATCTTCGGCGGCTGAGAAACCTACCACCAACCCAACCCCCGCTGAGGCGGGCAGAAAGAGGAGATCATGACCGATGAGAGAGATTCTGGACCAGACCATTCCCGACAGCCCCTACGCCGACGGTAAGTACGCCGGTCGTTCGCTGCGCTCCCTGCTGAGCAAGAACATCCTGCGCGATCGGTTGCTCACCGATCCCGAGTTCAAGCGGCATCACCGCGAGCTGTTCTACGACCTCGACTTCCTGCGACAGTCGGGCTACATCTACCGGGGTGTTGGGCTGATCGCGCCGCGGGGATGATGGTGTGACACAACAAGGGCCGGGGTTCATCGCAACCTCGGCCCTTTCCCGTACCCGTTTTGATATGGGGTCCCGCGCCGAGACTCGGCCCAAACTAGGAGGACGATTCCCATGACCACCGAAACTACATACCGATTCCCTGCTCCCAGCGGGAAGATCGCTGTGCTGACAGGAGAGCAGTACGCCGCTCTGATCAGCGACGGCGGACTCACGCCGAGCATGCTGCTCCGAATCGCGGGCGCCGCGCAGCTCATGGATCACATGTCCCGGGACGAGGCTCGTAGCCTTCGGCAGATCGCCGCCTCGCTCCACGGAGTTGACGACATTGCTCCCACCAACATGGAGCATCGGGCGATGGTTGCTCTGGTGGCGTCGGGTCTGGTCCTCCAGGTCGGCACATCGAACCAGACCCGCTACCAGCTCGCCGATGGTGTGGCGTGAGCAGGCTGAAGCTGGGCGCGCTTGCGCTCACCGCTCTCCTCACCGTGATCGCGGGTGTGGCCACCATTGCTGAGTCGCAGTCCGCTTCGGCGGTCGCCGACACCAAGGCCGTGAGCTGGACCGGTCAGACTCGGACGCTCCATGTCTGGCCCACCGATGCTCCTCAGGCAGTTGGTGTGGGCGTGGTGGAAGTCCGCTACACCTATCCCGGCACGATCAGCAAGGTTGTCGTGGGTTCCGGCTGGAAGGTGAAGGAGCAGACGGCTTCGAGCTTCGTCCTCACCAACACGACCGCCTTCGTTGCTCGCGGCTGGGATCGGGATGCTGCGTCGGATGTGAGCGTCCGTGTGGACGGCAGCTTCCTGCCGGTCGGATCGGACATGGACTTCCTCAAGGGTGGTTCGAAGATCATGACTGGTGATGACTTCGACCGGGGGCGGGTCTCCTTCCGCTGACTGATGTGTGACACCAAGAGCCGCGACTCCTTCGGGCCGCGGCTCTTGTGTTTGTCTGCTGCCTACTTCGAAGCCACCGGCACCACGACACCGGAGGTGAGCCACTGCACGAGGGTCGCGGCGAGAATGACTGCGCCTCGTGCTTCTTCGAGACTTGCGTCCGTGTACTCAGGGCGTCCGTGTCGGCTCTCGTGGCCACGCCAGAGGGTCCGTAGCATCGCAGCGAGGGTCTTCGAGTTCGGCGCCCTGTCGCTGTCGCGGAAGATGAGGGTCCACTTCGGATTGTCACCTTCGAGGAGCGAGAACACATTGGCGAGGGTCGGCTCGTCCTTGCCGGTCGGCATGACAGACAGAGCGGCGGTCTCAACGGCGACGACTGCGTTGCTGTACGCGACAGAAGCCCGCGGGTGTGTTCCGTAGGCGTCCACCCACGCCTCCTGCAGCTTTCGAGAGGCGGTGTCAGTAGCGCTGAGAGCGACCCGTACTGCGGCCAGCACCCCATCCGGGACTCTCTTCGTGAGCCTGGCGTTTCTCTTGTTCCACGAGGTAACCGTCCAAGCGGATCCTCCGTTACTCAGCACGCGCTCGAGGGGATGCGTCGTTCCGTTGGTGTGGTAGTTCGTACTCAGAAGGTAATCGACGAGGTTGGTGAAGTCCGAATCGCTGATCTGCCGCAGCCGAGGAAGCACCGTGCCAAGCCACTCGCGGACTCCGCCAGACCTGAACCCCAGATCCGTATGTGCGGCGTTCTGGAACTCCACAAACCGCTCCGCCTTGACCCACTTACTTTCCCCTGCGAGCACGCCCTTCATCCAGCTGAACACCGCCTCCCGCAGATAGGTCGGAAAATCCTCGGTGAGGCTGTCTTCTCTCCCGGTGGGGATCACGGGACGCCAGGCTTCGTCGCTCATCTCTCCAGCATAGCGGGGACCGCTGACGGGGCGTTTTTTGGTGAAGCTCACCCCGGCAGCGGCTCCGGCGGGAACCGGTCCAGACACCCAATGTGGCGACTTAAACCCCCAGTTATGTCCCCCCGGTTAGTTCCCCCCGTTTTGATATTGCTCTCAGCGACATAACCGTCAGAGATCGTCTCCGGCGTCCGAAGTCGCTGAGGAGGCACCAATGTACGAGTTCACCAGTGACCAGCTACGGATAGTCCGAGGCATTGCGCAAGAGATTGCCGAGGAGGAGCTTCGGTTCCCGGTCGTCAACGGAGGAAAGCGACCTCGGGCCGTCGAGGGGCTGGCCAACTACCTGTACGAATCAAGGATCGCCTGGGCTGTCGCCTACTTCGAGGGCGCGGATATCTTCGTCGGTGGGGGTCAGCGTGCAGTCATTGACCGCTTTTTCCGGCGCTACTGCTTCGACCTCTACGGCGAAGTTGTCCCGAACCGCCGCGGGATCGATTGGCGGTCGGCAGCATGAGCGCCTCTGATCTACCCGAGGCTGTGCAGCTCGCCCGGTCGATGCTCTTGTGGGCGACCGGTGAGGAGATTCCGGCTCACCGCATCAACTTCGAGCTGACTACGCCGCCGGATCAGTACCGAGTCAGCTGGCTTAGCCCAAGAGACGCTTTCGAGCACCGCGCGCTCGTGCTCCGTATCACTCTCAATCCCCACCAGTTCGAAGCCTGGAAGACCTGGCTGGACGCACCCCAAGGAGAAACACCATGACCAAGAGAATCGGCTACTACAGGCTGAGCCGCGAGGACTCCAAGTCCATGAGCATCGAGAGCCAGAAGAAGGCTCTCCGGGCGCATGACCCCAGGATGCCGATCTTCGGCGACGAGGGAATCTCCGGAGAGAGGAACCTCACCGATCCTAAGTCCGAATGGTCCACCAAAGTCCGACCGCTGTTCCTCGAAGACCCGGCCAACACACAGATCGTCGTCTACACCTACGACCGCATCGGCCGTAAGAAGGGCAAGGTGCTCAGCGAGGTAGAGGACATCACAGATGCGGGCGGTTCGATCTTCGTTGTCCGGGAGGGTAGAACCTACGACGATGCCGAGGAGGCAGCGCAGTCCATCGAGCTGACTTTTCGTTCGCTCACCGACGAGACCTACCGCGTCGAGGTGTCGAAGAAGACCAGGCGCACGCTCGACTACCTGGCGCAGAACGAGGTGCCCCTCGGCCGGAAGCCGGAACTGACGGACGCCGACCTCGCCAAGATCCGTGCGCTCCGTGAGCGTGGTCTCGGCTACACGGCAATCGGGATCGTCATGGCGAAGGTTCAGAAGAAGGACGGCAAGGTCATCAACCGTTCGGCCGAGACCATCAAGCGGGCGCTCAGCGGCGAGTACGAGAGCCGGGAAGCCTACGAGCGGCGTAGCCGCGAGATGCGGCAACGGATGGCCGCCCGTGCGGTGCTCGGACTCGAGCCGGTGGGGGCTGGGAGCTGATGGGGAAGTTGAAGCAGCAGTCGAGGCGTATGGCTGGCTCGATCTGGCGGCGCATCCCACTGAAGTACAAGCCCATCGTGCTCCTTGCTGGGCTGGCACTCGTGCTCTATCTAGCTGAGGCGGTGGTGTCGATGTTCAGCTGATCCTTGAGACAGGGCCGGGGTTTGATTGGTCTCTCGCCCCGGCCCTTTGTCATGGCCTCTGCGCCCGGAGCTGCCCGCCTCGGGCGCTTCCTCGTTCGCCGTGCACATCCCGATGGCCCGAGCGTGGTGGTCTGGAGGCGGGCAGCTATCGACGCGGGTGAGTCGCCTACTTGTCCAGTTCGGTCAGTGCGTACTGTCGCAGCGCCTCTGCGAGATTTTCGTACCGCTCCCGATACTTGGCGACTCGGATGTTTGACGGTTCCGGTGAGGGGATGTAGCCGTAGCCGGCTACCTGCTTGACTCCCGATGGGTTGTCGAAGCCCCACATCAGGTGAGCCAGGTCACCGAACATCGCCTTCGCCACCGTGTCCCGGCCCTCGCCGCCTGCCGCGTTGACGCAGTAGCGGAACGCACCAAGAGCGATGTCGGTTGCGGACGCCAGGTGAGAGGCGTTGTCGTTGGTCATGCCGAAGAGCAACACGCGGTCTTGGACGGACTTATGGCTTCCGCCGTAGTCGAAGCCGTGCTGGTGGAAGCGTTCGAGGTAGTCGTATCGATCGTTGTCGCGGTCCATGAGCATGAAGCCCAGAGCCTGCTCCTTGGTGAGCAGACGGTGGTAGGAGGCCGCGACATTGTTGAGACCGAACTCCATGATGCGGTTGGGGTCTTTGCCCGCCACATCGTGCAGGCAAACAGTAGCGATCATGCGCACACCGATCTCCTTGAGATCGGAAATGAGAGCTTGCTTTGCGTCCCGGAACTGCTCGATGCTGACATGCTCGGGACGGGTGTGTGTGTTGAACTTGAAGCTGTCGCCGTCCTTGTACCCAAACTCCCGGCGTCGGGCTTTGACCGCAGCGTCGACCTTCGGGACCTGTTCTTCTGTGAACACGATCCCGCCCAGGATGAAGAACTTGTTCGGCATGTGACCGGCATTGGTCTCGTCGACGAGAAACAGGTGCATGCTGCGAGTATCGCTCATCAACCCGAGACAATGAGCCCCTTCGGAGAGAAAGTAGCCACCCCCAATGTGGGGTCAGTATTCGAAGCCCCTCGGGCCGACGCCCTCGTCAACGACATGGCCGTAGCGGTCCTGGGTGAAGCTGCTGTTCTTGTGACCCATCTCCTTCGCGATGAGCGGGACCGGCACCCCTGCTCGGAGTCTCGTGCTCACCGCCCAGTGGCGCAGCCCGTGGTGTGTCCATCCCTTGCGGCCATCCCGATTGGTCCGGTGACGCGGGTAGGACCGGAACTCGTCGGCCACATGGTCGAAGATGGGGTTGGCGATCTTCGCGTAGTTGGTCTGGCTCTGGTAGCTCCCGGTTCCGGCCACGATCCGGATGCTGTTGGTCCAGGAGGGATCCGTCTGCACCGGCTGCATCTCGCGTCCGGGCCGTACTCGGTTCCGGGTGGGGAAGATCAGCAGCTCTCTGAACTCATCGATGCGCCGGTTGAGTGAGAGCTTGCTGATCGCAGGGTGGTGCCAGAGGTCATCCCACAACCGGTCCCAGAGTAGGTACGCGAGCGGGGTGAATCCGTGCCGCCACAACTCCACGGATTCTGCGTCCGTCGCTTCCCAGAGGGAGAGGGCTGGATCGGCGAACCGGGGGAGTAGGGCGGTGATCTGTTCCCGAGTGGAGCCTTCGGAGTGATCGGCCCAGTTCGGTAGGAAGGCCGGCAGATGCACCGTGCGGCCCTTGGTTGCGCCCTTAGTGCCGGTGACCCAGATAGCTCCTCGGCTTGCTTGACTGGCTTGCTCGCTCACTTCGATCACGCCCCGGAAGCCTGAGCGAGTGCGGTCCCAGTCGGCGTCGTAGATGTCGTGGACCTGCTCCGCGCTCAACAGGTGACGGACTCGGAGGCCGAGAACTTCACCGATTCGCAGGCCGCCACCGGCTCCGAGCGTGGTTGCTAGCCCCACCATCCGGTAGCGCTCCGCGAGTTCGATTCCCTCGGCCCGCCGCCGTGCGTCGGGGTTGCTGTAATGCTTGGGGATTCCACGCCGATGCTCGTTGACGGCCTCGGACGGCAGCCCGTCGAGGAAGCACGGATCAAGGGGCGAAGGCTCTCCTCGTCTCGACCGGGCGAGGGTCGCTGACCCGATGGGCTGGCCCATCTCATTGCGGGTAGTGGTGCTTCTCGTCTTGATCCCGGTGAGCTGGTCGATGGTTGTCGTTGCTGGGTCATCCAGTGGGCCGAGCTGCATCGTGTGGTAGGCGGTGATGATGAAGGAGGCGACCAGGGGCGAGCGGGGGATGTCGTTGGTATCCACTCGCGGGTTGCGGCGACTGTGGGCCGTTCCCGTGAGCACGATGCCCTTGGCGAGTTCGTCTGCCCGCTCCGGGGTGATGTGTCCGGCCGCGTGGCGGAAAATGCCTCGCACGAGGGAGCGAGCCTTCTGCTGCTGGCCTCGGGACTGCTCAGAGAGGTCGATCATGCCGATGTCAGCGGGGGAAACATGCTTGACCGGTCGGTCGCCGAAGAGTGCGGTGAGCTTCCTGCTGAAGTAGAAGTATTGGTCATATGTGCGGCTCGACCAGTTGCTCCGATTCGCCGCCAGCCAGTTGTCTACCGCCTGTTGAACAGTGGGCTGCTCGCCCTTGCCGAAACCGGGCACATACTCGCCGCTGAGTGCCCGTGCCTTCTGTTCGGCGTTCTCTCTGGTACTTCCGCCGCTGGTGGTTCTGCGCTTGCCGCTGGCCCGGTCCGTGTAGACGATTCGCCATGATCGGTAGGAATCCGTCGGCTCGTAGATCGTTGCCAGGGTGTCAGGTACGGTGATCCCGCGTGCCATGGGTGACGCTCCTGGGGGTCGCTGTGTCAAGGGGTTGTGTCAAATCATACGATCCGGCCGACGCGACCCGCGCAGACATGCGGATGCGGCCATGAAATGTGCGACATGAACCGAGTTCCGCTTCAACAACTAGGGGCCCCGGTTTTACGCCGATCCAGGGCTATTCAGCCGCAACTGTCCGCAAAGAGTCCGCAGAATCGCCTGCAACCTCCCGCATGAGCCCCGCGGTTGCGGACCGGGTCCGGTCGTCCGCGTTCGGCCACAGGTGGCTGTAGGTGTTCAGCGTCACCGATGCGGACCGGTGACCGAGAGCCCGCTGTACAGTGACGACGTCGCAGCCGGCCGCAATCAGGCCCGATGCGAAGAAGTGCCGACAGTCGTGCAGCTTGCACGGCTCCACGCCCGCCGCCTCGATCGTCTTCGTCCAGTGGTAGTAGATCGTGTTGCCGTGGGGCGGCTGTTCACCCGAGCCGACGAATAGCCACTGCTCGTCGCCGCGCACGCCCACCTCGGACACGTGCCAGGACAGGTGATGAGCGAGCTCGTCAGGAATCGGCACGGCCCGCTCCGACCCGTACTTCGGCGCGGAGATGCGAACCGCCTGTCCGCCACTCCCGCGCTGAAGACAGGACGCCGCCTTCAGGCGTTCGCTGACGGCGGCTTCAACGTGCCCACCGCGCAGCCGGCAGCACCCGTGTTTTCGTTCTCCGCACCGAGCTCGGACGTTCCCTCGTCGGTGTCGTTCAACAACACCTTCGGCAACATCAGCAACCCCAGCAAGGCGGTCGACGAGATGATGTTCGCCTACCGAGCCAAGATCCGCGGAGGACGGTGAAAGTAAGACCATCGCATCTGTCTGTGGCCTCCGCTACGTTCAGAAACATGAGCCTTTGGAACGAAGCATCCGATGAACTGAGCAAGGCAGAACGTGACCTCGGACAGGGCATGAGCGCCGACCACCGCTTGAAGGTCGCAGAGATCAAAGCCCTTCTCGCGATCGGCCAGGAACTCTCGCAGATCCACCACGAGGGCATCAACCCGGATTACCGATCCTGATGACCTACGCCATCGAGTACACCAACGACCGTGACGGGCATGCTGACGGCCCGTACCGAACCGGGCAGCACAAGACGGTCGCAGAAACCAAGCAGGCAGCCGAACGGCTTGCGAGCAAGGGCGGTCTGAGCAACTTCGTTGTGCGCGACAACGGCGACGTCATCAGCATCACAGAAGGCAACCTCGTGTCCGAACTCATCGACGGCACATGGCACGACCGCGGCCTGTTCGACGTCGAGAACTGGTGGCCGAAGCTCGACGACGACACGCGAGCGTGGCTACTCGAGCACGCCGAAGAGCAGATCCCAGCCGAGATCTTCCACCGCATCATCGCAGTCGGTGGAGTGGTTCCCGGTACGCGTTGGGAGGGGCAGGAAGACTACGACTTCCGGCTGCCCGAAAGCGCCGCCGCGTGGATCCAAGCCCAGCGCACCTACAACGCGGCGTTGATTGGCCCGGACCACCAGGTGGGTGTTGCCGAGGTCATCGTCATCCCGCCGACGAACAGTCGAACGGTCGAAACCTACGAACGACGAGTCGACTCTGATGACGGCCCTTGGATTGAAGTGTGGGCTCGGATCGGAAGTGAAGGCCCGCAGGGCCAAGAGCCGGTCCCGTATCAGTTCGTCAGCCGCAAGCGAGTTGATTGATTCAGCTCGGGCCACTAAATCGACAGCGCGAAGGCACCAAGGGGGCCTCCACCTTACGCCCGCTCCGGTCGGACCACCGGGGCGGGCATGCGCATATTCGCGGCAGGATTTTCAACGTCGCGGGCGTCCGTCAGACTCATCCCATGGGACTTCTCGGCATCATCCTGTTCATCACCGGAATCTTCGTCGCGTACTGGTCGTCCACGCGGCTCTCCTCAGCGCTCTGAACGACCACTACAAGACGCGGAAGCACTTCGAAGCGACTGGCGAATGGAAGCCGGGTCACTGGAACAGCAAGACCGCACCGAAGCGGTAACGCGGGTCACAGGCGTCCGCGCTCCTGCAGCCGCCGGGCGTACCGCTCTACCTCGTCCCGGTCGACCACGTACTTCGTTTTACCCAATCGCGACGCAGTGAGCTGACCCGAGCGGATGTCATTTCGGATGTACTGCGCTGACGCGCCCACCACCTGCGCGACCTCTAGCACGCTGAAGAGTCGCTTGCTGTTGTTCGCGAACGGGTGAAGTTCCGAACCCGCCAATCCGCGTTCTATCTCTTCTCGGACGATGCGCCGGATGATGGCTTCGATGCTCTGCTGTGGCTCGTCAGTCTTCATGGCGATCAGCATGCTCATGCCGTGTACCCATATGGAGAGACTCATGCAGCGCGCGCTCAGAGTCCGCAGCTAGTCCGCAAAAGGCGCAATCGCGGCTAGTTCCGAGCAACCGCCGCCCATCACTCCAACCGCTTACTTCCGCGGTCCACAACCGCCCACAACCGCCCACAACTGCTCCCAACGCGCCGTCGCGAGTTCCGCTTCAACAACTGAGGGGGCACCCCTGCCGCGGCCGGCACCGGTACCGTCGTCCGCATGGGGCTCGGATTCCAGCTGGTCGTCGGAGCGCTCTTGCTGCTGTGGGGCACTTTCGTGGTGACCTTCCCACGGTTGATCGTCAAGGTGGCGCTGGCGGCCGAGAAAGCGGGCCTCGCCTGGAATCCTCAAGCCCGGTGGGGCACGCTCTGGATCCGCATGCTGGGGAGCGTGCTCGGAATCGTCGGCCTGATCACGGTCGTGACCGCGCTCTTCGGGATCCACTGGCGATGAGCTCGAGCGCGGAGTGATGCAGACGCACGTCGGTGTCTACGGCGCCTGGCTGCAGGACGGCCGACTGGTCACCGTCGAGAAGGCCCGCGGACCGTACACCGGGTGGTTCGACCTGCCCGGTGGCTCGCCCGAACCGGGGGAGTCCGCCGAGCAGACGCTCCGGCGCGAACTCGTCGAGGAGTGCGGTGTCGCGGTCGCTGCGATCGAGTCCTGGCACGGGTTCGACTTCCACGTCGATCGCGCGAGCGACGGTTCGGTGATCGACTTCCGGCATCGTGGACAGATCGCACTCGTCCGGGTCGTCGAGCCGGTGCGGCCGATCGAAGGCGTCGAGGACGTCGCTCGGGTGGTCCTCCTCGCCCTCGACTCGAGCGCATCGGTCACCCCGGCCGTCCGCCTCGCCCGCACGCTGCTCGGGGGCAGCCCGTTGCGCTGACACCCGGTGCGTCCGCGTCCGGTACCCGACCGGCATCCGGCACACTGTCGACGAACATCAACGAGAGGGGTCAGAGGTGGCTGACGCACAGGCCGGTTGGTATGACGACGGATCGGGCACCATGCGATGGTGGGACGGCACGAAGTGGACGCAGAACGTGCAGCCCGCCGCACCGCCCACGGGTGGCCTCGGCGGCGTGATCGACCGGATCGCGGCCGAAGCCGCTTCCGGTGGCCAGCCACGACCGGCACCTGCCGGGATGAGTTACGTCGTCCTGCAGGTCGTCCTCAAGGAGAAGTTCTTCGGCACCGGGTCCGGGAACCTCACCGAGCTAGAGAAGGCCATCAATGCGCAGGCAGCGCTCGGCTACCGGCTCCACACGATCACCACGTCCTCCTCGGGCAGCACCGGATTCGGCGGTGGGGACCGAATCCAGGCGACGATGGTGTTCGAGCGCCTCGTCTGACCGCGGCGGCACGTTAGATTGACGTCAGTGCACGCCGAGGAGGCCCCATGTCGTACGTCGTCGACTTCGTGACCGTTTCCACCACCGGATTGGAATCCTCGCCGGTCGCCGACGCCCTAGCGGGACTCCGTGCCAATGAGGCTCGGTACTTCAAGAACAAGTACGACCACGTGTTCACGACCCATCCGGCCGCCGACGTCCCCGACCTGGTCGACTACGTCGCACGGGTGCTCCAGGAGGAGCGCGGTCTCGTGATCGCATCGCCGCCGCTCGAGGCGACCGAGGCGCTGGTGGACGGGGTTCGCTGGACGTACGTGTTCTACGAATCCGGGCTCGCGATCAACGTGCTCTACACACTCGAGCCCGGCGGGAAGCGGGCGGTCGGGTTCAAGCTGTCCGACGGCATGGAGGTACCGGACGAGCTCGCGGACAAGTTCAAGTTCGCGCGACAGAAGTCGAAGCTCGCCGGCACGATCCGGGGGTCGTTCTTCGTCGTCAAGGGTGAGTACTGACCGGTTCGTTCGATGCCTGCCCCACCCGTGCTTTCCAAATGTTCGCGGTGGTCCCGACGTCTGCGCCATCATCGGCTGACGGCGATGGAGAGGACGGGACTTGCACGATGACGACGAGGATCTTGAGTGCGCTCCTGCACGGAGCGTGTGTCGGGATGTCGGGCGACACCAGCAGGCTGCGAGCGATGCGGACACTCCTGACAGAGCAGCGGAAGACGGCGAGCAACCGATCTCAGGCGAAGACGGCGAAAGCGACGTCTTAGCGGTAGCCGCCGCCGAATTGTTCAGCGGTCCCATTGCTTCCCCGCGACCACTCCGTGACTACGAGCTCGTGGTCGGAGGGTCCGCTCGGCAGCTCATCGATGCCACCTCCGGTCGGAAGCGGTCGCGGTGGACGCGACCGAGCGCGTGAGCCGCGCGGATACCCCGGATCGTCCACGGCGCGCTTCTCTTGCCCACGTGCGCCGATCGCCCCGTCTGTTCAGCCGACGATCGCGATGATGACCGCCGGGATCCGGTGCTCGATGACGTCCCAGACGATCTCCTTCCGGGCCTTCCGGTAGTCGTGCGACAGGATGTTCCGTGTACGGCGGACGGCGGTGAGCGACAGACCTCGGGGGAGCATTGCTGCCCGTGCGTCAGGAAGTCGCCCGAGAAGGTCATCGAAATGGATGACGACGGCTTCCGCTGCTCGGTAAGTGAGGCTCCGGGGTGCGTCGAATGCCTTCCGACCGTGTTCGACGATCATCGAGCACTCGCCGAGCAGATCGAGGAACGCCGTTTCGAGCGCAGGCCACCGGTCGTCTTGGGCGACGTCGTCTGCGTCGACTCGGGGTCGAGGCGTGAACTGTGGCTCGGAGGTCACAGCGGGACCGCCTCGTCCAGCACGTGTCGGAAGTGCTCGTCGTCTTCGAGGTCGTCAGTGAGCAGGTCGACATCGAACCCGGTGATCGCTTCGACTTCGTGCGCGAACCCACCCAGATCGAACAGTGAAGCGCCAGGGGTCAGGGAGACGAGCAGGTCGATGTCGCTGTTCTCGTTGTCCTGACCTCGGATCGCGGACCCGAACACGCGAACGTTCGAGAGATGAAATCGTCTCGCTTCGTCACGGATGTCGTCGGCGTAGACCGCCAGCGGGATGCTCGGACGGGTGCGCGCCGCTGTCATGATGCGGTCGAGCGACTCGGGACGCGGTTGCTTCCGCCCGCTCTCGTAGGCGGAGATCGTCGGCTGCTGCATCCCGGCGGCGGCGGCGAGGCTGCTCTGTGACATGCCGACGTCCTCGCGGGCAGCTCGGATGAGCTCGGCTGCGCGTTCGATCCGCATCGTTCACCTCCTATAGCTCCTGACTATAGTGCCGGATTGGCCACCGAACGCGCTTCTTGTGCCCGCGTGCATCGCCCGCACCTACCGTCGGATGTGAGGAGGAAACGTGAAGTACATCCACTACGACGGCAGCCTGATCCTGACAGGCGACCTGATCGCCGACGCGGTCGCGGACTACGCAGCGGTCCTCGGAGCGAACGGCCGGACGGACACGGTCTCGATCCCGTCCGTCGGGGACGACGGATCGGTGACCCGGACGACGGTGCTCGTCGGGCCGGCGAGCGAACTGACTGTGAGCACGGCACCGGACGACGAACTCGAACCCGAGGACCACGGGTTCATCCGCAACCTGCGTGACGCCGCGGTCCGAGCCGGCGTGGAGCGACCACTCGACGTCGACGGCGGGCGGCGGTTCGTGGGGGCCGACGATCCGGATCTCCCCGACGATCCCGACGCGAGCGGGGCGGCCCGCCCCTGATACGACGAATGCCGCCGAGCACTGCTCGGCGGCATTCGTGTGTGGAGCGTGGGGCTCAGGCGGCGAGTGCGAGGTCGCCCGTGCGGACGGACTGCGCCTGCACGAGCGTGCGGCTCGCTTCGCCGCGCCACGAGCGGCCGGGCACGGTCCAGCCGGCCTCGCCGTCGATGTCCACGCGGGACCCACGGGTGATGAAGCGACCGAGGTCGTCGGCCGGGATGCGGACGAGGTACTCGCGCTGCGAGCGCTCGTCGCGCACACCGAACTCGGCGATGCGGTCGGGGGAGACGGTCGGCGCCGCGAGTGCGGTGCCGATGATGGTGATTCGTTCGTTGCTGGTCATGGTGTTGCGGTACTTCCTGGTCGTTCGGCGCCCAGGGCCTCGGTGTCGGCGGACGGCTGAGTCCGGCGCGACGCGTCGAGTGCGGGGCGCGCACGTCGAGCTTCGACGTGCAGCTCGTCCGTTCGGATCGAGCGGTGGTCTCGTGGGAATGCGATTCGGGTGAATCGGCTTCGAGACGGTTCGGTGTGCGCGAGTCAGATGGGTTCGCTGCAGTGCACCAAAAGAACACTCTACCCGAGGGTGGTCGGATTGTCCAGGAAGGAGGCCCAACGGGTCCCGCCGGCGGCGACGTTCCCCGAAGCGTCGAGTCTGGCGGCGGACGAGGACGGCTTCCGACCGGCCTGCTCGTGGATCGACCCGGCGAACGCCTCGGAGAAGTCGAGACGGGGGACGGCCCCGGTGACGGCACGGAGGTCCGATGCGTCCCACCGAACGAACCCGACCCCGGAGACGTCGAGCGACGTCGCGACCTCGAGCAGGTGCCCCTCGGCGTCGAGAGCGGGGTCGACGGACGTCCACATGTGCCGTTCGATCACCTCGGCGACCCTGCGGGCCCGCGCGGCATCCCAGCCCGCCCCGAGCGCGAACACGGAGCCGACGGCCCCTCCGGCGTCCTCGAACGGCACCGCGTGCGCGTCGAAGGTCGGGGTCACACCGAGGTCGTGCAGCATCGTCGCGACGAACAGCAGCTCACGATCGGGGTCGAGGTCGAGCGTCGGCGCGAGCAGGGATGCCCACGCCCACGAGCGCAGGCAGTGGTTCACCAGCGCCGGCGAGGACCACGCCCGCACGACGTCGAGCGCTCGCGCGGCCACGGGCGAGGGCGGTGCGAGCAGTGCGTCCACGTCCACGGTCATGGCACGACAGTAGCGCCACACCTGACGCGTAACGCCCCCGAAATGCGGCGATCCACTCCGCGAAACAGCTCGTCGTTAGCGTTCGGACAGCTGAGTACCCGCTCAGTTCCCTCCCCCTCCCTCGAAGGACCTGCGCCCATGCAGCACCGACCACGGCTGCGCCCTCGCGCGACGATCGTCTCCTCGACGCTCGTCGCCGCCGGGGCGATCGGCCTCGCCGTCCTCACGGCCTCACCGGCCCAGGCGGCTCCCACCGCGAGCACGGCCTCGCTCGAGGCGCCCGCCACCGCCACGGTGGGCACACCGTTCGACGTCGACCTCACGATCCCCGCGACCGCCGACGTCTACGCGTACGAGATCACCCTCGACCTCGACACCACGACCTACCGTGCCGGCAGCCTGACTGGTCCGGACGGCGGCTTCGACAGTGCCGAGCAGGACGGCGACGTCCTGACGATCGTGCACACCCGCCTCGGGACGTCGCCGGCGCTCGACGGCGACATCGAGACGTCGGTCTCGCTCGCGCCGACCGCCGTCGGCAGCGCGGACCTGGGCGTGACGAGGATCACGCTCGTCGACGACGCCGGTGCGACCACCGTGCTGACCGATCCGGCTGCCGCGACCGTGACGGTGGCAGCAGCGCCGACGGCGACACCGACACCGACTGCCATCCCGACCCCGGGCGCGACCGCCCCCGCCGGCCCCGGAGCAGACCCCACGGACACGCCGTCCGACCCGAAGGCTGGTGCCGTCCCCGCCGCCAGCGGTGGTGGCACGCCGGCCGGTGGTGCACTCGCCTGGACGGGTGCTGACGTGACCCCGTGGATCGCCGCCTCCCTCGCCCTCCTCGCCGCCGGCGGGACCCTGATCACCCTGCGAGCGCGCCGCGCCCGCAGCGAGCGCACCGGAGCAGCCGAATGACCGCCCACGCCCGCGCCCCGCGCCGGACCACCAGCAGGAAGCGCGCGTCGGTCGCCGGTGCCTCGCTCATCGCCCTCGTCGGCACCGTCCTCGCCGCGACACCCGCGATCACCGCGGCGGCCGCACCAGCAGCGGTGGACGCGAGTCCGGCCGCGATGCTCGCCCCGTACTACACGGACCTCGACCTGACTGGGGACGACGAGGTCACGCAGGCCGACCTCGCCGTGCTGACCGACCACCTCGGTGCGACGAGCGCCAGTGCCGGCTGGGCGACGGTCGGCGCCGCGGACACCGATGGCGACGGGACGATCACCGTCGCCGACGTCGCCGCCGTCTCGCAACGGATGATCTACGACGACGGTCCGTTCGAGCTGATCGAGGCATCGACGATCGACATGCAGGCCGCGATGAACGCCGGGGTGACCACGTCGGTCGCGATCACCCAGGAGTACCTGGACCGGATCGCCGCCTACGACCGCACGAAGGTCGACGCCGCGTCGACCGGGCGTCCGCTCAACTCGATCGTGACCACGAACGCCGACGCCCTCGCTGCAGCGACGACAGCGGACACTGAGCGAGCCGACCACGGGATGACGAGCATGCTGCTCGGTGTGCCGATCGCGGTGAAGGACAACTACGACACGAAGGACATGCCGACCACCGGCGGGTGCGGTTGCTGGGACGACAACCAGACCGACACCGACGCGGCGATGGTGACCGGGCTCCGGGAGGCGGGCGCGGTGATCCTCGCCAAGGCCAGCCTCGACGAGTTCGCGTTCGGGTTCGTCTCGGAGTTCTCGTCGAACCAGCCCGCCGGTTCCTCGCTCCTCGTCGCCAGCCCGTACAACACGGCGCAGACCGCGGGCGGGTCCAGCGGGGGCACCGGCGCGGCGATCTCCGCCAACCTCGCCGGTATCGGGTTCGGCACCGACACGGGTGGCTCGATCCGCATCCCGTCGACGTACAACCAGCTCGTCGGGATCCGCCCGACGGTGGGCCTCACGAGCCGCGACGGGATCATCCCGCTCGCCCTCTCGCAGGACACCGGCGGCCCGATCGCCCGTTCGGTGACCGATGCGGCGGTCGCGCTCGACGCGGTGACCGGTGTGGACGCGGCGGACCCCGCCACCGGTGCGCAAGCAGGCAAGGTGCCGACGTCCTACACGGCCTCGCTCGACCCCGACTCGCTCGACGGTGCCCGCATCGGGTACGTGACGAGCATGGTCGGGACGAACGCGACCACCAAGCGTCTCTTCGACGAGTCCGTCGCGAAGCTCGAGGCCGCGGGTGCGACCGTCGTCCCGATCACGACCACGACGGCCTTCAACCGGGTGCTCTCGGAGAGCAGCGGCAGCACGAACGAGTTCAAGCACGACCTGGACGCGTACGTGGCCGCTCACCTCGATCCGGACGTGACCGCCAGGTCGCTGCAGGGGATCCTCGCGTCGGGGGAGTACGTCCCCAGCCGGAAGTCGACGTACGAGTCGCGCGACCTGATCACCGACGCCCAGTACCAGGCCTGGGCCGGCCCGACCGGATCGCACACGACGCAGCTCGCCGCGGGCAAGCAGCTCGTCACGCAGATGCTCGACGACCAGGACCTCGACTCGTTGATCTACCCGTCGGGCACGCCGTACGGCACGCAGTCGACGAACATGCGCCTCAGCCCGAACACGGGCATGCCGGCGATCACGGTGCCGATGGGGCAGGCGACCGCCGCTGACGGCACGATCACCGGCGCCGGCGTGAACCTCGAGTTCCTCGGCCGGTCGTTCGACGAGGGCACGGTCATCGGGCTCGGCTACGCCTTCGAGCAGGTGACGCACGCCCGCACGACGCCAGCGCTCTACGGGGCGCTCGGCTGATCGCGCGGGTCGCGTCGCGCGACCCGTCGACGGCCTGGAGGCGCGGTGCCAGCTGGCACCGCGCCTCCAGGCCGTCTGGTGGTTCAGTTCAGGGTCGGGGTGTCCTCCGGTACGACGCCACCGCCGTACAGGTCCGTGGCCAGGTCGCGGAGCGCGCGCAGCGCGACGCGCTGCGTCAGCGGGCCGTAGGAGATGCGGGCGACCCCGAGTGCTTCGTACTCGGCGGCGGGGAGGGCCCCCGGCAGCCCGATGACGGAGAGCTTCCCGCGGCCGAGTCCCTCGACGAGTCGCTCGACCACGTCACGCTGGACGGCTCCTGGAACGAAGACCAGTGCCGCGCCGTTGTCCAGGAAGGCCTTCCCACGGGCGATCGCGTCGGCGATGCTCTCGTCGATCGGCCGGTCGCCGCCGCGGGCGATGGCGTCCGTGCGGGCGTTCAGTTGGAAGTCGATGCCTTCCGCCTGCGCGGCGGCGGTGATGGCGGCGACGCGGGCGACGGCCTCGTCGAACGGGCGGAGGCGGTCCTCCACGTTCGCGCCCACGATCCCGGACCCGATCGCGCGACGGATCGTCTCGGCCGGGTCCTCGTAGCCGTCGTCCAGGTCCGCGGTGACGGGCAGGTCGGTGGCGGCGGCGACGGTGGCTGCTCCGGCGAGTGCCAGGTCCAGCGGCATGCCGCCGTCGTCGTACCCGTGGCTCGCCGCGATCGAGTGCCCCGCGGTGGCGATGGCCTTCGTCTCGGGCAGGTCGCTGACGACCTTGGCGCTGATCGCGTCCCAGACGTTGACGACCCGGAGGATCTCGGGTGCTTCGTGCAGCTGCTTGAGTGTGGTCGCCTTGTCGGCGGTGCTCGTGCTCATGACGCCGACAGTAGGCCGACCAGCACGGGCAGGGATCATCGTGTCCGTCGCGCGACGTCACCGTAGCGTCGAGGAGACCACCAGGAAGGACACCGACATGGAGCGCTGGAACGAGGCGATCGCCGCTGTGGAGGAGCACCTCGACGGCGGGCCGGACGACACCGTGCTCGACGTGGCCGAGCTCGCCCGCACCACCGGGACGAGCGAGTACCACTTCCGGCGGGTGTTCTCCGCGCTCGCCGGGATGCCGCTCTCCGAGTACGTCCGGCGGCGTCGGATGACACTCGCCGCCGCCGTCATCGCCACGGGGACGACGACCGTCTCGGACGTCGCCGCGCGATTCGGGTACGGCTCGGCCGACGCGTTCGGACGTGCGTTCCGCGCAGTGCACGGCATCGGACCGCAAGAGGCACGCGAACCCGGCGCCCGCTTCCGCTCGCAGGGCCGGTTGTCCTTCCGTCTCACCGTCGAAGGGAGCACTCCCGTGCACTACCGCCTCGTCCAGAAACCTGCCTTCCGTCTCATCGGACGTTCGACCCGCGTCCCGCTCGTGTACGAGGGGCCGAACGACGCGATCCAGGCGTTCGAACGCAGCATCACCGCCGAGGAGCGCGACCGCATCGCCGGACTGTCCGACCAGGAGCCGTCGGGCGTGCTGTCCGTCTCCGATGAGTTCACCGACGGCCGCGCGGACGGCAGCCGACTCCGCTACTCGGTCGTCGCCGCCACCTCGGCAGCGAGTGCACCGGGGCTCGACGTCATCGAGGTACCGGCTGCGACGTGGGTCGTGTTCTCCGGCTCCGGGGCGGTTCCCGGGGCGATCCAGGCACTGTGGCCGCAGGCGTTCGGGGAGTGGCTGCCCGCCAATCCGTACCATCTCGTGCCAGCGCCGGAGATCGCTCGTGTGCGGCTCGCACCCGGAGGCCGCACCGCGGATGCCGAGCTCTGGCTCGCGGTCGAACCCGAGTGAACGACCGCTGGCCGGCAGCCTGCGAGTGCCCGGCCGACGGGGCGGCCCCCTGCCGTCACCCGCCCCGCAGACGACGCGAGATGACGTCCGGACTCGCGCCGCGCCTCCAGTCCGATGCATGCTGGGACGCATGGCGCACGACGAGGAGGACCCGGTCGGCACGCTCCGCGGGGTCCGCACGAGCATCAAGTGGACGCGCTACGCGCCCGACGTGCTGCCCCTGTTCGTCGCCGAGATGGACCACGAGGTCGCGCCGGCGATCCGGCAGGCGCTCATCGAGCGGGTGCAGCAGTCCGACCTCGGGTACCTCGACGGGCCCGGGCCGCTCGCGCCCGCGTTCGCCGCGTTCGCGAAGGACCGCTGGGACTGGGACGTCGACCCGGCACGCGTCTACCTGGCGACGGACGTCAGCGTCGGCATCGTCGAGTCGTTGCGGCTCGCGCTGCCGGACGGCGGCCGGGTCGCGATCACACCGCCCGTGTACCCGCCGTTCTTCGAGCTCGTCGAGGAGGCCCGATGTCAGGTCGAGGAGGTCCCGCTGCTCGAGCAGTGGGGCGTCTACCGGCTCGACCTCGAGGGCCTCGAGCGCGCCTTCGCCAGCGGCGTCGGCGTGTTCCTGCTCTGCAACCCGCACAACCCCGTCGGTCTCGTGCACGACCGCGCCGACCTCCTGGCGCTCGCCGAGCTCGCCGCGCGCTACGACGTGCTCGTCATCAGCGACGAGATCCACGCGCCCCTGACCCACCCCGGCGTCCAGTTCACGCCGTTCGCCGCGATCGCCGAGCCCATCGGGGCGCGCAGCGTGTGCGTGACGAGTGCGAGCAAGGGGTGGAACCTCGCGGGCGTGAAGTGCTCGATCATCGTCGCCGGGGACGCCCGCACCGCCACGCTGCTCGACACCCTGTGGGAGGAAGTCGCCTGTCGCACGAGCATCCTCGGGCTGCACGCGAACCTCGCGGCCTTCACGCTGGCGACGGACTGGCTGGACGACGTGGTCGCCCGGATCGTCGCGAACGAACGGCTGCTCGGCTCCCTGCTCGCCGAGCACCTGCCGGGCGTCGTGTACACCCGTCCCCGCGCCGGGTACCTCGCCTGGCTCGACTTCCGCGGCATCGGGCTCGGTGACGACCCGGCGGTGCCGCTCCGGGAGCACGCGTACGTCGCCCTCAACTCCGGCCTGGGGTTCGGGTCGCAGGGGCGCGGGTTCGCGCGCCTCAACCTGGCCTGCTCGCCGGACACGCTGCGCGAGGCGGTGCTGCGGATCGCGGCGGCCTACCCGTCGAGTGCGCAGGAGGGGCTGGTCTGGCACGTCGCATGAGCGGCGGGTCGGTCCTGCGCCGTGGTGTCGCAGGGTCGCGGGGTCGTGGCGTCGCGGGGTCGTGGCGTCGCGGGGTCGCGGCGTCTGCGAGGCGCCGGTGTCTCGCCCACACGCCGCGGCGACGTCGAGACACCGCGTGATCCGGCGGCGTCTCGTGCGGGACGCGGCGTCTCGTGCGGGAGGCGGCGTCTCGCTCCGGCGCGACTCGGCGTCAGTCGTCGACGTACTGGTTGCGACCCACGACGCGGATGCGCAGGTCGTCGGTGCGGTCCATCGCGAGGAACTCCCGGGCGACGAACCCGACGGACGGCCACCGCGTGACCTCGGTCACCAGGATCCCGTCGATGAACACCTGCCACGCGCCGCGCTCTCGGACGGCCTGGACCTCGTACGTCGCCATGCCGCGAGCGTACCGGCTCAGCCGACCCGCTTCGCGTAGTAGCGCACCGTCGGGACCTCGCCCGAGGGCTTGCTCCAGTCCGCGGGACCACGACCGGTCATGCACCAGCCGCGGCGTTCGTAGAGGCGCCACGCCTCTGGTGTCTCCTCGGTGACGTCGAGTCGCATGTGCGTGCCGGGTGCTGCGGCCTCGGCGGCGGCGAGCAGTGCGTCGGCGATGCCCTTGCCGCGGTGCGCGGGATCGACGAACAGCCGGGTGACCTCGGCCATCCGACCGGCGGCCGGGACGGCGACGCCGACGTGGCCCACGACCTGCTCGTCGTGGATCGCGACCCAGGCGCCCAGGAGGCCGTCGGGGGAGATCCAGTCGCGCGGAGCGTCCGGCCAGGTGCTGGGGTAGCCGGTGCCGTGGACGCGCCAGAGCACCTCGACCAGGGGGTCGAGGTCGGTCTCGGCGCGCTCGTGGATCCGCATCTCTTCGGACGCTATCGGACGCCGGGGTCGGTCCGTCACGTTTCCGCGCGAACTGGTGCGTGTGGGCGCGTGTGGGCGCGGGTGAGCGCGGGTGGGCGCCGCTCAGCCGAGGTCGAGCGCCATGTGCACGTCGGCACGGGCGTACGGGCTCGGGGCGACCTCGTCGTGCCCGAGGTGCCGGAAGCCGAACGCCTCGTACAGGTGCACGGCGCTGGCGAGCTGGGCGTTGCTCTCGAGGACGACCCGGTGCGCGCCGAGTGCCCGGGCCCGGTCGAGCGCCACGGCGATGAGCGCCCGGCCGGTGCCGTGACCCTGGTGTTCGGGGGAGACCGCCATCTTGACGAGTTCGAACACCCCGGGTGCGACCGGGGCGATGCCGACGCAGCCGATGACCGGTCCGTCCTCGCCGAGTCGTGCGACGAACGCGGCGCCGCCGGGCTCGACGATCTGGCCGAGCGGGTCACCGAGGAGCTTGCGGTCCTCGTCCTCCAGCGTGAAGAACCGGCTGATCCAGGCTTCGTTGAGGACCCGGAAGGCCTCGGCATCGGCGGTCGAGGCGATGTCGGTGATCGTGAGGGCGTCGGCGGTGGTCGCATCGGGCATGGGTCCATCCTCGACCGCCCGTCGAGCGGCGTCCAATACTCATTCGCGTCGATCGATACGCTGTGTGCATGGATCGCGCACCAGACGTCGACCTCCGCCAGCTGCGGGCGTTCCTCGCCGTGGCCGACGAACTGCACTTCGGACGGGCCGCCGCCCGCCTCCGGATCGCCCAGCCCGCACTGTCGCAGCAGATCCGCCGGACGGAGCGCGAACTCGGCGTCGACCTGTTCGCGCGGACGAGTCGCAGCGTCGCGCTCACCCCGGCCGGACGCGTGCTGCAGGGTCGGGCACGATCGCTCCTTGAGCAGGCCAGCCGGGACCTCGACGAGACGGTGCGCGTCGGTCGGGGCGAGGCCGGTCGACTCGACGTCGGGTTCGTCGTCTCGGCGCTGCCGCTCGGCCCGATCGAACGGGTGCAGGTGTTCCGGGAGCGCTACCCGCTCGTGCGCGTCGAACTCACCGAGGGGTACTCGTCCACGCTGCTCGCGCGGATCGTCCGCGGCGAGCTCGACCTGGCGATCGTGCGGGACCCCGATCCCGACCCGGCCGTGCGCTTCCTGCCGTTCCGCAGCGAGCGGTTCGTCGCCGCCGTCCCGCGCGGGCACCGGCTCGCCGACCGGACGTCGATCCGCGGAACCGAGCTGCTCGACGACCCGTTCGTGTTCTTCCCGGCAGCGGCCGGTTCGGTCGCGACGGAGCGCAACCTGGCGCCGGTCGTCTCCGGGGCGCGCCGACCCACCGTCGTGCAGGAGGCCACGACCTGGGCCACCGTCCTGCACCTCGTCGGTGCGGGCCTCGGGGTGACGGTCGCCCCGGAGAGCGCCACGCTGGCAGCGCCGGACTCGGTCGTCCTGCTGCCGCTCGAGGCCGACGACCACCGGAGCGAGCTCGTCTGGGCGGCCCGTGCCGACGACGTCCGCGAGATCCTGCGGAACTTCGTCGCCGCCACCGAGTGAGGGCCGCGTGACAACTCGGCGCCGTCGCGCTAGATTGCTAGCATGGTAGCCAAGGCGAACAGCCCGAAGGTGCAGTTCAACGTGTACCTCCCCGCCGATCTGGTGCGTGACCTCAAGCACCGTGCGATCGACGAAGGGGTCTCGCTCTCCGCGCTCGTCGAGCGCATCGCTGCCGCGTACGTGTCCGAATCCGAAGGGGGATCCCGATGACGATCACCGTGCAGCAGATCCAGTACACGACCGACCCGCCCGCGTGGCACGCACTCGCCCGTGGCCTCGGTCTCCAGCCGTTGCCGGGCGGTGACGACGTGTGGTCCGAGTTCGCCGGGGACGGTGTCCTCGCGGTCCACCGGGTCGACACCGTCGCCGAGGAACGGACCGAGATCGTCCTGCTCACCGACTCCGCGGTCGCGCTCGACGACCTCGAGCACACCCTGGTCGACACCGGTGCAACGGTCCGCCGGACCGTCCTCGACGACATCGGTCCGCTGCTCGTGGTCGACGACCCGCTCCCGATGTCCGCGACGACGTCGACGTCCGCGACCGGGAGCACCTCGTCGCCGCTGACGGTGATGCCGATCTGGTACGGCGCCGACCTCACGGCCCAGGCAGGGGTCGCCGAGGCGGTGGGACTCCGTCGCCGGCTCACGTCGGACAGCGGGGTGTGGATCGACTTCACCGCGGCAGGCGGCGGCGCGCTGGCCTTGCACCGGGCAGACCAGCACGGCGTCGAGCTGTCGTTCGAGTACTCCGGGGACCTCGACGCCCTCGCGACGCGCCTCACCGAGGCCGGGTTCGAGCCGAGGATCATCGACGAGGCCTACAACCGGACCCTGCGCGTCGCTCGGCCCGACGGGCCCGACCTCTGGGTCAACGGTGTCCAGCAGGACCTGTACGGGTACACGCGGTCGAGCTGACCCGGATCAGCCGAGTGGCAGCACCGGGGCGCGCTGGTCGCCCAGCTCGTCGGTGCGCCACGGCCGGGCGCCGCGGAGGGTCAGCCCGAGCTGCACGAGCACGAAGCCGACGTGCGGTTCGACGTCCGGGTCCCACGGTCCTTCGACGCCGAGTCCGAAGGCGCCGAGTTCGTCGTCGGCCTCGTCGCGCAGCGTGAGCCGCCACCGGCCGTCCCCGAGTTCCTCGACGACGGCCCACCGCGCGGTGCTGAACCGGCTCATGCGGTCCTGGCGATGTCCTCGGTGAAGTTCCGGACCCGCTGCAGCAGCGCCTCGCCCCGCATCGCGATCGTCGCCGGCGGGTTGAGGTGCGGCGGCGCCGTGCGGATCAGCATCGAGCAGCCGAGGTCCTCGCAGATGTAGGAGCCGATCGTGTTGCCGTTCCGCCCGGACTCTCCGCCGCGTGCGGCCGAGAACAGGCGCACCTGCGTCGCGGGCTGCGGGGAGTGGCAGAAGGAGCACATCGCGGCGATGCCGGGACGCAGGGAACCCCCGGCGGAGCGCACGACGATGCCCACGGGGCGCTCGTCGATCCAGGAGACGATGTAGCCACGGCGGGCGGCCTGGGGGTCGCGCCAGCCGAGGAACTCGCGCTCGTCCCAGAGCATCTCGTGCAGGCCCGGGATGGGCAGCTGGGCGAGTTCGTCCGGGGTGGCGTTGACGAACGACGAACGGATGTCTGCTTCGGTCAGTGGCTTCACGGTGTAATCACCATATGCCTCACCCCCGACGTCGGGTGGTCAGGACAGCCTGGAGGCACGGATCGCCCCGAGCGCGCTCGTCCCGTCCGCCACCAGGACAGCCCGGCGCAGCGCGTCCCGCCCGACGCGGCGGGCGGCCGCGTCGTCGGCCGCGAACTCCACGAGGACGCGCGTCGACCGCGCCATGGCGCGTGCTCCCGGGATCCACGGGACCGCACGCTCGATCGATTCGGCGATCCCGACCGCGACCGCGTGGCGCTGGGTCAGGTGCGCTCGCTCGTGGGCGACCACTGCCTCCAGTTCGTCCGTCCGCAGTCGGTCCGCGAGCCCGGTGCTCACCAGCACCCCGCCTTCCCTGCCGGGGACGGCGCACGCCAGTGCGTGCTCGGCCTCGACGACCGCGACCGGTGTGCCGTCGATCTCGCGGTGGGGTGCCGCGCCGGAGCGCATGGCCTCGCGGACGGCGTCGTGCTCCGGGCTGGGGCGGACGCGCACCGCGATGACGAAGGCGAGCACCGCGAGCAGTGCGACGCCGATGTTGAGGCCGTGGGTGGGGGAGTCTCCGAGCCGGAAGGGGTCGGTGATCGGCCGGTTCGCGAGGACCACGAGGGCGATGCCGGCGACGAAGCCGACCACGCCGAGGAGCACGGCGACCGACCACGCCACGAGTGCGGTGCGGGGGCGGTCGATCGTCCATGCCGAGCGGGTCAGGAACCGGGGCGCGAGGACCACGACCGCGAGGGCGAGCGCGATGAGGACGACTCCGGTGACGACCACGGCTGGGGGTCCGTCAGGAGCGGGCTCGGGCGTCGAGGGCGCGGCGGAGGACGTCGAGGTCGTCGGAGGCGAGCGACCCCGTGAACTGCAGGAGGGCGGCTTCGCGGTCGGTCGCGGCCGCGAGGGCGTTCGACATGAGGGACGCGGTCTGCTCCTCCCTGCTGTTCGTCGCGCGGAAGGTCAGCGGGGCGTCGTCGTGGTGCTGCCGCTCCACCTGGCCCTTGCGCCCGAGCCGGTCGAGCACGGTGAGCACGGTCGTCAGTGCCGGGCGGGGTTCCGGGAAGGCGTCGAGCACCTGCCGAGCACTCAACCCGGTCTCGGCGGACCAGAGCGCGTCGAGCACCGCCTGCTCGAGCTGCCCACGGGGGCGCGATCGCTGTCCTGCCACCCGGGCATTCTACGAGATGTCGAAGCACGGCACGCGACACATGCCCGTAACGCGGGCTGGGTATGCTCGTGCGCGGACAACTGAACACCGGCCGCTCATCCGTCGCGGGAGACGTCGTGCGGTGCCCCTGGCACCGGATCGACACCGAAGGAGCAATCCCCCCGCCAATCTCTCAGGTCCAACACCGCAGCGGACAGGCCACTCTGAAAAGCAGACGCTCGGTCGTCTCGCCCACGGTGAAAGCCGCCGGACCTCACGGGCCGCGGTGAAACTCTCAGGCACATGACAGAGGGGGAGTTCCACCCGACGACGGTCGTCGGGCCCTGCCGATGCCAGGAGAACTCCGCCATGAGTCCATCCCCACTGCGCTCCTCCCCGCTGGAACCCGCGCACGAAGCCGCCGGTGCGGCCTTCACCGACTTCGCCGGCTACCGCATGCCGGTGCGCTACTCGTCCGACCTCGCGGAGCACCACGCGGTGCGTGACGCAGCGGGGGTGTTCGACCTCTCGCACATGGCGGAGATCGGCGTCACCGGCGCCGGGGCCGTCCCGTTCCTCGACCACGCGCTCGCGGGGTCGTTCGGTGCGATGACCGTCGGACGGGCGAAGTACTCGCTGCTCCTGGCGGAGGACGGCGGGATCCTCGACGACCTCGTGGTCTACCGCACCGACGAGGACGTCTTCCTCGTCGTCGCGAACGCGTCCAACCG
>Ga0308167_1000820_pt1 | contig 45574 bp, 49 predicted proteins | sample PhyCR1_2_FD_202138 | JGI IMG/M metagenome (GOLD analysis project Ga0308167, IMG submission 202138) | Phyllosphere microbial communities from UC Gill Tract Community Farm, Albany, California, United States - DLSLRC.R1 | ecosystem: Host-associated > Plants > Phyllosphere > Unclassified | place... | reverse complement strand
GGGCCGCCCTGGGTGGGGCGGGGGGGGGGGGCCCCTGCCCCCCCCCCGCCTCCCGTCAGACGAGTCGGGCAGGTCGTCACCGTCGGCCGGTCAGCGCTCCCCAGGCACGGGCGAACGGGTTCTTCCGCCGCTGCCAGCCGTGGTCGGCGAGGACCTGCTTCATCGGATCGGCGACCCACGACGACTTGAACGTGAAGAACCCGCCGTCGTTCGGCCAGTTCCTCGAGCTCATCGACGCCTTGTAGACGCCACCCTCGAGGAGGGTGACGTGCCAGCTCCAGGTGGCGTTGCCGAGGAGGGTCATGCCCCCGTCCCCGGTGGGCTGCCCGGAGAGGTTCGTCGACCACGTCCCCGTGATGCGGTCACCATCGGTGCTGACGACGATGGGGTGCTCGCCTCGCCCGGTGAGGTCGATGAGCGCTGCGGTGACGTCGGCCTTCGGCGTGGGCTGCATGGGACCCAGTCTGCCGACCGACCGCCGCGGCCGCGCGGCGCAACGCGGTCCGCTTCCGCAGCGCCTCCACTCACGCCGGCGGTGTCGTCCCCGCACCCTCGGTGTCGTCCGCGCCCGCAGGACCCGTCCCGGCCTGGTCGAGGTTCTCGTCCGGGTCGCCCATGTCCCCGGTCGCTGCGCCGACGGCGGACAGTCCGAAGTGTTTGCGGACGGCGTTCGCCTCGGCGGGGGACAGCGTGTGCCCGGACCCGACGGACGGTGCGCCCGTGATGGCGTCCTTCGTGTACCCGACGCGCAGGTCGGTGCCGTCGATGGTGGCGTCCTCGACCGGGACGAGCGTCTGACGCCTCCCGAGCACTCCCGACGCGACGCTGACGTAGGCGGCGCTGCCGTCCTCGTCCGAAGGGAACACCCGGGTCACCTTGCCGACCGTCGCGCCGCCGCGGTCACGGACCGTCGCGCTCTCGATCTGGTGGATGTCGCTCTTGGGGATCATGGGCGTAGTCAACGCCGTGCGCCTGACGCTTCGCGGCGACGCGCGCAGCCGTTCCCTCCGCCCTGCCCTACGGTCGGAGCCGGGGGCACGGCGCTCCCGCGGATCACGAGGAGCCCCGATGTCCACGACACCCCCTGGCTGGTACCCGGACCCGTCCGGACAACACGGCACCCGATGGTGGGACGGCGGACAGTGGACGCAGCACGTCGACGGGCCGACCGTGCAGACGGGCCGTCCGCGGATCCCCGACCACGTGCCCACCGACACGGTCTTCGTCTGGATCCTCGCGCTGCTCCCGCTCATCGCGCTGCCGATCTCGCTCCTGTACAACCCGGAGTTCCGGTACGGCACGCTCGAACCCGGCGGGGTCCGGACGGTGGACCCGAGTTCGGTCTACACGCCCCAGTACTTCGTGCTGCAGGCCCTCAGTGTCCTGATCTACGCCGCCGAGGTCGTGCTCGCGTTCTTCGACCACCGCGAACTGCAGCGTCGCGGGGTGGTGCGCCCGTTCTCGTGGGCCTGGACGTTCCTCCTCGCGCCGATCCTCTACCTCATCGGCCGGTACCTGGTCGTCCGGAAGGTGGCGCCCGGTCGGCCGATGTGGCCGCTCTGGGTGGGCATCGCGGTCACGGTCATCGGGATCGTCCTGGGGATCGCACGGGTCGTCACCACGTTCCAGCAGGTCTTCTCCTAGGAGGTCCGGCCTCACCGGGGCGGATGCAGTTCCAGATGGAGGATCGGGTACGGCCGGCCGGCGTCGTCGGTGCTGCTCCGCCCGACGACCTCGAACCCTCGGTGCGCGTAGAAGTCCGCGGCGCCGGTGTTCTGCTCGTTGACGTCGACCCGGGTGACCGCGTGGTCCCGGATCACCGCCGCGAGGAGCGCCGAGCCGACACCGGAACCATGGTGGGTCGGGTCCACGAAGAGCATCTCCAACGCGCCGTCGTGCACGCCGGCGAACCCGATGGGCCGGTGGTCCGCCTCGGCGACGAGCAGTGTCACCGCGGGGAGGTACTCCGTGGGCAGGAGCGCTTCGATCGCGTCCCGATCGCGTTCAGCGAGGAAGTCGTGCGTTGCGTCGACGGCGCGCCGCCACACCGCGACGAGCGCATCGCGGTCTGCTTCCGCGGCGTCCCGGAGGCGGAACGCGGGCGAACTCCGTCGGTCGTGCTCGTCGCGCAGCACCGCCCAGGTGTCGAGGCTCGTCCACTCGTCCTTGAACCAGTCCGCGTCGACGGACCGGCCCTCGTGTCGGAAGCCGAGCCGCCGGAACAGGCGTGCCGCGGCAGCGTTGCGGACGTCCGTCGTCGCGGTGATGCGGTGCGCGCCCTGTACACGGAAGAGGATGTCGACGAGGTGCCCGAGCGCCTCCTGGCCGGCTCCAATGCCCTGCGAGGACCGCGCGAGGGTCACGCCGAGCTCGTACGTGTCGGGCTGGTCGGCGAGGGCGTGGACCGCCACGTCGCCGACGAGTCTCATGGTGGCCTGATCGTGAACGGCCAGTTGGAGCCACGCGCCGGACTGTGAGCGCAGCTCCGTCGGCTGGTCCGCGATGAGGGCGTCGGTGTCTGCGTCGGACCAGTCCGGGCTCCAGGACTGGAACCGGGCGATGTCGGGGTCGCGCCGGTACGCGGTGAACGCGACGCCGTCGGCGGAGCCGAGCGGGGTGAGTGCGAAGCGTTCGGTCAGCAGGGGGAACTCGAGCACGGGAGGACCCTAGTGGACGTCCGCGAGGAGTGCAGTGAGCACCGTGGCGAGGTTCCGCCGGTCGGCTTCGTCGAGCGGTGCGAACAGGTCCTCGAGCACGTCGACGGCGATCTCGTGTCCGGCCTGCAGCGCGGCCTCGCCGCTCGGTGTCAGCGAGTGCTCGACGCGCCGGCCGCGACCTGCCGTCCGGGTGATGTGTCCGGCGTCGCTGAGCCGCGCCGCAAGGGTGCCGAAGGCCTGGTCGCTCTGGAACGTGGCGACGGCGAGGTCGTGGCCCGACGCGTGCGGCATACGGGCGATCGCTCGCAGTGCGTCCCACTGCACCAACGAGATCCCGACGGGGCGCAGCGCTGCGTCCATCGCCCGGTGGTTGCGGTACTGCGCTCGTTTGATCGCTTGGCCGAGCGCCTCCAGGTCCGTGGTCATGGTGCTACTGTATCAACAGGCTTAAATAAACATGTTGAGATAGGAAGCGCCATGACCCTCACACCTCCCCTCGCGCTCGTCCTGCACGGTGGCGGCGGACCGCGGACCGTCGCGCCGATCGTCGCGCACCTCGCGTCGACGTTCACCGTGCAGGCACCGACGCACCCGGGCTGGGACGGCACCGACCGGCCCCACGACATCGATTCGATCCCGGCACTCGCAGCGTTCTCCCTGGACCGCCTGCACGCCGAGGAGCGGCGGGACGTCCTCCTCGTGGGATCGTCGATCGGCGGGTGGATCGCGCTGGAGATGGCGATCCGAGCAGCCTCCGACGAGCGCTACGCGGGGATCATCGGAGCGGTCATCGACATCGACGGGGTCGGTGCGGTCGTCGACGGGGAGCCGATCGCCGACTTCTTCTCCCTGAGTCCCCGACAACTCGCGGAGTTCGCGTGGCACGACCCCGACCGCGGATTCATCGACCCGGCGTCGCTCACCGACGAACAGCGAGCAGTGCAGCAGTCCAACGGGCGGACGATGGCCGCGATCGCCGGCCGTTCGATGAGCGATCCCGACCTCCTCGCCCGGCTCGGTGAGCTCGAGGTCCCGGTGCTGGTCCTCTTCGGCGCGAGCGACCGTGTCGTCACGCCGGCCTACGGCCGAGCCGTCGCCACGGCGATCCCGGCCGCCGAGTTCGCCGTCGTCCCCGATGCCGGACATCTCCCGTACCTGGAGAACCCGGCGGCGACGTGGCCGTTGATCGACGCGTTCGTCGAGGCGCACCTGACCGCGCCGGTGACCACCGGCGACGGGAGCGCGACGTGATGCCGCAGTGAGCATCCGGTGGCGCGGCAGTACTGTCTGGGGATGGGGTCTCGGGGGCAGATGCAGTGCGACCATCAACGTGCGAGCGCTCACGGCGATCACGCTGATCGTCGTCTGGGGGATCGTGCTCGTCGCGACCGGCGTCTTCGCTCCGTCGGGCCAGACTCCGCCGTCCCAGTTCGACTACGACGGCGGAGCCGTGCCACCCACCGTCGACGATCGCGCGATCGCCACCGTGCAGGCCGCAGGGCTGATCGCGTCCCTGCCGGTCTCCGTCGTCGCCCTCTGCATCGCGGCGAGTTCCCTGCGCGTGTGGAAGGAGCAGGTGACGGCGGTCGTCGCCATCGGCCTCTCGAGTCTCGCGGCACTGGTGAGCATCGGCTTCGCCTGGGTCGGGTTCGGGACCGTCGTCTTCTTCACCTGAGACGTCCATCCCCGACGGGTTCTCGGGAGCTGTGCCCGTCCCCAGTCGATCCAGCGCAGACTGCGATGACCGGAGAACGTTCCCGCGTCGTCGACGTGCAATCAGGCCCTCTCCCGATCAGACAGGGGCCGTCATGGCCACGTCCCGTTTCCTCCGCCCCACGATCATCGCCCTGACCGGCATCGGGCTCGTTGCCTCGCTGTCGGTGATGACGACCTCGGCAGCCTCGGCGGCGACCGTCATCGACGGCCCGGTGAACCTCGGCACCGCCGCGACCTACGGCGTCCTCGGCGCGAGCACGGTCACGAACACCGGCCCGTCCGTCGTCAACGGCGACCTCGGGCTGTCGCCGGGTACGTCGATCACGGGCTTCGGCGGCGCGCCGAACGGCTCGGTCAACGGCACGACGCACCAGACCGACGCTGCCGCGGCGCAGGCCCAGCGCGACACCACGACGGCGTACGACGTCGCTGCGTCGTTGTCCCCGACGCAGACCGGGCTCACCGAACTCAACGGGCTCTCGCTCTCGCCCGGCGTGTACTCCGGCGGTGCGTTGGCGCTGGCGAACAACGGCGCACTGACCCTGGCCGGCAGTGCGGACTCGGTGTGGGTCTTCCAGGCCGCGTCCACCCTGACCATCGGGTCCGCCAGCCGGATCACGATCACCGGCGGCGCGAGCTCGTGCAACGTCTTCTGGCAGGTCGGCAGCTCGGCCACCGTCGGCACCGGCGCCCAGTTCCAGGGCACCGTCCTCGCGCAGCAGTCCGTGACCGCCACGACCGGCGCGACCGTGCGGGGTCGCCTGCTCGCCCGCACGGGTGCCGTGACGCTCGACACGAACACCATCACCGCGTCCACCGGCTGCCCGGCTCCGGGGACGCCCTCCGAGACCACCGCGCCGGCCATCACCTCGGGCGCACCCACCGCGGCGACGGCCGGGACGCCGTACTCGCACACGGTGACCGCGACGGGGACCCCGACCCCGACCTACACCGCGACCGGATTGCCCGCGGGCCTGACGATCAACGGGACCACCGGCGTCATCTCCGGCACCCCCACGACGCCGGGTTCCTCCTCGGTCACGATCACCGCGTCCAACGGCACGCCGCCGAACGACACCCAGACCGTGGTCATCACCGTCCAGCCGTTCGCCACCCCGTCGCCCACCCCGACACCGTCCGCCCCCGCGACGACGCCGGCCACCGGTGCGACACCGACGGCCTCGACGGGAGGTGGCACCGCCCCGACCGGTGAACTCGCGTACACCGGCAGCGACCCGACCGTGCCCCTCGGCGTCGCGGGCGGATTGCTCCTGACCGGCATCGGCATGGCCGTCGTCGCCCGCCGGCGCCGCCGCGCAGCGCGCAGCTGACGCGGCACGCACTGCGCGCACCGCGGTTGCGTGTCCGTCGAGCGGTGCGACGTCAGCGACGCCCCGGCAACCGGAGATCGCGCAGCGTGAAACCTCCGCGAGGCGGGAGCGCCGCCCGGATGTGGTCGTCGTCGAACCGTGCCGTCGGCGCGAGGTCCGCGGGGAGTTCCCCCGCTGGTTGCGTCGCTTCCGTGACACCCTCGGCGAGCATCCGCACCTGCGCCTTGGCGACGAGCGGCACGCGCATCGTCCACTCGGTGATCTGCCCGAGTACCTGGTGCGCCCACACCGGCGCCGGGAACACCCCCACAGGTCGCTCCACCACGCGTGCGACGCGACGTACCGCTTCGCTGAGCAGCAGCGCCTCGCCACCGCGGACCGCGACCGTCCGGCGTGGGAGTCGTCCCTCGAGCGCACCGACGAGCACGTCCACGAGCTCGTCGACGGGGATCGGGCTGATCGTCTTCTCGCGGAACCCGACGGACGCGAACAGCGGCACGGTGTGCACGGTGTGACTGAGGTGGTCGACGAGGTGGTCGCCGTGGCCGTAGATCATCCCGGCCTTGAGCACGGTGTAGTCCAGTCCGGAGGATCGGACCATCTCCTCCGCCGCCCACTTCGTCTCGTGGTACGGAGACCCGGTCCCCGGCCTGGCGCGGAGGAAGCTCAGGAGGACGACTCGCTGCACTCCTGCCCGGCGCGCGGCCTCCAGGACGGCAGCGGTGCCGCGGACGTGCACTCGTTCGAAGGTCTGGTCGCCGATCTCGCGGTTGATGCCCGCGCAGTGGGCCACGGCGTCGACGCCGGCGAACGCCGTCGTGAGCGCATCCACGTCGTCGATCGCGACACCGGTCCGCCGGGAGACGACCACGGCGTCCTCGGGTGCGTACCGCTCGGCGAGGTGCCGTCCGACGAAGCCGGTCCCGCCCGTGATCGCAACGCGCATGCGTCGCACCCCCCTTCGGGACGCGGCGCGTCCCTGCCGCGACTCTACCGACCGCCTCCGGTCCCGATGCGCGCGGCACCGTCTCCCTGCGACGACGCACACGCTGCGGAGAGCTGCATGCCCCTCAGCGCGGACTCTCGTGTGCCCTCGACGTGCTCAGCTGGTCGGTCTCCCGTGGGAAGAAGGCCGACAGCAGGGCCCAGGCCGACCGCTGGGGCAGCTTCATCGGCCATTGGGCGCCCACGTTCATGGCCCTCGGCGTCGCGATCTCCTTGGAGGAGAAGCGCTAGGCGACCAGCGGACGGACTGGAGGCGCGGTGCCAGCTGGCACCGCGCCTCCCGTCCGTCACCGGGGTGCGTTCAGAGCGCTCTCGTCGGCGGCGACGTTCTTCTGCACCGCGAACTGGGTCCGGTGCAGTTCCTCGTACCGTCCGCCCGCGGCCAGCAGCTCCTCGTGGGTCCCGCGCTCCACGATCGAACCGTCCTCGACGACGAGGATGAGGTCCGCGCTCCGGATGGTGGAGAGCCGGTGGGCGATCACCATCGCGGTGCGGCCCTCCAATGCCTCGCTCAGGGCGGCTTGGACAGCGGCCTCCGAGGTGGAGTCGAGTGCCGCGGTCGCCTCGTCGAGGATGACGACGCGCGGTTGGGCGAGCAGGAGCCGCGCGATGGTCATCCGTTGGCGCTCACCGCCGGACAGCCGGTAGCCGCGCTCACCGACCATGGTGTCCAGCTGGTCCGGCAGTGACCGGATGAGGGGCTCGAGCCGCGCACGGCGGACGGCGTCCCAGACCTCGTCCTCGGTCGCCTCGGGCCGGGCGAGGCGGAGGTTGGAGCCGATGGTCTCGTGGAACAGGTGGCCGTCCTGCGTCACCATGCCCAGCGTGTGGCGCATCGAGGCGAACGTCACGTCGCGGACGTCCGCGCCGGCCAGCCGCACGGCACCGCTGTCGACGTCGTACAGGCGCGAGAGCAGCTGCGCGATCGTGGACTTGCCGGCGCCCGACGTCCCGACGAGGGCCACGGTCTGCCCCGGCTCGATCCGGAAGGAGACGCCGTGCAGCACTTCCTCTCCACCGCGGGTGTCCAGCGTGGAGACCTCTTCCAGCGAAGCGAGGGACACCTTGTCGGCGGACGGGTAGGCGAAGCGGACGTCGTCGAACTCGACGGACACCGGGCCCTCGGGGACGGCGGACGCGCGGGGCTTCTCCTGGATGAGCGGCTCGAGGTCGAGCACCTCGAAGACGCGCTCGAAGCTGACCACCGCGCTCATGATCTCGACCCGCGCGTTCGCGAGGCTCGTCAGCGGCGCGTACAGGCGCGTGAGGAGGAGCGCCAGGGTGACGACGTCGCCGGTGTTCAACGATCCGCCGAGCGCGAGCGAGCCCCCGAGGCCGTACACGAGCGCGAGGGCCAGTGCGGAGACGAGCATCAACGCGGTGACGAAGACGAACTGCAGCATCGCGGTGCGCACCCCGATGTCCCGGACCCGGGCGGCGCGGACGCGGAACTCCTCGGCCTCCTCGTCGGGCCGGCCGAACAGCTTGACCAGGGTGGCGCCGGGCGCGGAGAACCGCTCCGTCATCTGCGTGCTCATCGCGGAGTTGTGGTCAGCGGCCTCGCGACGGAGCGCGGCGAGGCGGCTGCCCATCCGGCGGGCCGGGATCAGGAACACCGGGAGCATGACCACCGCGATGACGGTCACGAGCCAGGACGTGCTGAGCATCACGGCGAGGGTGAGGACGAGCGCCACGAGGTTCGTGACGACGCCGGACAGCGTGCCGCTGAAGGCCTGCTGCGCGCCGATCACGTCGTTGTTCAGGCGGCTCACGAGGGCGCCCGTGCGCGTGCGGGTGAAGAAGGCGATCGGCATCTTCTGCACGTGGTTGAACACGGCGGTGCGGAGGTCGAGGATCACGCCCTCGCCGATGCGCGCGGAGTACCAGCGGGTCAGCAGCGACGAGGCGGCGTCGGCCACGGCGACGATCGCGATGACGACCGCCAACCAGACGATCGTGGAGACCGCGCCCTTCGCCGCGATGACGTCGACCACCTGCCCGGCGAGGACCGGGGTCGCGACGGCGAGGAACGCCCCGACGACGGACAGCAGGATGAAGACCACCAGCTTGGCCCGGTAGGGGACGGCGAACGTCATGATCCGCCGGAGGGACTCGCGGGAGAACCCGTGCCCGCCGTCCCGGGCGGAGGAGATCTTGTACAGCGAGCTCCAGGCCGCGCCTTCCATGCTCATCGCAGGTGCCTCTCGTGGGATCGGACCCGGCCGGGCCGTCGGCGCGTCGGGTGGACCGGGCGAGCCTAACCCGACTGGAGGCGCGGGTCGGACCCGCCCCGTGCCTCCGGTCCGCCGTCCACCACTGCGGGTCAGGTCTCTGGCATGCTCGTTCCATGACGGACACGGTCGCCTCCGCCGCCCGGACCGCACGACCGTGGTTGCACGCGCTGCTGGCCGCGGTGGTCGGCGTCGGGGCGGCGCACTTCGCGCACGTCGCGGTCTTCCTCGTGTTCTTCACCGGCGTCGGCGGTCTCGTGGCGCTGCTGGTCGTGATCGCGGCGACCGGCGTTGCGCTCGCCGCGGTCGCCGTCGTCGGGACCCGTCGAGCCGCCGGCGCGTGGCTCGGGCTGAGCGCGATCGTCCTGGTGCCCGCGGTGCTCCTCGCGGACTTCGGTCCCGGGCTCCTGGGCGGCGGGAGCGGTGCCGGCACCTTCGACCCGTCGCCCGGACTGCTCCCGTACGCCGTCGGCGCGGTCCTGGCCGCCGTGCCCGCGCTGCTGCTGCACGCCGGACGAGCCCGGCTGGTCGGCCTCACCGTCTCCGGCGCGGGGGTCGTCGCGATCGTCGTGGTCGCCACGGTGGTCGGCGTCAGCGCCCACGATGGGGTCGTGCAACGCGATCAGCAGGCGATCGCCCGCGCCCAGGTCGCGATCGGCGCCGACTTCCGGCCGGTGACGATTGCCCCGTCCGGCTACGGTTCGATCTTCGAGGCCAACATCGAGAAGCGCTTGCCCGGGTTCCTGCAGGTGTTCTCGTCGCCGGCGTCGAAGGGACACGCGCCGGGCCAGACCAGCGGCGACGACCTGACCGTCGTCACGGTCGCCGCGGACACGGCCGTCTGCGGTCGACCGGTCGAGGGCGTCGGGCCGGACGGTGCATCCGAACCCGAGACGTCGTGCACCGTCGGCGATCGCTTCACCCACCGGGTGAGTCCCCACGGGCACGAGGTGTCCGCCGTCGTCGGCGACACCCTGGTCGCAGTCAGCGCCCGGACCGAGGTGGACGTCGCTGTCCTGCGGGAAGCCGTCCGCTCCGCGGAACCGATCGGGGACGCCGCGTACCGGCACGTGCTGCTCGGGGACGGCGACGAGTACACGGACGAACTCGACGGGAACCGGTGTCCGATCACGGGAGCGGTCTGCGGCTGACGGGCCGGACCGACCACCGGACTGGAGGCGCGGGTCGGGCCCGCCCCGCGCCTCCAGTCCGGTGGTCACTACGCCTGCACCGGTCCTGCCTGCAGGAGCCGCGCAGTCCAGTCGGCCAGCGCCGCCACGGCGACGTGCGAGATCCGCGCGTCGGGCTGCATGCTCGCGAAGCCGTGGAAGGCACCGGGCCACACGTGCAGTTCCGCGTCACAGCCGGAGGCCCAGAGTCGACTGGCGAACGCGACGGTCTCGTCGCGGAACACCTCGGCGCTGCCGCAGTCGACGTAGGTCCTCGGGAGCCCGCTCAGGTCGGTCGCACGAGCCGGCGCGGCGTACGGCGAGACGGCGTCCGTGCCACGCCGGTCGCCCAGGTACGCACTCCACCCGGTGCGGACGAAGTCGCGGTCGGCGACCCCGACGCCGTCGAACTGCTGCGTCGAGACGGTGGCGTCCCGGTCGTCGAGCATCGGCGATACCAGGATCTGCGCGAACACCGCGGGGCCACGTCGGTCCCGGGCGAGGAGCGCCGTTCCCGCGGCGAGTCCACCGCCGGCGCTCTGGCCGACGAGCACGATCCGCTCCGGGTCGATCCCGAGCTCGTCCGCGTGTGCGGCGGTCCAGACGAGGGCCGCGTAGCAGTCCTCCACCGGGGTCGGGTCCGGGTGCTCGGGCGCGAGTCGGTAGTCGACGCTGATCAGGACGGCGTCGTGCTCGAGCAGCGGATCGTAGGACTCCAGGTTGCCGAGGTGGTGGCCGAACATCATCCCGCCGCCGTGCACCGCGAGGAAGGCCGGCGCCGTGCCGGTCCGACCGGTCCGCTGGATGACGGCGATCGTGATCGGGTCACCGAGGTGCCCCGGGATGGTCCGTGCGTGGCGTTCGAGGCCGCGTTCGGCGAGCCGGGCGTCGAGTTCCGCCTCGGTGCCGTCGAGCTGCCGCATCCGGGGCAGCATCGCCGGGTCGAACCGGAACGGTCCGCGGGCCTGCAAGGCATCGAGGAAGCCGCTGAGTTCGGTGTCGAACGGGGGTCGGGGAACGGTGTCGTGCATCGCACACTCCTGACTGGTCAGAAGTGGCGGACCGGACGGCCCACGTGTCGCCACGACCGGATCGGCCGTGTTTTTCCTTCGAGGGCAGCCTAGCCGACCGGCGGTGGGGTACGAACGAGCACCCGGAGTCTCCGGACCGGACAGCAACCGCGGCCTAGCGTGGCATCGTCATGGCAGCTGAACACCGCAAACCCGTCGAGCCCGATGCGGCTCCGCTCGTCGCGCACCACGCCGCGCACCACGCAGCCGTCGCCTCACCCCAGGACGACGCGCCCGATCGCGACGACTCCGACGACCAGCCCGACCCCAACCGCTGGAAGGCGCTCGTCATCTGCCTGCTCGGCGGTGGCATCGTGCTGCTCGACGTCTCGATCGTCAACGTCGCGCTGCAGTCCATCTCCACCGGACTCCCCGGCGCGACCCCCGAGGCCGTCCAGTGGATCCTCTCCGGGTACGCGCTGTCGTTCGGCCTGTTGCTCGTCCCCGGCGGGCGACTCGGCGACGCCACCGGACGCCGGCGGATGTTCATCGTGGGCGTCGGGCTCTTCACCCTGGCGAGCGCCCTCTGCGGCTTCGCTCCGAACGGCATCGTCCTGGTGATCGCCCGCCTCGTGCAGGGCCTCGCCGGCGGCCTGCTCACCCCGCAGGTCACGGCGCTCATCCAACAGCTGTTCCGCGGCAAGGAACGCGGCACGGCCTTCGGGCTCTTCGGCGCCACGGTCGGCATCGCCACGGCGATCGGCCCGCTCGTCGGTGGCCTGCTCATCACGGCGTTCGGCACCGAGAACGGCTGGCGCTTCGTCTTCTTCGTGAACCTGCCGGTCGGGCTCGTCACGATCCTGCTGGCCTTCCGGTACCTGCCCGCCGCGAGCCGAGCGGAGCGGGGGAAGCGGCACGACTTCGACCCGGTCGGCATCGTGCTGCTCGGCGCCGCAGTGGTCGCACTGCTCCTGCCGTTCGTGCAGTCGCAGGTGTGGGAGGGGAACACGAAGTGGTGGCTCGTGGTCGTCGCCGTCGTGCTCGGCGTGCTGTTCGTCCTGTGGGAGCGGCGGTACGGGCGGACGAAGGAGCCGGTGGTCGACCTCGCGCTGTTCCGCCGGCGGTCGTTCTCGCTCGGGGTCGGACTCGCAACGCTGTACTTCGCCGGGTTCACCCCGCTGTTCTTCGTCCTGACGCTCGCGCTGCAGTCCGGGCTCCACTACTCGGCGCTGTTGGCCGGGCTGTCGTCGGTGTCGTTCGCGGTCGGCTCCGGCATCGCGTCGACGATCGGCGGCCGGATCGTGCACCGCTTCGGTCGCCAGCTCATCGTCATCGGGACGATCCTCGTGCTCCTCGGGCTCGGTGCCGTGGTGTGGGTCGTCGCGAACCACTACCGGTCCGACCTCGGCTGGTGGCTGGTCGTGCCGCTGCTCGTCGCGGGCATCGGGTCGGGGCTGACGATCTCGCCGAACCAGACGCTCACCCTGTCCGAGGTGCCGGTCGCGCAGGGCGGTTCGGCGGGCGGACTCATCCAGGTCGGCGCCCGTGTGGGTTCCGCCATCGGGATCGCCGCGGTCGGCAGCGTCTTCTACTCCGTGCTGGCGAGTTCGAAGGGCGACTACGCGCAGGGGCTCCCGCTCGGGCTCGGGGTGTCGCTCGGGTTCGTCGGGGCGGCGTTGCTCGCGGGCATCGTCGACGTGGTCGTCGGGAAGGTGCGGGGCACCCAGGCCACGGTCTGAGCGACCAGGCGCGCCCTACGCTGCCGGCCCGTTCGAGCGGTTGAGCCGATCGGCCGCACGGCCGAGCAACCAGTTCACGGCCCAACCGACGACGCCGATGACCGGCACCGCGATGATCACGATGGTCCACACGACCTTGACGACGTCGCTGCGCCGCCGGTCCCGCCAGACCTGCACGAGCGCCAGTACCTCGATCGCCAGGATCACCGCGATCACCAGGACGTGTGCTCCGCTGACGTTGCCCAGCATGTCGTTCTCCCCTCGTCGCCCGTGACGACGACCGCCCGGGCGGCAGCCACGATACGGAGCACGCCTCCGCCGGTCGTCATCCCCGCGACGGAGATCGGCCGCCCGGCCGGATCACCGACGGGTGTACCGGTGCTCCGGCCGCCCGGCCGCGCCGTACCGGAGCTGCATCGCCGCCGTCCCGTCGGCGGTGAGCTGCGCCAGGTACCGCTGGGCCGTCGCCCGCGAGACCCCGATGCCGGCGGCGACCTCCGCCGCCGATCGCTCGACGTCGACCGACAGCTGCTCGAGCACGAGTGCCGCGGTCGCCGCCCGTGATGGGGAAGCGCCGGCGGCGTCGCCGGAGTGCAGGATCCGGAACGCCCGCTCGACGGCCTCCTGGTCGAGGGTCGCCCGCTCGTCGAGGACGTTCCGGAACCGGGCGTAGGCCCGCAGTCGTTCTGCGAGCAGCGTCGACGGGAACGGCTTGAGCAGGTAGGCCAGGGCACCGCGGCGCATCGCCCGTCGGACCGTGCCCGAGTCCGACGCCGCACTGAGCACGAACGCGTCGGTGTCGACGGACCGCAGCAGGTCGAGTCCGCTCCCGTCCGGCAGGTACACGTCGACCAACACCAGGTCGACCACGGTCGACGAGAGCACGGACCGTGCGGCCGCGAGCGTGCCGATGGGGTCGAGTGCCCGGAACCCCGGGACCTCGTCGACCTGCCGGCGGTGCAGGTCGGCCACGTGGAAGTCGTCGTCGACCACCAGCACGGTGAACGATGCGGTCACGGTGCCACCACTCCTTCGAGTCGGGCGCAGAAGACCGCGCCGTGGTCGTCCCCACTGGCTGACGCGAGCCAGACGTCGCCACCGCGCCGGCGGGCGATCTCCCGCGAGAGAGGCAGGCCGATCCCCAGGCCGTGCACCTGCGCGGGATCACGGGGAACGCCGGTGTCCGGCAGGCCTCGCGTGAAGAGGTCGTCTCCGGACACGACGCCGGGTCCGGAGTCCATCACCGACAGGTGCAGCGTCTCGCGGTCGTCGAGGATCTCGACCTCCACCCACGGCGACGGGTCGTCACCACCCAGCGCCGCAGTCACGGCGTTGTCCACGAGGTTCCCGAGGATCGTCGTCACGTCCCCGGGCTCGGTGATCGTCCCCTGCACCAGGGTCTCCGGCCCGATCCGGAGCAGGACCCCGCGTTCGGCGGCCTCGACGCCCTTCGCACCGAGGAACGCCTGCAGGTACGGCTCGGTCAGTCGATCGGCGTGCTGCACCGGGTAGTGCAGCGGGCCGCGCTCCTGCACGTCGGCCAGGTACGCTCGCGCCCGGTCGGTCTCACCGGTGTCGAGCAGGCCCGAGATCGCGTGGAGGCGGTTGGCGAACTCGTGCCGCTGGGCACGCAGCGCGGCGCTCATCGAGCCGACCGCGTCGAGCCGTCGGGTGAGGGCTTCGACGTCGGTCCGGTCGCGCAGCACGGCGACCCGGCCCAGGTCGCGTCCGTCGCGCTGGACCGCGCGGACGTCGACGAGCAACACCCGGTGGCCGGCGACGATCGTCGCGCTCGATGGGACGGACGCGGAACGGCCCAGCAGGTCCGGCAGCGGAGCCGGCAGGGCGAGCGCCGTCAGGGCACGCCCGACGGGACGGGTCAGGTCGAGCAGGCGTGCGGCCTCGGCGTTGCAGACCGTCACGGTCCCCGAGGGCGCGATCGCGATCACGCCCTCACCCACACCGCCGAGGACCGCCTGCTGGTTCTGCACGAGGGTCACGAGGTCCTCCGGCTGCAGCCCCAGGGTGAGCCGGACGAGGCGTCGGCGGAGCAGGACCGACGCGATCACCGCGAGCAGCACCGCGACGAGTCCCGCCCCGACGACGGGCACGCTGTCCTCGACGAGCGTGTCGTACACGCGGGCCCGGTTGAACCCGACGCTCACCTCGCCGACGACGGGCAGCGGACTGGAGGCGCGGCTCGTCGCCGTCCCGCCGGCTGCGGGCGCGTGGACCGGCACCTTCGCCCGCGCCGACTCACCCAGTGTGCCGCGTGCCCAGGACACGGACTCGCGACCGTCGAGCGCCTCGTCCGGTGAGGTGCTCACCATCTGCCCGATCCGGTCGGCGTCCGGGTGTGCGAGCCGGATCCCGCGGTCGTCGGTGACCACCACGAACAACGCTCCCGTGCGCTGCTGGGTCGCGAGTGCCGCCCGTTGGACCGGGCCGTCGGCGAGTGCGGCTCGGTCGAGGGAAGTGCCGTCGACGCTGAGCCGGGCGACCTCGGAGCGGAGGTCCGGCTGGGACGCCACGCTCTGCGCGATCGCGAGGGCCGTTCCCTCCGCCGCCCGTTCGAGCCGACCGACCTCGATCCGGACGAACACGGCACTCGTCACCGCGATGACCGCGACCACGACGAGGAGCTGCAGCAGGAGCACCTCGGTGGCGAAGCGGAGCCGTGGGCGCCGTGAGCGGTCGTCGGTCACGGGGACAGCGTACGGACCGCGAGCCGACGCTCGTGAGCAGAACGCGCAGAAAGCGGTCAACGCGCGTTGGTGGGCCAACGCGCAGAAGCGAGCCGTGCCTCCAGGTCGGGTCGTAGCGTGCCCGGACTGCTCGACACGGACGAAGGAGTCCTGATGCTCGTCATCCTCGGCTACGCGATGGTCCTGACCTTCATGGTCCTGATCATGACGAAGCGCATGTCACCGGTGCTCGCCCTGATCATCGTGCCCACCGTCTTCGGCCTCTTCGCCGGTGCCGGGCTGGGACTCGGGGACATGGTGACCAAGGCGATCGGGACGCTCGCCCCCACCGCGGCGCTCCTGATGTTCGCGATCATGTACTTCGGGCTGATGATCGACGTCGGCCTGTTCGACCCGCTCGTCCGGTTCATCCTGCGCGTCACGGGGAACGACCCGGCGAAGATCGTCCTCGGGACGGCGCTCCTGGCTGGTGCGGTCTCGCTCGACGGCGACGGGTCGACGACGTTCATCGTCGTGACGGCGGCGATGCTGCCCATCTACCTGAAGCTCGGGATGAGTCCGGTCGTGATGACCTGCGTGGCCGGGCTCACGAACGGGACGCTCAACATCGTGCCGTGGGGCGGGCCGACTGCTCGTGCTGCGGCGGCACTCGGGATCGACCCGACGGACATCTTCGTGCCGCTCGTGCCGTCCCTGGTCGTCGGACTGCTGCTGTGCTTCGGGTTCGCGTGGTCGATGGGGCTCCGGGAGCGCAAGCGTCTCGGGTTGATCGAGTTCACCACGGCGGCACGTGGTGGACGGGTGCCGCCGGCTGCCGGTGCGTCCGCGGGCTCGCCTGCCGGATCCCGGATGCTCGCGGCCGTCGGCGGCACCGGTGGCGGGATGTTCACCAGTCCGACGGTCGCGCTCGGCCTGCGGGGTGGGAAGGCGGACGGACGTCGAGCTGACGGCGAGGGCGTGGACGGACCGGCCTCGTCCGGTGAGCCCGACGGCGCCGGCACGATGGCCGAGACGATGCTCGACCCGAACCGCCCGACGCTCCGACCCGGCAGGATCTGGGTCAACCTCGGGCTGACGGTCGCGGTCATGGTCGCCCTCGTGGTCGGGCTGCTGCCGCTCCACTTCGTCTTCATGATCGGCACCGCGATCGCGCTGCTCGTGAACTTCCCGCAGCTCAAGCAGCAGACGGCGCAGATCGTCGCGCACGCGCCGAGCATCGTCGGCGTGGTCTCGATGGTGTTCGCGGCCGGGGTCCTCATCGGTGTGCTCGACGGCACCGGGATGGTGTCCGCGATGGCCGACTGGCTCGTCGCAGTCATCCCCGACTCGATGGGGCCGTACCTGGCGGGCATCACGGGTCTGCTCAGCATGCCGCTGACGTTCTTCATGAGCAACGACGCGTTCTACTTCGGCATCCTGCCCGTGCTCTCCGAGAGCGCGGCGTCGTTCGGCATCACGCCCGCCGAGATGGCGCGGGCATCGGTGGTCGGGCAGCCGGTGCACATGCAGAGCCCGCTCGTGCCGGCGATCCTGCTGCTGGTGTCCCTGGCGAACGTGAACCTCGGCGACCACCACAAGAAGGTGCTCTGGCGGGCGGCGGTGGTCGCCGTGGCGATGCTCGCGGTGGCGATCGTGGTGCGGGTGATCCCGTTCGGCTGAGCGCCGGTCGTGCCTGCACGGCCGCGCGGGTGCTCAGGGGAACAGGTTGCCGCCGCTGGCGACCTGGAGCGCGACGACTGCTCCGGCGAAGACCCCGAGGACGCCGAGCAGGGTCGCGAGTGCCACTGGCCATCCGGTGCGCCGACGAACACGGCGCGCCACCGCTCCGACGATCCCCGCGACCAGGACCACGATCGTGAGGGCGAGGTGCCACCCCGCCACGATCGTCCCGCGGTCGGGAGCGGTGGCGCACCCCGGGTCGGGAAGCGCGCACCCGGTGAACGCCAGCTGACCGATCAGGATGGCGAACCACGCCACCGGACTCACGAGGACCGCCGCGCCGAGCAGCAGGACGGTGGCGACCGTGTCGGCGGTCCCGGGGACCTGAGCGGTCCGGACCCGCTCGGCGCGCGCCGGGTGCAGCTCCAGGTCGTCCCCCGGATCGTCCCACCAGTCCTCGCGTGCCCCCACACGTCCACCGTAGGCGACGGCGGTGGACGACCGCGGATGTCGGACGGGAGGCGCGGGGCGGGCCCGCACCGTGCCTCCAGTCAGAAGCGGGTCGAGCCGCGCATCCCGCGGGGCCGGCCGTCCGGGTCGACGGCGATGCGCGCGGCGGGCCGCGCCCACAGGCGCTGCAGCGCCGAGACCGGCTCCGGCTCGTGCTGCCGGATGCGGCCGGCAGGCCGGGGGCCGAATCGGCCGTCCTCGTCCCAGTGATCGATCGCGCGGGCGTGCGACCGCCAGAGCGCGAGGAGTTCCGCACCGGTGCCGACGAACCGTTCGTCGTCGGGCGTGGTCGCGAGGTGTTCCGCCCAGAGCTCGTGACGGAGGTCCCGTGCGAGGGATCGCCCGTCCTCGCTGGTGTCCACGACGGCACACGTGAGCTCGCTGTCGGACGTCCACGAGCGTCGGTTGAAGTTGTCCGACCCGATCGTGAACCACTCGTCGTCGACGATGCAGACCTTCGCGTGGATGTAGATCGGACGGCCGGACTCGTGTTCCAGGTCGAAGACGCCGACCCGGTCCGGGGCCGTCCGCCGGAGGGTGCGCAGCGCGTCGATCTGCCCGAGCCGGCTCGGCGGACCGCTGAGGGCACCGTCCGAGTTCGGGTACCGCGGCACCAGGACGATCACGTGCAGGTCGGGGTTGCGCTCGAGGGCCTCTGCGATGCCGATCGCGACCTCGCGGGACCACAGGTACTGGTCCTCGATGTACAGCAGCGACCGAGCTCGGGCGAACGCCTTCGCGTACGCGCGTGCGATGCTCCGCTCGCCGAGCGGGGCGAACGGGAACGGTGGGTGCTTCACCCCGTAGGTGCGGAGGAGCTGCACGGCGTGGCTCCCCGCAGCAGGTGGTGGCGGTGTGCGCTCCGGCAACGGCTCCGGCCGACGGGGCATGTGGACGAGACGCTGCAGGAGCATCCGGTACGGCAGACTGCGGTCCAGCGGGAGCGGGTCGTCCCACCGCTCCGCGAACACGGCCAGCACGTCGGCGACCACCGGGCCGCGGAGCTCCATCGACGCGTCGTGCCAGGCCGGGCGCTCGCCGTAGCGGGCGTCGATCGACACGGGATGCGGATCGCCCTCGTGTGCCGCGTCGTCGCGACGGCTGTGGCACAGGTCGATGCCGCCGACGAACGCGAGGTCGCGGGACGGGTCGGCACGGTGCTGGACGACGAAGAACTTCTGGTGGTGCGAACCGAACACCCGAACACGCTGGTCGAGCAGGACCTCGCCGCCGGCGTCGTTGATCTTCCGGCCGAGCAACTCGTTCGAGCGGGCGCTGATCGAGGCCGAGACCCGTTCGCCGTGGGAGCGCCAGATCAGCCCGCGGACCTCGACGCCCCGGCGCGCGGAGTCGGCCAGCAGGTCGCCGATCGTCGGGCCGTCGGGTAGCAGACGTTCGTCGGCGTCACCGCGCCAGTCCGTGAAGAACACGCGGTCGCCGGGCTCGAGCGCGGACAGCTCGGCCTCGATCCGGGCGAAGTAGGGGGCGCCGTGTACCAGTGGGCGGACGTGGTTGCCCTCGGACCACGGGGCGGCGTCGCGGCCGGTGTCGCCCTCCGCGTCGGGGGATGCGCTGCCGGGGTCTGCGCTCGTGGTGTCGTCGTTCGCGCGCCCGGCGTGGATGCTCGTGGCGAGGTTGCCGCGTTCCTCTCTCGAGAGGAACCAGTCGCGCGGGTCGGTGGGCACAGTCGAACAGTACGTGACGGTGTGGTTCAGGTCCGCGATCCCGGCAGGGCGATCTCGCGGCGGTCGTCCCACGGCTCGGCCCAGCCGAGGCGGTCGAACAGGGCGTCGAGCAGCATCGCCGTGAACCCCCAGACGACGTGCTCGCCTGAGACGTCGTCGATCGTGAACGCCGGGCCGCGCCACTCCTGCCCGCCGCGGCGGATGATCGTCACCCCGCGGTGTGCGGGGTCCAGCAGGTCGGCCACCGGGGCGCGGAACACCGCGGCGGACTCGGCTTCGTCGACGACGCGGACCGGAGATGCCGCTCGCCACCATCCGAGCACCGGCGTGACGAGGTGCCGTGAGAACGCGAGCGGCACCGGGGCGATCGTGCCGAGGACGTCCACGCCGGCCGGGTCGAGTCCGGTCTCCTCGCGTGCCTCGCGGAGGGCGGCGGCGATCGCGTCCGTGTCCCCGGGGTCCACCCGACCACCCGGGAACGCGACCTCGCCGGGGTGCGCACGGAGCGTGGTGGCCCGGGCGAGCAGCAGGACGTCGAGGTCTCGCGTCACCGCTGCGTCGTCGGCAGTGCGGTCGCTCGGGACGTCGTCGAGCTCGCCGAACAGGATGAGGACCGCTGCGTTCCGGGACGCATCGGCGACGGGCATCCCGGTCACGAGTGGCGCGGAGCCCGGTCCGACGAGCGCGGACAGCTGCTGGCGCGCCGAGTTCACGTGGTCAGCCTAGGCGCCGTGCCATCCACAAGGCGTGCCCCGGGGGATCTCGTCAGGGACGGCACGTACGTTCCGAGTCAGCAGCACCGGGACCACGACGGTCCCGGGTCGACCACTGCAGGGAGCAGACCATGAGTGACACCGACGGCACCGCACCGAAGAACGACTCCGACGGCACTCCGAAGCCGGACGGCCTCGGCGAGGACGGCACCATCCCCAACGAGCCCGACGGTCTCGCCGCCGGCCACGTCGGGGACGACTCGCACTTCAACCCGGAGGAGGACGGCGAGGCGGAGTAGCCCTGCGGGCTCAGCGCCAGAACGCTCCGGGGCCATCGGCGAGCACCGCGCCGGTGACCTGCGAAGGCCCGAATGCGCTCGTCAAACGACGTTGAGGCGCTTGCGACGCAGCCCCGTCTCGCTGAGCGCCATGACGAACGGAGGCTGCACCTGTGCCAGACGGTGGATCGCTCGCTCGTGCCGCAGACACAGGTCGCCCATCTCGACGGCGGTGAGCTCACCCCGCGCGAAGGTGATCACCCTCGCGTCGTGGACGTAGATCGCTTGCGCCTCCAACGGTCTCGTCGCCACGCGGTGGTCCTTCGCCAGGAGCATGAAACCGGCGCGGGTGCCTTCGGCGATCCACTCCTCGTCGGGCATGCGCTGCGCGCGTTCGTCTCCGTACTCTTCGGCGAGCGTCCGTGCGAGCCATCCGGCTCCTCTGAGGCGCGCGATGAGGAGCTTCCCACCCACGGAACGGTCGAGGAGGAATCGAGCCTCGTCCACGGTCACGCGGCCTGGAGCAGGAGCGAGCGGAGTTCGACGGCTTCGAGCCCGAAGTCGTCGGCGACGTCGGTCATGGACTCGCCGGCCCGTACTCTGCTCACGACGTCCTCGACACGAACGCCGATCCGATCGACCGTCGGCTGCCCGGCGTTCCGGCGTGGATCGACGACCACCCCGATGCGCTCGAACGTCGGCAGTCGGAGGAAGTCCACGAACCCCTCGCGGTAGACGATGCTCTGCAGGTACTGGTCGACGACGTCCCGGAAGACACCCTGGTGGTTGCGGACGACCACCAGGTCGCGGTCGCCGTTCTCGATCAGGATCTCCGCTCCATCGGTCCGGAGTTTCTCGCTCAGGAGGGCGTTCTCCAGCCCGATCTCCTGGCGCAGGACCTCCACCGCGGGCCTGATCCGCGCCATCGGGAGACCTGCCCGTCGGAACGATTCGACGATGTACCCCTCTGCGAGCGCGTTGAACGGCACCGTGAAGCTGCGACCTGCCTGCACTCCGGTGAGGATGGGTGCGCTCCAGCCCCAATCACCCTCGCTGCGCTGCTTGAAACGATGACCATGTGCCCAACGGGCGAACGACGTGGACGGAGCGCGTACGATCTGTGCCGCCTCGGTCAAGGAGTAGATCGGCGTCGTGTGCGCGGCATCCGAGATCGGCGTTTGCATGCAAACAGAGTACCGGGCGTGACCGCAGCGCGGACGGTCAGTGAGGTCGTGGCGTCTACAGCACCCGCTCGAGCAGCCGCAGCGTCCCCGCGATGTCGACGTCCCGGTCGAGCAACCACTGCACCTGGAGTCCGTCGAACGCGGCGATGATGAGCGACGCCACCTGGTCGAGGTCCGCGTCCGTGTGCCGCCCGGAGGACGAGAGCTCGTCCCGGAGTTGGGTCGCCAGATCGGACCGCGCGGTCGCGAACCGTTCGGCGAAGTAGGACCGCGCGGTCTCGTTGCCCGACTCCACCGAGGCGCCGAGCAGGGTCGTGTAGAGCGTGACGAGCGCCGGCTCGCTGACGTTCCGGTCGGCGACGAACCCGAGCCTGGTGAAGACGCCTGCGGTGTCCCCGAGCGCGCGGTTCGACGCGGCGTCGCGTTCTCGCAGCACCTCGACGAGCAGGGCCTCGCGCGACGAGAAGTAGTGCCGGAGTGCTGCGTGCGAGACGCCGATCGCCTCGCCGATGGCCCGGAGTGACGCGCCGTCGATGCCCCGGGACGCGACGACGTCGAGCGTCTGGTCGAGGATCTCCTGCCGACGCTGCACGCCCTTGGCGTAGGGCCCACGCGCACCAGCGCCGCTGCCGGTTCCATCGTTGGAGGTCACTCGGTCAAACCTACCGGCCGCGATGAGTCCCTGAAGAGCCGTCGAAATGTACCGCAACAAAAACTTCCAAGTGGAGGTTTCTGGTGCTACAGTCCCGATCACCTAGCAGCACTAGGTATTCAGCGGGCCCCGATGCCCCCGATGACTCGAGGAGGAGTCATGTCGACACCGACGTCGAAGGAAGAACCGCAGACCGGCCTCGCCGGCACTGCGACCCCGCCGGTCACCGCGGCCGCCGGTGCGACGGGCAGCGACCCCGCAGCCGCATCCCGAGCGTTCTCGGTCGAAGGCATCACCCAGGCCGTCAGTTCCGTCCGCGTCGGTGCCGGCTACATGTGGGCGCTCAGCCTGGCGCAGTTCGGGCTGTTCGCCGCCCTGCTCACACCGGTGTTCGTCGGCATGACGATCAAGGCCACGGCCCTCAACCCGGACAGTCCCGAGACGATCGTCGGGTCGGTCCTGCCGTTCGGCGCACTCGGCGCCCTCTTCGCCAACCCGTTGTTCGGCGCGATCTCGGATCGGACCCGCACGCGCTGGGGCCGTCGTCGTCCGTACATGGTCGGCGGCACCGTGGTCTTCCTCGTCGCGCTCGCGTGGTTGGCGTTCTCACCGAACGTGCTGCAGCTCACCATCGCGTGGGTCCTCGCACAGGTCGCCGCGAACGCCGTCCTCGCCACCCTGACCGCGAGCTTCGCCGACAACGTCCCCGAGTTCCAGCGTGGCAAGGCGTCGAGTGTCATCGCCCTCGCGCAGAACGTCGCGATCCTCGCCGGGCTGTACCTGGCCGTCTACCTCGTCGGTAACCTGCCGCTGCTGTTCATCGCGCCCGGTGTCCTGGCGATCGCCCTGATCCTCGTGTACTCGTTCGTGGCCCGCGACGACCTGCCGACCACGCCCATCAAGCCGTTCAGCTGGGTCAACCTCATCTCGTCGTTCTGGACGAACCCGATCAAGCACCGCGACTTCGGACTGGCCTGGTGGGGGCGCTTCCTCATCACCTTCGGCACGTTCATGTTCACGACGTACCGCCTGCTCTACATGGAGGACCGCATCGGTCTCCCACAGGCCGAGGCCGTCGGGGTCGTCGCGTTCGGTGTGCTGCTCTACACGATCGCGCTGATGGCCAGTGCGGCGATCTCGGGCTGGGTCTCGGACCGGATCCGACGCCGCAAGGTCTTCGTGTGGGGTTCCACCGCGCTCACGGCGGTCGGCCTGGTGATCCTCGCGCACGTCGACAACGTCGGTGGCTTCTACTTCGCGGAGATCGTGCTCGGCTTCGCCTACGGCATCTACGCAGCGATCGACACCGCGCTCGTCGTCGACGTGCTCCCGGACCCCGAGCGTCCGGGCAAGGACCTCGGCGTCATCAACATCGCGAACGCCCTCCCGCAGTCGCTCGCACCGGCCGTCGGCCTCTTCCTCCTCGGGATCGGCGGTGGGCAGAACTACACGCTCATGCTCTGGGGCGCGGGAGTCGCAGTGCTGCTCGGCGCACTCGTGATCCTCCCCATCAAGTCGGTCAAGTAGCGCGCGTACCCACCCAGCAGCCTGGAGGCGCGACCCGCGTCGACGACGCGTGTCGCGCCTCCAGGCCGGTCACCGCACACAACGCAAGCCCCCGGAAAGGACCAGCCATGGCACCCGCCATCTCCCTGCAGCTCTACACGGTGAACGCCGCACTGGAGCCCGACCTCGACGGCGGCGTCCGCCGCCTCGCCGAGATCGGCTTCGACACCGTCGAAGCGTTCGCGTTCGTGGACCGAGCAGCGCAGCTCAAGTCCGCGTTCGACGCCCACGGCATCACCGCCAAGACGGGGCACGCGTTCCTCGTCGAGGAGACCATCCCACTGCCCGACGGCAGCGTCATGACCGCACCCTCGCATGCCGACACCTTCGCGGCGGCGAAGGAACTCGGCCTCGAGATCGTCATCGACCCGTTCATCGGCCCCGACCACTGGACCACCCGCGAGGGCGTCGAGCGCGTCGCAGCCCGACTCAACGCGGCCGCCGCCGAGGCCGCATCGCACGGCATGCGCGTCGGGTACCACAACCACGACCACGAGCTCCGTCCGCAGATCGACGGCAAGCCCGCACTGCAGGTGCTCGCCGGCCTGCTCGACCCGGGCGTCGTGCTCGAGCTCGACCTGTACTGGGCATCCGCAGCGGGCATCGACGTCGTCGCGTTCATCGAGGAGCTCGGGGACCGCATCGTCGCCGTGCACGTCAAGGACGGTCCGATGCACGACGGCATCTCCACTGCGTCGATCCCGCAGGACCAGACACCGGCCGGTCAGGGCGAGGTCCGGCTCGCCGAAGCACTGCGCGCGGCGACCGCCCTCGAGTACGCGGTCATCGAGTTCGACCACTCCGAGGGCGACATCTTCGACGCCGTGCAGCAGTCCTACGCGTGGCTCGACGCCACCCTGAGCAAGCAGGAGGTGTCCGCATGACCCGCACCGGACGTGTCGGCATCGGCTTCATCGGCGCCGGGATGATCAGCGAGCAGTACCTGGCGAACCTCACGACCTTCCCGGACGTCGAGGTCGTGCGCATCGGCGACATCGACACCGAGCGGGCCGCCGCTTCGGCCGCGAAGTGGGGCGTTGCCGCGTCCGGCACGGGCGACGAGGTGCTGGCCGACCCCGACGTCGAGATCGTCATCAACCTCACCCTGCCGGCGACCCACGTCGAGGTGTCGACGCAGGCGCTCCGCGCGGGCAAGCACGTGTGGAGCGAGAAGCCGATCGGTGTCGACCGGGCGTCGGCCGCGTCGCTCGTCGCCCTGGCGGACGAGCTCGGGCTGCAGCTCGGCATCGCACCCGACACCGTGCTCGGCCCGGGCTGGCAGGCCGCCAAGCGTGCCATCGAGTCCGGTGCGATCGGCACCCCGCTGACCGCCGTCACGAGCATGCAGTGGCAGGGCCCGGACGTGTTCCATCCGAACGCGTCGTTCCTCTACGCCAAGGGTGCCGGTCCGCTGTTCGACATCGGGCCGTACTACTTCACGGCGCTCGTGCACCTGCTCGGCCCGGTCGATTCCGTCGTCGCGACGGGGTCGAAGTCGCGTGAGACCCGTCAGCTCGTCGTGGGGCCGAACGCGGGCGACGAGTTCCCCGTCGAGGTCCCGACCCACGTCTCCGTGCTCACCTCGTTCGAGCAGGGCGGCAACGCGCAGTCCCTGTTGTCGTTCGACACCCCACTGTTCCGCCACGGCGTGTTCGAGGTGAACGGCACCGAGGGCACCATCGTGCTGCCCGACCCGAACACCTTCGGCGGTGGCCACCCGATCCGGATCGCCCGACCGATCACCGCCGACGCGACGTTCCCCTTCTCGCAGGACTTCGACGTGCTGCTCGACGAGGAGCCGACCGTCGGCCGTGGTCTCGGCGTGCTCGACATGGCGCGGGCGATCCGTGGCGGCGGCTCGCACATCGCGACCGGGGAGGTCGGGTACCACGTGCTCGACACGATGGTCGCGGTCGAGGAGTCCATCGAACGGCGCTCGTTCGTCGAGGTCGAGTCGACGGTGGCGCCGATCGCCTCACTGCCGGAGGACTTCGACCCGCTGGCCGCGACCCTGGAAGGCGAGACGGCCGCGGTCTGAGGACGGCACCAGACGGGAGGCCCTGCTCACGTCCGCCACGTGCGGAACGTGAGCAGGGCCTCCCGTCCACTGCCCAGGCTCACCAGGGCACGACGCCGGCGTCCTCGAAGAACCCGCCACGCGGGCCGTCGTCCGGGAGCGTCGCGAGCCGGACGGCCGTCGCGGCGCCCTGCGCCGCTGTCCGCTCGCCGGCGAAGCCGTTGAAGTCCGTCGCGACCAGGCCCGGGCACGCGGCGTTCACGATGATCGGGGTGTCCGCGAATGCTCGTGCGTACTGCGTGGTGATCCCGTTGAGGAACGTCTTCGACGGCGAGTAGGCCGCCATCACCGGGCCGGGCTGGCGGCCGAGCGAGCCCATGCTGCTCGACGCGTTCACGATCCGAGGCGCGGGGGAGCGGCGGAGCAACGGCAGCATCGCGTTCGTCACCCGGATCACGCCGTACACGTTGACGTCGACGACCTGCCGGACCACGTCGAGGTCGAGCGTGGTCGGGTCCTGCGTCCAGGTGACCGGATCGAACGGGCCGGAGATCCCGGCATTGTTCACCAGCACGTCGAGTCGCCCGAAGCGTTCCTCGACGTCGGCCGCGGCGGCGGTCACGCTCGCGTCGTCGGTCACGTCGATGCGGACCCCGTCGGCGTCGATCCCGCTCGCGCAGAGCTGCTCGACGGCTCGGTTGCGCGCGTCGTCGTCGCGGGCGCCCACGAGGACTCGCAGTCCCTGCCGCCCGAGCCCCTCGGCGATCGCGTAGCCGATGCCCTTGTTGCCGCCCGTCACCAGGGCGGTGGTCGTGTTCCCGTTCTCCATGGCTCGATCGTCCGCCCGGAGATCGCTCCGCGTCCAACACCGATCCGGTCCGCTGTGGTACCCGACGGGTATCGCCGACGTAGGCTCCACCCGTGGACGATGTCGAGACCCGTGAGCTCCGGTACTTCGTCGCCGTCGCCGAGGAACTGCACTTCGGCCGTGCGGCGGTCCGGCTCGGGATGGCGCAGCCGCCCCTGTCACGGGCGATCCGACAGCTCGAGGACCGCATCGGCGTCCGGCTGTTCGACCGTGATCGTCGCGGCGTGCGCCTGACGATTGCCGGGGAAGCGCTGCTCCGCGAAGCTCCGGCGGCCCTCGACGCCGTTCGGGCTGCGGTCCGTCGCGCACGACGTGCCGTTGCTCCCGAGCGTCGACTCGTCCTCGCGACGAAGGCCGGATCGTCGCACGAGTTCCTGCAGGCGATGCTCGATGCCGCCCCCGATGACCTGCCGGTCGACGTGGTCCTGTGCGAGATCGGGGAGCAGGCCGGACTCCTGCGCGACGGCACCGCCGACATCGCCGTGATGCACCGACCGTTCGACGACTTCACGGGCATCGACGCCGTCGACCTGTACTCCGAGCCGCAGGTCGCGATCGTCCCGGCGTCGCACCCGCTCGGTCGTCGGCGGTCGCTGACGATGGCCGAGGTCTCCTCGGTGCCCGACCTGCCGATGGCCCGGTGGCCGCTCGCCGACTGGAGCTACCCGCCCGGACCGGGCCCGGAGGTGCACTCGCAGTCACAGCTCGCGCAGCTCGTCGCGCTCGGGCGGACGCTCCTGGTCATCCCTCGGTCGAGCCGAGCGTGGCAGTGGCCCGAGCACGTGGCGGTACCCGTGCTGGACGCGCCCCTCGCGACGACGGTGCTCGGGTGGCCGGCAGGCCGGTCGACGCCCGAGGTGGAGCGGCTCGTGGACACCGGGGTCCGAGTCGGCGAGGTGGCGGCGGCCGCGAGCGCCTGAGGCGCAGTTACGGGGCGAGCGGCGTGGACGACGCCCCGGGGATGTCCGGGGGTGTGTTCGTGTGCCGCTCGCCGTACTTCTCTCGATTGAGCTGGTCGACATCGCCCGGGGTGCACGGCGTCTGGATCTGCAGCGTCGAGCCGTACTTCGTCGTCCTGAACTCCGCGAAGAAGCCGTCCTTGAACAGGCCGCCAGCGGGGTACCTGGTCTGCTGTCCCGGAGCATCGCCAGGGAAGTCCGAGCGCGTCGGCTTCCAGCCCAGTGAGCGCCAGTACGCCTCGATGTCGCCGAGGAGTGCGTCCCGCTGACCCGGGTCAGTCCCGGGTCCGAGCCGGTTCACGACCCACTGCACGCCGCCTCCGCAGGCGCGTGCCGCAGTGTCGGAGGAAAGCCACTTCCCAGCGATGATCGCCTGCGTGGCCTCGGCACGCGTGTTCGCTTCGCCCCAGACCCGCTTCGCCGCCGCTGAGTCTGTGGACGACGGGGATGGCAGTGCCTCTGGTGGCGAGCCGCCGTTCGTGCAGCCAGCGACCATCGTGCAGAGCAGCACGGCAGGCATCAGCGCGACGACTCCGGCGCGGGTCAGTCTCATCGGCTCGTTCTCCTTGGGCCGCAGCGCTGCGGAGTCTCAGACGGCAGTGCTGAGGAGGGCCAATCCGACGACCAGGCCCAGCCCTTGCAGGACGGAGAGCGCTGCGACGACGATGCCGATGATCCCGGCCGTCCGCGCGAGTGGCCGCCGGCCGCGCACCGTGTGGAGTGCCATCGCCGTCCAGACGAGCAGTCCGACCTGGATCAGGGCGATCACCGCGAGGAGCCAGATGTGCTCGATCGCGCCGCCCGCCACCACGGCGGAGACGATGCCGAGCAGGACGGCGCCGAGTCCTGGTCCGGCGATCCACCAACCGCGGGGGCGGTCGAGTCGTTCCTGTTCGCGGGCGAGGTGATCCGCCCCCATCTGCGCACTCACGGGGTGGCCGTTGCGGACGGGTCGGAGGCGCCGGGGATGTCGGGTGGCGTGTTCGTGTGCTTCTCGGCGTACTTCTCGCGGTTGAGCTGGTCCACGTCGCCGGGGGTGCAGGGGGTCTGGATCTGGAGCGACGAACCGTTCTCGTTGGTGCGGAAGCGAACGAAGAAGCCGGATTGCAGCGTGGAACCCCCGGGGTACCGCAGCTGAACGCCTGGGTAGTCCCCGGTGGTCGCAGACCGGTCAGTCGTCCACCCCTTGGCCTGCCAACGCGCCGCCAGGTCCGCGAGCACGCGGTCGCGGTCGGCGCCGGTCGTCCCGGGTCCCAGCCGCGTCAAAACCCATTGGGCTCCTCCGGATCCGCATGCACGCGCCGCGGTGTCAGAGGAGAGCCAGCTCCCTCCGACGACGTCCTGCGAGGCCTCGGCCTCGGCGTTGATCTCGTCCCACACCTGCTTCGCAGCGCTGTTGCTCGACGCGGTCATACGTGGCTCCTTCGGTGCGGGCTCGCTCGCGCACCCGGTCAGGGCGAGTCCTGCTACGAGGAGCGCTGCGAGGGTGCCGAGGCGGCCCGGCCGTTCTCGGATCATGGGATGGCTTTCCCTTCGGGCGTGTACCCGAGACTCGTGCGGGCAGTGTTGTACAGCGAGGTCGTTCCAGCATCCAGGTAGCCGTGTGCGTCGCTGTCCTCGCCGGCGATCTTGGCCTCGGTGCCCGGGGTTGCCGGATGGCCATCAGACCCAGCGTAGGGCTTCCCATCGATGACGTCGGGATCGGACGAGAAGGTCCGAGCGCCCCAGGACGGATCGCCGGGATTGAGTCGGTGTGTGCTCGGCAGGCTGAGGACCTGGTCTCGCGTCGAGGTGAAGGGATTCCCGGTGTCGATGGGTTGACGTCCGAGGACGTAGCCCCACGGAGTCTCGACGGATCCCCGGCCGATGTTCGCGACGAGGTCGGTGTTGGCCTGCGATGCCCAGACGTGACCGTTCGGTACCCCGACGGCGTGCACGTTGGGGACTCGCCCGTCGACGCCGGCTGAAGCGAGCAGGGTCAGGTTCTCCACCGGGGTCTTCGCCGTCGCCAGCGTGGCGGTCGTCGTGCCGTACGAGTGAGCGACCACTGACAGGTGTTCTCCGCCGTTCCAGCCCCGGGTTCCAGAGACGTCTCCGAGGAATCGGCTGAGGTTCTGAGCGCCCGCTTCGGCCTTCGTCGAACCGAGCACCTCGACGCTCGGAGGCATGTCGGGAGTGTCGTACCCGATCCACGCCACAGTGGCGATGTTCGTGCTCGCGTGCGCTTCTTGGGCAGCGACGCGTTGCTCGCTCAACAGGTTCTCCGCGCCACCCGCCCACCCCTGCATGCTCTCGGCCACCGTGTTGCCCATCCCCGGGACGTTGACCGTCACGTTCGTCGCCGTGTCGAGGTCACCGATGGCCACCGCGGCGAGCGGCGGGTGTCCGAGCGTCAGCGACACGATGGTCCGCGGAGCGGAAGCCGTCCCCGCCAGCAGCGTCTTGTCGAGGGCTTCGAGCGATCCCACGACCTCCGCCAGCCGCGCGTACTCGGCTCGTTCGGCGGGCGTCAGCTCGTCGTTCCGGAACACCTTGCCGGAGAGCTCTCGGTAGCGCGCCTGTGCCTTCGGGAGCTCGGTGTCGAGCGTGTGCTGGTTCGCACGGCCGCGGTCGGCGTAGAGCACACCCCCGAGGTTCCCGACCACGGTCGACAGACCGGTCACGAGGGCGGTGCGTTCGCCCGCGTCGAGGCCGGTCCACCACGCCTTGACGTCGTCGACCGCCGGCGGGTGGTCCAGCAGTCGCTGCACCTCGCCGGGGTGGTCGGCGGCCCACTTCCGGAGCGCGTCCGGCCCCTGTGCCGCGAGGCCCGCCAGCAGTGGGAGCCGCCCGGCGTCCCGGAACGCACGAGAGGCCGCACCGAAGTCGATCCTGGCGAACGGCGCGGCGAGCATGCTGCCACCGAGCGTCGGGAACAGCCGCGGGGCGCCCCCGATCTGTCCGCGGATCGCCTGGGCGAGGTCGTCCTGCGCCGTCCGCCAACGAGTGTGCAGACGACGCGCCCGCGCGTGCAGATCGTCGTTCGCCGCGCGGTACTCGTCGGGGACGGCGTCGTCGCTGTCCGACGCCGCGACGCGCGCGCGGAGCTCATCGATGTCGGCCAGCAGGGAGCGACGGGTCCGGCGGATCGTGGTCACGTCGTCGGCGAAGGTCTCGAGCGCCGTCGCCACGGAGCCGGCTGCGGTCGCGAGCCCGTCGGCCGGTCCGGTTGCTGCGCTCATCGCGTCGGACAGGGCATCGGTCGCGCCGGGCGATGAGAGCACGCCGTCGATACCGCTCCATGTGCGCTGTGCGTCCTGGGCCGCCTGGCGCACCGCATCAGTGGACGTCCGCAAGGCGGTCGCACTGTCGTTCACCGCTCCGGCCGTCGGTGTCACGGTCGGCAGCGCGCTCTCGTCGATGAGTGTCGCGCTCACTGGACGGCCCGCCCGAAGCCGCGTGGCGTACTCGCGGTGGCCCGGTCTGCCATCCCGGCGTCTGCCTCGGCGAACGCGTTCATCGCGCCGGTCGCGGCCGTGATCGCCTTCTCGACCGCACCGACAGCGGTGGTCGCGTCACCCTGTCGCGCGCCGAGGAATCCCTGGGCAGCGCCGGCGGCGTCAGTTCCTGCGAGCGCTGCGACGACGTCCCGGAGCGCGGTGTCCACGTCCGACGCTGCGTTCTGCATGGACGACCCGGCAGTCGCCGCATCTCGGACGATCGCCTGCGACCCGGCGATGTCCACCTTCCAACCGTTCCCCATGGTGCCCCCTTGTACGCAACACACTACGGAACCGCGCATCCGCTGCAAGTCGGGCGACGACGTCCTGTGGAGAACTCAGTCGCCAGCGGACGGGGGCACGGTCGGGGTGCTCGATTCCAGGTCGAACCGGTAACAGGCGCTGTACGCCTGGATGATCGACGCTCCGTCGTCCGCGTTGAACGCGGCGAAGCGGTTCAGGGGTCCGGTCCCGACGACTTCGCTTCCGCGGAGGATCTCGGCGTCGAACCCGTTCGCCGTGAGTTCGTCCCGGAACGCGCGGGCGGCGGCACGCTCGTCCGAGATCCCGCTCCCGCGGATCTCGCGGGTGATCTGGATGCCGCCCTCGCCGGATGCGGTGCTGCAGGTCCGGAAACGGTTGACCGTCGCCGGACCCCAGGACGCGGGGGCCGCTGCCATCAGCGCGTCGAGCAGGTCCAGCTGTTCGGTGTTCGCCGATTCCGCGGTCATCGAGCGGCCAGTGGTCTGCTGCGCGTCGCTCGGTGCTGCCGATGCGCAGCCGGTCAACGCGGCCGCGGCAACGAGCGCCGTCGCGACGACGGGCAAGCGCTGCGTTCCCATGAGCGTGGTCAGCGAGCGGTGTGCTGGCGCAGCGCGACGACGATCTCGTCGAGGAAGTCGTCGACCTGGTCCTGGTCGTACCCGTCACGCCAACGAGTGGGGCGGAACCGGGTGTTGACGACGTCCTCCGGGGTGAGCGTGTCGACCGGCCGGCCCTGCTCGTACCCAGCCAAGACCGCCTGGACCCGATCGAGGAAGTCGTCGACCTCCCCCTGGTCGTAGCCCTCTCGGAACTTCGTCGGCTGGAACCGCTTGGCGGCCACGTCCGTTGCGAGCATGTCGTCCCCCTCGTTGTGCTTGCAGGACATCCTGACACGAGGGTCGTGGTCAGCGGGCCGCGACGGATCGGTACACGTCGACGACCGCGTCGGTGCGCTGTTCGATCCGCGACCGTGCGGCGATCATCACCTCGGACGCCCGGGAGATCGCGTCCGGATCGTCGCGCAGTCGCCTGACCTCGGCCGCGATGCCGTCCGCGTCAGGCGTTCGCGCGCAGAAGCCGCCGCCCTCCGGGACCACCTCGGCGAGGTCGGGGTCGCAGTACAGCACGGGGAGCCCGGTGGCGATCGCTTCGAGCATCACCATGGGCTGGTTGTCGAAGTCGAACGAGCTCGAGACGAGCAGGTGGGCCGTGCGCATGGCGGCGAGGACCTCGTCGTGCGGGGTCGAGCCGTGCAGCGTGACGGGCGCCCCATCGGCAGCGCGGGTGATCGCCGCACGCGCGACCCCGTCGCCGTACACGTCCACGTGCACGCCCTCGGGGAACGCGTGCGCGGCACGGACCAGGACGTCGGGTCGCTTCTCGGGGGAGAGTCGCCCGACCCACACGATGCGCAGCGGTTCGTCGGGCCGGAGGGTGCGGACGGGGGCATCGCCGATGCGGGCCAGCACGGACGGCTCGATGCCGTTGGTGAGCACCGTGACGGGCGTCCGGACACCCTGGGCGACGAGCTTCGCCGCGAAGTGCTGCGACGGCACGAGGACGTGGTCGCTCGCCCGCGACTGTGCGAGCATCACGCGCCACATCCGCCGAGCCGTGGGGGTGGCCGTGTAGGGCGTGTCACCGGCGACCCGGATCCCGGAGGCGCTGACCTGCCGACCGTGCAGTGCTGCGAGCAGGACCGTGGCGACGGCGGGGAGCGGCAGCACGTTCCGGGTGTAGACGTCGATCCGGCCGTGCATCGTGTGCACGACCGGGATGCCCAGGTCGTGCGCGGCGCGGATTGCCCCGAGCGCGGCGAACATCTCCGAATGGGTGTGCACGACGTCGATCCGGCGCGCAGCGAACTCGCGCTCGAGCACGGAGCGCACGCGCCCGGGGGACCATGCGAACGGGTAGCCGTCGGGATGGAAGACGCCGGAGACCGGGAGGCCGACGACGTCCGGATCGTCGGACGGGGTGCGCAGGGGGCAGAACACGATCGCCTCGTGGCCGTCGGCGCGCAGGCTCTCGGCGAGCGCCCGGACCGCGGTCTGGACCCCGCCGAGCGTCGGCAGGTAGTAGTCGGTGACGAGGGCGATCCGCACACGGCCGAGCCTAGGGGAGCGCTGTGCGGCACCTAGTATCGGTGGGATGGGGGAGAGCGCGCTCGTCACGGGTGCCAGCGGGTTCCTCGGCGGCCACGTCGTCCGGGACCTGCGGGCGCACGGCTACGCGGTGACGGCGGCCGGCCGACGAGCCGCGGCGCTGCCCGAGGGTGCGACCTTCGTCGGTGACCTCGACGACCTGGCCCGGTTCGACGTCCCGGTCGACGTCGTGGTGCACTGTGCCGCGCTGTCCTCGCCGTGGGGACGGTGGTCCGAGTTCGAGCACGCGAACGTCACCGGGACGGCGCGCGCCTTCGAGTACGCCCGACGGGTCGGCGCCCGGCGGTTCGTGCACGTCTCGTCGCCCGGGATCTACGCCGCACCGCGCGACCGCCTGTCGATCCGGGAGCACGAGGTCGACCCGAGCCGCCCCATGAACCACTACATCCGCTCGAAGCTGCACGCCGAAGCGCTGCTCCGCGCGGCAAGCGGGCACAGCGGGCACAGCGACCTCGGTCGCAGTGCCGGCCCCGAGGTCGTCGTCCTCCGTCCGCGCGGCATCATCGGACCGGGCGATCCCGCGCTCGTCCCGCGGCTGCTCCGCGTGCACGAACGTGTCGGCGTCCCGCTCATGCACGGCGGCCGGGGGCTCGTCGACCTGACCGCGGTCGAGAACGTGGCGCTCGCCGTCCGGCTCGCGGCCGAGGTGCCCGAAGCGGCCGGACGCGCGTTCAACATCACCAACGGTGACCCGCGGCCGTTCGTCGCGCTGCTCGACCAGCTCCTCACCGGCCTCGGGCTGCCGCTCCGGCACCGGCGGCTGCCAGCGGGTGTCGTCTCCGGCGTCGCGGGTCTGCTCGAGGCGGTCTGCGGGGTGCTGCCCGGTCGTCCCGAACCACCCGTCACGCGGTACACCGTGTCGACGATCACGCACTCGCAGACCCTCGACATCACCCGGGCGCGCGAGGTGCTGGGGTACGAGCCGGCGGTCACCCTCGACGACAGCCTGGCGAGCTACCAGACCGGAGCTGACCGTGCCTAGCCTGCGCGCCCTCGCCTGCGGTGAGACCGCCCACGGCATGCACCAGCTCCTCCGCGGCGCCCCACGAGAACGGCGGGTCTTCCCCGCGAACGTCTTCCTGTACGAGAACGGCGACCGCCGCGTCCTGTTCGACACCGGCTACGCCCCACTGCCCTGGCGCACCGGATCCGCCGGGTGGGTCTACCGACGACTGCTGCCACCGACGGTCCCTCCGGGCGCGAGCATCGGCGAACAGCTCGGAGCGGGAGCGGCGACCGTCACGCACGTCGTCCTGTCCCACCTGCACCCCGACCACATCGGCGGCCTCGCGGCGTTCCCGCACGCCACCGTCGTCGTGACCGAGCCGATGCGACGGACCATGGCGGACCCGACGCTGCGTGCTGGTGTCCTCAAGGGGCTGCTGCCCGCCGGACTGGAGCCGCGCCTCCAGGCCGTGCCCGACCGGGCGTTCCGGATCGACGCGACCACGGGCTTGCGGACCGCCGACCTGTTCGGCGACGGCACCTACCGACTCGTGGACCTGCCCGGCCACGCCGACGGCCACGTCGGCGCGCTGGTCGAGGGCCGCGTCCTGTTGGCCGGCGACGCCGCCTGGGGACGCGACCTGCTCGGACACGAGGCACGGATCCGCCCGGTCCCGCGGGCCGTCGCGCACGACTCGGCGGCGCAGGCCGAGACCGCGCGGCTCCTGCTCGACGCCGAACGGACCGGGCTCCGCCTGCTGTTCAGCCACGACCACCACCCGGTGGACACCGACCTGCTGCTCGACCAGCACGCCGACGAAGGGGGACCGTCATGAGGAGCTGTCGGATCAGCGGATGGGGCACGTACCTGCCCGAGACGACGGTCACGTTCCCGTCGCGGTCGGGCGAGGTCACCCGGCACCGCATCGACGAGGACGTCTCGCACCTCGACATGCTCGCGACTGCAGCCGAGCGGGCCATCCGGCACGCGGGCTTCGGACCCGACGACGTCGACTGCGTCATCGCCGCGTGCGCCGCCGGGGTCCAGCCGATCCCGTGCACCGCTGCGCTCGTCATGGAGCGGGTCGCGCCGGGCGCCCGTGCCGCGGCGTTCGACGTGAACTCCACGTGCACGAGCTTCATCACCGCGGTCGACGTCGCCTCGCGGTACCTCGCCGACGGGGAGTACGAGCGCATCCTCATCGTGTCCGGCGACGTCGGCACCCGGTTCCTCGACCCCGAGCAGCGCGAGTCGTTCGAGCTGTTCTCGGACGCCGCCGCGGCAGTCGTCCTCACTCGGGGCGACGACGGGCAGGGGGTCCTCGCGAGCCTGCAGCAGACCTGGCCCGAGCACGCGCACGACACGGAACTGCGGGGCGGCCTCTCGCGGTACCCGGCGCAGGACTACGCCGACGGCGACCCCGCCGACTACCGGTTCGACATGCACGGGCGACGCGCGCTGATGGGGATGCTGAAGGTCCTGCCCGGCTTCTTCGACCGGTTCTTCGCGAAGGCCGGTCTCGGCCTCGACGACGTCGACCTCGTCGTCCCGCACCAGGCGAGCGGTGCGCTCGGGATCGCGATGCGGCGTATCGGGATCCCGGCGGGGGCCTACGTGGACGCGGTCGCGGAGTACGGGAACATGGTGTCCTCGTCGGTGCCGTACACGCTGGCGCGTTGCCTGGACGACGGACGGCTGTCGCGGGGCGACACCGTGCTGCTGTGCGGCACGGCCGCGGGCCTCACCGCGAACGCGCTGGCGTTGCGGCTGTAGACGGTACCGCCTGACGGACTGGAGGCACAGTGCGGGCCCGACCTGCGCCTCCCGTCCGTCAGGTGGTGCTGCTCAGGGCACCGGACCAGAGCCGAGCGATCGGCACGTCGCGCCCGAGCACCCGCTCCGCCGCACGGTGTCCGGAGTACAGCGCCCCCGCGACCGTCGCCGGGTCGTCCGTCCAGGTCGCCTCGCCGGCGAGGTGCACCCGGCCGTCGATCGGCACCGCGAGGTCGTCGTGGTCGTCCGTGGTCGATCCCGGCAGCATGTGCGCGTACGACCCCCGCGCGAACGGGTCGTCCTGCCACGCGGTCACCTGCACCGAGCTCGGTTCAGGGACGCGGTCGCCGTACAGCCGGCGGAGTTGCTCGAGCACGGAGGCGGCGACCCGCTCGGCGCTCCATCCCCGGATCGCCCGGGCTGCCGGCCCGGCCGCGAAGGTGAGCAGCGTCGGCACGCCGTCGAGCCGGGTCAGGTCGTACCAGGAGTGCCACCACCGACCCTCGGGACCGAGCTGCCGGATCGCGTAGACGTCCTCGTCCCAGAAGCGTTCCGGGAACCGCAGGACGACCTTCTCGAACGCGTTCATCCGCAGCCGTCCGAGGGCCTGCCGGTGTCGTTCGGGCAGCGGTGGCTCGATCACGAACTCGTCCGATTGCAGGACTCCGACCGGGACCGTCACGACGACGGCAGCGGCGTGGAAGGACCCGTGATCGCTCGCGACCACGACGCCGTCGTCGCCGTGGTGGACGCTGAGGACGACGTGGCGGAGTCGCACGTCGAGGCCCTCGGCGAGGTGCGTGGGCAGCGCGTCGTAGCCGTCCGGGAAGACCACCTCGTCGCCGTCGATGGTGTCGTCGTCGAGGCCGTGGGCCGCGAGTTCGTCACTCGGGACGCCGTACTGTTCCTCGCTCCGGTGCTCGAGGTGTTCTCGGACCCGTTCGGCCCGCGATGCGTCCCAGCCCTGCAGATCGACGGAACGCTCGACCACGTCGCGGTAGGTGTCGGTCGGACCCGATCCGGCCACGACGTCGGTGAGTGTGGCGTCGACCGCGTGGACGTCAGCGCTGAACACACGGGTGGTGTCGTCGTCGAGCCGGAGGCCGTCGGGCCCGTGGTACGCGATCGGCCGGCTGTCGACCTGGTAGCCGCCGACCGTGAACTCCACGGTGCGGATGCCGAACGCGTCGGCTGCATCGGCGACGGCGCTGCCCTCGACCCCGTGGATCCACGAGGCGCCGAGATCGGTCACGTGCCCGCCGGACCGGTCGGTGTGCACGCGACCGCCGATGCGATCCCGGGCCTCGAGCACGACGACGCGGCGGCCCTCGCCGGCGAGCAGTCGCGCGGCGGTGAGCCCGGCGACCCCGGCTCCGATCACGACGACGTCGACGGTCTCCATGCGGATCAGTGCCGCGGGCTCCGGCGTCGGCCGAACAGTGCGGCGAGGAGACGGGGCAGACCCGGACGCGGTCGTGCGACGGGCTTCGTCTCGATCGAGCGGGTCGGTGCCCGGAACGCGAGGTCGTGCAGCATGTTCCGCTTCGAGCCGTCCCAGTTCGCGAAGAGGTACGCGCCACCGAGGAACGTCATGCTCCGGACCGGCGTGCGCTTCCACGAGTCGGCTGCGACGTAGTACCCGGCGTGCCCGGCGTGGATGTTCTTGATCACGGTGTCGACGTCGATGACGCTAGTGGGCGTCACGACGGCGGTGATGCCCGTTCGGTCACGGGCGACGTACTCGATGAGGTGTTCAGTCACGAGAGGCTCTTGTTCGCAGTTCGCGCTCGTCGAGCCGTGGGGTACGCACGACGAGGCATGGCCGGAATCGTCGTTGCTTCCGAACCCAAGAATACGCCGTGAACTCCGCGAACGGCGAGGAGGAATCTGTGCGGATGCGGACATCGACCACTGCCGGGGGACTCCTGATCGTCGCAGCGCTGGCTGCTGGCCTGAGCGGGTGCAGCGGGGGAGGGACGGCGGCTCCGACCGTCACCCGCACGGTGACCGCGCCGCCGACGACGACAGCCCCGACCACGGCCGCGGAGACGCCCACCCCCACCCCCACCTGTGGCCCGTCGAGCGGTCAGACCGCGTCGGCGACGGCCATCGCCGACCTGCCCCTGCCAACGGGCCTCGAGGACGCGACGTGGAGCGCGTCCGCCTCCGACTACTCGGGGTACGACGCCTGCGCGCCGCTGTCGTGGGTACTCGTGAACCTCGACCGGGCCACGGGCAGCTCCCCGGTCGCGATCCTGCTCTTCCACCAGGGCCGGTACCTCGGCACCGCGACGAAGGAGGCGTACGCGTTCGTCCCCGACGTCGCTCGCACCGACCCCTCCACGATCGTGGTGACCTACCACTACGCGAAGCCGGACGAGGCGACCGCCGATGCGAGCGGCCGCACGAACGCCACCTTCGCGTGGGACGACACCTCCGGCCGTGTGACCATGAGCGGACAGACACCGCCCGTCGGCTGACCGCGGGGCGTCGGCCTGCGATGCTGGTCGGCATGCCCCTGTCACGCGACGCCGTCCGTTCCGCTGCTCCGGGTGCCGCGCTCGCCGTGGCGATCGGCATCGTCGCGACCCTCGTGGGACGACAGGTCCCCGTCCTCGGCGGGCCGGTCCCCGCGGTCGCCATCGGCGCGGTCGTCGGCTGGCTCGTCCGTCGCCGGGAGCACGGTGCGCTCGGTGCCCTGCAACCCGGCGTGAAGTTCGCGTCGAGTCGTGTCCTGCAGTTCGCCGTCGTGCTGCTCGGCGCGCAGCTGTCCATCGGCGAGGTACTGCGCATCGGCGGGGAGACACTGCCCGTGATGCTCACGACGCTGGTCGTCTGCCTCGCCGCCGCGTGGGGGATCGGCCGGTTGCTCCGGGTGTCGAGTGCACTCCGCACGCTGATCGGTGTCGGCACCGGCATCTGCGGGGCGTCGGCGATCGCGGCCGTCACTCCCGTGATCGGTGCGGTGAGCGCGGACGTCGCCTACGCGATGTCCACGATCTTCCTCTGCAACATCGCCGCCGTCTTCGTCTTCCCCCTGGTCGGTCACGCGCTGGGGCTCTCGCAGCACGCCTTCGGCGTCTTCGCCGGCACGGCCGTGAACGACACGTCCTCGGTCGTCGCCACCGCGACGGTCTACGGTCGCCAGGCGACCGACACCGCCGTCGTCGTCAAGCTGGTCCGGACGCTCATGATCATCCCGATCGTCATCGGGTTGGCCGGCCTGGAGGCACGGCGAGCCTCCCGCGAGCAGCTCGGCGCCGACGACGGGTCGGGTCGCGCCGGGGGCGTCCGCGTGTTCCGGCTGGTGCCGTGGTTCCTGATCGGGTTCCTCGTGGTCGTCCTGCTCCGCACCCTCGGGGTGCTGCCGGCCGCCGCGGCCCCGGGGTTCTCGACCGCCGCGACGTTCCTCATCACGGTGGCGTTGGCCGCCATCGGGGTCTCGACGGACTTCGGCGCGCTCCGGCGTGCGGGGTTCCGACCGATGCTGCTCGGGATCGCGCTGTGGGTGCTCGTCGCGGGGACGAGCCTCGGCGCGCAGGCGGTCTTTGGGCTGCTCTGACGCGCCGAGCGCCGCGCGTCAGACCTGGCTCGCTCCACCGTCGACGTAGAGCACGGTGCCGGTGACGTAGCTGCTGCGCGGCGAGCCGAGGAAGAGGACCGCGTCCGCCACCTCGTCCTCGGTGCCGAGGCGCTGCATCGGCACCCCGGCGGCGAGCCCGCCGAGCAGCGCTTCGGCGTCCTCCGGGCTGCCGGCCAGCCCGGACAGACCAGGTGTGCCGATCGGCCCCGGGGCGACGACGTTCACGCGGACGCCGCGTTCGACCAGCTCGGCCGCCCAGCTCCGGGCGAGTGACCGGACCGCGGCCTTCGTGGCGGCGTAGACGCTGAACGCCGGGTTGCCCTTGACGTCGATGTTCGAGCCGGTGAGCACGATCGCCGACCCCCTCGACAGGTACGGCAGTGCTGCCTGGACCGTGTTGATCACGCCACCGACGTTCGCGTTGAAGGTCGTCGCGTAGTGGTCCCAGCTGATCTGGCCGAGCGGCGCGAACTCGCCTCCGCCGGCGTTCGCGAAGACCAGTGCGAGCTGTTCGCCGCGCGCGGTGATCACCTCGGACACCCGTTGGACGTCCTCGAGTACCGCCACGTCACCCTGCACCGTGGTGACGGCGTCGCCGAGTTCGGCGGCCACCGTGTCGAGCGCGTGCTGCCGTCGCCCCGTCACCACGACGTGCGCCCCCTCGGCGACGAGTCGGCGGACGACGGTCAGGCCGATGCCCGACGTCCCGCCCGTGACGAGTGCTGTGGTCCCGGTGAAGTCACCCATGATCGTTCCTCTCATTTGCGTACCAAGCGGTACAGATATGGAACGTAGACCCCTCGGCTCGATCTGTCAAATCTGTACTGGATGGTATGAAATCGTCCGACGCGCTATTCTGGTCCGATCGGTACAGATCGGAGGCGCGTCATGGCAGCACGAGGACGGCCGCGCGGGTTCGACACGGACGAAGCACTCGACAGCGCGGTCGAGGTGTTCTGGCGCCAGGGCTACGCCGGTACCAGCCTGGAGGACCTGACCACCGCGATGGGCATCAACCGCCCGAGTCTCTACGCCGCGTTCGGCAACAAGGAGGCCACGTTCCGCAAGGCGCTGGGGCGGTACGCCGAGGTCGAGATGGCCTACGTCGGAGACGCCCTCGCGGAGCCGACGGCACGTGCGGTCGCCGAGCACTACCTGCGCAGCAACGTCGCCGCGGTGACGACTCCGGGGCGGCCGGCGGGGTGCCTCTCGATCCAGGGAGGACTCGCCGCGGGCGACGAGGACCGCCGGATCGTCGACTTCCTCGAGGAGAGTCGTGCCGGCGGCGAGCGACGCATCGCCGAACGGTTCCACGCAGCGCGGGACGCCGGTGACCTGGCTTCGGAGGAGGACCCGGACGAGCTCGCCAAGTACGTGGTGACGGTGTCCGCCGGACTCGCCGTCCAGGCGAGCAGCGGCGCGACCCGGCAGGAGCTGGCGGCCGTCGTCGAACGCGCGTTGCGCGCGTTCCCGGCCTGAACCACGGACTGGAGGCCCGGATCACGTGAGCCGATCTGCTCACGTGATCCGGGCCTCCAGTCCGGTCCTGCGGCGTCAGCCGCGCAGCGCCTCCGCCAGTTTCACCCGGCTGCCGGTGCGCAGGAGCGCGTTCTCGTAGATCCGCGCTCCGATGATGACGACGAGCACGACCGAGACGGCCACGATCACCAGGGACAGGATCGGCTCCCACCACTCGGCGGTCCCGAGGAAGATCCGCATCGGCATGCCGATCGGCGCACTGAACGGCACGTACGACATGACGCCGAGGATCGTCGGGTTGTTGTACGCGACGATGATCAGGATGTAGGGGATCATCACGAGCATCATCACCGGGGTGGTGACGCTGCCGACGTCCTCCTGGCGGGAGACGAGCACCGCGGCGGCCGCGAACAACGAGGCGATGAGCACGAACCCGATCGCGAAGAAGCCGACGAACCACAGCATGCTCGGCCCGAGGACGGTGAACATGTTGTCCTGCCCGGTGACCGCGAGCGTCACCGCCGCCGCGATCGCCACCGCCACGATCTGCGCGAACGCCATGACGCTGTTGCCGAGGACCTTGCCGGCGAGCAGTGCCCGTGCCGGGATCGCCGCCATCAGGATCTCGACCACCCGGGTGGACTTCTCCTCGACGACGCTCTGCGCGATCGACTGGCCGAACGTCACGGCGGAGGCGAAGTACACCACCCCGAACGCCAGCGCGACGATGTAGATGAGCCCACCGGGGATCGCGTTCGGGTCGAGCAGCTCGATGCGGGGTGAGACGCTGAGCGCCTGCACGACGTCGGTCGGGGCGTCGTCGAGACCGACGACCTTGTAGCCGAGCGGGTCCTCCGACGGCAGGACCGCGGCGTCGACGTCACCGTTCTCGACGAGTCGTTCGGCGGCGGCGACGGTCGGGGCCTGCGTGACGTCGAGCCCCTTGCTCGTCGGCAGGCTGACGCCGTCGACGACCGCGACCGGGGTGGTGTCGCCTGCGGTCGCCTTGCCGACGATGCCGCCGACGACGATCGAGGCGACGACCATCAGGATGAGGATGCAGGCGGACACGACGAACGCCTTGCTGCGGACGCGTGCCTGGATCTCGCGCGCGGCGACGAGCCGCACGGACCGGACGAACGAGCCGTTCACCGGACGACCTCCCGGAAGACCTCGCTGAGCCGCGGGACACGCGGCGAGAACGACCCGACGGTGCCGTGCTGGACTGCCTGCTGCAGCACCCGCTGGGCGGTGGTGTCGTCGGCCTCGAAGACGGCGTAGCCCCCGTCGAACTCGCGGACGGTGACGCCCGGTTCGTCGCGGAGCCAGGCGACGTCGCCCTCCACGAGCAGCTCCCACGCCGGGGAGCCGGCCTGCTTGCGCAGTTCGTCCTGCGGTCCCGCGGCACGGATGGTGCCGCCGGCGATCACCACGACGTCGTCGCAGAGGCGCTCGACGACGTCCAGCTGGTGGCTCGAGAAGAGCACCGGGACACCGCCGGCCGCGGCCTCGCGCAGCACGGCGAGCACGACGTCGACGGCCATCGGGTCGAGGCCGGAGAAGGGCTCGTCGAGCACGAGGACCTCGGGGTCGTGGGCGAGCGCTGCCGCGACCTGCACGCGCTGCTGGTTGCCGAGCGAGAGCTTCTCGACGGCGTCGTCGGCGTGCGGCGCCAGGCCGAGCCGGTCGAGCAGGTCGGTGGTGCGGCTCGCGGCGGTGCGCTTGTCGACGCCGTGCAGCCGGGCGAAGTAGGTGATCTGCTCGGCGACGGGCATCTTCGGGTACAGCCCGCGTTCCTCGGGCATGTAGCCGAAGCGGCGTCGGTCGGCCGGGCCGATGGTCGTGCCGTCGATCGACACGGTGCCGGCGTCGGCCTGCAGCACGCCGAGCAGGATCCGCATCGTGGTGGTCTTGCCGGCACCGTTGCCGCCGACGAACCCGGTCAGGCGTCCGTCACCGACCGTGAACGTGACGTCGTCGAGCACGCGGCGGTCGCCGTACTGCTTGGTCACCCCGTCGATGGTGAGCATGTCGTTCCCCTCTCGCGGCGGTTCGGTCCGCCTGCGTCGACGCTATTGCGCGGGGGTGGTCCGCTGCCTCCGGCTGGCGACGGGTTTCCGAGGCGCGATCGGCGGCGCCGACTCCACCGCACGGGGGAGCGGGGGGACGCGCGAGTCAGCCCGCGGTGCCGGCGACGCCGTGCTCGAACGCCCACACGACGGCCTGGATGCGGTCGCGGAGGCCGAGCTTCTGCAGCACGTTCGACACGTGGGTCTTCACGGTCGCGTCCCCGACGAACAGCTCGGCGGCGATCTCGGCGTTGCTCAGGCCCCGGGCGAGCAGCCGGAGCACCTCGGTCTCGCGCTCGGTGAGCCCCGCGGACGCGAGCGCTGTGTCGGCGGCGGGCACGGCGTCGGCGCTTGCGGGGGCGGCTGTCGCGGTCGCCCGACTGATCACCCGCCGCGTCACGTCCGGCGCGAGCAGCGCGTCCCCCGCGGCCACCGTGCGGACCGCGTCGATCAGCCGTTCGGGCGAGGCGTTCTTCAGCAGGAACCCGCTCGCGCCGGCCTCGAGCGCCTGGAAGAGGGCGTCGTCGTGGTCGAACGTCGTCAGGACGAGCACGGCCGGGGGATCGGGGAGCGTCGCGATCCGCCGCGCGGCTTCGAGCCCGTCGACGTTCGGCATCTGGACGTCGAGGCAGACCACGTCCGGCCGGTGTCGTCGGACGGCCTCGACGGCTTCGGCGCCGTCCGCTGCCTCGCCGACGACGCGGAACCCGGGCTCGGACTCGAGGATGACGCGGAACCCGGCCCGGACGAGGTCCTGGTCGTCCGCGAGCACGATCGTCAGGTCGTCGGCAGCCATGCCCGCACCAGGTAGCCTCCCCGGGCGCGCGGCCCGATCTCGATCCGCCCGCCGACCGCGGCGACGCGTTCGCGCATCCCCACGTGGCCGAGTCCGCTGCCCGCCGTGTTCCGTGGCGCGCGGTCGCCGTGCCCGTCGTCGGTGACCTCGACCTCGACGCAGTCGGCGAGGTACCGCACGCGGACGTCGGCCCGCGCGGTCGGTCCGGCGTGCTTGAGGACGTTCGTCACGGCCTCCTGCGCGATCCGGTACGCCACGGCGGACACCGTCGGTGGCACCTCCCGCGGGTCGCCGACGACGACGTACTCGGTCGGGTGGCCGGCCGTGCGGGCGGCCTCGGCGAGCTCCCCGACGCGGCCGAGTCCCTCGGTGCTCGGCCCGTCACCCGAGTCGGTGCCGGGCCGGCTGGCATCGTCGGCCGAGCGGAGGGTGCCGAGCATCCGACGGAGCTCCTCGACGGCGGTGCGGGCACTCTCCTCGACGACGCCGAGCGACGCGGTCGCCTGCGCCGGATCACGGTCGATCACCCGGCGTGCGGCGCCGGCCTGCACGCCCATCAGCGAGACGTGGTGGGCGACGACGTCGTGCAGTTCGCGGGCGATCCGGACGCGTTCGATGGTCACGGCCTGGGCGGCGCTCCGCTCGCGTTCGGCGGCGAGTTCAGCGGTCCGGACGTCCAGCTCGTGCTTCGCGACGGCCGAGGCCCACGCCCGGTTGCCGGCGTACCAGGCGGCACCGAAGTAGATGACGTTGATCACGATGTTGAGCAGCGAGAACGCGATGTACGGCGGGATGAGGCCGCCGTCCTCGTTGGGCAGTGCGTTCGGGACCGCCCAGCCGAAGGCGATCGCGATGAAGAGCCACGCGAACATGCCGCCGATGACGACCCACCGGACGGCCTCGGCCCGGACCCGGTCGGAGCACCAGGCGCCGACCGTGTACAGCGCGATGAACAGGGTGAAGTTGACGAGGAAGACCTCGGGTACGTGCAGGATCTGCAGCGCCGCGAAGGCCAGGGCCGAGACGACCGCCATGCTCATCGGCCAGCGCCGACGGAACGCGACCGGGGCGGCGTTCGCGACGATCATCAGCGCGGAGACCCACCACGCGGCCTGGTCGTCGCCGTAGGTGCCCGCGGCCGCGTAGAGCGTCGTCGTGACCGCCAGGCCGGCGCCCAGCACGACGGCGAGCAGCGCGTCCTGCCGGAGCTCTCGGCGCCCCACCGGCAGGCGTGACCACTCCGCCGTCGTCCCCATGCCGACAACGGTAGCGGGTGGGGTCGCCGGACTGGAGGCGGGGGGGGGGGGGGGGGGGGCGGGGCGCCCCCCCCCCCCCCCCCCCCCCCGGCCCCCCCCCCCCCCCCCCC
>Ga0308167_1000818_pt1 | contig 45640 bp, 32 predicted proteins | sample PhyCR1_2_FD_202138 | JGI IMG/M metagenome (GOLD analysis project Ga0308167, IMG submission 202138) | Phyllosphere microbial communities from UC Gill Tract Community Farm, Albany, California, United States - DLSLRC.R1 | ecosystem: Host-associated > Plants > Phyllosphere > Unclassified | place... | reverse complement strand
TCCCGTCCGTCTCTGCCTGCGCGTTCTCGCGCCCAGCGACATCTCACGGGCTCGCCGGCCCGTGAGATGTCGCTGGGCGCGAAAAGTCGGCCGCGGGCGCGCGCCCGCGGCCCGCTACCAGCTCACCGGGAGCGGCTTGCCCTCTTCGTAGCCGGCGGCCGACTGGATGCCGACGAGCGCCCGCTCGTGGAACTCCGCGAGCGAGGACGCCCCCGCGTACGTCGCGGAGCTCCGGACGCCGGTCGTGATCATGTCGAGCAGGTCCTCGACGCTCGGCCGCTCCGGGTCCAGGTAGATCGTCGACGACGAGATCCCCTCGGCGAACAGCGCCTTGCGGGCGCGCTCGTACGGGTCGAGCCGCTCGAAGCGCTCCCGCACCGCCTTCGCGCTCGCCATGCCCCAGCTCTCCTTGTACGCCTTGCCCGCGGCGTCGCGGCGGAGCACACCCGGCGCCTCGAGGGTCCCGGCGAACCACGAACCGATCATGACGCTCGAGGCGCCAGCCGCCAGCGCGAGCGCGACGTCGCGCGGGTACCGCACGCCGCCGTCCGCCCAGACGTGCGCCCCGAGCGACTTCGCCGCCGCGGCCGTCTCGAGGACCGCCGAGAACTGCGGCCGTCCGACGGCGGTCATCATGCGCGTGGTGCACATCGCACCGGGGCCGACGCCGACCTTGATGATCGAAGCGCCCGCGGCGACGAGGTGTGCGACGGCGTCCGCCGTGACGACGTTGCCGGCGACGAGCGGGATGTCGAGGCCGAGCGAGGACACGGTCCGCAGCGCGCGGAGCATGCCCTCCTGGTGGCCGTGCGCCGTGTCGAGCACGAGCACGTCGACGCCGGCGGCGGCCAGTGCCTGCGCCTTCGCTGCGACGTCGCCGTTGATGCCGATGGCCGCGGCGACCCGGAGTCGGCCCGAGGCGTCGACCGCGGGACGGTAGATGTCCGAGCGGATCGCGCTCGTCGGGCTCGTCGTGCCGACGACCCGGCCGTGGTGGGTGACCGGGGCGAAGTCGACACCGGCGGCGGTGAGCACGTCGAACACGTGACGAGGGGTGCCGGCGTCCTCGGCGTCGATCGCGGTGGACGCGCCGTGCAGCAGGTCGCCCAGGGTCGCGTCGGGTCCGGCGGTGCCCAGTCGCGTCGCGGGCACGCACCCGAGGTACTCGCCCGCACCGTCCCGCACCACCACGCCGCGACCGGCGACCGGCAGGAGCTGCTCGAGGGCCTGCGCGACGGTGGTGTCCGCCGACAGGTCGTACGCGGTGTCGAAGGCCACGGGCTGCGACTTGACCCAGCGGATCGCCGCGTCGAGGTCCTGCAGGTGCATGTCCTGCGGCAGCACACCGAGCCCGCCGCGTCGGGCGAGGGTGGCGGCCAGGCGGGGACCCGTCACCGAGTTCATGTTCGCGCTGACGATCGGGATCGTCGCCCCCGAGCCGTCGTTCGCGGCGAGGTCCACGTCGAAGCGGCTCGTCACCCCGGAACGGCTGGGGACGAGGAAGACGTCGGAGTAGGTCAGGTCGTGCGTCGGCCGCGTCTCGTAGAACCTCATGTGGCCACTGTACGGCGGCGGATCGGGGCGGGTGCTGCACGCTTCCGACACGACCCGCGCGCGACACGCGCGGACGCTCCACGCGCGCCGTCCAGGAGGCACGGCTCGCGCCCGGCGGTCACCGAACGGTCACCTCGGAACGGCTAGGCTGCACGTCAGTACGCAGCAGGGTTGCCGCGTACGACACACACGAGCATCTATCGACGGAGAGTGGGCGATCGGCTGTGTCGAGCCATCTGACCGGAACTGACGAGACCGCGGGCGAATTCGGGGCGAACGAGTGGCTCGTCGACGAGCTCTACGAGCAGTTCGTCGCGGACAAGGACTCGGTCGACAAGTCCTGGTGGCCCGTGCTCGAGAGCTACCACCGGTCGCAGCAGGGCGGCTCTGCCCCTGCTCCCGCCCCGCAGGGCCAGTCCAGCACCCAGCAGCCTGCTCCCGCCCCGCAGGGCCAGTCCACCACCCAGCAGCCGGCCACCGGGCAGGCCCCCGCGACCGCGACGGCACCGGCGCCGGCCGCGGAGTCGAAGGGCGGCACGATCCAGGCCAAGACGACGTCCCGCCAGCCCGCTCCCCAGCCGATCCCGGCCGAGGCGAACGACGCGGCCGACGAGCACGAGGAGACCCACGAGGACGTGGCGACCCCGCTCCGCGGCATGGCGAAGACCCTGGCGTCGAACATGGACGCCTCGCTGAGCGTGCCGACCGCCACCAGCGTGCGGACCATCCCGGCGAAGCTGATGATCGACAACCGCATCGTCATCAACAACCACCTGCGACGTGCCCGCGGTGGCAAGATCTCCTTCACCCACCTCATCGGGTGGGCGATGGTGCAGGCGCTCAAGGAGTTCCCGAGCCAGAACGTGTTCTACGAGGAGCGCGACGGCAAGCCCTTCGTGGTGCAGCCCGCGCACGTGAACCTCGGGATCGCGATCGACGTGCCGAAGAAGGACGGGACCCGTTCCCTCCTCGTCCCGAGCATCAAGCGCGCGGAGACCCTGACGTTCGGCCAGTTCCTCGCCGCGTACGAAGACCTGGTGAAGCGGGCCCGCGACAACAAGCTCACGCCGGCCGACTTCCAGGGCACGACGATCTCGCTCACCAACCCGGGCGGCATCGGGACGGTCCACTCGGTCCCGCGGCTGACCAAGGGCCAGGGCGCGATCATCGGGGCCGGCGCGCTGGAGTACCCGGCGCAGTTCCAGGGCTCGGCGCCGAAGACCCTGGTCGAACTCGGGGTCGGCAAGACCATCACGCTGACGAGCACCTACGACCACCGTGTCATCCAGGGCGCCGGTTCGGGCGAGTACCTGAAGAAGGTGCACGAGCGCCTGATCGGGGAACACGGGTTCTACGAGGACATCTTCTCGGCGCTCCGGATCCCCTACAAGCCGATCCAGTGGGCGAACGACATCAACGTCGACCTGGCGCACCGGGTCAACAAGACCGCGCGCGTGCAGGAGCTCATCAACAGCTTCCGGGTCCGCGGCCACCTCATGGCGGACATCGACCCGCTCGAGTACCGGCAGCGCACGCACCCGGACCTCGAGATCGAGAGCCACGGCCTGACCTTCTGGGACCTGGACCGCGAGTTCGTCACGGGCGGCCTGGCCGGCACGACGACCGCTCCGCTGCGCGACGTGCTCGGCATCCTGCGCGACGCGTACTGCCGGACCGTCGGCATCGAGTACATGCACATCCAGGACCCGGAGCAGCGCCGCTGGGTGCAGGAGCACATCGAGGTCCCCTACTCGAAGCCCTCGAAGGACGAGCAGCTCCGCGTCCTCGGCAAGCTCAACGAGGCCGAGGCGTTCGAGACGTTCCTGCAGACGAAGTACGTCGGCCAGAAGCGGTTCTCGCTCGAGGGCGGTGAGTCCACGATCGCGTTCCTCGACACGCTCATCCAGCAGGCCGCGACCGCCGGGCTCGACGAGGTCGCGATCGGCATGGCCCACCGCGGCCGCCTCAACGTGCTGACGAACATCGCCGGCAAGACCTACGGGCAGATCTTCCGGGAGTTCGAGGGCTCGTCCCTCCCCGGGGCCGTGTCCGGTCAGGGCTCCGGCGACGTGAAGTACCACGTCGGCACCGAGGGCGTGTTCCGCGCGTCGGACGGGTCGAACATCCCGGTGACCATCGCCGCGAACCCCTCCCACCTCGAAGCCGTCGACGGCGTGCTCGAGGGCATCGTCCGCGCGAAACAGGACCGCGGCCCGGCCGGGTCGTTCCGCGTGCTGCCCGTACTGGTCCACGGCGACGCGGCGATGGCCGGCCAGGGCGTGGTGGTGGAGACGCTGCAGATGTCGCAGCTGCGCGGCTACAAGACCGGCGGCTCGGTCCACCTGGTCATCAACAACCAGGTCGGGTTCACGACGCCGCCGGAGTCCGCGCGTACCTCGGTCTACTCGACCGACGTCGCGAAGACCATCCAGGCGCCGATCTTCCACGTCAACGGGGACGACCCCGAGGCCGTGGCCCGCGTCGCCGAACTCGCCTTCGCCTACCGCGAGCAGTTCCACCGCGACGTCGTGATCGACCTCGTCTGCTACCGCCGCCGCGGGCACAACGAGGGCGACGACCCGTCGATGACCCAGCCGCTCATGTACAGCCTGATCGAGGCGAAGCGCTCCGTCCGGACGCTGTACACCGAGGCACTCGTCGGCCGCGGTGACATCACCCAAGAGGAGTACGACGCCGCGCACCGGGACTTCCAGGACCGGCTCGAGCGTGCCTTCGCGGAGACCCACGAAGCCCAGACCGGCACCATCCCGGTGATCCCGACCGACGACGACGGCGCGGTCGAGGGCCTCGAGCGTCCCTCGGCGCAGCGCGACGACTCCGAGAACGACGTCCACGAGACCGCGGTCTCCGAGGACCTCGTCCGGGCGATCGGCGACGCGCACAGCAACCCGCCGGCCGGGTTCTCCATCCACCCGAAGCTGCAGCAGCTGCTGACCAAGCGCACGGAGATGACACGCACCGGCGGGATCGACTGGGCGATGGCGGAGCTCATGGCCATCGGGTCCCTGCTCGTCGAGGGCAAGCCCGTGCGCCTGGCGGGACAGGACGCCCGACGCGGCACCTTCGTGCAGCGGCAGGCGATCTTCCACGACCGCGTGAACGGCCAGGAGTGGCTGCCGCTGGCGAACCTCACCGAGGACCAGGCACGGCTCTACATCTACGACTCGCTGCTCAGCGAGTACGCCGCGATGGCGTTCGAGTACGGCTACTCGGTCGAGCGGCCCGAGGCACTCGTCATGTGGGAAGCGCAGTTCGGCGACTTCGCCAACGGTGCCCAGACCGTCATCGACGAGTTCATCTCCTCCGCCGAGCAGAAGTGGGGGCAGCGCTCCGGCCTCGTGCTCCTGCTCCCCCACGGCTACGAGGGCCAGGGCCCGGACCACTCGTCGGCGCGCATCGAGCGGTACCTGCAGCTCTTCGCCGAGGACAACATGGTCATCGCCCGCCCCTCGACACCGGCGTCCTACTTCCACCTGCTCCGTCGTCAGGCGTGGGCTCGCCCGCAGAAGCCGCTCATCCTGTTCTCCCCGAAGGCGATGCTGCGACTGCGCCAGGCGACCAGTCCGGTCGACGCGTTCACGAGCGGGACGTTCCAGGAGGTCCTCGACGACGACCGCGGGCTCGACGAGGGCGCCGTGCGGCGCGTGGTGCTGCACTCGGGCAAGGTCCACCACGACCTGCGCACCGAGGTCGAGAAGACCGGCCGTACCGACGTCGCACTGGTCCGGCTGGAGCAGCTCGCGCCGCTCCCCCTCGAGCAGATCCTGCAGGTGCTCGCCGGCTACCCGGACGCCGAGGTCGTCTGGGCGCAGGAGGAACCGGAGAACCAGGGCGCCTGGCCGTTCGTGTGCATGAACCTCTCACCGCACCTCGACGGGCGCCCGCTGTCGGTGGCGTCGCGGCCGGCGAGTGCCGCGCCGGCGACGGGCTCGTCCAAGCGCTCCGCGCAAGAGGCCACCGAGGTCATCCGCGCGGCGCTCGGCTGAGCCACCCGCGTCACGAAACGCGCGTCGCGCCCCGCGGAGACCGGGGGCGCGACGCGCGTCACTTGAGCTTCGTGTACCGGACCCCGGCCTCGTGGTAGCCGCGCTTCTGGTAGAAGCGGTGCGCGGTGTCCGTGGCGGCGGCGCTGACGGCGCTGAGCCGACGCGCTCCCTGCTCGACGGCCCACGTCTCGAACGTGGTGATGAGCGCCGAACCGGTGCCGTGCCTCCTGGCCGTGTCGTCCACCACCAGCAGCAGCAGCTGGGCGGTCGGCTCGTCGCTCGCGTACGCCCACGTCAGCTGGGCGCCCGCCACCGCGACCACCCGGCCGTCGTCGCCGCGGACCACCCACGTCCGGTGACCGGCCTCGGGCGTGAGCCGCTCGAGGCGGGTTCGCATGGCGGGTTCGTCGACGACGTGGCCGAGCAGGCGGACGAGGGCGGTGACGTCGGCGACGTCCGTGTCGGACCAGGTGGTGATCGACTCGGCGGTGAGGGTCATGCGGCGACCCTACCGACCGCCGGGGCCGTGTGACGACCCCGGCGGGACGGGTTCAGTGTGTCGCCTGCTCCACCCGGATGCGCGCCAGGATCTCGGTGCGCAGCTGCTCCGGAGCGGTCTCCTTGCAGGCGCGGCGCACGGTCTCGATCAGGACGACGCCGACGCGGTGGTCGGTCGTGCAGTCCTCACAGGTCTCCATGTGCTCGCGGATGTCCGCCGCGTCTTCGCGGCACAGCTCGCCGTGCAGGAACTCCTCGAGCTCGGCCTTCGCCTTCGAGCAGTCGCAGCCGCTCATCGTGCGTCCTTCCCTTCGGAGCGACCGGTGGCCGCCGTCGACTTCGACGCCCGACCGGACCCGGCCGTGACGCCCCGACCCCGCCCGCGCATCGTCGCCGTCGACGCTGCGTCCGGGACGATGCCGGTCTCTCGTGCGTGCTCCGCCAGCAACCCCCGCAGGAGTCGGCGGCCTCGGTGGAGACGGCTCATGACCGTGCCCACGGGGGTCTTCATGATGTCCGCGATCTCCTGGTAGGAGAACCCTTCGACGTCCGCGAAGTACACCGCCATGCGGAAGTCCTCGGGGATGGACTGCAGGGCGTCCTTCACGGCGGACGACGGCAGGTGGTCGATCGCGTCGGCTTCGGCGGAGCGGGCGGAGATCGACTGCGTCACGCTCTCGGCGCCGCCGAGCTGCCAGTCCTCGAGGTCGTCGATGGTGCCCTGGTACGGGTTCCGCTGGTTCTTGCGGTACGTGTTGATGAACGTGTTCGTGAGGATGCGGTAGAGCCACGCCTTGAGGTTCGTGCCCTGCTTGAACCCCCGGAAGGCGGCGAACGCCTTCACGAAGGTCTCCTGCACCAGGTCCGAGGCGTCCGCGGGGTTGCGTGTCATCCGCATCGCGGCGCCGTAGAGCTGGTCCATGAACGGCAGCGCCTGGTCCTCGAACAGGCCGCGGAGCTCGGACTCGGACACCGTCTTGGCGTCCACGACGTCCGGCTCGGCCTCGTCACGCCCGTCGACGTCGGCGTCCGCGTCGTCGGCGCCGTCGTGCTCGTCACCGAGGTCGACGAGCTCGTCGTCGTGCGTCTCGTCGACCAGGTCGTGCGGTGCTGCCTGCGGCTCGTCGGTGGTCATCGCGGCCCAGTCTAGGACGACGCCGCCGTCGGGACTCCCGGTCCCGCCCAGCGTCGTCGCGGCGTCCGGGAGTCGCTCCGCGGTGCGCGCGAGTGTTGCTGTCGCCAATGGTCCTCCCACCATGTTCAGTACCCTGGTGAACCGATGGCTGCCACGACGCATTCCCACTCCACGACCGAGCCCTGGACCGCACCGCTCGCGACCGGTCCGCTGCACGGCGACGTCGCGCTGCCCGGCTCGAAGTCGCTGACGAACCGGGAGCTCGTGCTCGCCGCCCTCGCCGACGGACCGTCCACGATCCGGCTGCCCCTGCACTCGCGGGACTCGGCCCTGATGATCGCCGGCCTCCGGCAGCTCGGTGTCGGGATCGAGGAGCTCGCGCCCGAGGACGGCGCCGCGCCGAACCCCTACGGACCGGACCTGCGGATCACCCCGGGCCCGATGCGCGGCGGCGTCCGGGTCGACTGCGGGCTCGCCGGCACCGTGATGCGCTTCCTGCCGCCGCTGGCGGCCCTGGCCACCGGGCCGGTCACGATCGACGGCGACCCGTACGCGCGGAAGCGTCCGATGGGCGCGATCATCCGTGCCCTCGCCGACCTCGGCGTCGACGTCACCGACGACGGCGGCGGCGCCATGCCCTTCTCGTTCACCGGCACGGGCCGTGTCCGCGGCGGTGCCCTGGCGATCGACGCATCCGCGTCGTCCCAGTTCGTCTCCGGCCTGCTCCTCTCCGCGCCCCGCTTCGACGAGGGCCTGCACCTCAGCCACGTCGGCGAGCGCCTGCCGAGCCTGCCCCACATCGAGATGACCGTCGAGGCCCTGCGTGCCCGCGGCGTCCGCGTCGACGAGCCGGCGGTCGGCGAGTGGGTCGTCCACCCGGGGCCGATCGCCGCCCGCGACCTGACCATCGAGCCCGACCTGTCCAACGCCGCGCCCTTCGCGGTGGCGGCGCTCGTCGCCGGCGGCACCGTGCGGATCCGGACCTGGCCGACGGAGACGACGCAGGTCGGTGCGGACCTGGAGACGCTCCTGCCCCGGTGGGGTGCGACCGTGACGCGCGACGGCGCGGACCTGGTCTTCGACGGCGGCGTCGGGAAGGCGGGTGGCGCCTCCGTGCCGGGCGTCACGCTCGACCTGAGCCGCGGCGGCGAGCTGGCGCCCGCCCTGGTGGCGCTCGCGGCGCTCGCCGACGGACCGAGCGAGATCACCGGGATCGGCCACCTGCGCGGTCACGAGACGGACCGGCTCGCCGCGCTGGCGGCCGAGCTGAACCGGACAGGAGGCACGGTGCAGGAACTCGAGGACGGCCTGCGGATCGAGCCGGCCGCGTTGCACGGCGCGGCGTGGCGTGCCTACGACGACCACCGGATGGCGACGGCCGGTGCGATCGTCGGCCTGGTCGTCGACGGTGTCGCGGTGGACGACATCGGGTCGACCGCCAAGACCCTCCCGCAGTTCCCGGAACTCTGGGCCGCGCTCGTCGCGACGTCGTCGCCGTCCGGGTCCGAGGGGTGACGCGGTGAGCTGGTGGGACGACGTCGACGGTGACGAGTCGGACGAGGACGAGCCGTACGGCCAGTACGAGTCGAAGGTGCGGATCCGTCCGAACCCGAAGGGCAACCGCCCGCGCACGAAGGTCCGACCGACGTACGACGACGCGACCCCGGGCTGGGTGACGAACGTCGACCGGGGGCGCTACGGCGTACTGGTGTCCGACGAGCACGACGGCGACCGCGTGATCACGGCGACCAAGGCCCGCGAGCTCGGCAAGAAGTCCGTCGTCACGGGTGACCACGTCTCCCTGGTCGGGGACACGTCGGGCGAGCCGGGGTCCCTCGCCCGCATCGTGAAGGTCGCCGACCGGACGACGTTCCTGCGCCGCAGCGCCGACGACACCGACGACGTCGAGCGCGTGATCGTCGCCAACGCGGACCAGATGCTCATCGTCGTGGCGGCCGCGGACCCCGAACCCCGCGAGCGCCTCGTCGACCGCTACCTCGTCGCCGCGTTCGACGCGGGGCTCGACCCCGTGCTCTGCATCACGAAGACGGACCTCGCCGACCCGGCGCCGTTCCTCGCGCACTTCGCCTGCCTGGACCTGCGGGTGGTGACCAGCCGCTCGGACGACGTGCCGTTCGACGCCCTGCACGAGGTCCTCGACGGTCGCGTGACCGTGACGGTCGGGCACTCGGGCGTCGGGAAGTCGACCCTGGTGAACGCGCTGACGGGCGCCTCGCGGGCGACCGGGCACGTCAACGCCGTCACCGGGCGGGGGCGGCACACCTCGTCGTCGTCGATCGCGCTGCGGGTACAGGCCGGCGGCTGGGTGATCGACACCCCGGGCGTGCGGTCGTTCGGGCTCGGACACGTGGACCCGGCGAACGTGTTCCGTGCCTTCGCGGCGCACGCCGTGCCGGTGCGGGAGCCGGCGGACGGCATCCCGCTGTCGCAGGCACACGACTGGGAGATCGTCGACCGGGTGCACGACGGGGAACTCGGGCCGACCGGGGCGGAACGACTCGACTCCTTCCGGGCCCTGCTCACCGGCATGGGCGCCGACGACCCCGGTTCGGACTAGGGCCGGGCGGGACCGCTGCGCCAAGCGGGTGTACAGTGTCCACTCGTGTCTGAAGTTGCAAAGTACAACTTTGCGCCGACCACCGCAGTCGACGCCCCGTCCCCCGCACCCGCTCCGACGCCGACGTCCGACGCGCACCACGCCACCCACCACCACGCGGCCCCGAAGGCCCCACGGCAGCCCCGCTCCGGCGGCGTCCTCCGCCCGGAGGGGCTCGGGCGCGTGCTGCGCACCTTCGGCTCGCACATCCTCGTGCCGCTCTTCCTCGCCGCGGGCATGGCACTGGCCTACCTCGGTGCCTTCCACGCACCGAGCCCGCACGACCTGCCCGTCGGGGTCGTCGGGCAGGGACCGACCGCACAGGTGTTCGCCCAGACCGTGACCGACCAGTCCGACGGTGCGCTCGTCGCCCACGTCGTCGCGACCACCGACGACGCCGAACAGCAGGTCCGCGACCGCACGCTCGCCGCCGCGTACGCCCCCACCGCGACCGGCGCCACCCTCTACGTGTCGACGGCAGCCTCCGAGACGACCGCCTCCGTCGCGCAGAAGGTCTTCCTGCCGATCGCGTACGGTCAGCACCTGCCGTTCCGCGTCGCCGACGTCGTCCCCACCGGCGACGAGGACACGACCGGACAGGGGCTCTTCTTCCTCCTCGTCGGCCTGAGCGTCGGCGGGTACGCCTCGGCGATCGCGGTCGCCTCCGTCGCCACGAAGCTCGGCGCGGTCTGGACGGCCCTCGTCGGGCTCGTCACCGCCGGCGTCGTCGCGGGCATCGGGGTCGTCGTCGCCGGACCGGTCTACGGCGTCGTCACCACCCACCAGTGGCAGGTGTTCGGGTTCGCCTGGCTCTACGACGCGGTCATCATCGCCCTCGGTGTCGGGCTGCACCCGCTGCTCGGCCGCTGGACGACGCCCGTCCTCACGATGCTGTTCGTGATGCTCAACTTCACGAGTTCCGGCGGCATCTTCCAACCCGCGCTCCAGCCCGGGTTCTTCGCGGCCCTCAACACGTTCTGGAGCGGTGCCGCGTGGCTGCAGGCAGTGCAGGACCTGCAGTACTTCCCCGACGCCTCGCTCGCACGGTCGGTCCTCGTCCTGGTGTCGTGGCTCGCGGCTGCACTGCTCGTGTGCGCCGTCGTGCACGGCCTCGCCGCGCGCCGCACGCGGATCGCCCGGGAGCGCGAGGTCACCCGCCTCGAGGAGGAAGAGGTCGTCGCCGCGTAGCGCCCGCCGCTACGCTCGTCCCGTGGACCTCAGCGCCGACCTGGACTTCGCCCGATCCCTCGCCGACACCGCCGACGCGATCAGCCTCGAGCGCTTCCGCGCGGCGGACCTGCACGTGTCACGGAAGGCCGACAGCACCCACGTCACGGACGCCGACCAGGCCGTCGAACGGGCGCTGCGCGAGCGACTGGCCGCCGAGCGACCCGAGGACGCCTTCCTCGGCGAGGAGACCACGGCGGACACGGGCGCCGAGGCCGTCAGCGAGGGGCACCGGCAGTGGGTCGTGGACCCCATCGACGGCACGGCGAACTACCTGCGCGGTGTCCCGGTCTGGGCGACCCTCATCGCGCTCGCCGTGGACGGGCGCCCCGTGCTCGGCGTCGTCAGCGCCCCCGCACTCGGCAAGCGCTGGTGGGCCGCCGAGGGGCAGGGCGCGCACTCCTTCGACGGCCCGCTGCGCGTCTCGGGGGTCAGCGACCTGGCCGACGCGAGCCTGAGCTACAACAGCATCCAGCAGTGGGACGACGACGATCGGCTGGAGCCGCTCGTGGCCCTGTCCCGCCGGGTCTGGCGGACCCGGGCCTACGGCGACATGTGGTCCTACATGATGGTGGCCGAGGGCGTCCTCGACATCGCCGGCGAACCGGACCTGAAGCCGTGGGACATCGCCGCGCTCGTCCCCATCGTGGAGGAGGCGGGCGGCCGCTTCACGTCGCTGGACGGCGACCCGGGCCCGTGGCACGGCAGTGCGCTCGCCACGAACGGCCTGGTGCACGACGCCGTCGTGGACGTCATCCGACGCTGACGGCCTCGCGGCGGGCCGCACGACGTCGCACGACGAGGTCGCTGACCGCGAGCACGAGCGCCAGCGCCATGAGCGACACCGTGAACGTCGTGCCACTGCGGAACGCGTCGTGGTACGCGTCCAGCCGGTTCCCCGACCCCGACTGCTCCGCGCGCACGATGCCGTAGAAGATGCTCGTCGCGACCGCGGTGCCGATCGCCGTCCCGACACGCTGCCCGAGCTGCTGCATCGAGCCCGCCACACCGGACTGCTCGACCGGCACCTCCGCCAGGGTCAGCGTCTGGTTCGGCGACACCACGAACCCGCCGCCGATCCCCCCGACGAGGAACGCCCCCGCCATCGCCCACGGCGTCACGGAGGGCTCGGTCAGGACGGCCGCCAGCATGAGCAGGACGAAGCCGGCGACGACGAACCCGAGCCCGACGACGACGAGTGCCCGTCCGACCCGGTTCACGATCCGGCCGCCGACGTAGGACCCGACGGCGCTCGTCGCCGCGAACGGGATGCTCACCATGCCGGCGTAGAGGGGTTCCAGCCCGAGGCCCTCCTGCAGGTAGAGCGTGACCATGAGGAACGACGCCGGCAGCGCGGCGAAGTAGACGGCGACGATCGCGAGTCCGTTCCGGTAGGACGACAGCCGGAACAGCTCGAAGTGCACGACCGGCGACCTGCCCCGGCGCTTGTACCGCACCTCCCACAGCACGAACGCGGCCAGGAACACGGCGAAGCCGACGAGCCAGAGCCAGCGGGCCGCCGAGTCGCCCGACCCGGTCGTCAGGACGAACGGCAGCATGAGGGTGACGATCGCGATGCCGAGCAGCACGATGCCGACGACGTCGAGCTCGCGGTCCCGCGCGGTGCCCTGCGACCCCTTCGGCAGCAGCTTCGCCGCGAACACCAGCGCTGCGATCCCGAGGGGCACGTTCATCCAGAACAGCAGGCGCCAGCCGGACTCCTCGCCGCCGATGGCGATCAGGCCGCCCCCGATCGTCGGGCCGAGCGCCGTCGAGATGCCGATCATCGCGCCGAACAGGCCGAAGGCCCGCCCGCGCTCCGGCCCGCGGAACAGCTGCTGCACCAGCCCGATGACCTGCGGCATCTGCGTGCCCGCCGCGAACCCCTGCAGGATGCGGGTGACGATGAGCACCTCGATGGTCGGTGCGATCGCGCAGAGCAGGCTCGCGGTGGTGAACGCGACCAGGCCGACGATGAACAGGACCCGCCGGCTCCGGAGGTCACCGAGCCGGCCGGCCGGGACGAGGGCGAGCCCGAAGGCGAGCGCGTACCCCGCGACGATGAGCTGCAGCGAGGAACTCGACGCCTGCAGCGACCGCTCGATCGACGGCAGCCCGACGTTCACCTTGGACAGGTCGAGGATCGTCAGCGCCGCGACCGCCACGCAGACGGCGAAGGCGCGCCAGCGGGTCCGGTCGTCGGGGCGGTCGTCGGTCTCCTGCGCGCTGGTCATCGGTCCCGTCCTACACCGTCGCGGGCACCACTGGTCCCGACGGCGCTGTACCCCGATCGGGACGGGGAGTTTCCGGACGCGGTTAAGGTCGAGCGGCTCCGGGCCCCCGGACTGGGGACACGGACGGCATCATGTCCCCCACAATGCGGACACGGGCTGGGTTATGGTTCGTGACAGACGACGGACCGGGCGAGGTCGGCGGCCCCGAAACCGCCAGCGCCCCACCGGCCGGTCGTTCTTCGTCCGAACCCTAACCCGAGGGGTGGAGCAGGCGATGTCCCCATCGTTCCCGAGCGGAGCCGAGTGCACCCACACTCGTCCGCGATCAGCACACACGTCAGCACGACCGTCACGACGCCGGGCCACCCACCCGACGCCGTCCCCGTCGCCCGAGCGCGGAGACCGGTGATCCGTCATGGAGATCACCGGTCGACGTCCTGAGGTCGACCGGATCACGACCCTCGCCACACTCCCCCGGGAGTCGGCGTTGGTCCTCATCGGCGACCCCGGCTCCGGACGCACGAGCGTCCTCGACGCGGCCAGCACCCGCGTTCCCGTCCCCGTCGTGCGCATCGACGTCAACACCGGCGAGTCCCGCTGGCCCACGTCCGGCGTCGCGTCGTTCCTGACCGCACTCGCCGAGGCCGTGCCCGGACCCCCGGACGTGCCGCGTCCCTCCGGCGACCGGACCGCGCCGCCGGAGGGCACCGGTCTCGCGGTCGCCCAGGCGCTGGTCGACACGGTCCGCGGGATGCAGCTGCCACCGACACTGGTCCTGGTCGACGACCTGGACCGGATGGACCCCGAGAGCCAGGAGCGGATCGCGTTCCTCGCCGGGCACCTGCGCGGGACCGGACTGCGGCTGGTCGCGACCGCCCGACCGGCGACGGACGGACCGCTCACGGCCCTGCCCACGCTGCGCCTCGAGGGGCTCGGCGCCGACGAGGCCGTGCTGCTGGCCCGTGACATGGCCCCGGAGGACGCGAACGACGGCGTGCTCGCCGTCGTCGCCGAGCAGAGCGCCGGCAACCCCGGCGTCCTCCGTGACCACCTCCGGGCGCTCCGCCACGCCCAGCTGGTCGGGACGGAGCCCCTGGTGCTCCCCCTCCGTCCGTCGCCGAGCGGGGTGGCCGCAGCCCGCCGAGCCCTCCACGGCGCGGACGACGCCGAACTGCTCGTGCTCACGCGGTTGGCGCTCGTGCCGACGGCGCACCTGGCGGTGGACGACACCGCACGCGACGTCGTCGAGGACCTGGCCGGGGCGGACCTCGTCACGGTCCTCGGGCAGAGCGTCCGGATCACCAGCCCCGTGGTCCGCTCGTACCTGTACTGGGCCGCGAGCGCGCGCGAACGCCGTACCCTGCACGCCGAGCTCGCGGGCCAGGCCGTCGGCACCGACCCGCGTGCCGCGGTCTGGCACCGGAGCTTCGTCGACGAGACCCCGGACGCCGTCGCGCTCCTGGGCGCCGCACGTGCCTACGCGGTCGACGGTGACGCTCCCGCCGCCGTCGCCGTCACCGAACGGGCGCTCCAGGTCGGCATCGGCGGCGAGGAGGCACACGTGGCACTGCTCGGCGTCGCCGAGGTCCTCCTCGCGCACCGGCTCCTCAGCGCCGCTGCGCGCTACCTCGCCGTGATCCGACCGTTCCGGGCGGTCCCGGACGAGGTCCGTCGTCTCCGCCTCTGGTCGTCGGTCCGGTTCCTCAGCGGGGACGCGGTGGACGCGGACGAGCTGTTCGTCACGGTCGAGGTCCCGGACAGCGACGGCTCCGACGCCGTGGCGGGTCTCCTCGCGATGGTCGCCTGCTTCCACGCGGAGGCGTGGGAGCTCGACCGGGCGCGGGACCTGCTCGACCGGGCGAGGTCCCTGAGCCCCCAGGCCTCGCCGCACACCCGGGGCATCCTGACCGCGGCGCAGGAGGTCGTCGACGCGGTCGACGGGACGCTGCCCGCGGACCGGGACCTGCACGGCGGGCTCGCGACCGCCGAGCTCCTCGCCATGTCGGACCCGGCGCTGCTGCTGCTCGCGCACGCCCTCAGCCTGGCCGAGCGCTACCGCAGCGCCCGCCGGGTGTTCGCGACCGTGCTCGGCCGGGCCGCACACACCTCCCCCGTGTGGGTCGAGGCCGCCCGGTACCTGTCCGCCGAGAACGAGGTCCGGTCCGGCAACCTCCGGCAGGCCCTCCGCGCGATCGACACGTGGGAGTCGGGCTCCGCCGTGGTCGAACGGCTCCGCGAGCCCTCGCGGGCGATCGCCGTCGCCTGGCGCCACTTCATCGAGGGGCGGACGGAGGAGTGCCTCGACGTGATCGACCACTGCCTCGCGCACCGGTCGACGAACCGGCTCTGGGGCGCGACCGCCAAGCTGCACTCGCTGCGCGGCCGGGTGCTGCTGCTCGAGGGCCGCCTGGACGAGGCAGCGTCCGCGCTCGAGGCCGCCGACGCCATCGGCAGGTCGCTGCGCAACCCGACGATCCTGCGCCACCTCGGCGACCTGGCGGAGACGTACGTGCGACTCGGCCGGCTCGACGACGCACGCACCGTCGCCGCACGGTTGACCGCGGACCACCACGCCCGCCCGTCCCGCTGGGGAGCGCTCGTGCTCGCCCGGACGCTCGCCCTGGTCGCCGACGACGCCTCGCGTGAAGCGGCCCGGCAGCGTGCCCTGCAGACGTTCACGCCGTCCGACTCCGCGTTCGAGCACGCCCGCACGCTCGCCGCGTTGGCCACCGTGCACGCGGGCGCCGACCGGTCGCGACTGCTCTCCGCCGCGGCGGCCGCGTACGCCGCTGCCGGGATCCGTCGTCCGCTCGTCGCTGCCGTCGCAGTGGGCTCGACGGCCCCCGCCCGGATCGTGTCCGCGCCACCGGCGAGCCCCGGTCCGGTCCGCTCACCGGGTTCGCCGGTCGCGCCGCTCGACGGCGTCCCCGCCGCGCTCACCCAGCTGACGGCCGAGGAGCGTGCGGTGGTGCAGAAGGTCACCGAGGGGTACAAGAACCGCGAGATCGCGTCCTCGCTCTACATGTCGCAACGCACGGTCGAGCTGCGGCTCACGCAGATCTACCGGAAGGTCGGCGCCCGGTCCCGCAGCCACCTGGTCGCGTTGCTCGCGTAGGTGAGCGACGCCCGACGGGAGGCTCCGCACCGGTCCGGTGCGGGGCCTCCCGTCGGTCCGGTGGTGGTCAGACGGCCGTCGCCGGCCGACGCGTCGGGCTGTGCCACACCCCGCTGGAGCCCGAGCCGAAGGCGAGGAAGAGCGCACGCAGGCAGAGGTACGAGTCGAGGACCCGCAGGAGCGGGAACAGCACGCCGAGGAGCAGGTAGGCGGGTCGCCGCGTGACGACCGCCACCACCACCGTGAGCAGGTAGTCGGGCAGCAGGACACCGAGCAGCACACTCGACACCGGGACGACCGCGAGCACGTGCTCGGGCGCGTCGCCGACCGCACCGGCAGCGTCCAGCAGGGCGGCGACGGCGGCGAGCGCCAGGACGGGCGGCAGGAACAGCATCATGACGCTCGACGTGACGAGCTCGAAGACGAAGAGGGCGGTGGCGAGCCCGAAGCGTCGCAGACCGAAGCGGTGGCGGCGGAGGGTCTGCCAGAACCCGAGGTTCCACCGGCGCACCTGCTTCGCGTAGTCGCGGAGCGTGTCCGGGTCCTGGGTGTGGGCGATCGCGGCACCGGGTCGGAAGGACACCCGGCCGAGGCGCTTGGCGTGCACCTCGAAGGTCATGTTGAAGTCCTCGATCGCCAGGCCCTCCGCCGTGATGTCGATCTGGCGGAGCACGCGCGTCCGGTACATCGACGCGAAGCCGGGCACGATCGCGACGACGTCCGCCGTCCGCGCTGCCTGACCGAACTTCTGCAGGTACTGCACCGCGACGTAGACACGCTCGCGGTATGCGACCAGGAGGCGACCGACCAGCGTGGGCGGCCGCGGGTCCGTGATGGTGGTCGCCCGGCCGGCGACCGCGACGACGTCGGGGGTGTCGAACTGCGCCAGGCCGGTGGCGAAGTAGTCGTCCGACAGGTGGGTGTCGGCGTCGAGGAGCATCATCACCTCGAAGCGCTCCGGCACGGCGAAGTACTCGACCGCGGCGGCGATCGCCCCCGCCTTGCCTCGGTTCGGCTGCAGGTCGTACACCTGGGCCCCGGCGGCGCGGGCGATCTCGACGGTCCGGTCGGTCGAACCGTCCGAGACGACGAGGACCTGCTCCGGCGGCAGGTGGCGCACGGCTGAACGGATGGTCCGCTCGATGACGAGTTCCTCGTCGTGCGCGGCGATGAGCACGGCGACGTCGGCGGTCGTGGGGACGCGGTACCCACGCGGCGCACCCTGCACCGGACGGGGACCGTGCAGTGCGTCGCCCGGTCCCGCCACGGCGGCGCGGCGTGCCAGGTCACGCTCGGCCCGGTCGTGCAGGCCACGGGCGACGGTGCGGCCGAGACCGACGAGCGTCCAGACCATGGTGTTCAGGCCGAGGACGAGCACGAGGACCACGAGGAACGACAGCATGACGAGACCGTACCCAGCTGCGGGGGTGTCCAGGTCCCGCAATCCCGCACGGTGCGGTGCGGTCGACCGCACGGCGGTGCACGACACCGCACGGACCGCGCCAGTGGCGTGCGGAGGACCGCAAGACGACTCCGGGACCGTTGCCCGCCACGGTCGCGAACAGTGAGTGTTGCTCCGCACCGGCCGTCGGCCCCGCCACCGGGGCAGGACCCCAGTACCCGGGTCCACCCGACGGCGGCCGGTGTCCCGGACCCCGTCCGGTGTGCCCGACCCGAGGGGAACCACCGCCATGACCATCGCTCCCGCACCGACGGTCCCGCCGCACTCCGCGGCGAGCGCCGCTGTACCCGCCCAGTCGACGGTGCCGACGTCACCCACCGTCGCGCCACGCACCCCCCGCGTGCCCGCGCGGGGCTTCGAGTTCGACGTCGCGATCGTCGGACTCGGCTACGTCGGGCTGCCGACGGCGCTCGCCTACCACCACTCCGGCAGCGCCGTCCTCGGCCTCGACGTGTCGCAGCGCCGGATCGAGACGATCCGCAGCCGCGGCGCCGACCTGCTCGACGACGACCGCGTCCGGCTCGAGTCCGCGTTCCTCAGCGACGACTTCGTCCTCACCGCCGACCCGGCCCTGCTCGCACGTGCCGCCGCCGTCATCGTGTGCGTGCCGACGCCGGTGGACGAGCACCTCACGCCCGACCTCGGGATCCTGCGGGCCGCGGCCGCGATGGTCGTCGAGCACGCCGTCCCCGGGCAGCTGCTCATGCTGACGAGCACCACGTACGTCGGCTGCACGGAGGACCTGCTCGTCCGGCCGCTCGTCGACCGCGGCCTGTTCCCCGGTCGGGACGTCTTCGTCGCCTTCAGCCCGGAGCGCATCGACCCGGGCAACGCGACCGTGGCGCACGAGGACGTGCCCCGCGTGCTCGGCACCGCGACGGATGCCTGCGCCGAGGTCGCCGACGACCTGCTCGGCCGCTACGCCCCCGTGCACCGGGTGCCGTCCCTGGCCGCCGCCGAGATGACGAAGCTGCTCGAGAACACGTTCCGCGCCGTGAACATCGCGCTCGCGAACGAGTTCTCCGACATCTGCCGAGGGCTCGACATCGACGTCACCGACGTCATCGACGCCGCGGCCACCAAGCCCTACGGGTTCATGGCGTTCCTGCCGGGCCCGGGGGTCGGCGGACACTGCATCCCGTGCGATCCGCACTACCTGCTCTGGCAGCTGCGGGCCAGGCGGCAGGCCGCGCCGATGATCACGCAGGCGATGACCGAGATCGCGAACCGCCCGAACCGGGTCGTCGACCGGACCCGCGAGGTCTTGTCCGACCGAGGACGCGGTCTCCGCGGCGCACGCGTCCTGGTCGTCGGCGTCGCCTACAAGCGCGACGTCGCCGACCTCCGCGAGTCCCCGGCACTCGAGATCCTCGAGGGGCTCGCCGCCGCCGGCGCCGAGGTCGGGTACGCGGACCACCGGTTCGGCTCGCTGCGCCTGCACGACGGCACCGTGCTCGACGACGTCGCCGACGAGGCCGCCTGGCACCCCGACGTCGTCCTGCTGCACACGCGCCACTCGGACGCCGACCTGTCCTGGATCAGCGACGACCAGGTCGTCATCGACACCACCTACCGCGGCGCGGACATCGTCGACCGCGTCGTGCTGTAGCCCCACCGAAGGGAACCCACCACCATGCTCTCCATCGTCACCGGAGGCGCCGGATTCATCGGCAGCCACCTGGTCGAGCGGCTCCTCCACGACGGCGACGAGGTCGTCGTGCTCGACGACTTCTCGACCGGCCGAGCGGACAACCTGGCGACCGTCGTCGGCCACCCCCGCCTGCGGCTCGTCGAGGGGTCCGTCCTCGACCGTCACCTGGTCGCCGGCACGGTCGCCGGCGCCGACCGCGTCTTCCACCTCGCCGCCGCCGTCGGGGTCCGTCTCATCGTCGACCACCCGCTGCGAGGTCTGCGCACCAACATCCACGGCACCGAGAACGTGCTCGATGCGGCGCTCGCCGCGGACGCGCGTCTGCTCGTGGTGTCGACGAGCGAGGTCTACGGCAAGAACACCGCGGACGCACTGCACGAGAGCGCCGACCGGGTGCTCGGGTCGCCGCTCACCGCTCGGTGGACCTACGCGGCGGCGAAGGGCATCGACGAGGCGTTCGCCCACGCGTACCACGGTGAGTTCGGGCTCCGGGTGGCCATCGCCCGCCCCTTCAACACGGTCGGGCCGCGGCAGACCGGCCGGTACGGCATGGTCGTCCCCAACCTCGTCGGGCAGGCACTGCGCGGGGAACCGCTCACCGTGTTCGGCGACGGCGAGCAGACCCGCTGCTTCTCGTACGTGGGCGACGTGGTCCCCGCGCTGGTCGCGCTCGTCGGCGACGAGTCCGCGTACGGGCACGCGTTCAACCTCGGCGGTGAACGCGAGATCAGCATCGCGGACCTCGCCCGACTGGTCCTCGACGTCACCGGCTCGGACAGCCCGATCGTCCGGGTGCCGTACGAGCAGGCGTACGGCGACGGCTACGAGGACATGCGTCGTCGCGTTCCGGACAACGGTGCGGCCCGCGCGGCGGTCGGGTTCGACCCGTCCACGCCGCTCGAGGAGGTCGTCCGCCTGGTCGCCGCGGACCTCGCGGCACGCCGGACCGCTCCCACCCGCGCGGTGGTCGAACGGGCGGTGGCGTGATGTGCGGCATCATCGCAGCGCGTGTCGCGGGCGACGCGACCCCGTACCTGCTCGACGGACTGGAGCGGCTCGAGTACCGCGGGTACGACTCCGCCGGGATCGCCGTGCGCACGGCCGACGGCGGCACCGAGACGATCCGGTCCGTGTCCCGCGTTGGCGACCTCCGGACACTCGTCGCCGCGCGCACCGGGGCACCGCTCACCGGGGTCGGCATCGGGCACACCCGCTGGGCCACGCACGGCGCCGTCGTCGAGGCGAACGCGCACCCGCACACCGACTGCACCGGGCGCATCAGCGTCGTGCACAACGGCATCGTCGAGAACGCCGACGTCCTCCGCGACCAGCTCACGGCGCAGGGGCACGTGTTCGCGTCGGACGTCGACTCCGAGGTGATCACCCACCTGGTCGAGCGGGCGCTCCGGGCCGACCCGGACCTCCTGCTCGCCGTCCAGCTCGCGACCGCGCAGCTGGAGGGTTCGTGGGCGGTCGTGGTGCTCGACGCGCTCACCGGGCGCACGGTCGTCGCCGCGGACCGGTCCCCGCTCGTGGTCGCCCGGTCCGCGCGCGGGGACTTCGTGGCGAGCGACGTCGGTGCGATCGCGGCGTGGGCGGAGACCTTCGTCCCGCTCCGGGACGGCGACGTCGTGGAGCTCGGCGACAGCTGGACGTGGACGTCCGGCGGCGCGACCGTGGCGGTGCCGTTCGCGAGCCCGTCGCCGTTCGCCGCGGACGCGCTCGAGCTCGGCGACCACCCGGACCACATGGCGAAGGAGATCGAGGAGCAGCCGGCGGTCGTCGCCGGGATCCTCGACCGCCTGGCCGGGCGGGTCACCGACGGCAGCCTGTGGGTGGGCCTCGGTCTGCCCGGGTTCCACCGGGTCGCCGTCGTCGCGTGCGGCACCTCGCTGAACGCGGGGCAGGTCATCGCGACGGCACTCCGTGGCCTCGGCGGCGTGCCGACGGACACGGTGGTCGCGAGCGAGGCCGACCAGGCCGTGCTCACGCCGGGCACGCTGGTGATCGCGATCAGCCAGTCGGGTGAGACGGCGGACGTGCTGCGGGCCCTGGACGGGTTCGCCGACCGGTACCCGGTGCTGGCCCTGACGAACAACGTGCACTCGAGCCTCGCCCGTCGTGCCGGCGCCGTGCTCGACTGCCACGCCGGTCCCGAGGTCGGCGTCGCCGCGACGAAGACGTTCACGGCGCAGGTCGTCGTCGGGGTCGCCACGGTGATCGCTGCCCTCGTCGCCTCCGGGCGCATCGACCGCTCCCGTGCCACCGCGCTCGTCGGGTCGATGCAACGGCTCCCCGGGCTCCTCGCCGGGGCCGCCGAAGCGAGCGCCGACCGGATCCCACTGCTCGTCTCGAGCGTCCGCGACGCGTCCGGCTTCCTGTTCCTCGGGCGGGGCACGGGTCTCGCCTTCGCCGCCGAGGGCGCCCTGAAGCTCAAGGAGCTCAGCTACCGGTGGGCCGAGGCCTACCCGGCGGGCGAGCTCAAGCACGGCCCGCTCGCACTCGTCACCGAGGGGACGCCGGTCGTGGTCGTGGACCACGGCGAACACCGCATCCAGGCGAACGTCGCCGAGGTGCGCGCCCGTGGCGGGTTCGTGCTCACCATCGGTGGGCCGGGCGCCGACGTCCCCGCGCTCGGCCGTGATGCCGGCCGGATCCGCACCCACCGCGACGGCACCCCGTGCGGCCCCTGGGGTCCGCTCGAGTCCGTCGTCCCCCTCCAGATGCTCGCCCGGGAACTCGCGCTGCAGCTCGGCTGCGACGTCGACAAGCCCCGGAACCTCGCGAAGTCGGTGACCGTCGAATGACCAGACACGCCCAGCACGACCGCCCCGCGGCGCTCCTCGCCGTCCTGACCGCACTCGTGCTCGTCCTCGGCGGGTCGCTCGCCGGAGCCGTGCCCGCGCAGGCGGCGACCACGAAGCCACTCACCGTCAGCCTGACCTTCGACGACGGCGACGCCGACCAGATGACCGCCGCCCAGGTGCTCGCGCAGAACGGGCTGACCGGCACCTTCTACATCGTCACCGGCTACCTCGGCGCTCCGGGGTACATGCAGCGGTCCGACCTCTCGACCCTCGCGGCGGCCGGCAACGAGATCGGCGGGCACACCGTGACGCACCCCGACATGGTGCCCCTGTCCGCGGCCGAGGCGACCCGCCAGGCGTGTCAGGCCCGCGCCACCCTGTCGTCCTGGGGACACCAGGTGCGCAGCTTCGCCTACCCGTTCGCGTCCGTGAACCAGCGTGCCCAGGCGGCGGTCCGCGACTGCGGGTACACCTCGGGCCGGGGCCTCGGCGACGTGAAGTCCGTCACCGGGTGCGCCGACTGCGTCACGTCCGAGACGCTGCCGCCCCGCAACGCGCTGCTCACGAAGGCGCCGGACCAGGTCGAGCGGAGCTGGACCCTCGCGGACCTGCAGAACCAGGTCACGCAGGCGAAGAGCCGCGGCGGGTGGGTGCAGCTGACCTTCCACCACATCAGCGACGACCCCGCGCTCGACCCGGCCGTGTCACCGGCGCTGTTCGCCCAGTTCGCCCAGTGGCTCTCGGCGTACGCGGCCGTCCCCGCGAACGCCACGAGCGTCCGCAACGTCGGCGACGTCATCGGGACCCCGGTGCAACCGGTCGTCCAGGCGCCGACGCCCGCCCCCGCCGGCCCCGGCGTGAACGGCGTGCAGAACCCGTCCTTCCAGACCACGTCGACGACGAGCCCGAGCGGCCTGAAGTGCTGGCAGTACGGCGGGTACGGGGCGAACACGCCGACGTTCGGGACGGTCGTGCCGGGCCGGGTCGGGACGAACACCCGTGCTGCGACGCTCTCCGTGAGCGGCTACCAGGACGGCGACGCGAAGTGGCTGCCGACGTTCGACCTCGGCGACTGCGCGCCGACGGTGGTGCCCGGGCACACGTACTCGCTGCGGGAGTACTACCGGTCCGACACCGTGACACAGTTCACCGTGTACCTGCGGGACACGGACGGCGCGTGGCACTACTGGACGTCGAGTCCCTGGTTCGCTGCCGCGTCGACCTGGACGCAGGCCGCGTGGACGACGGATGCGATCCCGAGCGGGTCGACCGGGATCAGCTTCGGGCTCAACCTGTTCACCGACGGATCGCTGACCACCGACGACGCCGCACTGTACGACTCGGTCGGCGCCCCAGCCCTGACGACGGCGACCACGACGAACACCGCGACGCTCGGACGCCGGACGGCCGCCACGCTCACCAGGATCGCACCGCGGGTCCCGGCACCGGCCGCCCGCGTCACGGCCGCGGTCGGGCAGGACGACCCGGCCGGTGTCGCCGGTGACCTCGCACACTGAGAGGGTGCGACGCTCCCGATCCACCACGGCACCCCGTCCTCGCCGGCCCCGGCGGGGACGGGGTGCCGTGGTGCTCGCCGTCGGCCTGTCGACGGCCCTCCTCGCCGGCTGCGGGGCGGGACCCGACCCGGCCCCGGACCGGTCCGGCCACCCGTGGCACACCGGGATCGTCGCGACCACCTTCTGGGTCGGCGAGCTCTTCGACCCCGACGCGCCCGACGGCAGCCAGGTGTTCTCGACGTACGACGGCTCGTGGCAGGAGCACTACGGCGGCTGCGACGGCGTCGTCCGCGCCGGACGCTGCGAGACCGAACGCCGGACCGCCGCGAACGGCTGGTTCCCCACCCGGATGACTCCGCTCGAGAACCCGTTCTACCTGGACGTCCCCTACGACGACGTCAACGACGAGCAGGGGTTCGCCGACCGGGACCGGGTCGTCCCCTGGGCGTCCGAGCAGCCGTACGCGTCGCACCGGGGCGACCGCTCCGTCAGCTTCATGAAGAACCGGTGGGTGGAGTTGCGGAAGGGGTCGCGCACCTGCTTCGGCCAGGTGCAGGACGCCGGCCCCGGGCAGTACCACGACGCCGCGTACGTGTTCGGGTCCGACGACCGCCGACCCGCGAACCGCCGGTACAACGGTGCCGGGATGGACGTCTCCCCCGCCCTGAACGGCTGCCTGGGCTTCCGCGAGCTGAACGGCGAGGACGACCGGGTGGACTGGCGGTTCGTCGACGACGACGACGTCCCGGACGGGCCGTGGCTCCGGGTGGTGACGACGAGCGGCGTGTCGGAGTGACGGACGGGACCGGAGTCGGACGGGAGGCGCGGTGCGGCACCGCACCGCGCCTCCCGTCCGTCCGTCCGTCCGAGGCGAGCGGGTGCGCGCTCGGCTCGTTCCTGGGCTGGGCTGCGATCCTGGGGACTTGACCACCGCAGCCCCGCCCCTCCTGTCCGTCGCCCTCCTCGTCGGCCTCGTGCTGCCGTTCGTGCCGTTCGTCGGACGCGCGGCGCGCATCGCCGCGACCATCACCCACGAGGTCGGCCACGCCGTCGTGGTCGTGCCGTTCGGCGGACGGATCCGTCGCATCGAGCTGCACGCGGACGGGTCCGGCGAGGCATGGGTGCAGCTCGGGCGGGTGCCCGGCGGCATCCGTTGGCTCGTGCGCGTCGGGAATCTGCTCGCCGGCTACAGCGCCCCACTGTGGGCCGGCGTGCTGCTCGTCACGGGGGTGCTGCACGGTTCGCGCTGGCTGCCGGTCGTGGTGCTCGGGGTCGTCGGCGTGGTCGCGCTGCTGTTCGTTCGGAACTGGTTCGGGCTGCTCGTCGTCGCCGGCTTCGACGTGCTCGCACTGTGGGTCGCACTGCAGCCCTCCGACGCGACCGTGCTCGTCGTCGCCGCGGTCGGAGCGGCCTTCGTCGCGGACGGCCTGCGGTCCGTCGTGCAGGTCGCGCGCTGGCTCCTGACCGGGGCGCGGGTGCAGACCGACTTCCACATCGCGGCGGCGGAGATGCGGGCACCGGCGGCGCTGTGGTTCCTGCTGTTCCTCGTGCTCAACGGTGTGGCCGTGTGGCTGGCGCGGGCACCCCTGCTCGACGTGTGGGACACCGCCGTCGCCGGGGTGCGGGCCGTGGTCTGACCGGCCGGCGCCGGGGTGCGGGTCGTGGTCTGGACCGCCGGCGCTGCCAGGATGGACGAATGCGCCTCGCCGACGTCGTCTCCGCCCTCGCCCGCACCGACGACACCGTCCCCGGGGCACCGGCGGCGCGCCGTTTCGTCGCCGAGCACGGTGCGGCGGCGCTGTGGCGCGACGGCGGCCCGGAACACCTGACGGCCTCGTGCTTCGTGTTCTCGCCCGACCTCGGGCACGTCCTGCTGTGCCTGCACCGGAAGGGCCGCTTCTGGGTGCAGTTCGGCGGGCACCTCGAACCCGGCGACCGCGGGACCGCCGATGCGGCGCGTCGCGAGGCGCGAGAGGAGTCGGGCGTCACCGACCTGGTGCTCCTCACCGACGAGGTCGTCGACGTCGACCGGCACGACCTGCACGGCGGGTTCGCCTGCGCGGCGCACTGGGACGTCGGACACCTCGCGGTGGTCCCCCGCGACCGGGCGACGACGGTGAGCGACGAGAGCGACGACGTCGCCTGGTTCCCGGTCGACGCGCTGCCGGACGCCGTGCCGGCCGGGTTCCCGAGCCGCCTGCTCCGCGCCCGCGCCCGGGCGGCGGTCGTCCTCGGCCCACACCCGCCGGCCCCCGTCCGCCCGTAACCGGGTGCAGCATTCGACGTCGCGGAGCGCCCGGCGTGCGAGGGTACCGACACCCGATGACCGAGGAGGGCACCCATGTCGGACCAGCAGCAGGGCTTCGCGACCGAGCAGGTGCACGGCGGCTTCGTGCCCGATGCCGCCCACGGCGCCAGGGTCCCCGCGATCCACATGTCGTCGGGCTTCCTCTTCGACGACTTCGACCACGCACGCGAACGCTTCGCGGGCACCGACGACGGCTACACGTACACGCGACTCGGCAACCCGACGAACGCGGACGTGGAGCGTCGCGTCGCACTCCTCGAACGCGGGACGGAGGCGATCCTGGTCGGCAGCGGTCAAGCCGCCGCGACCGTCGCGTTCCTCGGGGTGCTCCAGGCCGGCGACCACGTCGTCAGCGCCCGCAGCATCTACGAGGGCACCAGGGGGCTGCTCGTCCAGAACCTCGGCCAGCTCGGCATCGAGGTCGACTTCGTCGCCGACCAGCGGGACCTCGACGAGTGGGCACGGCTCGTCCGACCGAACACGAAGGCGTTCTTCGCCGAGACCATCCCGAACCCGAAGAACGACGTGCTCGACATCACCGGTGTCGCCGACACCGCACACCGGGCGGGCGTGCCCCTCATCGTGGACAACACGCTCGCGACGCCGTACCTGGTGCGTCCGGTGGAGCACGGTGCCGACATCGTCGTGCACTCGGCGTCGAAGTTCCTGTCCGGCCACGGCGCGGGCCTGGGCGGCGTGGTCGTCGACGGCGGCCGGTTCGACTGGTCCGCCGCACCGGAGCGGTGGGTCCACCTGACGACCCCGGAACGCTCGCTCGACGGCCAGAGCTACGTCGAGCGGTTCGGCAGCCGCGCGTTCACCGTCTTCGCACGAGACGTCATCAGCTCCCGCATCGGCCCCACCCCGTCGCCGTTCAACGCCTTCCTGCTCCGGCAGGGCATCGAGACCCTGAGCCTGCGCGTCGAGCGGCACAGCGCGAACGCGCTGGCGATCGCCGAGTACCTGGAGCAGCAGCCGGAGGTGACGAGCGTGGACCACGCCGGGTTGGCCTCCAGTCCGTACCACGACCTCGCCCAGCGCTACCTGCCGCGCGGTGCCGGCTCCGTCTTCGCCTTCACGCTCGCCGGCGGCGAAGCGGCGGCGCGCACCTTCATCGACTCGGTGCAGCTGTTCAGTCGGATGACGCACCTGGGTGACGTCCGCTCGCTCATCCTGCACCCGGCGACCACGACGCACGCCGGCCGGACGCCCGACGAGCGCGCCGAACAGGGCATCTGGGACGGGCTCATCCGGCTGTCGGTCGGCATCGAGGACGTCGCCGACCTGCTCCGGGACGTCGACCGCGGGCTCGCCGCGGTGCGCGGCCTGGAGGCGCGGCTCGCGCCCGCCACCGAGGTCACCCCCGTCGCCCCGGCCGTCCCGCACGACGCCCGGCTCACGGAAGCGGTCTGAGCGTGGCCGGACTGCAGCACTTCGGGTACTTCTTCTCGCGCGGGTTCGGGCCACAGGGGTGGGGTCGGGACGACTGGCACTGGGGGCACGACTGGACCCGGCCCGACCTGTACCAACAGTCCGTGCGGGCGCTCGAACAGGCCGGCATGGACCTCGTGATCGCGGAGGACGCGATCTCGCTCGGCAACCCCGCGACGCTCGACCTGCGCATCCGCCAGGCGTACGGGGGTCCAAAGCACGACCCGCTCCTGCTCGCGCCGTACCTCTTCGCGGCGACGTCGCACATCGGCGTCGTCCCGACGGTGAACGCCGGCATCACCCCGCCGTACCTGGCCGCCCGGCAGTTCGCGACGCTCGCGCACCTGTCGTCGGACCGGCTCGGCCTCAACGTCGTGACCGACACCGGGAGCGCACGCCACGCGGGCCTGGCGCCGGTGCCGCACGACGCCGCGTACGACCGTGCCGAGGAGTGGCTGGAGCTCGTCCGCAGGCTCTGGCACTCGTGGGGTCCGGACGGCTTCGTCGGGTCGGCCGACGACTGGCACTTCGCCGACGGGCACCGCCTCGACGCGTTCCACCACGAGGGCACGTACTTCACCGTCGACGGCCCGCTCAACGCCCTGCCGCTGGACACCGACCCGGTCGTGGTCTCCCCCGGCGGGTCCGGCCGCGGCCTGGACTTCGCCGGGACGCACTCCGACGTGCAGCTCGCCCTCGCGCCGCTGTCCGTGTCGGGTGTGCGGGAGTACCGCGCCCGGGTGCACGCGGCTGCGGCAGCGGCGGGCCGCGCGACCTCGGACGTCCGGGTGCTGTTCGTGCTCAAACCCGTGGTGGTGTCGTCGCCCGAAGAGGCCGACCGGATCGTCGCGGCCTCGGAGCACCCCTCGGACGATGCGCTCCGGGCAGCGGCGGTGGCGTGGTCGAGCGACTCGGAGACCGACCTGCTCTCGCTCGACCTGGATGCCCCCGTCCCGGCGGGCACCTTCGGCGACCACGTGTCGGCGGGCACGGTGCGGGGCTTGCTCGGGGACACGCCCGACGCACCGCTCCGGGAACTCCTCACGCGCAAGGCCCGTCTCGGCCGGATCACCACGCGGTCGGGGTTCGTCGGCACGGCGGAGGAGTTCGCGGACTTCGTCGAGGAGCTCGGCGCCGAGGCGGACAACGACGGTTTCATCCTGTCGGGCGACCTGCACCCGGCGCAGGTGTACCGGATGCTCGGGGACCTCGTCCCGGCCCTGCGCCGGCGTGGGCTGCTGCGCCGGGAGTACGGGGACGGCGGACTGCGGCAGAACCTGTTCGACTTCTGACGCGTCCCGCGGCTCAGCTCTTCTTCTTGTCCTTCTTCTTGTCGCTCTTCTTCGCGTCCTTCTTGTCGCGCTTCTTCTTGTCCTGGTTCTTCGCGTCCTTCTTCTTGTCGCTCTTCTTCGCGTCCTTCTTCTTGTCGCGCTTCTTCGCGTCCTTCTTCTTGTCGCTGTTCTTCGCGTCCTTCTTCTTGTCGCTCTTCTTCGCGTCCTGCTGCTTGTCGCGCTGCTCGTCCTCGTCGCTCGTCTTTCCCGCGCCGGGAGTCGTGTCGGGCAGGTCGGCGTCGTCCGCGACCTCGACGATGCCGTCGACGGGCTCGACCACCACCGCGGAGCCGGTGTCGGCGAGGACGTCCACCGGCTCGACGTCCACCTCGGGTGCGAGGGCATCCTCCACGCGCTCGACCAGCAGCTCCGCGCCGTCCTCGGCCAGACGCAGGAGCGCCTGCGCGGCACGCACACGGGTGGTCGTCTTCCGGGCGAGCACGTCGGCGCGAGCCCCTTCGAGCAGGGCCCGCAGGCTCCGCTCGGCCACTGACCGGCCACGCGGCGCCGAGCGGTCGAGCCGGTCCAGCTCCCCGGCGACTCCCGCGACGTCGTCCTCGACGTGCTCGTGCCGGACGGACTCGATGAGCGCCGCCACCGCGGCCGCCGCTCGCTCCACCGCCGGCGAACGCTGGTCCAGGACCACGAGCATCTCGAAGACCGCGCCGTAGCTGACGGTCTCGAGCCGGACGGGTTCGGCACCCCGACCCCGGATGACGAGGCGCGACTCCGGCGTCGGCAGCCACGTCGTCAACGCGGCGACGGTCGCGACCGCCCCGACGAGCCGCTCGTACTCGGTCAGCCCCAGTCGGTCCTGCTCGTGCAGACGGACTCGGATCGCGATCTCCTGCGCCACTGGTGGAACCTTCCCTCCGGGACGCACGGGACGTTCCCGTGCGCATGGACCGGAGCGTAATCCTCGCGGTTGTCAGGAACACGAACGGACCGTGCTCGGCCCGGAACGACGAACGCCCCGAACGGGTCCGGTGGATCCGTGCGGGGCGTTCGACGCGCAACAGGTGACAGCGGCACGACGCGCTCGGCGATGGTGGAGATGGGGGGAATCGAACCCCCGTCCATCGCTGCGATTCGACGTCTTCTACGGGCGTAGCCGGATGAGGCGTTCTGCTCGGCCCCGTCCTTTGCTACCGGCTTCTAGGACGACGGGCCCAGTCTCAGTGCAAGTCCCGCACGGCCCTGAGGCGCAACCGTGCAGCGAGTCCTCTGGATGACGCCGGGATCAGGTTAGAAGACGATCACCTGGCCGACGGACTTCATTGAGTGCGCTCGCGCTTACGCAGCGAGGGCGAAGTCAGTGCGCTTGGAATTGGCACTTGTTGTTTTCCACGGATCGTTCACGAGATGACCGTGGGTCCTCGGCCCGCTTCCCGTCGGCACACAGGCAATGTCGAAACCGATCATCCCCGTACGGGCCGAGCGTGCGAGCCGCTGTCACGCTGTTGAGTTTCCAAGTACCCCGGTACGGGGCAGTGCTCAAGTCTAGCCGAGCAGCGGACCCGACGCTACTCGCCGAGGCGGTTGCGCGACCGCATCGCCCGCTCGGCCTCGCGCTTGTCGGTCTTCTCGCGCAGGGCCTGGCGCTTGTCGAACTCGCGCTTGCCCTTCGCGACCGCGATCTCCACCTTGGCCCGGCCGTCGTGGAAGTAGATCTGGAGCGGGACGAGCGTGTAGCCGCCCTGGGCCGTCTTGTGCGAGATCTTGACGATCTGCTGCTTGTGCAGGAGCAGCTTGCGCTTGCGTCGGGGCGAGTGGTTGTTCCACGTGCCCTCGGTGTACTCGGGGATGTGCACGGCGTCGAGCCACGCTTCTCCCCCGTCGATGAACGCGTACCCGTCGACGAGCGAGGCGCGCCCCTCACGCAGGGACTTCACCTCGGTCCCGGACAGGACCATGCCCGCCTCGTACGTGTCCTCGATGAGGTAGTCGTGACGCGCACGACGGTTCGTGGCGACGATCTTCTCACCGCGTTCCTTCGCCATGCGGCTCCCCTTTCGAGCGGTGCTGCGGGTTCGCAGCCCTACAGCCTACCCAACGTCGCGGGCATGGCGCACCTTCCCGGCGCGCCGCCGCCCGCCTACCACGGGCTCGTTTCGCGCTGACCGACAGTCCACGGGTCCGAGAGCCCGTGAACGGTCGGTCAGCGCGAAAGTCCGGCACCCGCGTGCAGCACGGGCCGCCCGGTCAGACCTTGAGGTAGCGACGGATCGCGATCGAGGCGGACAGCCCCGCCAGCACGACCCCGATGACGATCACCGCGGGCACGACGATCGCCGCGTCGCTCATCCCGATGAACGCCGTGCCGGAGAACCGCTGGGACAGGTAGTTCCGGACGAAGAACCACACGACCGCGACGATCGCTCCACCGGCGAGGACCGCCCCGATGGCCGCGGCGATCACACCCTCGAGCACGAACGGGGTCTGGATGAACCGGTTCGAGGCACCGACCAACCGCATGATCCCGAGCTCACGCCTCCGACTGAACGCCGACAGACGGATCGTCGTGGCGATGAGCAGCACGGCGGCCACGAGCATGAGCGACGCGATGCCGATCGCCGTGTACGACGACGCGTTGAGCAGGTTGAAGATCGGCTGCAGGTAGCCGCGCTGGTCGACGACGCTCTGCACGCCGGCCACCTTGGACAGGCTCTCGACCAGGACGTCCGCCTGCGACGGGTTCTTGAGGTTCACCCAGAAGGTCTCGTTGAGGTACTCGGGCTTGACGAACTCGGTCGCCGGCGAGTCCTTGAACTGCTCCGTGAAGCGCGCGTACGCCTGGTCCTGGTCCTCGTAGTAGGTCTTCTCGATGTAGGGCTTGAGGGTCGAGGAGTCGAGCTGCGCCTGGACCTGCTCCCGCTGGTCCTCGGTCGCCTTCGCGCCGGTGCAGTTGCCCGTCGTGTCGGTGTCCGTGCAGAGGTACACGGCGACCTGGGCCCGGTCGTACCAGTACCCCTTCATCTGGTTGATCTGCATCTGCAGCAGGATCGCGGTGCCGACGAAGGTCAGCGAGATGAAGGTCACGAGGACGACGGACACGACCATCGACGCGTTGCGGCGCAGGCCCGAGCCGACCTCGGACATGACGAGTCCGAGCCTCATCGGATGAGTCCCGGGATCGTCTGGATGCCGGTGGTGTTGGACACGGTGGAGCCTCGCTGGATCGGGACGGCCTGGGTCTGGTAGCCGCCGGACTGCTCGTCACGCAGGACGGTGCCGTTCGAGAGCTCGATGACCCGTCGCTGCATCTGGTTCACGATGCTGGCGTCGTGCGTCGCCATGAGGACGGTGGTCCCGCCCTGGTTGATGCGCTCGAGCAGGGCCATGATGCCCGCCGACGTCGTCGGGTCCAGGTTCCCCGTCGGCTCGTCCGCCAGCAGGATCGCGGGCTTGTTGACGACGGCACGCGCGATCGCGACGCGCTGCTGCTCACCACCCGAGAGCTCGTGCGGCATGCGGGTCGCCTTGCCGGCGAGTCCGACGAGCTTGAGCACGTCCGTCACGGCCTCGCTGATGAAGCCCTTGCTCTTGCCGATCACCTGCAGCGAGAACGCGACGTTGTCGAAGACGTTCTTGTTCGGCAACAGGCGGAAGTCCTGGAACACGACGCCGAGGTTCCGACGGAAGTACGGGACCTTCCGCGACGACAGGGAGCCGAGGCGCTGCCCGAGCACGTGAATCTGGCCGCGGGACGGCTTCTCCTCCTTGAGCACGAGGCGCAGGAAGCTGGACTTGCCGGAGCCGGACGCGCCCACGAGGAAGACGAACTCGCCCTTGAGGATCTCGAGGGAGACGTCGTCGAGCGCGGGACTCGGGTTGCCCGAGTACACCTTGGTGACCTGGTCGAATTTGATCATGACCGGATCAGGGTAGGTCGCCCGGCCATGAAATCAACCGAGGCGCGCGGCTCAGTCGTCGTCGCCACGCTTGCGCCAGCGGATCCCGGCGTTGATGAAGCCGTCCAGGTCGCCGTCGAACACGGCTGAGGGGTTGTTCACCTCGTGCTCGGAGCGGAGGTCCTTCACCATCTGGTAAGGCGCCAGCACGTAGGAACGGATCTGGTCGCCCCAGCTCGCCGTGATGTTGCCGGCGAGCTCCTTCTTCTTCGCGTTCTCCTCTTCCTTCTTGAGGAGCAGGAGGCGCGACTGGAGCACACGCATCGCCGCGGCACGGTTCTGGATCTGCGACTTCTCGTTCTGCATCGAGACCACCGTGCCGGTCGGGATGTGGGTGATCCGCACCGCCGAGTCCGTCGTGTTGACGGACTGTCCGCCCGGGCCCGAGGACCGGAAGACGTCGACACGGATGTCGTTCTCGGGGATGTCGATGGCCTCGGTCTCGGGCATGAGCGGGATGACCTCGACCGCGGCGAACGACGTCTGCCGCTTCCCCGCGGCGCCGAACGGCGACATCCGGACGAGTCGGTGCGTGCCGGCCTCGACCGAGAGCGTGCCGAAGGCGTACGGCGCGTCGACCTCGAACGTGGCCGACTTGATGCCGGCCTCTTCCGCGTACGAGGTGTCCATCACGGTGGTCTTGTACCCGTGCTGCTCCGCGTAGCGCAGGTACATGCGCAGGAGCATCTCGGCGAAGTCCGCCGCGTCCACCCCGCCCGCACCGGCACGGATGGTGATGACCGCGGGCCGCTCGTCGTACTCGCCGTCGAGGAGCGTCTGCACCTCGAGGTCGCTCATGGTCTTCTGGATCGCCTTGAGTTCCGCGGCGGCCTCGTCCGCGGAGTCCTGGTCGTCGGCCTCGTTCGCCATCTCGACCAGGACCTCGAGGTCGTCGATCCGCTGCTCGGTGTCCGTGATCTTCCGGAGCTCGGCCTGCCGGTGGGACAGGGCGCTCGTCACCTGCTGCGCGTGCTCGACGTCGTCCCAGAGGTCCTGGGCCCCGGCCTGCTCGCTGAGTTCGGCGATCTCGCGCTGCAGGCGGTCGACGTCGACCACCGAGCGGATGTTGCCGAAGGTCTCGCGGAGGGCGGAGATCTGCTCGGTGAAGTCCAGTTCGACCATGGTCATCGATCCTACCGGCGCGGCCGGCTGGTTCGCGTCGCGCCAGCGACGCGCCGGACGCGCCGGACGCGCCGAGCGAGCCTGCGAGCGAGGGCCGCCACGGCTGACCGACGGCACCAGGGCGGACGGAACCCGGCGAGTGCGGGTGCGGGAGGCCTACCGCGAAGCACTGTCCGCGTCGTAGCGTCTCCTCCGTGAGGACCGCCGCGCGGTCGAGGATGCGCCAGCAGAGGACCGGACCATGACCAGTGTGTTCAGCAAGGCCGAGCGCGACGCGATGCAGCAGGCCGCCGCCGAGAAGCGCGCGACCCGCGGGCTGAAGGGCGCCGCGAAGAAGGACGCCGAGGCACAGGCGTGCGTCGACGCCATCGAGGCGCTCGAGGGCTTCGACCGCACGCTCGCGGCGAGGTACCACGTCCTCGTGACCACGGTCGCGCCGGAGCTCGACCCGAAGACGTGGTACGGGTTCCCCTCGTACGCCCGCGACGGCAAGGTCGTCACGTTCGTGCAGCCCGCCGCGAAGTTCGGGTCGCGCTACGCGACGGTCGGTTTCCAGGAGACCGCGGCGCTCGACGACGGCGGCATGTGGGCGACGTCGTTCGCGGTGGTCGAGTGGGACGACGACATCGAGCGACGCCTCACCGACCTCGTGCGGCGGGCGGCAGCGACGACCTGAGCGCGGCGGCTACCGCCCGAGCACCGGCTCGCGGGACGCCATGCCCGCCGACCGTGCACGCGCCACAGCGTCGGGCAGCGCCGCGAGGAACGCGTCGACGTCGGCGTCGGTCGACGTGTGCCCGAGCGTGATCCGGAGCGCGCCGCGGGCGTCCTGCTCGGAGAGCCCCATCGCGAGCAGGACGTGCGAGGCCTCCGGCACGCCCGCCTGGCACGCCGAGCCGGTGGAGACCGCGACCCCGGCGGCGTCGAGCAGGAACAGCAGCGAGTCCCCCTCGCACCCCGGGAAGGTGAAGTGCGCGTTGCCGGGCAGACGGTCGACCGGGTCGCCCATCAGCACGGCCGACGGCACCGCCGCCCGCACCCCGTCGACCAGCCGGTCGCGCAGTGCCCGGACGTCCGCGTGCGGCGCGGAGGCGGCGACGCCGAAGGCCGCGGCAGCCGGTGCGTCCTGCGTCCCGCTCCGTACCTGGCGCTGCTGCCCACCCCCGTGGATGAGCGGCTCGACACTGGCACGTCGACCGAGGACGAGCGCGCCGATCCCGACCGGGCCGCCGATCTTGTGGGCGGACACGCTGAGGGCGTCGAGCCCCGAGTCGCGGAACGAGACGGGCACCTGCCCGTAGGCCGCGACCGCGTCACTGTGCACGGGGACGCCCGCGGCGTGCGCCAGCTCGACGATCCGGTGGACCGGCTGGAGGGTCCCCACCTCGTTGTTCGCCCAGAGGAACGTGACCAGGGCGACGTCCGAGGCGTCGGCGAGCCGCGCCTCCAGGCCGTCGAGGTCGACGCGACCCTGCGCGTCCAGCGGGACCACGTCGACGACGGCGCCCTCGTGCCGCTCCAGCCACTCCACCGTGTCGACGGTGGCGTGGTGCTCGCCCCCGGGCACGACGATCCGGGGCCGCGCACGGTCCTGCTGGCGCGCCCAGAAGAGGCCCTTGACGGCGAGGTTGATGCTCTCGGTGCCACCGGAGGTGAACACGACCTCGACCGGGTCCGCGTCGAGGGAACGGGCCACCGCCGCCCGACCGTCCTCGAGGAGCATCTTCGCGCGCTGGCCGGCGCTGTGGATCGACGACGGGTTGCCCACCGTCTGCATCGCGGCCGTGAACGCGGCGAGCGCCTCGGGGGTGATCGGCGTCGTCGCGGCATGGTCGAGGTAGACCGGCACGCTGCGCTCCCTTCGACGAACGGTGCCCCCTGATCGGGCGTTTCCAGGATACCCGCGGGTCCTCGTACCCTGGACGGCATGCACGACTCCGCGACCGACGACGGCCCGGGGTTCGTCCTCGGGGACGGTGCCCCGCGGTTCTCGACCCGATCCCGCACCGCCACGGCGGTCACGCTCGTGGTCGACGGACTGGGCGTGTTCCCGCTCCGCCGGACGGGCAGCGACCGGTGGACGGCCGAGGTCCCCGGCGTCCACCCGGGCCACCGCTACCACTTGCTCGCCGATGGCCCGGACGGTCCCCGGCACGACTTCGACCCCGAACGGCGGTTGCTCGACCCGGCCGCGCGGGGCATCGTCCGCGTCGAGGACGGCAGCGGCGTGCGGTGGACGAGCGAGGTCGTGGACGACGCCTTCGACTGGGGCACGACCACGAAACCGCACGTCCCGCTCGACCGCGCGGTGGTGTACGAGGCGAACGTCCGGACGTTCACGAGCGCGAACCACGCCGTCCCCGAGCACCTGCGCGGCACGTACGCGGGCATCGCCCACGAGAGCACGATCGCGCACCTGCACCGCATCGGTGTCACGACGCTCGAGCTGCTGCCCGTGCACGCGTTCGACACGGAACAGTGGCTGCGCGACTCCGGCCGGGAGAACGCCTGGGGGTACAACACCCTCGGGTTCTCCGCGCCGCACGCCGCGTACGCGTCGGCCGAGGCCCGGGCCGCCGGGGCGTCCGCGGTGCTCCGCGAGTTCAAGGGGATGGTCCGGCTGCTGCACGAGGCCGGGATCCAGGTCGTGCTCGACGTCGTCTACAACCACACCGCCGAGGAAGGGCTGGGCGGGCCGACGACGTCGCTCCGGGGCCTCGACGGCGCGGACCGCTACCGCTGGTCGTCCGACGGGTCCTCGTACTACGACACGACCGGGTGCGGGAACACCCTGGACACGTCGGTCGAGGCGACCGCGGACCTGATCGTCGACAGCCTGCGGTACTGGGCGCGCGACGTGCAGGTCGACGGCTTCCGCTTCGACCTGATGGCCGCGCTCGGTCGCGACGCCGCGCACGCGTTCGACCCGGCGCACCCGCTGCTGGACCGGATCCGGAACCACCCCGACCTGCAGGACACGCTGATCGTCGCCGAGCCGTGGGACGTCGGCCCGGACGGGTGGCGGACCGGCTCGTTCGGCCTGCGCACGAGCGAGTGGAACGACGGGTTCCGCGACACGGTGCGCCGGTTCTGGCTGAGTGACATCGCCGAGGAGCGCCGCAACGGTGCCCCGCACACCGGGATCGGCGCGCTGGCGGGGGCGTTGACGGGTTCCCGGCACCTGTTCGGTGTCGACCGCGGACCGCTCGCGAGCGTCAACTTCGTCACCGCGCACGACGGCTTCACGATGCTCGACCTGGTCTCCTACGACGGCAAGCACAACGAGGCGAACGGCGAGGAGAACCGGGACGGGTCCGACGACAACCGCTCGTTCAACCACGGTGTGGAGGGTGACACCGGCGACCGCGGGGTCCGCGCCGCCCGGGGACGGACCATGCGGAACCTGTTCGGCACGCTCCTGCTGTCCGCCGGCGTGCCGATGATCACCGCGGGTGACGAGCGGAGTCGCACCCAGCACGGCAACAACAACGCCTACGTCGTGTCCGAGGACCTGACCCCGGTGGACTGGTCCGACGACGAGGACGCCGAGTCGATGACGAACTCGGTCGCCGAACTCACCCGCCTGCGAGCCGCGCACCCGGCGCTCCGCCCGACCCGCTTCGGGGTGGACGGGCAGGAGACCCCCGGCGCGTCCCGGATGTCCTGGTACGGGCCCGACGGCCGACCGATGACCGTCGAGGGCTGGGACGAGCCCATCCACCGCGCCCTGCAGTACTTCGTCGAGTCGACGCCGGAGCACGAGCCGTTCGACCGGGTCCTCGTCGTCGTGCACGGCAGCGGACGGACCCGGGACCTCACCCTGCCGACGCGGGAGGACGTCCTCGGGTACCGCCTCGCCTGGTCGAGCGAGAAGCACCGCGACCACGAGCGACTGCGGCCGGCCGGGCAGGTCTTCACGGCGTACGGGCCCGGCATCCACGTCTTCGAGGTCGCCTGACGCGACCGACGGCGGACGGGAGGCGCGGTGCGGGCTGGTCCCGAGCCTCCCGTCCGCCCCGCGGCGCGGTCTGGTCGCTCTGTCCTCAACAGGGCGGTGGAAGTCGGGCGCCGTCCCCGGGAAGCGCGTTCCGGGGAACGCGCGGGCGGCTTCCGGGTAGCGTCGGCTCCGTGGCCACCGCAGACCGACCCCGACGCCCGAAGCCCGGGCGCATCCCGATCACCCAGCTGACCCCCTCGACGCCCAACGGGTTCCCGACGAAGGCCTTCGACGGCGAGGTCGTGACCTTCGGCGCGACCGTGTTCCGCGAAGGACACGGCATCATCGGCGCCGACCTCGTCCTGGAGCGACCCGACGGCGGCACCAGGACCGTCCCGATGACGCTCGTCGCGGCCGGCACCGACCGCTACGAGGCGACCGTGCAGGTCGACCACGTGGGTGTCTGGACCTGGCACGTCGAGTCCTTCGCGGACGACTGGGCGACGTGGCTGCACGCGGCACGCCTCAAGATCGCGGCGGGTGTGGACACCGAGGCCACCCTGCTCGACGGCGGGGTCCTGCTCGACCGGCTGGCCACCGAGACGGACTCCCCCGCCGCCACGCGTGCGGCGGAGCGGATCCGCGACACCGCCCTCGAACCCGCCGAGCGCCTCGCCGCCGTCGACGACCCGCGCATCGCCGCCGAGGTCGAGGACGCCCCGCTCACCTCCCTGCGGACGCACTCCCCCGTGCAGCTGCTCGACGTCGAGCGCACCCGCGCCGGCGTCGGCGCCTGGTACGAGTTCTTCCCGCGGTCCGAGGGCGCGAAGAAGAACCCGGACGGCTCGTGGCGCAGTGGCGACTTCCGCACCGCTGCGCGCCGGCTGCCCGGGGTCGCCCGGATGGGCTTCGACGTGGTCTACCTGCCGCCGATCCACCCGATCGGCACGACCGCACGGAAGGGTCCGAACAACACCCTGACCCCGGGGCCGCACGACCCCGGCAGCCCGTGGGCGATCGGTTCAGCAGACGGCGGGCACGACGCGATCCACCCCGACCTGGGCACCGAGGACGACTTCCGCGCGTTCGTCGAGACCGCCAAGAACACCGGGCTCGAGGTCGCCCTGGACTTCGCACTCCAGTGCTCCCCCGACCACCCCTGGGTCACCGAGCACCCCGAGTGGTTCACCGTCCGCGCCGACGGCAGCATCGCGACCGCGGAGAACCCGCCGAAGCGCTACCAGGACATCTACCCGATCCAGTTCGACACCGACCCCGAGGGCATCGTCGCCGAGGTCCTCCGCGTCCTCCGCCACTGGATCGCGTTCGGCATCCGCATCTTCCGCGTCGACAACCCGCACACCAAGCCGCTCTGGTTCTGGGAGCGCGTCATCCGCGAGATCCGCGACGAGCACCCGGACACGGTGTTCCTGGCCGAGGCCTTCACGCGTCCGGCGATGCTCCGCGCGCTGGCCGAGGTCGGGTTCCAGCAGTCCTACACGTACTTCACGTGGCGGAACACGCGGGAAGAGATCGAGTCGTACCTCGACGAGCTGAGCCACGAGACGAGCGCCTACCTGCGCCCGAACCTCTTCGTGAACACGCCGGACATCCTCACCGAGTACCTGCAGTACGGCGGGCGAGCCGGCTACAAGGTCCGGGCCGCACTCGCCGCGACCGGTTCCCCGACGTGGGGCATGTACTCCGGGTACGAACTGTTCGAGGACGTCGCCCGGCCCGGCTCCGAGGAGAACATCGACAACGAGAAGTACGAGTACAAGCCGCGCGACTTCGCACTGGCCGAGGCCGAGGGTGCCTCGCTCGCGCCCTACGTGACGATGCTCAACCGCCTCCGTCAGGCGCATCCGGCACTCCGCCAGTTGCGGAACCTGCACGTGCACGACGCCGAGGACCCGGCCATCGTCGTCTACTCGAAGCACCTGTCCGGTCAGTTCATCCGGTCCGGACGCGACGACACGGTCATCGTGGTCGCGAACGTCGACCCGCACTCCGCACGCGAGACCACCGTGCACCTCGACCTCGCCGCCCTCGGCCTGCCGCCGGAGACCGCGTTCGACGTCCGTGACGTCGTGACCGGCCAGCGCTGGGTCTGGGGCTCGTCGAACTACGTCCGCCTGGACGCGTTCCAGGAACCCGTACACCTGCTCGTCGTGGAGGGACCGCACCGATGACCGACACCGACCCGAACGAGCCGCAGCTCCCCCGCACGCCGCGCACGGAACCCGGACTGCCGGGCCGGGGCCAGGGGCCGAGCGTCCCGCCGGTGCCGCCCCCGCCGCCCCCCGTGCTGCCGCGCCGCATGCCCGCCGACACGCCCCGTCCGACGCATCCCGCTGTGCACGTCGACCCGCAGCCCGCCGTCGGCTCCGTGCCTGCCGACCCCGCGTCCGCCCCGGACGCGCCGCGGTACGAACCGCGGGTCTCGGCTCCGGGAGAGGACCTGCCGGGCGCCCCGGCCGCGGAACCGGAGGCACCCGATCGTGGCGTCCCCGAATCCGCGACCCTCGCCGGGCACCCCCGTGACTCCGGGCATCCGCGCCACCTCACGACCGAGGCCGTGTCGGCCTCATCGGCGGACGAGACCGCCGAGGCGACTGCGTCCGCCGCTGCCGGGGCCGCACCCGAGTCCGCGCCCGCGGGGAACTCGTCCAGCAGCGGGGACCCAGCGCCGGACGACGGCGCCGACGCGCCGACGTCCGAAGGCGGCAGCCCGCTGGCCGCAGCCCGACCCTCCGGCGCCCCCGGCAAGGACGCTGCCGGAGCCGCAGCGGGCGCGCACGCTACGGAGGTCACACCGTCCGCTGACGTGGTCGCCCCGCGGCCGGCGCCGATCGAGGACTGGCTCCGTCAGCAGGTTGCCGAGGCACGCTGGTCGCAGCCGCACGACGTCCTCGGCCCGCACCCGGTCGACGGCGGGACGAGCGTGCGGGTTGTGCGCCACCTCGCGTCCGCGGTCCGGATCGTGCGTCCCGACGGCGACGACGTCGAACTCACCCACGAGGGCGACGGTGTCTGGGCCGGAGCCACCGCGGGCACGATCGGCCGCTACCGGGTCGAGGCCGACTACGACCCCGACCCCTCGGGCGACGAGGACGACACCACGTGGACCACGGACGACGCGTACCGGTTCCCGCCGACCATCGGTGAGCTCGACCTGCACCTCTTCGGCGAAGGCCGCGACGAGCAGCTCTGGAAGCACCTCGGCGCCCACGTCCGCACGATCGACGGGGTCGAGGGAGTCGCCTTCACCGTCTGGGCGCCGCGGGCGACCGCCGTGCGCGTGATCGGCGACTTCGAGGGCTGGGAAGGCCGCACCACCGCCATGCGCCGACTCGGCGACCTCGGCGTGTGGGAGCTCTTCTGGCCGGGTGCGATGGAGGGGCAGCGGTACAAGTTCCAGCTGCTCACCGACTCGGGATGGGTCGAGCGCGCGGACCCGTTCGCACGGCGGACCGAGGTCCCGCCCCTCACCGCGTCGGTCGTCACCGCCTCGGACCACACGTGGTCGGACGGCGACCGCCAGTGGATGGAGCACCGCGCGGCGACGACCACGCACGACCGGCCGATGAGCGTCTACGAGGTCCACCTCGGGTCGTGGCGACCGGGACTCTCCTACCGCGACGCCGCGGACCAGCTCATCGGTCACGTGCAGCACCTCGGCTTCACGCACGTCGAGTTCCTGCCGCTCGCCGAGCACCCGTTCGGCGGGTCCTGGGGCTACCAGGTCACCGGCTACTACGCGCCGACCGCCCGGTTCGGGTCACCCGACGACCTCCGCTACCTGATCGACCGACTCCACGCCGCGGGCATCGGCGTGATCATGGACTGGGTGCCCGGGCACTTCCCGAAGGACGAGTGGGCGCTCGCGAAGTTCGACGGGTACGCCCTGTTCGAACATCCGGACCCCCGCCGGGGCGAGCAGCTCGACTGGGGCACCTACGTGTTCGACTTCGGGCACCCGCAGGTGCGGAACTTCCTGGTCGCGAACGCGCTGTACTGGTTCGAGGAGTTCCACATCGACGGCCTCCGCGTGGACGCCGTCGCATCGATGCTCTACCTCGACTACTCGCGGACGGAGTGGCTGCCGAACGTGCACGGCGGTCGCGAGAACCTCGAGGCGATCTCGTTCCTGCAGGAGACCAACGCGACGGCGTACAAGCGCTACCCCGGCATCGTCATGATCGCCGAGGAGAGCACGTCGTGGCCCGGCGTCACCCGCCCGACGAACGAGGGCGGCCTCGGCTTCGGCCAGAAGTGGAACATGGGGTGGATGCACGACTCGCTCGAGTACGTGCAGCGCGAGCCGGTGCACCGCGCCTACCACCACGACGAGATCACCTTCTCGCTGGTCTACGCGTTCAGCGAGCAGTTCACGCTGCCGATCAGTCACGACGAGGTCGTCCACGGCAAGGGCTCCCTGTACGGCAAGATGCCCGGCGACGAGTGGCAGAAGCTCGCGAACCTGCGCGCGTACCTGGCCTTCATGTGGGCGCACCCCGGCAAGCAGCTGCTGTTCATGGGGCAGGAGTTCGGCCAGCCGTCGGAGTGGTCCGAGGCCCGCGGTCTCGACTGGTGGCTGCTCGACGACCCCGGACACCTCGGTGTGCAGGACCTGGTCGCCTCGCTCAACCGGGTGTACCGGGACACCCCGGCACTCTGGACCCACGACGCCAGCCCCGAGGGCTTCGAGTGGATCGAGGGCGGCGACGCTCCGCACTCCACGCTCGGGTTCCTGCGGAAGGCGGGCGACGAGCGGCTCGCGGTGTTCGTCAACTTCTCGGGCGTCCCGGTCGAGCGCCGCTTCGGGCTGCCCACGGCGGGGACGTGGAACGAGGTCCTCAACACCGATGCCGTCGCGTACGGCGGCTCGGGCGTGGGGAACCTCGGCGTGGTCACCGCGGACGACACCCCGTGGGCGGGCCGCCCCGCGTCGGCCCACCTCGTCGTGCCGCCGCTCGGTGCCGTGTGGCTGAAGCTCGCGCGGTGACGCGGGAGCTCCCGCCGCGCTGACGCGGACGCGTGACACCACGAAACCGACGTCGAACCAGGCAGTACACCTGGTTCGACGTCGGTTTCGTGGTTCGACGTCGCGTCGCGGCGCGTACGACGGCATCCCGTCCGCTCGACGCCGCGCCCCGGAGCCGGGGCGCGGCGTGCGACGTCAGTAGAGCGCGCTGGCGAGCCGTCGGCGCGCTGCCACGACGCGCGGGTCGTCGCTGCCGATGAGCTCGAAGTACTCGACGAGCCGGACGCGGATCGCTTCACGATCGGCGCCGAACACCGTCGGCACGAGGTCGAGCAGCCGTCCGAAGGCGTCCTCGACGTGACCGCCGCTGATGTCCAGGTCAGCGACGGCGAGCTGCGCTTCGACGTCGGTCGGCCCCGCGGCGGCGGCGCTGCGGATCTCGTCCGCGGTGCGGCCCTGCAACCGGTCGAGCAGCGACACCTGTGCGAGCCCGGCGACCGCCATCTGGTCGTGCGGGTCCTGCGCGATCGCGGTCTTGTACTCCTGGATCGCGGTGGCGTAGTCGCCCTGCTCGATGGCGTCGTAGGCGGCCTGGTGGTGCGGGGGCAGCGGCTCCGGCTCGGGCTCGCCCTGGTCCGCGCCGTCGGCGGCACCCGCGGCACCGTCCACCGCCACGCGGCCCGAGACGCCGTTCTGCTCCGCGGCGGCGACCACCTGCTCGAAGACGTCACGCACCTGCGCTTCGGGCAGGGCACCGACGAACAGCCCGAGCGGCCGTCCACCGATGAGCGCCGCGACGGTCGGGATCGACTGCGCCTGGAACGCCTGGACGAGCTGCGGGTTCGTGTCGGCGTCGACCTTGGCGAGCAGGACGCGGCCGTCGTACTCGGCGGTGAGCTGCTCGAGGATCGGGGACAGCTGCTTGCACGGCCCGCACCATTCCGCCCAGATGTCCACGATGACCGGGACGATGCTGGAGAGCTGCAGGACGTCCTGGAACGTCTGGTCCGTGACGTCGAGGACGAGCGACGGGACGGTCAGGTCGGCACCGGTCTCGCTGCCGGGAGCCGCGGAGGGCTGCGCCGCGGACGGGCCGCCGGGGGCGGTGGCCGCTGGTTGCTGCGGCCGCTGTGCGCGGTCCACGAGCGACGACAGGTCGACGGCTCCGCGGAGACCGGACGGGGTCGGGGGGACGTTGGTCATTGCACCTCACTCGCTGCTGTCAGGCCCTGCGTGAACCCGAGCAGGACCACCTTGTCATCAGAACCCACCGGGGGCACGGAGAAGAGCAGCTGCACGCCGTAGGTCGCGCTGATGCCCTTCGTGCTCGAGTCGACACCGGAGAGCGCCTTCACAGCGCCCTCGGTGTTGACCTCGGCGCCCGAAGCGGTCGGGGTCACCTTCTCGATCTCGTTGAGCTCCACGGAGACGATCGCACCGGCCTGGTCCGTCGCGAGCGCGACGGCGCTGTCGGCGGGGACCTCCGACGAGTACTCGATCTTCGCGGTCTCCGGCAGGCTCTTCGACTTCTTGTCCTTGTAGTCCTTGCCGATCGTGGACCGCAGGCCGTCGCCGTCGCTCTCGAACAGGTCCGCGTACTGACTCTCGTCGTCCTTGGAGAGCACGTCGCCGTACACACGCCCGAGCTGGTCCGGTGCGACCCGGAGGAGCTTGGTGTTCGCGGCGAGCTGCGCGGCACCGAGCGAGGTCGGCGCAAGGCTCGGGATCTGGGCGTCGGCCTCGAGCGAGACGTCGTACGCCACCTTGTAGTCGTCGCGCGCGCTCTCCTGGACGAGCGTCAGCGCCTGCGGCGCGGTCTTGGCGCCGCAGTCCTCGGCGACGATCGCGAACACGGTCCGCGGCCAGGTGTCGGTCTGCTGGGGCAGCGCGACGCACACCTGCGCAGCGGATATCGCGGGCGGGGCGTCGACGTCGGAGTCCTTGCCGCGGATGGTGTAGTTCGCCTCGCGCAGGTCGAGCGCGGCGCCGGTGAAGCGCTCGGCGGCGACCTTGGCGTCGCGTGCCTCGTCCGCCCGCTTCGCGACGTCGGCGACGCGCTCGACGATGCGGGTGATCTGCTGCTTGGTCGCCGCGGTGGGCTCGGAGGGCGCGGCCGCACCCGTGGCCGACGCGCTCGGGGTCGGGGTCGCGGCTCCGCTGCCGCCCTGCGGCCAGTAGTCGGAGGAGCAGCCGGCGAGGGCGAGCGTGCCGACGAGGACCACGGGCACGACCACGAAGGGCCGACGACCGCGACGACCCGGCCGTGGGACCTGCGCCCCGGCCGCTGCCGCACGACGTGACGCCCGCACGCGCGGCGGACGGCTCCCGCCGCTGCGCCGACGGGGGCCTCGGCCACGCCGCTGGTGCACGATCCCCCACACGAGCAGGACGAGCCCGCCGAGCAGGAACACGCCGCCCGCGACCAGGAGCGGTCCGACGGTCGGGGTGGCGGTGTCGAGCGGCCAGGTCACCGAGACGTCGCTCGGAGCCGCACCGGTGCCGTCACCGACGATCACGACCGAGACGTCCTCGGGCAGGCGGACCGTGAACTGGCCCGCACCGTCGTACTCCTGGTACCAGAGGTCGCTGCCCGCCGGATCCGGGACGCTGTCCTCGGTCCCGGTGGTCTTGCCGGTGAGCGAGCCGGACTCGGCGTCGAAGTCGAGCGTGGTGTGCTTCGCGTCACCGACCCACGCGTCGACGTCGCTGGACTTGCCGTAGGCGGCGAAGACCTTCCCGGAGCCGCCGATGTTGATGCGCTGGTAGCCCGGGTTGGCGTTGAGCGTCGA